>ERZ795053.645-NODE-645-length-44328-cov-89.602602_pt1 | contig 44328 bp, 31 predicted proteins | sample MGYA00375137_ERZ795053 | MGnify/ENA primary metagenome ERZ795053 (study PRJEB30182, sample SAMN05720284) | activated sludge metagenome | isolation source: Anaerobic digester | place: Hong Kong | collected 2014-12-17 ... | reverse complement strand
GGATGGAACTGATATTTTTGGCAATCCATCCGCAAAACCGGCCCTTTTTGAGGACAGACCTTGGATTTTCTGCCATCTATCCTCATATAGGCCGGTTTTTGAGGACAAACCGGCAGATTTTGGCAATCCATCCGCAAAACCGGCCCTTTTTGAGGACCGACCTTGGATTTTCAGCCTTCCATCCTCAAATAAGGCGGTTTTTGAGGACCGACCTGTGTTTTTTCGCCATCTGTAGTTTCCTGATTTTGGTTGACTACCTGAACATCTTATCTCTGAGAAGAGTTGACTCGGTTTATAAATGATAACTGATAATTGTTGACTTCAGCGTGTTATACCTGAGGTTTGTTTACTTACCAAGTCTTATTCCTGTCAAGGGTTGACTGGAGGACAAAAGTAAACAGTTTTCAGGGATTTCTAACTGCTGATTTCTCTTGATGGCTTCTAACCGGTAACTTTTCCACTTCATATTTCTATCACCGCACAGGTTGATAGCTTCCGATGGTACCGGCATGCCGATACTCAACTGCACGCCAGAAATATGTTGGTGTTTTTTGTTACTTATTCAAAGAATAATTTTTTAGTTTCAAAGAATGAATTTTTAGTCGGCCTTTTGTTACCCGTTGCACTTTGCTTTTTCTTATATTTGCACTCTTATGCACGACAATATTCTGGACAAAGGACTTGAAAAAACAAAAAGAGGGTTATTCAGCCGGCTTTCCCGAGCTGTCATGGGCCGTTCACGGGTGGATGACAAAGTGCTGGACGATCTGGAAGAAGCACTTATAGCTTCTGACGTTGGTGTGGACACCACACTTAAGATCATTGACAGGATCCAGGAACGTGTCCGTCGTGATAAGTACGTCAGTACTGAAGAATTGAACAGGGTGCTGAGGGAAGAAGTGGAAGCCCTGTTGTTGGAAAACAGCTCGGGGAAAGAAATTATCCCGATTGATTTTTCAAAGAAACCTTTTGTGATCCTGGTAGTAGGAGTAAACGGAGTAGGGAAGACTACCACCATTGGTAAACTGGCTTTCCGCCTGAAAGCCGAAGGAAAAAAAGTTATGTTGGGCGCTGCTGATACTTTTCGGGCAGCAGCTGTAGAACAACTGACTATTTGGAGTGAACGGGCTGGAGTTCCCATAATCAAACAGGCCATGGGCAGTGATCCTGCAGCGGTCGCTTACGATTCCCTGTCTGCAGCCATGGCCCGCCAAATGGATGTCCTACTGATAGATACGGCCGGACGGCTTCACAATAAAGTAAATCTGATGAACGAGTTGTCCAAGATACGTAAGGTACTTCAGAAACTCATCCCTGAAGCTCCACATGAAGTATTGCTGGTATTGGACGGGTCTACGGGCCAGAATGCATACCAACAAGCTAAAGAATTTTCCAGGGCTACGGATGTAACGGCTTTAGCCGTAACCAAACTGGACGGTACGGCAAAGGGAGGAGTCGTTATCGGGATCAGCGACATGTTACAGGTCCCGGTTAAGTTTATAGGACTGGGAGAGGGTATTGACGATCTGCAGGTATTTGACAAAAAAGCTTTTGTAGCAACATTATTTGAATAATCACAGGTATGAAGATTCTGTATAATTGGTTGAAAGATTATATTGCGCTGGATATGGATCCGGAACAAACTGCCCGGGTACTTACAGACATAGGACTGGAAGTGGAATCCCTTGAAATCACCGAATCCATTCCGGGAGGCCTCAAAGGCGTGGTAACGGCCCGCGTGGCTACCTGTAGCCCGCATCCCGATTCAGACCATTTGTTCCTGACAACCGTAGATACCGGCACCGGAGAACCCCTTCAGGTAGTTTGTGGGGCACCTAACGTGGCAGCAGGCCAGAAAGTGCTCCTGGCAACAGTGGGAACTCAGTTGACCTTTACCGGCGGGGATCAGGTGAAGATTAAAAAAAGCAAGATACGTGGAGCCGAGTCTTACGGAATGATCTGTGCCGAGGATGAGTTGGGGGTCGGGACTTCCCACCAGGGAATCATGGTCCTGCCCGATGACACCCCGGTGGGTATTCCTGCGGCTGAATACCTGAATCTTCCAACTTACGCCGTCTTTGAAATCGGCTTAACTCCCAATCGTATTGATGCTGCATCACACATAGGCGTCGCGCGTGATCTGGCTGCCTGGTATGCAGGGCAGGGCAGGGAAATTCCCATCACCAAACCCGGGGTGGAATCCTTTAAAGAAAATCCATCCGGTAAAGGTGTACAAGTAGTTGTGGAAGCTCCTCAGGCTGCTCCCCGTTACAGCGGAATAACACTGAGCCACATTACGGTGGAACCTTCTCCATCCTGGATGCAGGATCGTTTGCGTCTGGCCGGAGTAAGGCCGATCAACAATCTGGTAGACATAACCAATTATGTTATGCTTGAAACCGGGCAGCCCCTTCACGCTTTTGACAGGGAGGCCATTGAGGGAGACCGCATTGTAGTACGTTTTGCACAACAGGGAAGTCCTTTCATAACGCTTGACCAGGCTGAGCGTACTCTGGACGGGGAAGATCTGATGATTTGCGATGCCACTAAGCCTATGTGCATCGGAGGTGTGTTTGGCGGGTTACAGAGCGGTGTTACTGAAAAAACAACTTCCATTTTTCTGGAGTCAGCCTATTTTCACCCTACCTTCATCAGAAAAACATCACGCAGGCACGGGTTAAAGACCGATGCCAGCTTCCGTTTTGAAAGAGGTGCAGATCCCAATGCCACTCTTTACGCACTTAAAAGAGCTGTTTTACTCATGCAGGAAATCTGTGGAGCACGGGTAGAAGGAAGCATTGTGGATATCTATCCCCGACCTGTATCCCCCGTAGAGACGGATTTGAATTACCAGCGTATGTTCTCCCTGATGGGAAAAAATATTGGCCAATCTACCGTAGAAAGAATACTACAGGCATTGGAAATGGACATTACAAAACGGGGGCAGGATTCCGTAACTGTTCGCATACCCGCATACAGGGTGGATGTCAAAAGAGAGTGTGATGTGGTGGAAGACGTGCTTAGAATTTACGGTTACAACAATATTGAACTTCCGGAAAGAATTCATTCTTCCATGGGCCAAATACAGCATCCGGAACCTGATCCGGTACGGGAAAAAACGGCAGATCGTCTTGCAGCTATGGGATTTCGGGAGATCATGTGCAATTCTCTTACACGTGCCGCTTATTACGACAAACTGCAAACTTATCCTGCCGGATCTTCCGTGATGATCCTCAATCCTTTAAGCAGTGATCTGAACGCCATGAGGCAGACCCTTCTCTGGGGCGGGTTGGAGGCTATAGCCTACAACATCAACCGGCAGCAATATGATCTTCGTTTTTATGAGCAGGGAAATGTTTATCAGTTGACCGGATCGGAAACGTCTTTGGACGGATACCGTGAAAGCCGGCGTCTGGCTCTGTTTATTACGGGTAATGACAAACCTCAGAATTGGCATACCCCTTCCCGTCCTGCCGATTTCTTTTTACTGAAAGCCTATGTGGAAAGCATTGCCCGGGTGTTCGGGCTGGATTTGAACCTCCTGGAATGTACCACGGCTCCATCCGATCTTTTCAAGGCCGGGATCCGTTACCGGGTCAAAAACAAAGTCCTGGCAGATCTTGGGGAAGTCAGTGACAACTGCCTGTCGGTTCTGGACATCAAACAGAAAGTGTTTGCTGCAGAAATTGACTGGGACCTTTTCTTCAATATGGTACGCAACAACAAAGCCCGTTTTGCGGATTTGCCCCGATTCCCGGAAGTACACAGGGATCTGGCACTTGTTGTGGATAACAATGTTACTTATGACAAATTATATAACATTGCGTTCAAAACGGAGAAACGTCTCTTAAAAAAAGTCAGCTTGTTTGATGTGTATTCGGGTAAGGGTATACCTGAGGGGAAAAAGCAATACGCGCTGAGTTTTGTTTTCCGGGATCCGGAAAAGACCCTGACCGACACTTATGTGGAACAACTGATCAATCGTATGCTAGACGCTTTTTCCCGGGAAACGGGAGCCGTTTTAAGGTAAATTCCACCACCTGCGCCATAATTGACGGAACGTGTTGAACTCTTCCTGGTAAACAAACCCGGCTCCGTTACGTTGTGTGTTGTCCAGGTAATTGGAGTATTGATCTGCAGCATGGCTGAATGCCTTTAGACGGAATTTTCCTTTTTCATCCAGTTTCAGTTCAATATCCACGTTGCCTATCAGATCGTTTTCATTGCTCGTATATGGATTGTTACCCATGTTCCCGTTGATCACTACCCGGTTGTTAAAGAGCTGGGTGGAAATGGCCACATCAAAAATATCCCCGCTTTGACCGGGCTGGTAATTAAACCCTACATCCAGCGGGATGTTAAGCTGGGCAAAAATGTTGTTCAACTGATTTGAAAGGATTTCGGTGGCATTGGAATAAAGGATATTGGAATTGTTTACGATCCCGGATTCCTGTTCAGGCATGAAACTGCTGGAGATAAGCAAAGTCACGAATTGACGCATCATCTTGTCATCCGTGGACAAAGCGCTTTCAACGCGGGCTCTTGTCATTGGATCAATGTCCTCGATTTCAATATTAAAACCTAATGAAGGGTTCATCAGGTTGCCGGACATCAGTATCTGGCAATCTACATCCCTTCTGTTGCTAACCATGGTGGTATCTGCCAGCAGGGTATTCAATGAGGCTTTTGTTTTATAGGAAGCAGTAAGATTCAGTTGTGTATTTTCAATATCTCCGTTAAATGAAATGGTTCCTCCCGGCACTATCTGGAAACGTTTGGAGATAATTCCCTGTAAACCAAACAGATAGTTCCCGCTTTCCACGGTACAATCTCCCAGGATAGAAAACGAATCGTCCAGGGGGTTTACTCCCAGGTTGATTGCTCCGGTTCCGCGGGCAGATATGACATCCCCGGTCATTTTGTTGATCTCAAGCAGGATCTCGGCGTCCGGTGTCAGTTCCGTCTTCATATTGAACGTAAAACGGGTGTTTTTATCTTTCCTGTTTTTTTCTTCCAGCGCGGCCAGGATATAAGGGTCCCTTCCCGTGTAACTGTTCTCGGGCTGTACAAATGTCAGCAGATTGGTTTGTTTGGCTTCCGATGCTGAGGATAAGGGTATGTGTATGGCGGTATTTGGGTCCGGTCTTATGGAAAGATCCAGCAGGATATCATCCAGAGGACCTTTCAGCAGCATGCTTCCGGTGGCAAAAGCCTGTCCGTAAAATATGTCGTTGTCTTTTTCTCCCAGGTTCAGGCCGTGCAGGTTGACAAAATTTAAATCCAGATCAGCCGAAATATTCCTGAAATGTTCGTACTTAAGTCCTCCCTGCACTATGGCATAATGACCGTATGAATCCCACACTGTGTCTTTGGGCAGGAACAATCCTTCACGTGTCAGGTGAACAGGTCCTGAAACCGAATAGGGAACGCGTGTGTAATCAATGGTAAAAGCCAGGTTATTGACGTTGGTATTGTTGCTGGTCAGGTCCAGATGGGGAAGCGTTCCGGAAAGCAACATGTCTCCGGATATTTTTCCGTGAACGTCAGAGACAAGTCCGTTAAGGAACGGTGCCACAAGTGCCGCTTCAAAATCACGGAATGAAACATTCATGTCTACCTTTTTCAGGGAGGGACTGTAAGAGCCTGTGGCCAGCAAGGGTCTTTGTCCTCCGGGCAGGGTAGTGCCGGCCCCGAGTTTGAGATGTGCAGCTTGTTTATCCCATGAACTCATAAGCCTCAAGGTGCCGGCTAGTGTATCATTGATATACAAATTGTTTCCCTGTATATCGGCAAAAAAATGAAGATTCCCGTAAGGATCTGTTATATAGCCTGTCCCGGTAAAAGATCCTTTAAAGGTAAAAGGATAGTCAAGGGGCATCAGAGTGTTGAACATAGCGGCATCAAAACGTGTGAGTTGCACACTTAGCGTATCGTCCGGAAATTCAGAAAGAGTGCCGTTAATCATCAGGGACTCTTTATCGGAGCTGTTTCCTTCGTGTTCCAGGATAACACGGTTTAGTGCCAGGTTCCGTTGCGCGATCACTATACTGTCAGACAGCAATGTCCAATTTTTCCCGTTTATGCGGATGGAATCTGAAGAAAGAACAGCCGTGATCAGCGGATTCGTGAGCGAATAATCCCTGGAAAAGTGAAGTGCTGATTTCAAATGGGCATAATTTGTCTTTCCGTCGTTGAGGTTATAGTGCATGTCAATTAGAATGCGGTTGTTGCCGGCTGCAGCTTCCAATGAAAGTGTGTCGGCCTTGACCGATCCAAGAGTCAGGTTCCCGCATCCCAGCGCAACCTGCAAGTCCCGGGTCCCCGCCTCGGCAATAACATTCAAGTGGCTCAGGTTGTGACGCAGGTACCCGATCCTTTCCGAAAGGATCAGCGCGCGTACGCTGTCTTTTCCCTGATCTTCAAGGGAAATCGTTGTGCCCGGGGATATATACAGTCCGGGAAGCAGCAATTCTTCAAAGAAGACACTGTTTCTGACGGTCATTTTCAGGGAAGCCGGATTCTTGAATGCAGGCAAGGATACATCGTCCCTGTGAGTCGTAAACCAGGCGGGGAGGTAACGGAACAGATTGCGTGATGCTACGCGTGACAGGAAACTCATGAAGCCTTCACTACCTGAATAATCAGCTGTAAGGGCGTCCGATTCCAAAGTAAGCCTGAAAGCGGTTGAGTCCGGGGTGCGTTCACTTTTCAGGTAAAAGGAGTCCAGGTTATGGGTTCCCCTGGAATTTACAAAAGATAACCCGGTAGCCTGAATGGACCCTTCAATATCTCCCAGGGAGTTGATATGTGAAAAATCGGCCCGGATCAATCCGCTCAGAACGGCCGTGGAATCGTTTTTGTATAAATTCAAACGGTTCAGGTCTGCATAGGCAATGTTGGCAAAAAAATCTGCAGAAGTACCTGCGGAACGTGTCAGATCTGCCTGTCCCTGGAACAGGAAATGAAGATTAGGATCAGATGCACTCATTCTGCCGTCAAAGATCCCGTTCCGGAATTCACCCATCATCTTGAAATCCCTGAACGTATAATCGTTGAATTCCAGGCTGGATACGGACAGCGTATCTATACGGACATGCATATCGCGGATTCCCCCTTGCCTGACGGCAGCAAAAGTCCGGGTGTAGAGTGAACATTCTTCCAGTCCGGGAATTCCTGTGAAACGACCCAGATCCAGGTCTTCGGTACGGATAAGCCCGGATAACAGGACTCCGTCTGAATAGGCATTGTTGTTTATGACTATATCCAGAAAAAGATCTCCGAAATCACCTTGAAGGTCCCCTTCAACTACAAAATCGGTGAGCAGACCGGCAAGACGTCCCCGGAAACGAAAAGGAGTCTGACTTCCCGCATTGTCTTCCAGAAATTTAAGATCTACCCGGGCTATGGAATACAACACGTTGTTCAGATCTTCTATGTCTGAATCAATTTGTTCAATATCTACTTGCAATGTGCTTTCTTCTACCACAGGCAGTCCCCTGAGTTTAAAACCGCACAGGATCTGTGTTTTGCCCGATGGAGACCGCACGTCCAGTTTGTCTGCACTCAGGTTGCTGACCGTACCTGTCACTTTGCCGGTGGCCCGCAAAGGCAGGGTGAAGTATTCGGGCAAGGTCCATGCGTAATAACGGATAGTCTTAAAGGAGAGGAACGCATCATCCAGATCCAGTTCCATGACCACCCGGTTTATGTAGTCGGCCAGATTCTCAACAGTTCCGTAATGCATCAGGAAGTAATGGGCCTTTATGTGCGAAAAATTATCCCTGATTACCAGATTTTCCACCCGGGCTTCCCGGTTATCCACGCTTACATCTCCTTCCATGTGTCGTATCAGGTATCCGGATCTTTCCCTGCCGTAGAGATTGTCCAGTCTGGCTTCCAGCAGGCCTTTGCTGAAACGGGCATCACGAATATTTATGGCGATATCCCTGATATGCATGTCCATGAAGTCAATGCTCTCCGGATTGTTGTGTGATGGACCCTGGTCCCGGTCCGTCATATGATAGGCGAAATCTTCCAGATCCACTTTGGCGGCAGTGAATTCCCATGAAAAAGGTTTTTCCGGGGTGTCTTCGTGCGGGGAGGAAGGCGGAAAAAGGGTTTCAACATTCGTTGTACCGTTTTGCATGATCAAATGAAAGGACCCTTCAGAAACCAGAATTTTCTTAAAAGCTATGCGTTTTCTCAGTGGATTGAAACCTGCAAGACTTACTGAAAGTTTTTTTGTATGTAGTAACGTGTCAGCATCTGAGGTCTTAATGAGCAGGTCGTTTATCAAAAGCTTGTTGAATAAAAGAAAATTAACTTCGCCTATGGATGTCTGTGATCCTGTTTTCTCAGACAGCCAACCGGCTGCCCTGTCGGCAAGACGGCTTTGTACAGATGGGATCTGTATGGCAATGGAAACACCCGCCAGTGTTATGACAATGATGAAAAGCAACGTGCGCAGTATGTTTCGGAACGTCCTCATAGTTGATCCCTAAACTAACAAAGTTACAAAAAAAATGCCCACATTTGCAGCTGCAAACAACAGTATAATGGCTTATATTTTAGGGATAGAATCATCCTGCGACGACACTTCCGCAGCCGTATTACTAGATACGCTTTTACTGTCCAATGTGATGGCCTCTCAAGAGGTTCATAAAAATTACGGCGGTGTGGTTCCTGAACTGGCCAGCAGGGCTCATCAGCAGAATATTGTGCCGGTGGTCAGCCAGGCCTTAAATATTGCAGGGGTAAGCATGTCTGATATCCACGCAATCGCTTTTACTCGCGGTCCGGGTTTGTTGGGATCCCTGTTGGTCGGTACCTCGTTTGCCAAAGGGCTGTCTCTTGCTGCCGATATTCCATTAATAGAAGTGAATCACCTGACAGGACACGTATTGAGTCATTTTATTGACGTGTTGTCAGAAGATGGGAAAACCCTTGTGCCGGCATCCGGCAGCAAGCCGGAATTTCCTTTTCTTTGCTTGCTGGTATCCGGAGGTCATACGCAGATCCTAAAAGTGAAGTCTCCCCTTTCATTTGAAATTCTGGGACAGACCATTGATGATGCAGTGGGTGAGGCATTTGACAAAGGAGCCAAGTTGCTGGGCCTGGAATATCCGGGAGGACCTCACATAGACAGACTGGCACGTCAGGGAGATTCCGGACAATTCACTTTTGCAAAGCCGCGGATTAAGGATCTGGATTTTAGTTTTAGCGGTGTGAAGACTTCATTTCTTTATTTTCTGCGTGATCGTATGGCAGAAAACGACCGGTTTATTGAAGAGAATAAAACAAACCTTGCGGCAGGACTTCAAAAAACACTCATAGATATTCTTGTGGAAAAAGTGATCCGGGCGGTCAAACTAACAGGTATTAACCGGGTGGCACTGGCCGGAGGTGTTTCAGCTAACAGCGGGTTGCGGGATAGGATGATTTTAGAGTCCAAAAAAAGAAGGTGGCAAGTTTTTATTCCACCTTTGCGTTTTACTACCGATAATGCTGCCATGATAGCCATAACGGGCTATTACAAATTTCTGGACGGAAAAACCGCCGGGCTGGACATTGCCCCGGTCACAAGAAGCAGTCTCATGCCCGGGGAATAATCCATTGTACCGTTCCCAATTAACTGCAACCGCTGCACCCGTTGCAACTGCCGCTACATGACGATGCGGCACGTTCTCCGTACAGGCCTTCGGTGAGTTCTTTTTCGGTAGCCTCGCGTATGTCTACCACTTTTCCTTTAAAATTCAGTTCACATCCGGCAAGCGGGTGATTGAAATTCATTTTTACCGAGTTTTCCCCGATATCTTCAATAACCCCGTTCAGACGGTTTCCCTGTGAATCCTGCATGGGCAGGACTTTGTCCTTGACCAGCAGTCCGTCTTCTATTTTGCCGTCTACTTTAAAAATATCTTTGGAAAGTTCCACTATGGCATTTGGATCTACTTCTCCGTATCCCTGGGCCGCACTCAGTTTAAATTCAAAGTCATCGCCCGCCTTTTTCCCCTGTATCTGTTCTTCAAAGGCCGGAAGCAAGTATCCCAGGCCATATATGAATTTCATGGGTTTTTCTTCGTTTACGGTTTCAATAATATCTCCGTCTACTACCAATGTGTAAGATAATGAAACTACTTTTTCTTCAGAAATGATCATAATTCAAATAAATATTTAGTTGGTTAATTTTCTTATTTTGTAACCTATGGCCGCTGCAAACAACGAGAAAAACGGAGTAATCAGGTTGAAGAAGCAATAAGGCAGGTATGTCATGGTGGCCACGTTCAGTACGGTCGATTGTGCTACTGCACAAGTATTCCATGGAATCAGGACCGAAGTGACCGTTGCCGATTCTTCTATAGTACGGGATAATAATTCCGGTGCAAATTTCTGCTTTTTGTAGCTTTCGGAAAACATGCTCCCGGGAAGAATTATTGCCATATACTGGTCTCCCAGTGTCATGTTGAAAAACACACAGGTTCCCAGGGTGGATGCAATGGTGGTGAACGTATTACGCATTAGCTTTAACAAGTTCGCGGTGATCACGTTAATCATTCCCGAGGCCGTCATTACTCCTGCAAACCCTATAACACATAAAATGAGCCAAACTGTGTTCATCATGCCTGCCATTCCTTTTGTCGAGGTCAAATTGTTCAGAATTTCATTTCCTGTTTCTATGTTTACATGGGTACTGATCATGGTAATGGCGGCAGCCAGTCTTCCGGAAGCAATTTCTTCGCAAATCTGCGGCTGAAAGAATACCGCAGCCAGAGCACCTGCAATTGCCGATAAGAACAGGGTAATGAAAGGAGGTACTTTCTTTATAACCAAAACAATGGTTATCAGTGGTATAAGTAGCAGCCATCCCGATATGTTAAAAGTGTTTTGTAAGGCGTCCAGTTGTACCTGAACGTCAATTGTGTTCTGGGAGGGAATACGAAATCCTGCGATGGAATAAATTACCAGGCAGATCAAAAATACGGGAACAGTATTTACCAACATATATTTAATATGGGTAAAAAGAGGAACACCGCAAAAAGAAGATGCCAGATTGGTTGTATCCGAAAGGGGTGACATTTTGTCACCAAAATAAGCACCTGATATGACGGCGCCGGCAAGCCAGGGGGTAGGTAAGCCTATCATCTGTCCGGCTCCCAGAAGGGCCACACCGAAAGTTCCCACCGTACTCCAGGAACTTCCGGTTACCAAAGATATGATGCCGCTTATGACAAAGCATAAAGGCAAAAAGATCACCGGATGAATGATCTTGAGCCCGTAAAATATCATGGATGGAATGATCCCGCTACTCATCCAGCTTCCTGTAAGTGCCCCTATCGCAATCAGGATCAGGATGGAAGGGTAGGTGTTTTTCAAATGGGAAATCATGGCTTCTTCCGCCTTTTCCCATGTAAGACGGTATTTTAACCTGGCAATGGCGAATGCTATGATGGTAACAAGAAGCAGGGTGAACTGGGAAGGACCTGCCGTTACTTCATCTCCAAAAAGCCGGACACAGGTAAAAATGATGACTACCAAAAGGATAACGGGTATGAGGCTTACAAACAGGGTGGGTTTCTTCATAAAATCTTTTTAGAGTCCGGCAAACTCAAGTTTATCAAATAAAAGAGAAGGGATTTGCCAGGCAGTTGTTTTAAGTGCATCGTCCCCGGTTGCCAACAGTTTTTGCCATAGATCCAACATATTGCCGGTCATGACCATTTCGTTGACAGGTTTGGTGATTTGACCGTTTTCCACCAGGAATCCTTCAATTCCGTAAGAAAAATCCCCCGTAGCCGGGTTACAGTTTCCCCCGTTAAATCCGGTTACAAAGATGCCATTTTTCAATGAACCTGCAAGCGAGACGGCATTGCCTTTACCTCCGGGCAGTATCAGCAGCGATGGCGAGGATATGGTCGGCTTCATTTCCAGTTTATTGGCGTAGTAAGTATTTAAAAAGTAGGTGTTCAGTCGCCCTTTTTCAATCACTGTTCGCCTGGCAGTGGCCATGCCTTCAGGATCAAACAACCTGTATCCGGGTTCTCCTTTACTGAGTGGATCATCTATTAATGTAAGTAGCTGCGAAGCAACGATTTGCCCAAGCATGCCCAATAAAAAGGAATCCTCTTGTTGCAAGGAACTACCGGAAATAGCCTGTATAACAGGTCCTAACAGGGTAGATGCCACCCGGTTCTCCACGATTGCGGGATATTTGCCGGACTTGACCTTACAGGGATTGCTTTTTGCCAGGGCTCTTTTCAAAGCCCGTATGGCACAGTCAGAATAAGCACCGGAGCCGATCCCGACAGCGTCCGGGAAAAATCCTGCTGAATATTCCCAGTCTGAAGGCCGGGTGTCACCTCCTCCCTTAACGGCACATTCTGCCGAGAGGCTGTACCAGGTTTCTTCGGAGCTGCAGTTTAACCCGCTTGAATCCGTTATTAGAATGTGGCGTCTGTAATCAACATAATCAGCTGTCACACTGATCAGAGAAGGCTCTTTTCCGTATACGGCGGCAGTGCAGTCAAAAAGCAAAGATTTTTTTGTATTCGTATCTATTTCCTGATCATGGGCCATCCGTGAAGGAGGTCCGTTGTATCTGAGTGATGCCGGGACAAGCATCCTACACGGATCAGGAGCCAGCAAACGTACCGAAGCAAGGGTTTGTTCTATGAGTTTATCAATTTCAGCAGGATCTGTACGGTTAGTTGAACAGGATCCGTAACGGCCTTTGGTGAACAGCTGGATCATCAGCGAGGATTCCACGGCAAACTGGATCTTTTCCAGGGAATCGTTGCGTACGCTAAGGCTGTCGGATACATCCCGAACTGCTGATACTCTGGCCTGATCGGCTCCTTTTTTCAGAGCTGTTTCCAGTGCATATCTGCAGGTTTGTTCTATGCGTTCTTTTTCATTCATAAGCGTCCTCCAACAGTAAGTGAACTTACAAGAACCGAAGGCATCCCGCATGAAACCTCGCAACTTTGTTCTTTTCCGCAAGTCCAGGTTCCGTTATCCATGCGGTAATCGTTTCCCACACCCGTTATCATTCCCAAAGCCCGGGGTCCGTTTCCGATTATGTTGGTGTCTTTTACGGGTTGTGTCAATTTTCCGTTCTCAATCAGGTATCCGCTTTTAACAAAAAACGTAAAATCTCCAGCCCCTATTTGCACCTGTCCGTTACTGAAAGAATCTACGTACAATCCCTTTTTTACCGAAGCTATGAGAGATTCCGCCGAATCCGTTCCGTTTTCCATATAAGTGGCACGCATTCTTGGTAACGGCATATAGCGGAAAGATTCCCTTCTGCCGTTTCCCGTTGGATTGACTTTAAAATATGAGGCCGAGATCCTGTCGTGCAGAAATGAGGTCAGAATTCCGTCCGTAACCATATAGGTTTTTTGCCCCGGGACGCCCTCGTCATCTACGTTCAATGCGCCACGATTTCCGGGGATCGTCCCGTCATCAACAATAGTGATGCCTGTACGACAGATACGTTTTCCCATTTTATCGGAAAAAATGGACGTATTTTTTCTAATAAAATCGGCTTCAAAGGCATGACCGATGGCTTCATGTAAAAGAATTCCGGAACTTCCCGAAGACATGACCACGGGCATTTCTCCTCCTTGCGGCTGCATTGCCCCAAAAAGAAAGGCAGTACGTGCAACCACTTCTTCTGCAAGTTCCCGAATAAGATCCGGCTGAAGGAATTCAGCTCCCATTCTGAAAGAACGGGAGGCTGATGCCGTTTCCCGCTTGCCGTTTTCCTCCATGATGCAGGACACAGACAAGGATGCCAGGGGGCGGGTATCAGTACAGTGAACACCCAGGGAATTGTAATACTCTATTCGGGAAGTTGAATCGGCAAGGCGGGCCGTAACTTTCTTAACGCGTTTATCTGCGCTGAAAATCAGATCGTTGAGCTGGTACAGGTAAGGCATTTTTTCCTGAGGGGAAATGTTATCCCAAGGTTTCAGGATTGTATACCGGTCTGGCAGTTTCAGTGTGTTGATTGCAACCGGAGCAGTTGCCGGAGACATCCCGTCTGCAATGAAGGCTGCCGTTTTTGCCGCTTTTTCCCTGTCAGAGGCAAGAGAAGATTCTGTATAAGCATAGCCGGTGTTTTGTCCTTTTACCACGCGGATACCCAGCCCTCCTTCACTGTTTGTTCCGGCGGCATTTACTTTTCCGTCCCTCAGGATAATGTCATGGAACAGGCTCTGTTCAAAATAGAGATCGGCATAGTCACCTCCTTTACCCAATGCCAACTCAAGCAGTTGTCTCATCGGAAACAAAAGTATAAAAAAAAGTGTTACTTTTACATTGTACGATTTATTGAAATCCTTAACATTTAAATTTTACGATTATGAAAAAGTATGAATGCAATTTGTGCGGTTACGTATACGATCCTGCTGAAGGAGATCCCGATAACGGCATAGCTCCGGGAACCGCCTTTGAAGATCTGCCCGATGATTGGGTATGCCCGCTTTGTGGTGCAGGAAAAGAAGATTTTTCACCATTGTAGACTTTGTTTCTGTGAAAGACCGGTAGGGAAGGCTGTTTTTTTGACAGGCTGAAGCAGTATTGCGGGTGAAAGTGCATTTAAAAAGTGTATTAAAAACCAATCCAATGAAAACTGTCTTCAATTTACTGTTTCTGGCCGTCCTTACCGGACTTTTTACTTCCTCGTGTTCCAAATTGAACACAGATTCTCCTATTGAAAGAAAAGATATTGTACTGACCAAAGTCCAACAGGATATCCTGGAACAAGGCAACGAATTTGCAGTAGACCTGTTTCGGGAAATGTGTCTGGAAATGGAAGGTGATAATGTTTTCATATCGCCTCTGAGTGCCTCTATGGCCTTGTCTGCCGTAACCAACGGGGCGCAGGGAACCACAATGAACGAAATGAAAGGGGTTTTGGGATTTGAACCATACTCGCTGGAAGATATGAACACCTTTTATCACCATTTGGTTCCGGCCCTGAAAGAAGTGGACAATACCGTAAGCCTTCAGATAGCAAATGCCGTGTGGATAGAGGAAACATTCCCGGTGAAAACACCTTTTATTCAGTCTCTGCAACATTACTACGATGCATCGGTAACGAACCTGGATTTTTCCGATTCCGGCGCTCCGGCTGTCATCAATCAATGGTGCGCAGACAACACCAATGATTTGATCAAAAAAGTCCTTGACCGGATTGATCCCGATGCAAGGCTGATATACACCAACGCCCTTTATTTCAAAGGAAAGTGGGAATCAACTTTTGATAAGACAGCCAGTTGGCAGGGTTCTTTTACAAACCTTTCCGGATCAACCGGACAAGTCACTTACATGGAGCAAACTCATAGTTTTCCCTATACCACCGGCCAGAATGTGGCAATAGCAGAAATTCCTTACGGGAATAAAGCCTATAGTATGGTGATTGTACTGCCCGATCCGGGAGTTTCCGTAATGGATGTGGTTTCCGGATTTACCCCGGAACAATGGGACCTTTGGACTTCCGGCCTTTATACCACTGAATTGAATCTGCGTATACCCCGCTTTAAAGTGGAATTTGACTCCGAAGACACCATGATCCCCGTTTTGACACGCATGGGTATGGGCGCGGCCTTTGATCCTTTTCTGGCGGATTTCAGCCATATCAGCGATATTCCTTTATTCATAGCCCTGCTTAAACAGAACGCTTTTATACAAGTGGATGAGGAAGGAACGGAAGCGGCTGCCGTTACCACCATAGGCTTTAATGTGACTTCCGCAGGTCCCGGTCATACCGTCCCGTTCCATGTTGACAGGCCGTTCCTCTATTTTATCAAGGAAAAGAGCACGGGAACTATTTTGTTTGCCGGAATGATGACGGGACTTTAAAAAGAAATGATCTCGTGGTAAACGCGGATGGCAAAATTATCTGTCATACCTGCTATGTAATCAATTATGGAGCGTCGGTATTGAGACCTGTCATTAAGATCATAAATAATATCGTTATTGAATCCGGCTTTTTCCCTTTCTTTGGAATCGATTCCGCTGTATTTGATCAGCCACTCAAGGAAATATTTTAACAATACAGGAAATTTGGACATGTCTGCAGATATTTTCTGCAGCATGTTTTTTTCGTAGTATCCGTCCAGAAAATCAAAAATCGTGTGAATAATACATCGGGCATATTCCTGGTAGTAGACCAAACGGGGATGGTAGTAAATGTGCTTGTAATTAAATTCTTTGACTTTAAGCAATAATTCGTAATAACGGGGAGAAAAGTGCATGCCTTCTTCGGGTGAGGAATTCCGGCAAAGGTCTTTGATGAATAGTTCAATCAATGCGGTATTGTTGACTATCCCTTCCGAGTCCGGAATGCTCTTCATCAATTTGTTCAGTTCTTCAAGACGTTCCGGTTCCAAAAGGTTCAGTTCAATAGCATCTTCAATATCCCGGCCCAGATAGGCGATCTTATCCGAGAGTTTTACCACACACCCTTCCCATGTATAAGGACTGTATTGATTGGGACGGGTTATCTGTTCCAGGTCTATGGCTTCTTCCCGCGGAAAAAGTCCGTTTTCGTCTGTCTCGCCACAATGGGATATGATCCCGTCCCTGACTGCATATGTCAGTCGCAGGTTTTTGTGAATTCCCGATGCATTAGGCAACGTTGCGATTTTGTCTGCCGTATACAGGCCGTTCTTTTCATGCCAGAACGTGCCGTTCCATTGTTGCATGATTTCGGACAGGAGGGTTTCTCCTTCGTGACCGAATGGGCTGTGCCCCAGGTCGTGCCCCAGTGCAATGGCCTGTGTCAGTTCCGTATTCAGTCCCATGAATTTTGAAATGGTATAACTGATGGAAGCTACATGGTTTACATGTTCCATGCGCGTGCAGATGTGGTCGTTCTGTGTGGCAAAAAATACTTGTGTTTTATGTTTCAACCGGCGGTATGAAGTACAATGCAGAATACGGGAATAATCTCTGTAAAACTGGGTTCTTGTATCTTCCGGCTTTTCTTCGGGCAGCAGGAATTCACTCCCCCGTTGCAGGGATTGTCCCCATTTTGGATGGGTTTTGTCTGTTTTTTGTTCCCGAAAACGTTCGGGTACCAGTTTGCTTTTCATGGTAAGAATTTAATTTATTCCACGCAGCTTTTTTTCCCAGGCCCAGGCATTGGCTAGTGTTTGCTCTACCGACCGTGAAGCTTTCCATCGCAGAACTTTGTTCGCACGTGAAGTGTCTGCCCATACCGCTTCCACATCGCCTTCCCGCCTCCCCGTGATTTTGTATCGTACGGGAACCCGGTTAACCTCCGTAAACTTTTCCACCAATTCCATGACTGAAATTGGTTTTCCCGTTCCAATGTTGAATACTTCGCAGGACCCATCCGGGTTGTGGCCGGTCATTCTTTCTAAAGCCGAGACATGGGCAGCGGCCAGATCTACTATGTCAATATAATCCCGCAAAGCCGTACCGTCCGAAGTAGAGTAGTCGTTCCCGAATATCCGGAGTTCTTCTCTCAGCCCTGCAGCTGTCTGCGTTATAAAGGGAACCAGATTATTGGGGACACCCCGGGGCAATTCTCCGATCAGGGCCGAAGGGTGGGCGCCTATGGGATTGAAATACCTTAAAATCACTCCTTTCAGACAGGGATGTGCCTTGACGGCATCCATCAGGATGTCTTCGCAGATCTGCTTCGTGTTCCCATATGGACTTTCGGCCGGTTTCCGGGGAGTATCTTCAGTCACCGGGAGGCTGTCCGGCTGTCCGTAAACGGTTGCTGATGAAGAAAATACAACAGCCCCACCATTATTTTCAACCATCACTTCCAGTAAGGTAATAAACGATAACAGGTTGTTGTGATAATACATCAGTGGTTTTTCCACACTTTCTCCCACTGCTTTAAACGCTGCAAAATGGATTGCCCCGTCTATGCGGTTCTCAGTGAATATTTTGCGTAAATCTTCTTTTTTACAACAGTCAGCTTGATAAAACGGGACTTTTTGTCCTGTTATTTTTTCCACACCTTCCAGACATGTAGTATCTGCATTGGAAAGATTGTCTGCTACAATCACGCCATAACCGGCTTCAATCAATTCAACGGCTGTATGGCTTCCTATGAAACCCGCACCTCCCGTTATTAGTATGTTTTTCATAATGACAAAGATAGGGAAAAAAAAGGCTCCCCGCGGGGAGCCTTTGAACAAAATGTACACCGTACACTTACTTTTGTGCCTGGATAGCGGCCTGGGCAGCGGCCAGACGTGCTATGGGAACCCTGAAAGGCGAGCAGGAAACGTAGGTAAGTCCCATTTCATAGCAGAATTTGACAGACTGCGGATCGCCTCCGTGTTCCCCGCATATGCCGAGTTTGATTTTGGGATTTGTGGCACGGCCTCCGGTAATCGCAGTTTCAATCAGTTTTCCCACCGATTTTTCATCTATGTGCTGGAACGGATCAAAGGGCAGGATTTTTTTATGGATGTATTCGCCCATGAATGAGCCAATGTCGTCCCTGGAGAATCCGAATGTCATCTGAGTCAGGTCGTTTGTCCCGAAGGAGAAGAATTGTGCCGTTTTTGCCATATCTTCCGCTACCAGCGTAGCTCTGGGGATCTCGATCATGGTGCCGTACAGGTAATCAAAGGTAATCCCGAACTGATCCTGGACTTCTTTGTGTACGCGGTCGGCGATTACTTTCTGATCGTCCAGTTCCTTAACCGTAACAGTAACCGGAATCATAATCTCGGGTTTGGGGTTGTGTCCTTCCTTGATCAACTCGGCAGTTGCCGTAAAAATGGCACGGAACTGCATTTCAGAGATCTCGGGATAGGAAACACCCAGCCGAACACCGCGGTGTCCCATCATGGGGTTCACTTCGTGCAACAGTTCACCGCGTTTGATGATCTCTTCTACGGAGATGCCCAGTTCTTTGGCCAGTTCTTTTTGTTTATCGGCCGTCTGGGGTACAAATTCGTGAAGCGGCGGATCCAGCAGACGGAATGTCAGCGGCAGCCCGTCCATTACCCGGAGGGTTTCTTTGGCTGCGTTCTTTACGTATGGAGCCAGTTCGTGCAAAGCCAGTTTTCTTTCTCCCACGTTATTTGAAAGAATCATTTTCCGGAGTTTTCCAAGAGGTGCTTCCGAATTCAGGCCGTAGAACATGTGTTCAATACGGAACAAGCCAATACCTTCAGCTCCGAAATTCAGTGCCATGCGGGCATCTTCGGGTGTATCCGCATTGGTGCGGACTCCCATGGTGCGGAAAGAATCCACCATTTTCATGAATTCCTGGAAACGAGGGTTCTCAGAAGCATCCATTGTAGCAATGGCCTTATCGTATACAAATCCCCGCGTTCCGTTCAGACTGAAAACACTGCCTTCCCGGTATTGTTTGCCGTTAATGGTCAGTATGCGTTTTGAAAGGTCAATATGTACGGCCTCGCAACCTACGATGGCACATTTTCCCCATCCGCGGGCAACCAGTGCAGCGTGAGAAGTCATACCTCCGCGGGCGGTCAGCAGACCGTCGGCGGCACGCATTCCTTCAACATCTTCGGGGTTTGTTTCTTCCCTGACAAGAATGACTTTTTTGCCTTCCTTGTTCCATTTAACGGCATCTTCTGCAGTGAAAACAATCTGGCCTACGGCACCGCCCGGTCCGGCCGGCAAACCTTTGGCTACCACTTCAGCTGCTTTCTCTGAAGCCGGATCCAATATTGGATGCAGGAGTTCATCCAGTTGTGAAGGAGCTACACGCATGACGGCTGTCTTGCGGTCTATCAGACCTTCAAGCAACATGTCCATGGCCATGTTCAGGGCTGCCACTCCGGTACGCTTTCCTACGCGGCACTGAAGCATCCATAAACGACCGTCCTGTATGGTAAATTCTATATCCTGCATGTCGCGGAAGTGGGCTTCCAGGTTTTTCTGTATCTGGTTCAGCTCACCGTAAACCTTCGGCATGGAAATTTCCAGTGAATGCAGGTGCTTGTTTTGATCGTTCTTGGTGGATTCGTTAAGCGGGTTGGGTGTTCGGATCCCTGCCACCACATCTTCACCCTGGGCGTTCACCAGCCATTCACCGTAAAATTTGGCTTCTCCGGTAGCCGGGTTTCTAGAAAAGGCTACTCCGGTAGCGGAGTTGTCTCCCATGTTTCCGAATACCATGGATTGTACGGTAACAGCAGTACCCCATTCATCGGGAATTCCTTCTATACGCCGGTAGGAAATGGCACGTTTGCCGTTCCATGATTTGAACACGGCGCCGATCCCGCCCCAGAGCTGTTCCATGGCATCGTCGGGGAAAGGTTGTCCCAGAACATGTACCACTCTTTTCTTAAACATATCGCAAAGAGTCATCAAATCATCTTCGGATAATTCGGTATCGCTTTTATAGCCTTTTTCGGCTTTCATTTGGTGCAGCAGGCCATCCAATTGTACGCGAATGCCTTGTCCTTCAGCTGGTTCAATTCCTTCGGCTTTTTCCATGACGACATCTGAATACATCATGATCAGCCGCCGGTAAGCATCGTATACAAATCGGGGGTTCCCGGTTTTTTTGATCAAACCGGGGATTGTGGCAGAACACAGACCTATGTTCAATACGGTTTCCATCATTCCCGGCATGGAGCTTCTGGCACCGGAGCGGCAGGATACCAGGAGCGGGTTCTCGGGGTCACCAAAACGTGTACCCATGATATCTTCCGTTTTTTTCAGCGCCTGGGCTACTTCTCCGGCCAGTCCTTTGGGATAATTGCATCCAAGAGCGTAATACTCGGTGCAACACTCCGTTGTTATTGTGAAGCCCGCGGGAACCGGAATTCCCAGAAGGCACATTTCCGCCAGGTTAGCACCTTTGCCACCCAACAGATTCTTCATAGAACCGTCACCATCGGCAGTTTTCCCGCCAAAGCTGTAAACTCTTTTGATTTCTGACATAAAAAATTGTATAAGGTTAGATTAGAGATAAATATCTTGTATTGGGCTGCAAAATTATAAAAAAGTTACAATATATTGCCTGCCACTTCTGCCAGGCGGCTCCTTTCTCCTTTAACAAGATTGACATGTGCAAACAAATCCTGTCCTAACATCTTGTCTGTTAAATAAGTCAGACCATTAGAATGCATGTCCAGGTAAGGTTGGTCAATTTGATGGATGTCTCCGGTGAATACAAGTTTGCTTCCTTCCCCGGCACGGGTAATAATTGTTTTGACTTCATGAGGGGTCAGGTTCTGGGATTCGTCCACTATAAAGAAAACTTTGGAAAGACTTCTTCCACGGATGTATGCCAGGGGAGAAATTAAAAGTTTCTCGGTTTTCAGCATTTCTTCTATGCGTACCTGTTCCCGGCTGTTTTCCTTCAGGCTGCCTTTGATCACACTCAAATTGTCCATCAGAGGCAGCATATAGGGAGCCAGTTTTTCTTTGATATCTCCGGGCAAAAATCCCATTTCCTGATTTTTCAAAGGAATAACGGGACGGGAAAGCAATACCTGATCATAATCGTCTTCCTGGGCAAGTGCGGCGGCCAAAGCCAACAGTGTTTTACCGGTACCGGCAATGCCTGTAAGGGATACAAGACTAACGGAAGGATTGAGCAGGGCATCCAGGGCAAAGTTCTGTTCCTGATTACGCGGTGTTATGCCGTAAGCCCGGTGGTTGGGAACAGGCACAAGGCGTTTCTTTGCGGCTTCGTAACGGGCAAGGGCTGAGCCGTCTTTGTTTTTTAAAACGTAATACTGGTTGTTATGAGCTCCTTTCAATTTTATGTCTTTGGCACTCAATCCTTCCGGTGTCTGGTACAATTTGGCCATGGTCTGTGGGGTCACGCGATTCATTCTGATCACTCCTTTTGACAGGCTCACTATGCTTTCGTCCCGTACCTTATCGTTCATGTAATCCTGTGCTTCTATGCCCAGGGCTTTGGATTTGATACGCAGGTTGACGTCTTTGGTAATGAGAATGACCCGTCTGTCCGGGTTGTTTTCTTTCATGTACTGGGCAACAACCAGAATCCTGTGATCCGGCGTGTCTTCATAGAAGGAATCCTCCATAACTTCCGGAAAGGGATGTCCCAATTCCACTTTCAGACGCCCTCTTCCGGGGCCCATGCCAATCCATCCGTTCAGCATTTTGTCGCCGAGTATTTTATCCAGTTCCCGGGCAAATTCCCGGGCATTGAAATTGATCTGATCGTTTCCTTTTTTGAATTTGTCCAGTTCTTCCAGTACAATAATCGGAATAACGATATCGTTTTCCTGGAAATTGCTAAGTGCTTTGTGGTCGTGCAGGAGTACATTGGTGTCCAATACGAAAATTTTGGGATTGTTTGACATGTTCTAAGATTTTTTAATCTTTAAAGATAGCAAAAATTTTGTCTAAATTCGCACCATGATGGACTATCAGCAGGCTGTTTCGTTTCTCATAGATCATTTTCCCCAATATCAAAAAATCGGGATAGAAGCATATAAGCCCTTTCCGCATAGGATGTTGTCTCTGGCAAATTGGTTGGGCAATCCGCAGGATCAATTCCCGGGCATACACATAGCCGGCACAAACGGGAAAGGTTCTGTAGCCCACATGCTGGCTGCTGTTTTTCAACATGCGGGGCTAAGAACCGGTTTGTATACTTCTCCTCATGTGCTGGATTTTCGCGAACGCATTAAAGTAAACGGACATGTAATTTCAAAGGAAGAGGTTGTCGGTTTTATTGAAAGGTTTCGTACTGAACGCATGGAGAGCCTCGGCGGGGAACTTCCTTCTTTTTTTGATATGACTACAGCCATGGCATTCCGCTATTTTGCCGATAAAAAAGTTGACGTGGCTGTTATTGAAACCGGATTGGGAGGACGCCTGGATTCCACGAACATATTAACAGAACGTTCTGTCAAACTGTCTGTTATCACTAATATTGGACTGGATCACTGTGACCTGCTGGGGGATTCGGTAGAAAAAATCGCGTACGAAAAAGCCGGCATCATAAAAAAACACGTACCCCTGGTAGTAGGAGAGTATGATCCCGGATCTTTCCCTGTCCTGGAGAAAAAGGCACGGGAAGCAGAAGCCCCTTTGTTCCGTGCCTTTGAACGACCGGATGAGCCCTATTTGATAGAGGGCAACACTCTTTACCAACAGAAAAACCTGAAAACCGTTTTGAGTGCCCTTGATATTCTAAGAAAAACCACTCCTGTCTTTTCTTCGCTTCTGACACAGGAAATCATTGCCGGGGGTTTGGAACATTTTGAAACCATGACCGGGTTACACGGCAGGTGGGAACATTTGGGGGAACATCCCGCTGTAATTGCCGACACGGGCCACAATGCCCATGGACTGCGATACCTGAAAGATCAATTGGCCAGGGAGTCTTACAAGGAATTGTATATTGTTTTTGGTGTTGTACAGGGAAAAGACCTGGCCGGGATTGCCCCGTTGTTGCCCGGGGATGCCTATTACTTTTTCACACAGGCATCCATACCCAGGGCATTGCCTTTCCGGCAGCTTGCAGACTGGGGAAAAGCCACAGGATTAAAGGGGGAAGCAGTCCCCAATGTGAAAGAAGCTTTTGAAAAGGCGCGTAATAAAGCTTCCCGGGAAGATCTGATCCTTGTGGGAGGAAGCACTTTCACGATTGCCGATCTGATGGAAAACTTTTTTTGCAGGGAAAAAAATTAAATTTATCTTTGCAGTCCCGTTTGGGAGCATAGCTCAGCTGGTTTAGAGCACCTGCCTTACAAGCAGGGGGTCATGAGTTCGAATCTCTTTGCTCCCACAACCAAAAACCCTTCAATTTTTGAGGGGTTTTTCTGTTTCTGCCCTCAGCACACAATCCTGCCATCCCATACCGTTGATCATGCGCATCCAGTGTCTGGCTTCGCTACGGGTGCGGAATACCCGCGATACGTAATGGTAAAGACCGTCTTCTTCCTTCCTGACTGAAATATTCAGGTTGGGCAGTTTCCTGGTAAGTCGTTCAAAATAACGACTGTCAGCTTCCAATGGACTGCTTAAGACCAGGAATTGCAGGCGGTATCCTCCGCTTGTGGACGTATCAGCATCCGGTATACGATCCGGGGTTACGGGTTTGGTGTCCTGAACGGTTGCGGTATCTTTCACAACAGGTTTGGGTTTGGTAACGGGAATCGGAACCGAGTCACGGGTTGCCTCTGCCGGAGGTGTTGTCGGTTTTTCTGCGGTTTTCTCCCCGGAAGGTGTCTCGGGTTTTGCTTCTGCCTTCTCTACAGGCGCATTGGAACGGATCGTGAATTCCAGGTCGTAAATGTAATCTCCGTCTATACTGGGTTCAATGGTAAAAGGTATTTGAGCAGGAGATGCTGTCATATCCAGCTTCCTCATCTGTTCCGGATCAATAACGGCTACATATTCTCCGGGAGCCAGTCCCATATATGTAAAGTACCCGTCAGATTCGGAAAGAGTGCTATGTATCAAGACGTTGTCTTTGTTATAAAATTGAACTGTAATCCGGCCCTGCCCGCGAAGGGTGTTTCCGTCACGCAGGTATACCTGTCCGGAAGCTTCTCCCACTATAACTATGGGTATTTCAATACGCTTGAACTGGTTGGGGTCTACTACGACGCTCAGCGTCCGGTTGCGCATTCTCCAGGTTATATTGTCAAATTTGCTTCCGTCCAGAGTTACCAGGTATTCGGCATAAGGTTGCAAGTCAAATATCCTGGTTATTGTATCCCGTTCCTTGTATTCAACACGTCCGCCGCTTACCTGAACTTCCATTCCGAATGCCTTGGGTTCCCCTTCGTCTTTTATCCCGTTCCAGTTCATATCCAGGAACGGGTAGAGGATCATACCGCCTTTGCCAACGCTGCTGCGGTTATTAACTCCAATATAACGTGAACGCGGATCTACTATCAGGCTGCCTCCTGCTGTTTCCACGAACGAATAGGTGTCGTTGCTTCTACGGGCAGTGAATCCAATTTGGGCAAATGAAAAGTCATAGCGTAAACCCAGTTCCAGGTTGGTAATATTGTTGGCAAAATTCCGCTCGAAAGACACATTCAGATACCCGTTTTTAAACATCCTTTTTTCCAGGGCAACCCTTGCAGAAACGAATTGTCCCTGTGTGTAGTTGAATTGTGCCTGAGGGGTCAGTATGAAAGATGCCGGAAGCCTGAGCGACATGGATAAGGAGCTGTATATGTTTGTTTTTGAATACTGAGAAAAAGTAGCGAACGTTGTTAAGTTGGTATTGACTCCCCAAAAATTCCCCGACAGCAGCAATTCTGCAGATGTGTAACGGGTATTGGGCATAATGATTTGGTTCAGGGCCATCCTGGAAAACAACGAAAAACGGCGCATTCGGACCGGGATGGACATGGTTATACGTCTTTCTTCCAGATAGTTTGTGTTGATAGCTGTTTGGTCCCTGTCATAACGGGTGTAATTCACTTCAAACTGGATATCTGAAGGCAACCTCCAGTTCAGGATCCCTTTGGCGTTTACCCCGTGGGTATATTCTCCGCTCAATAATAATCCTGGTGCTACCTGAACGGAAGTATGCACAAAAGGCATGAATTGCCCGGAAGAAACGGAAGAGAGGTATTCCACACCGGCTCCGACGGTCATAAACCGGGCGATCCCGTAATCCATGTCAACGCGCGAAAATTTACTGAACAAAGAATCTTCTACAAGTCCTGCTGATACACGGTATTCAAAATTTCCTGCAGGAAGGAAATTATAGGGAATGTTCAATGTCTGTTCCTTGGACCTTTCTTCTCCCCAGGGACCGTAGAATTGCAGTTTTACGTTGGTGTTCCCGTAAACCAGTGGAACTTCAAAAGTATAGAAACCCGAGGCATCGGCCTGCTGGTAATCCACCAACACGTTGTTTACGTATAGTTCTACAGTCCATCCGGGTTCGGTCACGTCACTAAGCGTATATGTCCCGAAAGACTGCCGGTACGTAGTGGGTGTGTTGGTTACCTGGACGCCCAGAACAGGAGAATTGATGGTCGATGTGGAGAACGTACTGATTTTCCCTAGGATCACCTGTCTGAGGGCTTTGTATTTGTTATTGGCATAACGCCACTGGTAAAACTGGTTTTTTTCGTTAAACGGGGTATTGGTGTTGTAATTCAGCCTGATATCGGTTTCCCCTCCCAGAACAACCCCTCCCAGATTCAGAGACAAACGGGCTTCAGAAGGTCCCTGCACTTCCTGTGTCAAAACGGCTGACCAATCTGCCATACCAAAATGGATGAGAGGAAATTTTCTGCCGATGGTCGTATCGGCTTCCACTTCCCCTTTGATGCGGCCCAGGCTTTTGCGCATCTGTTCCTGTCTCATTTCCCTGATCACGGGCAGTTCTATACTGGTGTTCATTGTAACAGAAAGGCTTCTGAAACTGAATGAACAATCAAGTCCGAATACCTGTCCGAAATAATTGGACTTTAAATAAAGATTGGTTTCGGTGCGGATAATATCACCGGGTTTCAAGGTAAACTCTTTGTCCCTGTAAATGATTTTATGGTTAACACGGTCAATGTTGTACGTGGCGTCTTCTGTGATGAAAAACCCGTATATGGAATCAAACCCGGCGGTGTAGGTATTCTTGATCTTTAGAAAATCGAATAATTCAGGAACCGATAAATAGACATCGTGTTCTCCGATTACCGCAGAAATATCAGTACCTCCGATACGCGGTACCGAAAAGTAAATGACCATTTCTTCCAGGTATTCCTCCTGGGCCAGCACCTTAGCGGGATACAGGATACCTGCTGCCAAAAGCAAGACGGCAAAACAACGACCCAACAGACCCGGTTTTTTCCGGGTGCGGAGCTGTTTAGAAACATATAGATGATTGGGCATCAAGCGCTTGAATGACAGGTTACAGGCACAAAAAAAATATATTGTAAATTTTACAAAAGTAGTGAAATTTACAATATATTAATGAAAGAACCTTGAGAGGTACAGTCAATTGTATGCAAAAACAACGGTGTATGACCCTTCATAAAGGCCGGATTGTTGTTCGCGCAATGTGTTGACATTACCGGTCAATTGGAGTATCTGGTCACCGTCGGTATGTTCCCATTCGCTCATTTTTCTTGAGTCTTCTCCAACGCGCTGATTCAGTGAGGTCTCCATTGTGAGGAGTTCCCCCTCTGATACGGATACAGTGGCCGGTTTGACCACTATGTTGCAAGCTACATCGGAACCTGAATGAACCGTGATTTCTCCCAGAAGTACATCATCGTAATTCAGACCTTCAGTGAACTCGGGAGTTTTTTCGATTTCAAGAGCATAGACACTCTGCGGGGAAATGCTCGCAGCATCCACGATCTCGGCCGTGACGTGACCTGTTACAACGACCTGAGCCTTAGCCGGATATGCAAAGATCAGGCATAGAATGGATAGGATAATGAATGTTTTCATAGCCTTATGGCTAAACGTACATATCAAATATAAGCAAAATCTTTTTTGTTGCCAAAAATTTCTGATGTGTCATTGTACTTTTTTTTATCTTTGTTTACGCATGATTTCTGTAATTATTTCAACTTTTAATCAGCCAGCTTGGCTGGAACGGGTGTTGTTGGGCTATTCCTGCCAGATTTTCAAAGATTTTGAATTGGTTGTTGCAGACGACGGATCCGATGAAAGTACCCGCAAGGTCATTGAAAAAATGAGGGGGGAAGGGGCATTGTCCCTGAAACACGTATTTCACGAAAATTTGGGATTTCGCAAATGCACCATACTGAATAAAGCTGTAGAGAGCTGTAACGGGGATTATGTAATTTTCAGCGACGGAGATATCATTCCAAGGAGCGATTTTGTACAGACGCACGTCAACATGCGTCGCGAGGGACGGTTTCTTTCAGGGGGAACAGTCCGGTTGCCTGCGGATCTCTCTGAGAAGATCGGTCCCGGGGAGATCCGGTCGGGGATCTGTTTTGACAGAAAGTGGCTGGAAGATAACGGACTCGGCAAATCTTTCAAGAACAACAAATTAAATGCCTTCGGTTTGAAAGCACGTTTTCTGAACCGTTTTACGCCTGCAGGTGCCACATGGAACGGAGGGAACGCCTCGGCATGGAAGAAAGACATTCTTGCCGTAAAGGGTTTTGACCAGCGGCTGTGCTACGGAGGAGAGGACAGGGAATTTGGGGAAAGGCTTGAACGACTTGGCGTGAAAGGCAGGCAGATCAGGTATTCGGCCGTGACCCTGCACCTGGATCATCCGCGAGATTATGTACACCTGAAGGAACAGCAGTATAACAAACAGATTCGCAGGCAAAACAGAAAAAACAGAATTATACAAACTGAATACGGATTAATTATTAACTAACTAACTAACTAACTAACATTGTTGATTATGCAGATCATTGACAACATTCCCGAATTTCGCAGAGAGCCCTTTGTTGTGCTTCTTCTGGGATTCATCACCTGCGGCCTTTATCTAATTTACTGGAACCTTCAGGCAGCCAAAGTTTTCAACGCCGTAGCCGGACGTGAGATCCTGTCTTCCGTTGTGGCTGTTTTTGCCGGTTGTATATGGCCGGTGAACATGTATTTCTTTTTTGTAGTGGGAAGGGATGGTTTGCCTGCACTGGATGAAAGGGTTGGAACTCCTCCAAGGGATCAGTCAATATTGCTCATGCTTCTGGGCTTTTTCGTTCCCATGGTAGCTGCCATGATTGTTCAGAGCGAGATCAATAAGTTGTACAAATAATTTGGTGTCTAACAAGCGGAAGATAACCGGGATCATTGCTTTATTCTTGTTTTTGGTTATGCCCCTGCTGATCATTTTGTTTGATCCGGGTGCCGGCCATTTGCAGGAAAGCCAGTCGTTTTGTCCGTTCAAAATGCTGACAGGACTGCCTTGTCCGGGTTGCGGCATGGTGAAATCCATGGTCAGTCTTTACAGGGGGGATCTTGCGGAAAGTTTCAGGTACCATTTGTTCGGACCGTTGCTTGTGTTGTTTTTCACCTCCGCTTTATTTGTAATGATCGCTGAACTCATACGCGGTCGTAACTTTCAGATAAGGTGGCTTTATAACATGAAACTGGCATACGGGGCGGCTGTTCTGATGGGAGGCTACCACCTGGTCAGGATCATACTTTTTGTTTCCGCATACAGTTTTCGGGAGATACTGCATGAATCCATATGGTTTTAATTATTGAACGGTCATGGAACAGTTTAACGACGAAAATTTTCTTTTACAGACAAAAGCAGCCAGGCGGCTTTATCACGATTATGCCCGGGAGCTGCCCATAATTGATTTCCATTGTCACCTGGATCCCACCGAGATTGCCCGGGATCGTCAATTTGAAAACATGACCCGTGTCTGGCTCAACGGAGATCATTACAAATGGAGGGCCATGCGGGCCAACGGCATAGACGAACGTTTTATAACAGGTACAGAGACAACCGATTGGGAAAAATTTGAAAAATGGGCGCAGACGGTTCCTTATACCATGCGTAATCCGCTGTATCACTGGACCCACATGGAATTGAAATCGGCATTCGGAATCAAAGAACTATTGAATTCAGAATCAGCCGAACGCATATACCTGCAATGCAATGAACGTTTGGCAGAAAAGGATTTCAGTGCCAGGGGGCTGATCAAAAAATTCGGAGTGGAAACCTTGTGCACGACGGACGATCCCGCAGATTCCCTGGAACACCACCGAAAGATAGCTGCTGACGGATTTGCGGTGAAAGTCCTTCCCGCATGGCGTCCGGACAAAGCCATGGCTGTTGAGGACCCCGCGGCATACAAAAAATACGTGGAAAAGCTGGCCGAAGTATCGGGGGTTGATATCCGTTCTTTTGACACGCTCATAGAAGCCTTGCGGGTGCGTCACGCTTATTTCGGGGAGCACGGATGCCGTTTGTCCGATCACGGGATCGAGGAATTTTTTGCCGAGGAGTACACCCCTGCCGGGGTGGAAACGGTGTTCCGGAAAGTGATGAGCGGCAAAGAACCGGGCGTGCAGGAGATTCGCATGTTCAAAACGGCCATGCTCACCGAATTCGGGATCATGGATTGGGAAACGGGCTGGACGCAGCAGTTTCATTACGGGGCCCTGCGCAACAACAATACCCGTATGTTCCGGAGGATCGGTCCCGATACCGGGTATGATTCCATTGGCGATTTTACGGTAGCACGCAATATGTCACGTTTTCTGGACGGTTTGGACAGCCGTGACAAATTGGCAAAAACAATCATTTATAACTTAAACCCGGGGGATAATGAAATGGTGGCCACGATGGCCGGGAATTTCCAGGATGGCCGTATCCCCGGAAAAATCCAGTTTGGGGCAGCCTGGTGGTTCCTGGATCAGAAAGACGGCATGGAGAAGCAACTCAATACATTGTCCCTTCTGGGACTGCTGAGCCGGTTTGTAGGGATGTTGACCGATTCCCGGAGTTTTCTGAGTTATGCCAGGCATGATTATTTTCGCAGGACATTGTGCAACATACTGGGTAATGATATTGAACAGGGCCTGCTTCCTGTCTCGGAAACGGAATTTATTGGAAAACAGATTGTTCAGGCCGTATGCTACCGAAATGCTCTGGAATATTTTAAATTTTGAATCCCATGAATATAAAACCTGCAGGAGAAAAAGCGACAAGATACAGGTGGACCGTTTGTATGATGTTGTTTTTTGCCACTACCGTCAATTATATGGATCGCCAGGTGTTGTCCCTTACCTGGATGGATTTTATTGCCCCTGAATTTCACTGGACCAATGTGCATTACGGAAAGATCACGGGTATCTTTTCTATCATGTATGCTATAGGCGTTTTGTTTGCAGGAAGGATCATAGATCGCATAGACACAAAAAAAGGGTATTTGTGGGCTATAGGGATCTGGTCAATAGGTGCCTGTCTGCATGCTTTGTGCGGTGTTATCACGGAAGCTGTCGTGGGATTGGACAGTGCCGGCGCATTACGCATGGCACAGGGTGTGGATATGGTGGCCAGGATAACGACAGTAAGTGTGTCACTTTTCATTTTTGCCCGAAGCATTCTGGCCCTGGGGGAAGCGGGAAATTTCCCGGCGGCAGTGAAAGCAACGGCTGAATATTTTCCTAAAAAAGACAGGGGCTTTGCCACCAGTATTTTCAATGCGGGCGCTACGGTAGGGGCCTTGGTCGCTCCCGTTACCGTTCCCCTGATCGCTACCCGCTGGGGATGGGAAGCGGCTTTTTTGATCATTGGGGCTTTAGGCTTTATCTGGATGGGCTTCTGGATCTTCATATATAAAAAACCCGAGGTTCACCCCAAAGTAAACCGGGCTGAACTTATGTATATTCAGCAAGACGGAGAAGACGTATCTGCAGACGATAAACTCCCGGTTTCACAAACCAGGATATCTTTCTGGAAATGTCTGACCTTCAGGCAAACCTGGGCTTTTGCCCTGGGCAAGTTCATGACCGACGGGGTCTGGTGGTTCTTTCTTTTCTGGACACCGGCCTACCTGAGTTCGGTGTACGATCTGCCTTCAAACAATCCCACCGCCCAATTGCTGATCTTCGTGCTTTATGCCATAACCCTGCTTGCGATCATAGGAGGTTGGCTGCCTACATATTTTGTAGATAAAAAAAAGATGGATCCTTATGCCGGAAGAATGCGGGCCATGCTGATATTTGCCTTTTTCCCGTTACTGACCATGTTGGCCCAGCCGCTGGGAAGCATATCCTACTGGATACCGGTCATTATTATTGGCATTGCCGGAGCGGCGCATCAGGCATGGTCAGCCAACCTGTATTCAACCATAGGGGATATGTTCCCGAAAAGTACCATAGCCACCATAACGGGTATAGGAACTACGGCCGGGATGATATCTTCTTATGTGATCAATCGTTTTTCGGGTGTTTTATTTGATCATGCCGCCAATACGCAGATGACCTTTATGGGATTCCAGGGGGAGGCAGCCGGGTATTTTATTGTGTTCTGTATCTGCTCGGTGGCTTACCTGGGAGGATGGGTGATCATGAAAACGCTCGTTCCCCGTTACAGAAAGATCATATTGTAGATCTGATCCCGGCTATGGCATCCAGGGATATCTTACACAAACGTGTAATACCGGACCAGTCGTTGGCAATCAGAAGTTCTTTTGTAAAGAGTGCCGAGCCCATCCCAACACAGGTAGCTCCGGCCTTGAACCATTCCCTTAGATTTTCTTCCTGGGGTTCCACACCTCCGGTAACCAGGAACAAACTGCGTGGCATGGGTGCTTTCAGACTTTTAATGAATGACGGTCCCCCGATCTCGGAGGCAGGAAAGATCTTACATATTTCGCACCCGGCTTCCTGGGCATTTCCGACTTCGGTCGCCGTGGCACATCCCGGAATGTAGGGGATCAGCCGGCGGTTACACAACCGGGCAACTTCGGGATTAAAATTCGGGCCTACAATAAAAGCTGCTCCCATTTGAACAAAAAGAGCTGCCGTAGCCGGATCGGTTACGGACCCAGCTCCCAGGATCATTCCGGGACATTCCTGTTCCATAAACCGTTCCAGATGCTCAAATACTTCGTGGGCAAAATCTCCCCGGTTTGTAAATTCAAAAATGCGTACACCTGCCCGGTAGCAGGCCTTGACTGCATTTTCTGCCGTTTCTTTCTGCGGATGGTAGAAAACAGGAACCAATCCTGTTTCTCTGATGGCATCCGTAACATCCCATTTTGAAAACCTTGCCATAACAATGATATTATCTGTTTACCCTGCCGGATGCATCTCCGGCCATTAACGTTTCTACTTCCTGAACATTTACCCTGTTAAAATCTCCGTATACGGTATGTTTAAGGCAAGACGCGGCCGTTGCAAAATCCAATGCCCGGCTGTCATTACCCGGGTATGTGATTAATCCGTAAATCAATCCTGCGGCAAAGGAATCGCCTGAACCTACCCGGTCTACAATATGCGTAATATCGTAAACAGGGGCCGTATGCATTTTTTTTCCGTCCCAAAGGATCGCTGACCAGGTGTTGTGACTGGCACTCAGTGACCCTCTTAAGGTTATGGCCACTTTCTTTGCACGCGGAAATTTTTTCATAAGTGATTCACAAACCGGGTGAAAAGCGGCTGCATCAGTTTTTCCTTCGCTGGCTTTGAACCCTTGCGGTTTGATTCCAAAAACCTTCTCGGCATCTTCTTCGTTTCCAATAATGATATCGCATCCCGATACCAATTCGGGCATGATTTCGGAGGCAGGCACCCCGTATTTCCAAAGGTTTTTTCTGTAATTCAGGTCACAGGAAACAGTGATGCCCATCCTGTTTGCCGTTTTTACAGCCTCCAGACATGTTTGGGCGGCATTCCGGCTGACGGCCGGAGTTATTCCCGTCCAGTGAAACCACGTGGCGTCCTTAAGAGCCTCTTCCCAGCATATCATTTGGGGAAGTATTTCAGAAAAAGATGAATGGGCTCTGTCGTAGATTACTTTGGAAGCCCTGGCAACTGCTCCGGTTTCCAGATAATACAGACCCATGCGATTTCCGCCTCGGATGATGGCGCAGGTATCGACTCCGTGTGATTTTAAATCTTTCAGACACCAAAGTGCCAGATCGTTGTCGGGCAGCCGGGTAATAAAAGAAGCAGGTATTCCGAAATTGGCCAGGGATACGGCGACGTTGGCTTCGCCACCTCCGAACGTTGCGGAAAATTCCCCGGATTGTCCCAGCCGCAAATGGCCCGGGACGGCAAGTCGCAACATGATTTCTCCAAATGTGACAACTTTTCCCATGTTTTTGTGTTGTATATCAGTGCAAATATACAAAAAACGGGAAGTGCCGGGTGCTCAACGTCTGGAAAAGAGGGTGATATAATAGAATAAAGTGGCCAGGGAGCTTAATGCGGCAACAATATATGTATATGCTGCAGAGCGGAGTGCGTCTTTTGCCATGGGATACGTTTCATAATTGGTGATCCCGCTTTCGTTAAGCCAGGCAAGTGCGCGACGGCTTGCATTGATTTCAACCGGAAGCGTGATGACGCTGAATAGTGTGGTCAGCCCGAACAAAATGATTCCGAAAAGCATCAGTTGGGGGAATGTTTTTATGAGCAGCATGCCTGCCAGGATTACCCATATGACCCATTGTGAGGCAAAGCTAACCACGGGAACCAGTGTAGATCTCATTTTCAGAGGAACATAACCGCGTGCATGCTGTAACGCGTGACCGCATTCATGAGCTGCAACGGCGGCCGCCATAATGCTGTTACTGCCGTATACACCTTCGCTCAGGTTTACTGTCCTGGTGGCCGGATTGTAATGGTCTGTCAGCCTCCCCCTGGTTGAGGTGACCTGTACATCATTAATATGATTATCACGCAGCATTTTGCGGGCTACTTCGGCTCCGGTTAATCCGGAGGTGACCCGAATTTTGGAATACTTTCTGAATTTTGACCGGAGCAGCGACTGGACTATCCAGCTTAGCAAAACGGTTCCTATGAAAATGATCCAGTAATAGGATATTGTTGAGGCAGGTTCCATGTTTTTGTTTTTTTGATTTTTACAGCAAATACAATGCCGAGCACAAATATTTGTACATTTGTATAAATAACCAAATGATTATGTCACTCTTACACAAATTTACTACTGCCGTTTTGACACTAGGCACCATAGGCGTCTTATTTTCTTGCGGACCCCGTTATACATACCAGACCGTAGAAGGGGATCCGTTGAATGCACGCATATATACCCTTGACAATGGTCTTAAAGTATATATGACAGTTAATGATGAAACTCCCAGGATCCAGACATACATAGCCGTCAGGGTGGGAGGCAAGGACGATCCTTCGGAAACAACGGGCTTGGCTCATTACTTTGAGCACCTGATGTTCAAGGGAACTTCAAAATTCGGGACCCAGAATTATGAAATGGAAAAACCTCTTCTGGATCAGATAGAATTGCTGTTTGAAGAGTACAGGGCCACCCGGGACGAAGAAGAACGCAGGGCTATCTACCATCGTATAGATAGCATATCGTTGGAAGCTTCCAAATATTCAATTCCGAATGAATACGATAAACTTATGTCTGCCATCGGAGCTACCGGAACCAACGCCGGGACAGGTTATGACCAGACTATGTACATTGAAGACATCCCATCCAACCAGATCAGGAACTGGGCAAAAATTCAGTCTGAACGTTTTTCGGACAATGTGATCCGCGGATTTCACACCGAACTGGAAACCGTTTACGAAGAAATGAATATGTATTCCACCATGGACAGTGAAAAAGTGATAGAAAGACTTTTCACCGCACTTTTCCCTACACATCCTTACGGAAAACAAACCATTATCGGGACCCAGGAGCATTTGAAGAATCCTTCCATTACCAACATAAAGAATTATTACAAAACGTACTATGTTCCGAATAATACTGCCATTTGTCTATCCGGTGATTTTGATCCCGATGAAATGATAGCCGTTATTGATGAATATTTTGGTAGCTGGGAGCCAAATCCCGAATTGCCCGAACGTATACTTACACAGGAAAAGCCCGTTGAAGGTCCTCTTGAAGTGGAAGTATGGGGTCTGGAATCCGAGTACGTCACCCTGGGTTGGCAGGGACCGCATATAGCTTCTACTGAAGATGCCTTGTTTACCGTTATGGGAGAAGTTCTCAGCAACGGGAAAGCAGGGATCATGGACCTGGATCTGAACCAACAGCAAAAAGTATTGCAGGCCGGAGCTTTTGCTTATACGCTGGCAGACAGAAGCACATTAATATTGCAGGGCAATCCAAAACAGGGTCAAACCCTGGAGCAGGTAAAAGATCTGATGTTGCAAAGCCTGGATAAGATCCGTAAGGGAGATTTTGACCAGGAGTTGATCAAAGCCATCGTCAATAATTATAAATTAAATATGATGCGAAGGCTTGAAAACAACAGGGGACGCGCCAACATGTTTGTGAGTTCGTTTATCAACGGAATCCCCTGGGAACAGCAGATTCGTTTTATTGAAAGATTGGAAGCCGTTACTAAAGACGACCTTGTGGCTTTTGCCAATCAATATTTTAAGGATGACAATTACGCTGTGATATACAAACGTCAGGGACCTGATACCACATACAAAAAAATTGAAAAACCGGCGATTACGCCCATTCATACCAATCGGGACAAATCTTCTGCCTTTTTACAAGAAATCCTTGCTACTGATGTAGAGCCCATAGAACCGGTTTTTGTAGATTTTGAAAAAGATTTTACTAAACAAACAATACGGGAAGGCGTAGAACTTGTATACGTGCCCAATTCAGTGAACGACCTTTTTACTTTATCCATTGTATACGAGCTTGGAAGCAATGTTGACAAAGCCTTGCCGGTGGCTGTTGAATACCTGAATTATCTGGGTACGTCCGAAAAATCTGCTGAAGAAATAAGCAAATCGTTTTACCAACTTGCCTGTACATTCTCTGCCAATGTTTCTCAAAATACCTGTTCCGTTACTTTAAACGGATTGGCCGAGAACATGCAACCGGCACTTGAATTGTTGGCTGAATGGATCTCCGGTGCCCAATCAGACAATGAGGTGTACCGTTCGCTGACCGGGAATATGCTTAAAAGTCGCGCGGATGCAAAAACCGACCAAAGAACCAATTTCCAGCGTCTCCAGCAATATATGCAGTACGGCCCGGTGAATCCGGCTACTAATATTATGTCTGAAAGGGAATTAAAAAGTACTGATCCCGCTTCTCTTTTGAAAAAAGTTCAGGATCTTCTGTCATACAAGGCGGACGTTTATTATCACGGTCCTGCTGCCATAGAGCAGGTAGGTAGTTTACTGGAAACTTCCTGGCCAATGGCAGAAGTCCTGCGTCCTGTTCCGGATAAAGAATATTTCAAACCCGTCATTGATGCCGGAAACAACGTATACCTGGCACAGTACGATGCGAATCAGATGTATTATGCTTCTTATTCAGCAAGGGAAAACGAAACATATGACAATGTCCCGTATGCAAAGGCACGTATGTATAACGAATATTTCGGATCTTCCATGAATGCCATTGTTTTCCAGGAAATGCGTGAAGCCCGGGGATTGGCTTACAGCGCAAGTGCTCGTTTTAGCGAACCGGCCCTGAACATGGAAGGATTTCCTTATGTTTTCAGTAGCTTCATAGCTACCCAGAATGACAAGATGGTGGAAGCGATGGAAGCTTTTGAAGAGATCATTAACAACATGCCTGAATCTGAAAAATCGTTTTCACTTGCCAAGGAAGGATTGATCTCTACGCTCAGGACTGAAAGAATCACAGGCAGAAGTCTTCTGAGCTTCTACCGTCAGGCCAAAGAAAAGAATATGTGGCAGGATATGAGGAAAGTTGTTTTTGAAGATGTTCAAAATCTGACACTTGAAGACATTGTTGCTTTTCAGAGGGAATGGATCAAAGACAGGCCTACTGATTATTGTATTTTAAGTGATATCAAGGCATTAGACCTGGAATTCCTTTCCGGCTACGGCAAAGTTGTGAGATTAACTGCTGAAGAAATATTCGGGTATTAAATTATGTTGAAGAAAAAAAGCCGTTCGTTGATAAAAATGCGGGTTCTGTAGATAAAACCCGTATCCGGATAAATTCTCCTTGTAATATTGGTTTAGGGGGTTTATCTTTGCCAATAGGATAAATAATGAATGGTTTTTTGAACTAAAAACGTACACAAAAAAGATGCGAAATCTTTTTTACAGGTGGGAGATCTAAATCCCGCCTTTTTTTTTATTTATTCTTCAGTAAATCGTATATTCGTATACTATTTCCCTTATGGTAAAACAGAGCGAATACGAAATCAACAAGGAACTCAGAAAACTGAGGAGGCTGGAAAATATTACCCTTTGGGGTATCATTGCCGTAGCTTTTCTTAGTCCGCTCTTAATACAGCAACACGTTCTGTCGCTTTGGGCCATACTGTCTCCTTTTTTTGTAGGACTATTGATCCACCACTACGTTTATGTGCCCGTCTTTATGTTGAAAGGGAATTATTTTACGTATTTTTTCCTTGTTTTTATTTTGTTATTGGGTATCGTCTTCGGGTGTGAGGCCATCATAGACATTATGGATGTCAGGTACGGTGCTTCGTGGACTAACTTTATTCCATACGAATCCACCCTGCTTAGTAATTTTGTCATTGCCCTAATGCTTATGGGAATGAATGTGGCCATCCGTATGGTCTTCCATAATATCAAATCAAAAATGCTGGCCCACGAGGCTGATAACAAACTCATAAAATACAAAATGGAATTCCTGCAATTCCAGATCAGTCCGCATTTTCTGATGAATACCCTGAACAATATTCATGTACTTGTTGATACAGATGAAGAAAAGGCCAAAGATGCCATTGTGAGCCTCTCCCGGTTACTAAGACATATGCTTTACGAAAGCACGCCGGACACAAAGATTTCGTTTGAACGCCAACTGGAAGTTTTCAGGGCATATTGCAACCTCAACCTTTTGAGATACGGAGAAAATGTAAAGCTTAATATCACGGTTCCCCGGGACATTCCAAACGTTCAACTGCCTCCTCTGATCATGATTGTATTTATTGAAAATGCATTCAAACACGGTATTGTATACGGGGAAGAGACACATATCAACATGAATTTCTGGGTAGAACCCGGGTGGTTCCATTTTTCCCTGTCCAACACCATATTCCCGGACAAACCCAAAACTGCCAAACAGGGCGGATTGGGGATCAAAAATGTGAAAGAAAGATTGAATCTGCTGTATGGAAACAATTATAAATTAACCATGGAACAGACAAAGTCAGAATATATTGTACATTTGCAGCTCCCCCTATAAAAAGTGAACCTATGAATATAAGGTGTATAGTTATAGATGATGAGCCGCTTGCTTTACAGCAAATGGTCTCCTATGTGGGGAAAATCCCATACCTGGAACTGGTAAAAGCCTGTTCCGGTCCTACAGAAGCTATGGAAGTGATGGCTACTGAAAAAGTAGACGTGATCTTCACTGACATAGAAATGCCCGACATTAACGGGCTGGAGTACATTCGCTCACTCAAAGAAAAACCTATCATAGTGTTTGTTACGGCATATGCCAATTTTGCCGTAGAAGGATTTCAGGTAGATGCTACGGATTATTTACTGAAACCTTTCAGCCTGACGGATTTTATGAGAAGTGCCGAAAAAGTAAGGCAACAATTTGAACTGAGGCATACCACATCTGCCGGATCGTCGGCAGGGGCCCAGGACACTTCAGTGACCGAGAAAGATGAAGACGCGGATGAACCCGGGAACAGACAGTCTTCTAAAGGATGGGATAGCGAATATGTTTTTGTGCGTGCCGATTCAAAAACCGTTCGCTTGAAAATCTCCGATATACAGTATATTGAAAGCCGGAAAGAATATGTTGTGATTTTTTCCGAGAACAGTATCCCTGTAATGACCCTGTTCAGTCTGAAATCCATTGAAGAACGATTGCCAAAGGATATCTTTATGAGGGTTCATCGTTCCTTTATTGTAAATCTGGCGAAAATAACTGAAGTGGTACAGAACCGGATTGTATTTGGAAAGGATGCCTCTGTACCCATTGGGGATCAGTATAAGAAGGATTTTCAAAATTTCCTGAATCAGTATTTTCTCAAATAAACCGGAATGTGGCCTATACTGCAAAGTACCAGACCGCGAACACTTCCTTTATCCGTTTCGGGAATTCTGGCCGGAACTTTTCTGGCGCGGCATTCAGGTTGTTTTAGCTGGGATCTTTTCGTACTTCTTTTATTGACTGCTGTATTGCTGCAGATCTTATCAAATCTGGCCAATGAGCTGGGCGATTGGAAAAAGGGAACAGACCGACGGCAGCCCGGGCGAAAAGCCTTAAGCTTGCAAAGTGGAAAACTAACCGAAAAACAATTAGTCAGGGCAATTGCCGTGGTATTGATACTTGCGGCAGTGTCCGGCATAACACTGATATATCAGGCATTCGGTACTTTTGCAGGAATCATCCCGGTTTTCTTTCTTGGGCTGGGCGCTCTGGCACTGTCTGCTTCCGTATTGTATTCTACCGGTAAAAAGCCATACGGGTACAGGGGTTTGGGAGATGTTGCCGTATTTCTTTTTTTTGGCCCGGCAGCGGTAGGGGGCAGTTATTATATTTATACCGGATCCCCCGATCCAGAGATCTTAGCGATAGCAGTAGCCATAGGTCTGCTTGCCACTGCCGTGTTAAACGTAAACAACATCAGGGATTTTGAAAATGATGAAAAATTCGGAAAAATTACCTTTGCCATAGTTTTGTCCCGGATGTCCAAAACGGGATCCACACTTCCTGCTACAGTATACCAGGGAATTTTGATCTTTCTGGCACTGATCCTGTCTGCAGTTTTTGCCGCTGTTTCTGAGAAAGGATCATTCCTCTTTTTGATAACGATTCCTTTTTTTGCAATACATTTTTTTTGGTTGGCAAATAATAAAGGAGCAGGGCTTGACAAAGCCCTGAAAGTCCTTATAGCGGGTATACTTGTATACGCCCTTACGTTATTTTAACCGTTTTCGTTTGGGATAGGTAATACGCGTATGGTACATCTCCTGGATCTGAACCTTAAGGGTTTCCTGAATACGCCTCAGATTCCTGTAAGTGATATCCGCATGATGCAATTGGTCTCCCGAAATGCGTTCTTTAACCATTTTTTCTACCATCTCGGAAATGCTTTCCGGAGTGTAATCCTTAAGGCTTCTGCATGCAGCTTCAACGGCATCGGCCAACATTACAATAACATGTTCAGGTGTTACAGGCAACCGGCCTTCGTAGGTGAAGTCTTCCACATTTGCAGGATCTCCTCCTTCATTACACCAGGTATTGTAAAAAAAATCGGTGCGGGTTCTTCCATGGTGTGTTTCAATAAAATCAATAATCAGGGAGGGCAACCCGTATTTTTTAGCCAGGACTTTTCCGTCTTCAACATGCTGGATCACGATTCGGGCACTTTCCCGGGGATCAAGCAGGGAATGCGGATTGAAACTGGCCGTTTGGTTTTCTGCAAAATACTGGGGATTGTTAATCTTTCCGATATCGTGGTAAAGGGCCCCCACGCGGCACAAAAGCGCGTTTGCCCCAATGGTTCTGGCAGCCGTCTCGGCAAGATTTGCTACTTGTAATGAATGCTGCATGGTCCCGGGGGCTTTTTCCGACAATTCCCGGAGCGCCTTGTTTCCGGTATCGGCAAGGTCACGCAGCCGGGATAGGGATACAAATCCGAAAATCTTTTCGAACAGGAAGACCAGCGGGTAAGAAGCTATCACCAGAACGGATGCAATTCCGTAATTTCTGAATACCACTCCGTTTAAATTGGAGAACGTTCCTTCCGAAATCAGGTGAAATGCCAGATCGATAGCCAGGTATGTAATAAAAACGATAAGGGCAGAAAGAAATTGTTGCCAGCCTCTTCCCCAGTGACGAAACACGTAAACGGCAACGCCTCCTACTACAATATTGACAAGAACAGCTTGATAACTGTCCGTCACCACTGCCAGGGGCATGAGAAATATCATGTACAGGGGTAACGAGAGTTTGGTCGGAAAGAAAGAATCCAAAAAAAGCACGATTACAGGAAAAGGCAGCAGGTAAAGCGACAAAGGTTCAATTTTCCATGCCGAAGAAGATCCTGCAACTAACAAAACAAAAAGAAAAAGGGTAAAAACCAGTTCCGGGATTTTTTTCAGCATTTCAGGACGAACAGCTTCCATGAGTATGAAAGCAATAAATACTATCAGGATAATGAGCAGGGTTTGTCCTGTGATCAGAAGCAGCAAATTTCCGGAAAACCCGATCTTGGAATTGTATTCGGCGCGCAGGGAATTCAGGATCTGCTCTGTGCTTCCTGTAATTACTTCTCCTTTGCTTACTATGCGTTGTCCGGTATGTACTATACCTTTTGTCAGTGATATATCCTGCAGATTACTTGATTGTACGGCAAAAGTAGTGCTTTCGTCATAGATGAGGTTAGGGACAAAAAAAGTAGAAAAATCAATTCCTGCAGAACTGATCTCGTTACGTTCCTGGCGGGAAAGGGTTTCCATGTTTTCTAAAAAGATCCGGTAGGCATCGCTTGTTGAAAAAACCTCTGTTTGGGCTTTCTTTTCGGCCATTTTTCCCTGTACTACCACAAGCCCGGTTTCCGGTTTAAGTTCGTTGTGCCGGACGTCATCCAGAATACCGCGGCTGTATATGTTTTTGAAAAAAGATAAAAGCTTGCCCTGTAGCTCATCGGGGAGTCCCGTGCGGCTTGCTTCAGAAGTAAAAGCCCTTAGTTGTTCTGCTTCAATATCGGGCCTTAATACAAAATAAGGAGTGAAGCTTTCGGCTAATTTTTCCCTTTCCAAATGTAATTCCTCGTCGGTTTTCAAGATAGGAAAATCAAAAGTAGCATCCAGGTTTTCATACATCCAGGGACTTCCTTTCTGATACTGATACTTGAACTGACCTTCCCGGGGCAAAGAGAAAACCATTAAAGCTGCTGCCAACACAAAGAGCAGGGGAATGATTACTTTTTCCTTTTCTTTCTTAGTCATTGTATTTTTCTCTTTGACATATTGATATATATGGGCAATTTACACAATTGTCCGGAAAATCCGTTTGTCTGAATGGGATGTTAAAATTAAACATTTCTTCCAACAGACGGTTTAAAAGATTAAGAAAATCATTTTTTAAAGCAGGCAGATCAAGCGGATCTGCCAGATCTTTTTTGTTGAATAGTAAATAACCTTGCGGTTTGTCGGAAAAGACGGAATTAAGGTAATACAGCAAAGGAACGGGAAGTGTATTCGCGGTGCCGGAATTTTCTTGTAAAAAGGCATAACATAATATTTGGAATGCATCCCTGTTTTTTACGGTCTTTTCCGAATCAAAAAGATCTTCAACTTTTGCAAAAGCATTTTTTTCCGTTCCCGTTTTATAGTCAATAATATGTACTTGTCCTTTGCGAATATCAACTCTGTCAATGATTCCTTTGATGTTCACATTGTTATACCTGCATTTGAACATTTTTTCCACGGCTGAAACTACCAGAGGAGCCCGAAATGCATCGTGTTTAACAAATCTTTCAACGTACAGGGTTGCCACTTCAGACAGTAAAATCCATTTTCCGGTTTCGCGTGAAGCATCTTTCCCGTATTGTTCAATAAAGTAGTCATTGGCTATGCGCAGTACTGTTTTGAGAAAAACCTTTTGAGGTTCAATGAGTTGTAATATTTCTTTTCCCGACAGTGTTTTCCCGAGGAAAGGGTTGTACAGATGTTCCAGTATCCGGTGAACAATATTCCCCAAATGAAGGGGATCCGCCTGATCTGAAACCTCAAGAGGTTCTTTTAACAATAAAATATTTTTAAAATAGAAACTTAGCGGGCAACGAATGTACGTTTGCAGGGCAGAAGGACTTAAATATTTATGGGTGTCAGGATCCAGGTATTGTTGCAGGATTTCTTTGACCGGTCCGGATTTCTGGACAGAAACAGGTTTGATTTCCGGAATGGAATGCTGTATGATAACCGGAGTTGTTACAACTTCCGAATCAGGAAGTTCATAACGGATCTGGCGAATAAAACGGGTTAATTCGCCTTTGGACGGGCCTTCCGGGTTGTTGTTCCATATTAGGAAAACGTTTGATGAACGTTGAATAAGACGATAAAAATAATAGGCCTGTATGGCGGTGTGCTGTTCTGCGGCAGGCAACCCGAATGCTTTACGTATATTATAAGGGATCAGAGAGTTGTCTCTGTATGCTTTTGGAAGGACATTTTCCTGTGCAGATATGATGATCAGATTCTTAAAGTCCAGACAACGGGTTTCCAAAATACCCATAACCTGCAAGCCGGTCAGAGGTTCTCCGCTGAACGGGATACTGGCAAGAGACAAGTGTTGTTTTAGCAGTTTGGAAAAAACTTCGGGATGGATATCTATACCGGAGCGTGTTACGGCAAGATAAAGTTTATTCAATTGTTTCCGTGTTTCACGAACAACGGGAATGAGCATCGGGTCTCCGGCCGGCAATGAGTCGGAGATATCGATTTTTTCCAAAAGGGTAAGAAGCCGGTCGTATAACTCAACAGTGTTCCCCGGTACAGTTTTCAAGGTATCGGCAAGTGTCAGAGACTGGACGTAAGGGTGCATTTCCACCGGTCTGAAATCCCTAGATGTTTTGGTGTTGTTATAATAACGCAACAGGGAATCGATAAGTGAAAAAAGGGATGTTTGACGGAGTGGAAAACCCATTGTGACGTTTATCTCCTGTTCCGCAGACGCATGATATCCCAATCCGTACAGAAGTTGCAGCAACAGATTTTCATCAGCCAATACAACCGCAGTTTGGGTGTTGTAAGGCAGGTCATGTTTTTTTAACAGTTGAGGTACTATCTTGGCTTGTA
>ERZ795053.644-NODE-644-length-44339-cov-11.797805_pt1 | contig 44339 bp, 36 predicted proteins | sample MGYA00375137_ERZ795053 | MGnify/ENA primary metagenome ERZ795053 (study PRJEB30182, sample SAMN05720284) | activated sludge metagenome | isolation source: Anaerobic digester | place: Hong Kong | collected 2014-12-17 ... | reverse complement strand
TCATCAACTCCTGTTACAGTAATTGTTTGGTTTGTATTCCAGTTCCCTGAAGTAAATGTAACCGATACTGGCGATACAGTTCCTTCAGCAATGTTACTCGAACTCAATGTTAACGAAACATCCGCCGATGGCTGACTTGCAAGCCTTATATTAAATGTTGCAGTTGGTGTTCCAGCCTCGTATGTAGATAATCCTGATGTTTGGTTTACAATTACCGTAGCAACATCGTTGTCGATATTTTGCAAGTTAACATCGCTAGGATTAATTCCATTATAGTATGTATCGGAACTACTCGATGTTCCTGTAATAATGCTATATGCCACATTTCCATCTACAACATAATCGTCAACGCCTGTTACCGTTACAGTTTGGGGTGTGTTCCAATTTGATGTTGTAAATGTAAGCGAGGTTGGCGAAACAGTCCCTTCGGTTACATCGGAACTGCTAAGCGGCAATGTTACGTTACTTGTTGGCTGGGTTTTTAAAACAACCGTAAACGTCGCAGTTCCACCAACTTCCGTAGTATTTCTGGATATTGCAGATATTGTAAATCCCGGTGTACGAACGGTTATTGTTGCGGTACTGGACAATGGTATCTCGCAATTTCCATTATCCGCCTTCACTGTAAACACATTGCTCCCAACCGATAAATTTACTGCAGGAACTGTAATATTCAAGTTTGATCCTGTTCCCGTAGCAGTAGTAATATAACTTTCGTTTTTGTAAACGTTATATGTTACCCCTGTTTGTGAGGAATTTACGGTAATTGTTCCATCATGCCCAGGATCAACAGTATTTCCAGTGACGGTTAATCCAATGTTAGGCTGATTTATAACCGATATTTCAAAAGGATTAGAAGTAGCATTACACCCATCCTTAGTAACTTCAAGGGTGTAATTTGTACCTGCATCGCTAAGCGCTGCACTTGATTTTGTAAACTGTTTTGTTGTAGAAACAATGGTTGTTCCATTTCGCCAAACGTACGAAGCATTATTTTCTTCGGCACTAAGATATATTTCCTCACCAACGCAAACATTGGGATCTCCCGAAAATGATGTGTTCGGCGATATTTCCACTTCAAAATAACGTGTGGAATTACAACCATTTTTTTGAACTGTCAACGACCATGTTCCGGGGCTAAATGATCCCCATGTAATTGATAATACCTGTGAGGTTGACATAGTGGTAGAACCATACTTCCAAGCATATACGGCACCAACCTCTTCAGCAACCAAATTTAAATCCTGACCGACACAAACCGTAGTGTCACCACTAAACTCAAGGTCGGGTCCTACATAAACGGCAAACTTCGTTATTACCTGCGAATAGCCATCGTCCACCATTACATATACAATGGCAAATCCCGACTTGTTTGCAACCGGTGTAACCGTAATTGTTCTACTTGAGCCGCTACCTCCTAAAATAAGATTTTCGTTAGGGACAAAAGCCGGATCGTGCGAAAATGCCGTTACCGTTAAATTGGCTGCAGGTGTTTCCGCATCGTTAACAGTAAAAGGAATTGCCGGCGACGGATTGTTAGTACACAAATCCTGATCGGAAATTGTAGATATTGTAGGAGGCGTATTAACAGTAAGGTAAACCTTATCGGTATTCATCGACCAAAACTGGCTGTTCTTTGCCTCCCAATCGAAACTGGTTCGCCCGAACCAATCAGTATTAGGAGTAAATGTGATGTTTCCAAGATTTGCCAGCGCTATTTCCTGATTTACCGTGATTGCTGTTCCCGAAAGTTTTAAGGTTCCATTGGTTGGCAACGATAGAACTCTTATCAAGGTAAGTGCATCCTCTGTAGGATCGAAAAACTTCTTCGTAAAATTAGCCTGCGAAAAAGTAATGGTATTATTGGGTAATCCTTCCTTATAAATATCCCCGACCCACGGAGCTAAGCCGTTTACGCACTTTGTTGTACTCTGACTAACATGAATAGTAATACTGGAATATCCCAAGTCGATAGCATTAAACCATGTATTCATGGTATTCATGTTGCCATTAAAATTTACATTCTCCAACGAACTGTTCCACGACCATATTCTCGGGATGTTATTCCCTATAACCAACTGCTTCTGTTGAGTTTCGTCCATCAACCCATTTCCGGTTTCATCGCCCCAGCGCGAAATGTTTGTATCGTCCCAATAAATGGTTGCATTTAACTTTTTGAATGGTCTAACCGATGAAGTGGTAACGCCATCGCACTGCTCAACATCGTAAACAGGAAAATTTGTAGGACCGCGTCCCATAAACGTTGCCGATGCGTAATAGTTTCCAGGAGCAACTTCTGCTCCTGCATCGGTTTTAAAATCCCAAAGTATATAGTTGTTCCCCTTTGCCATATCGCGATAAATAACCCGATCGCTTCCGTTAGTCGAGTAACTTCCATCCCCGTCCAAATCGAGCAATATGGCCGTAAACGCATCTATATTCGATGTGATTTTAAAAATAGCAATTGAACTATAGGTGCAACCTACCCGATTCTTTTCTAGGTAGATGTCTTTATCGGTAAATGATAGTTGTTGAGGATTACGAGTATAATTATAGTCGTAAAAAAGAGAATCGTCGGCCCAAACCTGGGTTGTTGGCGGTGCTAGCAATGTTGTTGGCCAAACAATTTGATCGGGATCGTCGAGATAAACCCTATATTCCAACGCGCTGGTTGTTTGGTTATCATCTTTACTTTGGGCTCTTTTAATGTAGTTCGATTCGGAAACCGGCTTAATTAAGCCATACGAGTTCGATTGAAATATGAATGAAAAAGGGTAATACTGAAAGTTTATTTTATTTACAAAATCGTCCGAAGTAAAAACATAAAAATAGTTGTTTACCTTATACTGTGTAAAACTAGTAGTTGTCAACTGCCAACTCTTCGACCACAAACGTCCTGCAGGAACGTTAGGCGCTCCCGCGTTGGTAACTATATTATTTGAAGCATCGGTTACGGTAAAATCGAAGAACTCGAGAGCAAAACGGCTATCGTAATCATGTTCAAATTCAATGTAAAAATCTCCAGTTTGATCGGCAGTAAAAGTATATGGAGTATATCCTCCCGATATAGTTACACTATTCAGTATTGCTCCGTTTGGGCCCGTAATAGCATGTGCATAATCTGTAATATACCCAGTTCCGGAACCAGGCATGGTTCTTTCAGCAAAAATAACAGTTCCATCGGGACGGCAAACCCTAAAATGCACTCTATACCTACTGGTACTTACATTTCCTCCGTAATTGCTCGCATTCATCTTCATGCCGAAAAAGGCCTTTTCGCCACTCTTCATTCTTATGTTAAGCCTCTTATCTACTGGGCAACCATACGTTCCAAACCCGTTAGTTCCAAAAACATTAAACTCCAACCAAAGCCTGTCGCTTGAGTTTGGCATCAACTGTTTTGTTCCCTCAGCATGAATTTGAGTTGCAGCAAATGCTAGCATTAACCCTATTAAGCAGGTTGCTAATTTTCTCATAGTTTTCGTCTATTATCTCTAACAAAAAAGCTAAGGCCAATACCTTAACTTCAGATTTCAATAAATATTAATTTATGCTAAAAAGACCAACTTCATAAAAACCTATTTTCCTAACTTACGTTTAAAGTTTGATGACAAAAATCATCGCAACGCCTTTTATTCCTAGCAAAGTACACATTTTAAGAATTTGCCTTTATTCGAACAAGTTACGACAATTTTTATTACGAAGAAGTGCTTATTATGGAATTTTTAAAAATTATTTTACCGATAAATTATACTAATTGATAATGTTAAATTATGTCATGAAGTTTTTTAAATGTTGTTTTGTTTTTTATAAAATTCTATAATTTTTAATTATCCTGATGGTTGCTACATACTACGCAAACCCATTTCATCTACAATTTGCATTATTCCCTTTTCATCGAGTTTAGAGGTTGTTTCGTTTATCCCTGAAATTTTTTTCACAATAAATCTTTCTAAAAAATTCATTCTGTCAAAAAGAAACTCTCCACCTACAACTTTTTTTATAACCGCATGGTTGCGAAGTTCCTCGGGAAATGCCAATTTTAATTCGTTTTCATATTCGGGTTCGTTCATGGCGCACAGGTATAAACCAACTCGCTTTTGTAACAATTTATCTAAGTTTTTTAAACAAAATTCCTTTACACGACGCCGTATTTTGCCAACATGTATCGATCCTCCAATAATTACCTGATCGAACTCGTCCATGTTGACATTTTTATTTTCTTTTAAGTTGAATATTTCTATACTACTATTGAAACTAGCAATCATATTGGCAACTTTTTCGGTAGTCCCATGCGAAGTATCATAAACTATTGCTGTTTTCATTGCTTGGTAAGTTCGTTTACATTAAGTTTTTGCTAAAAGACGATTTTATGATGATTTTTGTCCAACAAGACAAGTGCCAACATTAAACTTTGTTTATTATGATTTTACTTTAACAAATCTAACAGCATAATTCCCAATCCTTTCATGGCAATATCAATTGCTTTTTCATCAGGATCAAAGTTAGAGCGATGCAGCTGCGTTGATTTTCCATCTTCACCTACACCTACCCTAAACAACACCGATGGAACTTGCTGGCTAAAGTATGCAAAATCATCCGTGGTCATTCGAGGTTCAAGCGTTATCACATTATCCTTTCCAAATATTACAGTACAAGCCAACTTTACTTTTTCTACCAACTGGGGGTTGTTATAAACCGAAGGGTAACCCTTACGGATTTCAACATCGCAACTTCCTCCCATCGACTCCGCAACACCCTTGGCCATACGTGTAATTAAACCATGCGCTTCGCCTCTCCAACTCTCGTCCATCGTTCGAAACGTTCCCTGTAAGTCAACCTTATCGGGAATTACATTTGTTGCCCCGTTGGCTTCAATACGTCCAAACGAAAGCACTGTAGGTATATTTTGGTTAGCATTCCGACTAACCAATGTTTGAAGTGCATTTACTATTTGAGCCGATATTACTACAGGGTCTATCAAAGCGTAAGGCAACGCCGCATGACCACCTTTTCCGTGAACTGTAAGGTAAACCTCATCTCCCGAAGCCATGTACTTTCCCGAACAAAAACCTACTTTTCCTAAAGGAAGTTCGGGCAAAACATGCGCAGCCAACATAAAATCGATATTCAACTCCTTAAACACATCTGTGGCTACAATTGCGCTTGCACCTCCCGGCAACAATTCCTCGCCCGACTCAAATATTAAAATCAGCCTCCCACTCCATTCTTCTTTCATGGATTTAAGCAAAAGACCGGCACCAAGCACTGCTGCCATGTGAATGTCGTGTCCACATGCGTGCATAACACCATCTACCTTGGAAACTATTCTATTGCCAGAATCCTCTGTTATGGGTAATGCATCCAACTCAGCACGAATTGCTATGGTTTTGCTGCTATGTCCACTTTCAAAAATTGCAGCAAAACTATGATGAACGCCAAAAGAGACTATTTTAAAACCTTCTTCCTTTAATTTAGATGATATTAAATTCGAAGTTTTACTTTCACTAAAGGATAATTCGGGATATAAATGAATCTGCTTACGAATTTCCCTTAAAGTTCCGGATAAAACTTCAACATTTTGTAATATAATGTCTGTTACTTTCCTGTTTTCCATGACGTTTCTATGTAAAAAACATTCTGTTTGTTATTAAAAAATAAAAGTTAAAAATAAGTTGAACGTACAACCCTACTTGCCAAAAAGTATTTTTATTGAGACTAGTAAAATGAAAACACCAAAAATCTTTTTTAGCAACCTATCCGGTAGCATTATTGAGACTTTCGAACCGAAGTAACTGCCAATTATTACAGTGATAATTAAAATAATGGCAACCTTCCAATCAACATAACCCGCCTTATAGTAGTTAATTGCAGCAAGGATTCCTACCGGAAACAGCAGCACCATTAAACTGGTTCCTTGGGCCTCGTGCTGGCTAAATCCCAATAAAAATATAAGTGCCGGAACAATAATTATACCTCCGCCTAAGCCTAAAGCACCACCAACAAAGCCCGCTAGTAATCCAATGCCTATAAGTATTAAAATTTCGTAATTCATATAGCTTCAATTTGTTAACAAATTTAAATTGTTTTCCAAAGCGGTAAAAAATATGCTAAAAAATTGACATCGCACTCAAATATTAATACTTTTGAGTTTTTAAATTACATAGATAATACTATTGTAACCGAAATACAAAGGTAACTTATTATACAAAAGGAGCGTTCAATCATTTTGACATATCAATTGACACTTCGATTTTCGAAATTCTTTAAGTAATAAAAACATAAAAAGTATGAAGAAGTTTTTATCGTTTGCATTTTTAGCTTGCATTTTAGGGTCTGGCATTGCAATGGCCCAAGATGGAAAATCGGGTATAACATTTAAAAGCACGTTATACGATTACGGAACGCTAAAGGAAGATGATGGCGTGGCTTATCACGATTTTACATTTACCAACACAGGAAACTCTCCGTTAATTATACAAAGGGTTACTTCTTCGTGTGGCTGCACTACTCCCGATTGGCCAAAAGAGCCAATTGCCCCCGGTAAAACCAGTGAAATAAAGGTAGGATACAACCCTCATGGCAGACCAGGACCTTTCACAAAAACCATTACTGTTTTTTCCAATTCCGAAACACCATCTTTAGTTCTTCAAATAAAGGGAAACGTTGCTCCTCATGTTAAAACTATCGACGAAATTTACCGCATACCTGTTGGCGACAACCTTCGTTTCGAAAAGAATCATATTCCCTTTAGGCGCATGTTCCTAGGAAGTACATATACCGATACATTGAAGTTTATGAATAGTTCTACCGAAACGGTTAAGGTTGCTGTAAATGCAAGCGGAATGGACTTCCTAAAAATTAATGTTGTTCCCGAGAGTGTTAAGCCAAAAGAATTTGGGAACATTATTGTTACTTACATTCCCGACAAACGTAACGACTGGGGCTTTTTAGTTGACAGGTTCGTGCTCGTTGTAAACGGACAGCCAATAAACAATGCACCTCTTTCCGTTTCCGGAAGTATCGAGGAAGACTTCTCCAAGTTAACTCAAAAAGAACTGGATAGCGCCCCAAAAATTAGCGTAGATAATGCCGTTTACGATTTTGGCGACCATCCCGATAACGAAAACGTTAACCACAACTTTGTAATTAAAAATGAAGGCAAAAGCGATTTGATTATTCGTAAAATCAAAGCCAGCTGTGGTTGTACTACCGTAACTCCCGATAAGGAAATTTTAAAACCGGGTGAAACTACGAATATACAGGCTTCGTTCCGTACCTCAGGCTACTCCGGTAGGCAAAGTAAAATAATTACCATTATTACCAACGATCCTAAAAATTCAACGTTAATATTACGCTTAACCGGTAATGTAGTAAAAAGCAAATAATCTGTATAATTTTATCTTTATAAGGCTGCTACTTGATTGTAGTAGCCTTTTTTATGTTCTATTTTGAAATTAAAATAAATTTATTGGCATCAATAAAACTGAAGTTAAAATACCTTTGAATCCATTGATGTTCATAAAAAATTTGGATATTTGTGTAAATCATTTTTAAAGAATATGACTGGACAGGTTAAACGCTTTGGTACAGCACCGGTGTTTTTCACCGCAATTTCAACCATTTTAGGAGCTATTCTCTTCCTACGTTTTGGATATGCAATTGGAACTGTAGGCTTTTGGGGGGTAATCTTAATTATTTTACTCGGACACATGGTTACTATTCCCACGTCTTTAGCCCTTTCCGAAATAGCGACAAACAAAAGGGTTGAAGGGGGTGGCGAATACTTTATTATTTCCCGTTCGTTCGGGTTAAATATTGGCGCAACAATTGGAATTGCCTTATACCTATCACAAGCCATTAGCGTAGCTTTTTATGTAATTGCCTTTACCGAATCGTTCCAATTTTTGTTCGACTACCTACAAGGTGTCGGAATATTTTTACCCCGTCAGGCAATAAGCATCCCCGTCATGCTAATTCTTTCGGTACTTATCCTAAAAAAAGGGGCTAGCCTTGGCGTTAAAGCGTTGTATTTTGTTGTAGCCATACTTTTTGTAGCCTTGGCAATGTTTTTCCTTGGACAAACCAACTACACCGCCAACACCGATTTTTCTTTATTAAGCGATCAATTTCACAATCCCGAAAAGTTTTTTATTGTATTTGCAATTGTTTTCCCTGCCTTTACAGGAATGACTGCAGGTGTTGGCCTGTCGGGCGACCTTAAAAATCCGGCTAAATCAATACCAATTGGGACCATATCGGCAACACTTATTGGCATGGTTATATACTTTTTTGTTACCTACAAGTTGGCCGTATCGGCATCGCCGGAAGATTTGGTATCCAACCAACTTATTATGGGAAAAATAGCCATTGGCGGGTCAATTATTATTCCCTTGGGATTAGCAGCATCAACAATTTCATCGGCATTGGGATCGGTAATGGTTGCACCCCGAACACTTCAGGCTCTGGCAAACGACAGCTCTTTTCCCATCCCTAAAGTAAACAGATGGTTGGCAAAAGGTCGCACAAACGACAACGAACCTACAAACGCCTCCATTGTAACTTGCGCAATTGCCCTAATTTTTGTGGCATTAGGCGAAGTTAATACTGTTGCCAGCATTATTTCGATGTTCTTTATGGTTACCTATGGTTCTTTATCGTTAATTTCTTTTCTTAATCACTTTGGAGCATCGCCATCGTATCGTCCTTCTTTCAAATCGAAATGGTGGATATCGCTATTGGGCTTTGTTGTTGCCGTTTGGGTAATGTTTAAAATTGATACCCTTTACGCATTACTTGCCATTATTTTGATGGTGTTAATGAATATTTACATCAACTTTTATCATAGTAACCGAAAAGGGCTTTCGTCGATTTTTGCCAACTCCCTATTCCAACTAAACAGAAACCTGCAAATCTTTCTTCAACATAAAAGTAAAGACAAAACATTTCTAGAATGGCGTCCGGGAGCAATTTGCATTTCCGACTCGTCGTTCGACCGCGATAACGCTTTCCGACTGCTAAACTGGATTGCTTACCGCTACGGTTTTGGCACATATCTACATAGAATTGATGGTTACTTTTCCACAAGTACCAACAAGCAATCGCGCGAAGAGTTAAAGCGGCTTTTAAATAACATTGAAAACGAAAAGAACTTTGTATATATCGATACCATTATTTCGCCTTCCTACACTTCGGCTGTAGCCAATGCCATTCAAATTCCGGGAATTGCCGGAATGGAAAACAACATGGTTATTTTGGAATACGATAAGGACGAAAAGAAAGGGCTAAAGGATATCTTGGATAACTTCAACTTAATTAGTGCCGGAAATTTCGACGTTTGCATTCTTGCTTCGAGCCGACGCCCAGTTTATCCAAAGAACGGAATACACATCTGGATTAAATCAACAGACAACGAAAACGCCAACCTGATGATTTTGCTAAGCTTCATAATATCGGGACATCCTTTCTGGAAAAATGGTTACATTAAAATATTTAACATTTGCAAACCTAACGAGGTTAAAGACCAACGGCGTAATCTCAGGGAACTTATGATAAGCGGACGACTGCCTATTTTGCCCGATAACATCGAAATAATCGAAAACGAAGAATCTGTTTCCCCTAAAAAAATAATTACCGAAAAATCGGAATTTGCAGGCTTGGTAATTCTTGGCTTCCGCGAAGAACTTATTAATCATGAAGGTGAAGAATATTTTAATGGTTTCGAAAAACTGGGCGATGTACTTTACGTTTACTCAAAGTATAAAAAGGAAATTGAATAAGGGTTTGTCATGACAAAGAAAAGCAAAGGAGAAAACAAAAAACATAATACCAACGACAGCGCGTTAATTGTAAATCCGGGAATAGAGCAACCGTCCTCAATTAATCAGGCTGCAATTAACCGCATTAAGCAACGGAAAAACACACTACTTACAACAGAACAGTATTTCGAAGGCATCCTACAACACAACATAATGATTTTAAGCAAGGCCATTACGTTGGTAGAAAGTTCGTTGCCAAAACACAGGGAAATAGCCCACCAACTAATAGATAAATGCTTACCATATACAGGAAACTCCATACGAATAGGCATTACCGGAGTTCCCGGCGTTGGAAAAAGCACTTTTATTGAGGCTCTTGGCTCCACCATTACCGGAACCGGCCACAAACTGGCCGTGCTCGCCATTGACCCAAGTAGCGAAAGAAGCAAGGGTAGCATTTTAGGCGATAAAACAAGAATGGAAACGCTTAGCGCCGACAAAAACGCTTACATTCGCCCTTCGCCGTCGGCCGGCTCGTTGGGTGGCGTTGCCCGTAAAACCAGAGAAACGGTTATGCTCTGTGAGGCAGCGGGTTTCGACACCATTTTCATTGAGACAGTAGGCGTTGGACAAAGCGAAGTGGCGGTTCACTCCATGGTCGATTTTTTCTTGCTTCTTATGCTCGCCGGAGCTGGCGACGAACTTCAGGGTATTAAACGGGGAATAATGGAAATGGCCGATATGATTGCCATTACAAAAGCCGACGGGAATAATATTGACAAGGCCAAACTGGCTCAGGCCGAATACAAAAACGCCCTTCACCTTTATCCCCCAACGGAGTCGGGGTGGATTCCCTGTGTGGAAACATGCTCGTCGGTTACCAAAAACGGGGTAAATAACGTTTGGCAAATCATTAACCAGTACGTTGACTTTACCAGAAAAAACGGATATTTTTTAAAACGCAGGCAACAACAATCCAAATACTGGATTTACGAAACTATTAACGAATCGCTTCATACCCGCTTTTTTAACGACGAAAAAGTTCAGAGTAAACTAGCCGATCTGGAAAAACAAGTGCTAAACAACAAGCTAAGCTCATTTGCCGCTGCACAAATACTGCTTGATACGTTTACCGGAAATAAAGAGTAACGCCGGACTAATCAACCCAATCGTTATTGGCCTTAATAATAGTCACCAACTCCCGAATGGCATCCTGTTCGGGAATATTCTTTTTTACAAGTTCCTTCCCTTTGTAAAGTGACACCCGTCCGTACCCGGCTCCAACGTAGCCGTAATCGGCATCGGCCATTTCTCCGGGACCGTTTACAACACAACCCATCACTCCAATTTTTAACCCTTTTAGGTGTGCCGTTGCCGCTTTTACCTTTTTCAGCGTATCCTGAAGGTTGAACAACGTCCGACCACATCCCGGACACGAAATATACTCGGTTTTAGATATTCGCGTACGCGATGCCTGTAAAATAGAAAATGCCGTTTGACAAACCGTTTGCCGGGAAATGTTGGGTGCCGTAAGCATTACTCCATCGCCTAAGCCGTCTAGTTGCAAACCGCCAACATCCGAAGCCGCCTTAAGTTGAAAAAGTTCGGTATCGCTATCGGCATAGTTACGGCAAATTACAACAGGCCGGGTTATTCCCAAATTCATCAATGTTATAAAAGCAGCCCTTTGCTCGGCAAATCCGTTGGCGTTTTCGGTCTGCAGCAAAAGTATTACAGGAACATCGGAACGGAGTAACCCCTGCAATTCTTCGCTGTTTAAATCGTTGTACGATACTTTTAGGAAACAACCTTTTTTTACTTCCTTTTGATTCAAAAACTCATTTACGGAATATACTGCTATAGAATTTTCGCTACCGATTATAGGAAGATTTTCAACTTTAGGCACTGAAATATCACAGCCCTTTTCAACTAAAATATAATCGGCAGATAAGTCGTTTCGAGTCCACTCCTCCGTTTCGGAGTTATAGCTCCAACCCCATTCCGAAAGAACTTCACCGGTAACTTTTTTCAACCCCGATAAATTGGCTATAACAACAGGCTGATTTTCACCTCCAATGTTCAACACTTTTTCGGAAACTCTTCGCTTATATTCAAACGGATTATAAGGAAGACTGCCTATTTCGTCCAACCTCGGATTGGTTTGCCGACCTTCGAAGTAACTTACCAATTTTCTTGCCACCGGAATTTCCACCTCAGGCTCTTCGGTAAGCGAAACCCTTATTGTATCGCCAATACCATCGGCTAAAAGGGCCCCCATACCAACCGCCGACTTAATGCGTCCATCCTCGCCATCTCCGGCCTCGGTTACTCCCAAGTGCAACGGGTAATTCATGCCTTCGGCATTCATGGCTACAACACATAACCTAACAGCCTGAACCATTACGCGCGTGTTGCTCGATTTCATGGAAATTACAATGTCGTGAAAATTGTGCTTTCGGAAAATACGTAAAAACTCCATTGCCGATTCTACCATTCCTTCAGGCGTATCGCCATAACGGCTCATAATCCTATCCGACAAAGAGCCGTGGTTAACTCCAATTCGAATAGCCACCTTCCTTTTTTTGCAAATATCCAACAACGGAATTAACCTCTCTTCAATTCTTGCCAACTCCTGTTTATAATCGGAATCCGAATATTCTACCATCTTAAACTTCGCCCGAGGGTCAACAAAATTACCCGGATTTATACGAACTTTCTCCACATGCTTTGCCGATTCTAATGCTGCGGCAGGATTAAAATGAACATCGGCTATTAAAGGAATGGTTATTCCTTGTCTTTCCAATTCTTCCTTTATATTTTGAAGATTAGCAGCTTCCTTGGTGCTTTGCGTTGTTATTCGAACGTACTCCGAACCAACATTATACGCCCTTATGCACTGCTCAGCCGTGGCAATGGTATCGTTGGTATTAGTTGTCGTCATGGTTTGTATCCTAATGGGATTATCGCCTCCAAGAGGAACTTCCCCAATAAAAACCTCAACGGCCTTTCGTCTGGAATAATGCGAATAACTTACACAATACTTACTATCTGCCTTCATTTTTACTATCAAAAGAAATTAAAACATCATGATTTACAATTCCATGTTGGGATGCGTAACAACGAAGTAAAGAGTTCGCATCATACCTAACATTATCACCGGAAATAAAAAAACAAGCAAAAACCTTACAATGAAGTAGTTTATAAAATTAAAGAAAAGTAAGGTTACAAAAAGTAGAATAAGCGACGAGTCAACCAGCATAAGCACTCTATTTGTAATAGGTCGCGCAAATGCCTTTGGAACAGGAACATCGTCCCGCTGATTTGCAACAAAAAGTATCAACTCGTATATACAAAACGTAAACAAAATTGGCGAAACCGCACCAAAAATTATTAGAATTAACTTTGATTCCGTTACTCTAAAAGAATATAAAAGTCCAACAATAACGGTCAATACAAGATTAATCGAAAAAATTGCAGAGTTCCCTACAAGATTTTGAGTCCAAAACATAACCGTTTTTGTCCATCTAAATTGTCTCATAAAATACCTACGCGTTAATTACAAGGTAAACGTTATAAGCAATGGCTATTGCCAAGAATATAGCCCCATGTACTCGGCTAATTCTACATTTTCTTCCCCACATGGCAAAAACCAGCATTAAAATTGCGCCAAGAATATTAACTGAAAGGTCGAACCACGCATTCGGGTAAATGTTTATAGGCCTAATAAACGAGGTAACGCCTAAAACCAACAGTAGGTTAAATATGTTCGACCCCACAACATTTCCTATTGCTATGTCCGATTTACCACGGTAAGCCGCTATTGCGGAAGTTGCCAATTCCGGCAACGATGTTCCCGCCGCCACAATTGTTAAGCCTATTACAGCTTGACTTACACCCAATGCTTCGGCAATTTTCACCGCACTGTAAACAATTATTCGGCCTCCGGCCACAAGCAACACAAGCCCACCAACTATCATAAGAACAGAATACCACGCATTTCTTTTTTTTACATCGGGTTCCGTATCTATGTCTCCCATCTTTGCCGATAAAAAATTGTAATACAAGAAGACTGCAAATAGTAACAAAAGAATTATAGCGTCGGATCTGGAAATAAACGCCGACGAATTATGATCGATAAACATATCGCCAGCCAAAGCAAAAACTACCGCTGTAGCCAAAAAGTTAAAAGGAATTTCAATTTTAACGGTTTTACGCTGAACAATAATAGGTTTTATTAATGCGGATATTCCCAATATTACAAAAACATTGAAAATGTTACTTCCCAAAATATTTCCCAAAGCAATTTCGGAATTGCCAGTAGTTGCCGAAATAACGTTAACTGCCAACTCGGGCGCCGAGGTGCCAAATGCAACAACCGTTAATCCTATTGTTAAAGCCGAAACTCCCAGTTTTTTTGCAATGCTGGATGCTCCTTCCACCAGCCAAGTAGCACCGTAAACCAAAGCAACTAAACCAACGGCTATTATTAAAAATTTAAGAAGCATAACTACTCCAACCTTTCTATCAACTTAAAAGTATAGCCTATCGATTGCATTTCTTTATAACTCAGAACGCTACCCTCCGCAGGCCTAACGTTCAACTTTAATGCAATAGCTAACTGCCCAACTTCCTGTTCGAACGAAATTCTGTTCGTGGCAACATCTTCTTCAAGAATATTGGAAAAAATTTGAGCTGCAGCGTCGTGTCCAACGGCCGAAACAAAACTATTCTGCCTTACTAACTCTGCAACTTTTTCGCTGGAAATATCGGACACTCGGTAAAGCCCCGTTGTTGTAAAAACAACACCATTGAATAACGCTACCGGGAAAGATTTTCCCTTTTCCATTTTACTTTTTTTTAAAGTAGTTACAAAGATAAGTTTGATTACTGTAACTTTGCTAAAGTTTTCATTAATAAAACAGACCGAATTGAAGAAGTTAGTATTTTTAGCCATGTTTGCGCTGGTTATAACATTATTGTTTCCACGCTGCGCAAAAGTAGTTGCTCCAACCGGCGGCCCAAAGGATACAATTCCGCCTATTTTAGTTGCCAGCAATCCCAAACCAAACGCCACAAACTTTAAGGAAAACAAGTTAACCTTCGAGTTTAGCGAATACATTGTGCTTAAAGATGCCTACCAAAAAATGCTGGTTTCGCCTCCGCTTAAAAATCGTCCGGAAATTAAGCAACGCGGAAAACGATTCGATTTGGAAATTAACGATACTCTTAAGGAAAATACAACATACTCCATTTACTTTGGCGATGCTATTACGGATAACAACGAAGGAAACGCCATTCCAAACTTCGAATTTGCCTTTTCCACCGGCCCAAATATCGACACACTTTCCCTTGCGGGAAGCATTACAAATTCCCTTACCAACGAACCGGTTGAAGGTGCAATTATTATGCTTTATACTAACAACACCGACTCTCTTCCATATAAAGAAAGACCTACGCATGTTGCCAAGTCGAACAAAAAGGGACTTTTTAAGGTAAATAACCTAAAATCCCAAAACTACAAAGTTGTTGCCATAATCGATGGTAATAACGATTTCCTTTACAACCAAGGAGGCGAACAAATCGCTTTTTTAGATTCGGTTGTTCCTCAATCTTTTTTTACTTCGGAAGATTATAAAAATAGAACGTTGAGCTTACGCTCATTTACGGAACCTTTGCCGTATCAACTTTTAACAGGCTATTCTCGTCCCGATAGCAATATAATCGAACTTAACTTTTCCCGAAAACCTGTTGGTGGCTTTGTTGCAGAACCTTTAAAAATGGACGCAAAAGCCAACTGGTTTATTTCCGAACCCGATGCCGAAGGAGATACCCTAAAACTTTGGATTACCAACACAGCTATTATCAAAACCGATACACTTTACCTTAAATTATCGTATCAAAAAACCGATTCTCTTAATATTCTTCACCCACAAATCGATACGCTCAAGTTACTTTATACACCCACCGATGAAGAGATTGTTTCGTCCAAATCATCAAGAAAAAACAAAAAACATAAGGACGAACAACCTAAAAAGGATACTTTAGGCTTTAGCCTTACCTGTTCCCTAACATCAAACGGAACAGGTTTCCCGAACATTCCGGTTGATTTTACAATTCCTGCGCCCGTTCAAAAAGTAGATTCTTCACAAATTCTGATTTTTAACGAAACCGATAGCATAATGGAACCACCCGTTTCGCTAATCCCCGATACGTTAAGTCCAAGAATTTACAGGTTCAACAAAGATTGGAAAACAAATAAATCGTACAAGCTGCTAATTTTACCCGGAACATTTACAACGGTATATGGCAAAACCAACGATACGCTAAAAATAGCAACAACCGGAGCGGATCCCGAAAGTTTTGGAACATTAAAAATAAACTTTACCGGTATTATCGGTAGCGTTATTGCCGATTTAACCACCGATAAAGGAAAAATCGTAAAATCGAAATGGGTAAAAGGAAATGGTTCCGTACAATTTCTTTTCATCGAACCGGGAAAATACTTTTTACGTTTCACGGACGATGTAAATTCTAACGGAAAATGGGACACCGGAAATTACCTTAAAGGCATACAACCGGAAAGGATTATCCCGTTTACCGAAGGAAAAAATAAAGGTGAAATAAATATTCGGGCAAACTGGGATAGCGAAATGCAAGTTGCCATTCCGAAGCCTTAATTTATTTATAAATAAAACTGTATATCATGTCTGTTTTAATGAATTTTGCAATGTTTCCAACCGATAAAGGAGCTAGCGTTAGCCCATATGTTGCCAAGATAGAAGGAAAAATCCGTGCTATGGGATTCCAATCCGAACTATCGTCCATGGGAACAATTGTAGAAACCGAAAACATTTCCCAAGCGCTTTCCGTTATAGAAAACACATACAACGTTTTAGAACCCGATTGCGACAGGGTTTACGTTACGGTCAGCCTTGATATCAGAAAAGGAAAATCGGGAAGAATAAAGTCAAAAATCGAATCTGTTGAATCGAAACTTAAAAACAACAAATAGTCCGGGGTACATGAAAAAATTTGCGCTAGGAGTTTTACTAATACTATCGACAATTTCGGCTAAAAGCCAACTAAGCATAGGAGTAAAAGGAGGCTACTCCATGTCGGATATTTCCTTCTACCCTTCCGAAGACACTCGGCTTCTATTTGGATATGGCTTAGACTATGGATTGGTTCTTAAATACTACGACCTAAAATACTTGGGATTTCAAGCCGAACTGTATTCCATAAACCGCGGATATCGACAGGCTGCAGACCTCGCCGAACTGGGGGATACTTTATATATGCGGGTTAACAACTACATCGAGTTACCCATATTTATTCAAGCCCGTTTAAATTTGAAGTTGGTTTATATCCATGTCAATGCAGGACCTTACATTGCATACATGCTTAATGCTAAAGAAGGCAATAATTCCAGTGGAGACTTCAAACTAAAAAAAATTGATTTTAATGTTCTACGCGATAAACGTCTCGACTACGGAATTATGGCAGGCGTAGGACTAAGCCGAAACTTTAAATGGGGTACCATACAAGCCGAAATGCGAATTGCTCGGGGGTACGGAGACTTTCTCGATCCTGATTATCCTGATAATCCTAAACAATCCAAAGCTATTGTGGAAAGCGTAAACGTTGCCTACTTATATACCTTTGGAAAGTAAAACGGATTTCGAACTTTTTAAACATTATCCTAAATTTCGATGTTGTTATAATAAAAATGAAAACCTGGTCCGATTTCGAAATATCTCAACGCAGAATTGTATCGAATATTCAAATAGCACCGGGGGCTTACATTCTAAAATTTCGCAGAAATTTCAATTTTCTTGCAGGACAAGTTATCGCCCTTGGAGTTAACATTAACATTGAACCCCGATATTACAGCATTGCATCGGGCGAAAACGACGAACTAGTTTCTATCCTTTATAGCGAAAAAATAGATGGAAAGTTAACACCCATGCTCTCGCTGTTAAAATCAGGCGATACTGTAATAGTTTCTAATCCGTTTGGCACCTTTACGCAAGTTGCCCCGAAACCTGTGTTTATTGCATCAGGGACAGGCATTGCACCATTTGCGTCGATGTGTCTATCGGGAAAGGCAAAAGGAGCAACGGTAATTCATGGAGCGCCTTACTCCGAGTACTTTTACTTTGCCAGTTACTTCTCCGAAAACTTGGGAAAACATTACATTCAATGTTGTTCCCGTTGTATGCAAGGCTCTCAGTTTGTTGGAAGGGTAACTAAATTTGTTAAATCGTGGACAGATTTGGATACTAACCGACAGTTTTACCTTTGCGGTAGTGCCGAAATGGTTGTTGAAACCCGCGATTTGTTAATTTCCCGTAATGTTCCCTTTCAGAATATAACCGCCGAAATTTATTTTTAAACTCATAACATGACAAACCATTCACAAAATAAGATTCCACTTTACGGTAAAACTCTTGAAGAGTTAATTGCCATAGCCATACAGGAAAAATTGCCCAAATTTACCGGCAAACAAATAAGCGAGTGGCTTTACCATAAGCACGTCGATACTATCGATAAAATGACCAACCTTTCGAAGGTAGCCCGGGAAACCCTCTCGGCTAAGTATGAAGTTGGTCTCTCGGAACCCGTCAAAGTTTCAGAGTCAAACGACGGTACAAAAAAATACCTATTCGAGAACGAAAATGGGAAGTTTGTTGAGGCTGCCTACATTCCCGAATCCGACCGGGCTACGCTGTGCGTTTCCTCGCAGGTGGGATGTAAAATGGGCTGTTTGTTTTGCATGACCGGGAAACAAGGTTTTCAGGGAAATTTAACTGCCAATCAAATACTAAACCAACTGCGAAGCATTCCCGAATTCGAAAAGGTTACCAATATTGTTTACATGGGAATGGGCGAACCGTTCGATAACCTTCAGAATGTTTTACAAAGTACGGAGGTACTAACTTCCGACTGGGGACTTGGGTGGAGTCCTCGGCGAATAACCGTTTCATCAATCGGAATAATTCCTGCAATGAACGAATTTATAGCCAAAAGTCAATGCCACCTAGCCATTAGCCTCCACAATCCATTCGACGACGAGCGCAAAGCCATAATGCCCATTCAGAACGTTTACCCAATTGCCGATGTAATAAGCGAACTGCGCAAGGCAAACATCCGAGGACAACGGAGAGTTTCGTTCGAGTACATTATGTTCGATGGAATAAACGATACACCTAGACATGTTAAAGAGTTAGCCAAATTACTAAGCGGGTTACAATGCAGGGTAAATCTTATCCGATTTCACTCCATTCCCAACTCTCCGCTGCAAGGGACTCCCGATAACAAAATCATTGAATTCAGGGATGCGCTAACTGCCAAAGGAGTATTTACTACAATCAGGGCCTCGCGCGGACAGGATATTCAAGCAGCCTGTGGCTTACTATCGACCAAAGCATTGTTAGAAAAAAATAAAGATAACAAGTAACTACCCTTTTTCTACTAAAAAGGGAAAACGCTATTAACCTCAACATTTGCTTTTGCACGGTATTTGGTCTAATTTTGTTAAACATTTACGACAACTCGTAGTAATTCAACTTAAATTTTGCATCATGAAGCGACTATCTATTATGATTCCACTTGTAATACTAGGGTTCTCTGGATACGGCCAGGCTCCCATATCAGTGAATAGTTTCACTTTCGACCTCTATAAAAACCTTTCGCAGGGAAAAAACAATCTTGTTTTTTCGCCAATCAGCATTACTCCTGCATTTGACATGGTTGCTCTAGGCGCAAAAGGCGAAACGCTAAATAAAATTAACAGTACGTTTCATTTTGAAAAAAACAAACAGTTCCCAAAACAAATGGGGAACCTGCTTAAAGACTTAAAATCCAGAGGAAACGATTCGGTTAACATTACCATTACCAACAGAGTTTGGATAGAAAAATCGTATAAAACAAGTTGTAAATTTCGCAGGGCTTTACGTTCCGATTTCCGTGCTAAAATTGGTCAAACTTCATTTGTTAGCGACCCAGAAGGTTCCCGAAACAGTATTAATTCGACTATTGAAACCGACACAAGGGGCTTTATTAAAGACCTTCTGCCTCAAGGTAGCATTGATAATTTAACCAGGCTGGTTCTTACGAATGCCGTTTACTTCAAGGGAAAATGGGAAATTCCTTTCGACCCAAAGAAAAGCAGTCAACGAATGTTTTATCCGAGCAATGGCAAAGAGGTAAAGCATAAATTTATGTACTCAACCAATGATTTCGGATACTACTCGTCCGACGATTTTTCCGCACTGGAACTAAATTACTATGGCGACGAACTTTCGTTACTTATTATTTTGCCAAATAAAGGAACATCGTTACAAGATTTTAGTCAAAAACTAAATGTTGACACATACAACAACATTATCGAAAACCTTGCACCAGAAAAAATATCCGTTAACATTCCGGTTTTCAAATTGGAAACATCGCTATCGCTGAAAAAGACGCTCAGTGAAATGGGTATGGGGGTTGCATTCTCGGACGACGCCGACTTTTCCGGTATTAGTGGAAAAACTGACTTAAAAATATCCGATGCTTTTCACAAGGCCTATATCGAAGTCAGCGAGGAAGGCACCACTGCTGCTGCTGCAACGGCTGTTGTGGTTGCTGTAAAATCCGTTTTCCGCCCAACGCAAACATTTATAGCAGATCATCCTTTTGTATATATTCTCAGGGATAAAACAACCAACACCATTCTGTTCATAGGAAATTTGGAAAATCCTGAGGATTAATAAATACACATCGATATAAAATTCACGCGTGAACTCTACCTTTTATTTGAGGTAGAGTTTTTACTTTTAGCAAGGCTAGATACTGTAAGCATATGCTAACGTGGCTACGCTTACTTTCGCATTTGTGCTCTGTAATAATGCTTGCGCACAAACTTCGAGCGTGGCACCTGTAGTAACCACATCATCAACTAACAGTAAATGACAACCTTCGACACTTTCTGAATTTATCACACTAAAAGCACCAGACACGTTTTTCACCCTATCCGCACGGTTCTTACGGGTTTGTGTTTGCGTAAATACATTCCGAATAAGCACATCGTTTATAACCGGAACTCCCATTGCTTTGGATAATCCGTTTGCTATTACTTCCGCCTGATTGTAACCACGAATTCGCAACTTTTTAGGATGTAACGGAACCGGAACAATTCCATCGATATTACTATACAATTCCGATTTGTAAAGTTCCTGTCCAAACACCTCGCCGAGGTATTCGCCTACCTCGGAACGTCCACGATACTTTAACAAATGTAATAACTTACGATACCGGCTTCCCCGGGCAAAGTAAAAAAACGAGCAAGCCTGCTCCAACCGTACTCTACCCCAAAAAATTTTAGCAACAGGATTATCGTCCGTAAGCCAAAATCGCGTACGTGGAATATGGTACAAACACGCAGTACAAAGTACCTTTTCGGAACGAGCCAACCCATCATGACAAATAATGCAATTGTTGGGATAGAATAAGTTTCCCAAATCCTTTAGCAGAGAGCCTGCAATGCTTAGTATTCCTATTTGCTTCGAGTCCAAATTACCTGTTTACCAATTAGCGAAAAGCCAATGTAGCCCTTTACATGAAGTTTGGAGTAGTCGTTATCCTCGAACCACATATAGCACTTATACGTTTTCCCTTCCTTTGGATTGTAAATAGTTCCATTTTCCCATTCACCATCTTTATAAACAAAACCATCGAGCATTCGTAATCCCATTATCGGCCTCGTTTGTAATTTTGTATCCGAATTCTTGTCGTCCAACTTTGCCTTACCATTTTTTGTTGGCTCTTTAAGCCACGAAATTTCTCCATAATATTTTCCCTTTGCGTCCTTTTTAATGGTAACCTTCGAATCGCCATACTGAGTTAACCAAACGTCAAGAACCTTATCCTGATTCTGTGCAAAAACAACCAAAGAGAAAAGCGATAACGCCAACAGTGTGAGGTACTTTTTCATAGCAAATAGAGTGTTAAGTTGAATTTAAACCTAGACAAAATGTTTCGCATAAATATAAACATTTGTTTTAAATGAAAGTTTAATTCAAAGTAACTCTAAACCCCTTTTACAAGCTAACTACAAAACAGCCGGGAAAAGCCTTGGAATTAGCATCTTTAAAATTAGAAGCATCGTCCTTCCCTGAAAATCCAGTTATCAACAACCTATAAACTTTACCAGTACTTGTTTCCATTGTTTGTACGGCAATACTTTTTCCGTATTTGCTACTAACATCGGCTGCCAGACTCAACAAGTTATTCAAATCCCTAAAACTACCTATTTGAACTGCATAACCGCTAAAAGAACCTGATGTTACCTTTACTTGATAAAAGTCCCCATTTGAAACCGAGGGCTGTTCCACTTGTGGCTTTTGCAGAATTTCGGGCTGTACAGGTTCCAACTTCCCCTCTTTTTTCATCGGAGGCTGAACTTTTTCCTCCACTGTATTATCATTCTTCTTTACGGTTAAAGGATCGGTCGAAGGTATATCGGCAACGGCAACACCATTGTTATTTACCACTTCAATACGAACTTTTGCAACTCCTTTAGCCAACATACCAAGTTTTTGTGCTACCGATTGGCTTACATCTATAATTCTGTCCGGGACAAAAGGACCGCGATCGTTTACTCTTACCACCGCCGTTTGGTTATTCTCTAGGTTGGTAATTTTAACCAGCGCTCCAAATGGTATTGATACATGTGCGCAGGTGGCTTTTTTCTGGCTAAACCTTTCGCCCGATGCAGTTACCCTTCCCTCAAATTCATCGCCATAGGACGAAGCAAATCCTTCCTGAACGAAACCAACCTGAGCTTTTACAAAACCAACGTTTAAAACAAATATCAGTATCCATATTATTTTCTGCATAATCTTACTGTTTAATTGCCCTGTTTAAAAAGTCCAATAACGGTTTTAACGATTTATACGCCTTCAACGCATGGTTTCTCAAGTCCGGATTAAGAATATCGGTATCGGAAAGTTCCTTCCACGGAGTAATATGTTTAAGCTTCAGGAAAAAATCGACAGGAGTTTCTTTTGGAAATCCTGTAGGATTACGCTTAAGCATTTCGGAATCGGTAAACGTAAACTGAGTTGCAAAATCCTTAGCATTTACAATGCTCAAGAAATCGTCGGAGTAATCTAAAATATCTTCACGAATACGCCGCATTGCATCGGCCTGAGCCATATACACACCTCCCGATAAAAAAGAACCTCCCGGCTCAACATGAAAGTAATACGCCGCAAGCGGGCTTTTACGTCCACCCGGAGCAACATAGGCTCCAAAGTTATTTTTGTATGGTTGCTTATTGTTCGAAAACCGAACATCCCTGAATATTCTGAAAATACAATCCTTTGGCTCTGGAAATCCAAGATCAGGGTCAAACTCGTTTATTCCTGCAATCAAGTTTTGTACAAAACTTTCGAAGTCGGCTTTTGCGTCATCGTACAACTTTTTGTTTTCCAAAAACCAATCCCGGTTGTTATTCTCCTTTAACAACTCCAAAAAGTGAAACGTTTGGGGCTTTATACCATTTTCCATTGGTTAACGAATTTTATCAAATTTAATAATTATTGAACATTTCAAAAAAACAATTTATACGACAACTATGACGCAATCTTTATAGTATTCCACCCCAACAAGATACTTCTATATCAGTACTTGTCACAACTTACTCAAAATTTTTAAGGAAATTTGGCAAAGTAATAGCATTCTCATTTATAATAATAACATTATATATTGATTTACAGTGACTAACGACAACATACAGCAAATATTGACCTTTTACTAATAAATAGCTTAGCCTAAAATTATTGCGTTTGATTTTTCCCTTTTTGTATCTTTAGGCAAGCAAATAAATATCGACATGAAAGCTAAACTGCTAACAGCCATACTAATAATAGTCGCTCCGTTTGCCTTTTCGCAAGGGCTACAACCAACCATATCGGCAATGAAATGGGGCGCCGATTATAATCTGCATATTAAGTTAGGAAACGATTCGGCCTACGTAGTTGATGTTCGAGGCCTCTACCATACAGGAAAAAATGTTTTTATCGACACTACCGATAACTCTACCACATATTACCCCGTTACACTCGACCGTGAATTTGTGGATTATATAAAAAGTAAAAAGTTGGACTCTCCCGAGGAGCAAAAAAACGATACCGCAAAAACAATTAACCTCAAAACCCTTTGGTCTGCACTTAACGAAAGTCTTGGTGGCGGATATATCCATTTTATTAACTGTTTGGTTTACTCCATGGAATCGCAAAGCCTAAATTTGAACGACCCCATATTTAAGCGTCCCGTTACAAAGTGGAAACCAAAGCCAATTACCCAATCGTACAAACGAACCCGTAAGTGGGAATACTATTTTCCAAACACACAGCAATTGGCCCAAAAAGAATATAAACTACGCAAAAAAGAAAACGATTTGCGCGACCTTCAGGGTGTTCCTGCCCGTTTTATCGACCTATTTCTAAATACTTCACAAAGTAATTACGAAAAGCTAGTAAAGGAAAAGAAAAACAACATGGTTGCCCAAATCGATTTGGTACGGATACTACTGGGTGCAAAATATTTAGGAGAAGATCAAATCAGGCATATTCGCAGTAGGGTTATTTCGGCAGTAATGCGCTATAATGTAAACACGTTACCGTCTATAATAATTTTCGACGACTATAACGCTGCTGTTGCGCTAAGCCTTGATATGAACGGCTATAAAATTGACCGTATTGTTTACTCCGATGGTGAAGTTGTTAGCGGCGATGAACTTAAAGGTCGCACCGAACTAATCGAAAATCTGATAAAAACCATTAACGAGGCCAACGAAAGGGTTTTTCGGAAAAAATTACAACTTTACTACCAAAAAAAGAGATAACTATTACCCGCCACACACTCTACCTTTTTAAAGATGTTGAAAGGGATTAGGATAATAATTCTTAATCTAACAATTCATTTGATCCAGTACTTTTCTCAGCATTGTTGCTGAATTGTTAAGTTGTTCCTGCTCCTCTTCGTTGAGTTTTAACTTCACGACATGATGAACGCCTTCCGCATTTAATACCGCAGGTAATCCTATATATAAATCTTTAACCGTATCATAAGCCCCATTGTTGTAAACAGAAATCGGGATAATTCTATTTTCATCGCTCAAGATTGCAGCGGTAAGACTTACTAAAGTCATACCAATACCATAGTAAGTCGCGCTTTTGCGTTTAATGATTTCGTACGCAGCATTCTTAACCTTATTATGAATTTCTTCCAAATCCTTAAAATCTATTTTATCGATAGTCCCAATTACTTCAACAAGAGGCTTTGCTCCAATATACGCATTAGACCAACATACAAATTCCGAGTCGCCATGCTCGCCCATAATATATGCGTGAATATTCTTAACCGAGATGTTAATTTTTTGTGCAATCTCAAAACGAAGCCTTGCCGTATCAAGGGAGGTTCCGCTACCAATTACCTTCGACGAAGGTAACCCCGACGCCTTCCATGCTACATAAGTTAAAATATCTACCGGATTCGAAGCAACCATAATAATTCCATGAAATCCGCTTTTCATTACCTGAGCAACAACGCTTTTCATTATTGCTGCATTTCTATTTAGCAAATCGATTCTTGTTTCTCCCTCTTTTTGGGAAACACCCGCCGTAATTACAACAATATCGGCATCTTCGCAATCGCTATATTCTCCTGCATAAATTTTCATCTTTCTTGGTGCATACGATAACCCATGATTTAAGTCCATAGCCTCCCCTTCCGCACGTTCTTTATTTACATCAATTAGCACCAGTTCCTCAACAGTTCCCTGATTTAATAAGGAATAAGAGTAGCTCATCCCCACCATTCCCGTTCCAATAACCACAATTTTGTTTTTGGATTTTGTACCTCTCCCTGTTTCCATTTTTTCTTTTTTAGTTAAAAAGATGCTTTAAATTCAAAGTTTGAAAAGTGAAATTTCTTGACTGCCGTACATAAAAAAGTATAAACAAAATCCATATAAATTGGTTTAATTAACCCTTATATACTTACTTCTATTGTTCCAACACCCTTTGATTGTACTTTTATTCCTATCATTTTTCCTTCTTTTTGATAATTAACAACCTATGTAGTTAGTAAAAATGGAGTCGTTAAAAACGATAAATACGGCATTGTCTTGGAACCAGTCTAATCTATTCCAAGAAACAAAAATACGAGATAAGATAGTGTTGTGTTTTAGACTTTTACTCCTGAACTATTATACCTTTGCCAACTTTTTCAAAGCCTTTTCGATTACCTGTGTAGGATGGGCAATGTTCATGATTAGCCGTTTATGACACTGCCTGTCATGATAAAATTGGGAAACCGGAGCAAGCATCACTCCATAATTGCTTTCCAGCAAACTAACAAACTCTACATCTTTTAACTCTGAAGCATCGGAATAGTCTATAGTTACATGGCATCCCGCCTGAGGCATCTGAACCTTAAACTTGCTGGCTGAAAGCATATCGAAAACTAACTTCGAATTATTCTTTAACAATTCCAAATGCTTAAATATTGGATTATTAGCATCAAAATACTCGGCTAGTGCCAGCTGTAAAGGTTTACTAACCGGACTATTTAAAATTCGATGAACTCTCAAGTAACTTTCCATTTGCTCCTCGGGAGCAATACAAAAACCCATATCCCATCCTGCAAAACCTATTTTCTGGGCAAATGAACCAACAATAAATGTACTTGATAAAAGTTTCGGAAAAAACGCAATTCCGCTTGTGGTTTCCTCGGAAAAAATAGTCTCGGATAAAGATTCGTCACAAATTACCTTTATTCGCGTTCCATTAATCAACTTTTGCAAATTCTCGAAATCATCAGGAGTAAGCACTCTCCCTGTAATTGGATGTGGATTTTGTATTACAATCAATTTTGTTGACGGTCCAATGGCACGCTGTACCTCTTGCCAATCTATTCCAGAATCGCTCTCTTTTAAGGGAATATAAACTGCTCTCGCTCCGGTAAACCTAACTATTTCGGATAAGTTATAGGGATATGGCTCAAAAATAACAACCTCGTTGCCCTCTTTTACCGTGGAAAGTAAAATGGTATATATTGCTGCCGAAAGCCCTGTGTTGATAATAATTTCATGCCGATAATCAAACGAAGAAAAGTATTTATTTTGAAATATTCTAGCAACAGCTTTACGCAAAACCTCTTCGCCAATTACCTCAGGGATTCCCTGTGTATCTTTATACTTCGAAATAACTATTTCCGTTAATTCCTTAGGGATGGGTAAATTTATCCCCTCTTGCGTAAAATCTAAAATGCTTTTCGTTGTTTTAACATTGGCGCTGTTTTCACCATCATTCAATCCAACTTTATTCTCCATAATTTTCGCCCACAATGGTTGCTAATTCAAATTTAACCTAAAAATTAAGTATTACATGACGCTTTTGACAGAAAGCAGGAATCGAAGGACAAACAACCTATTCAAACAACTGGGAAAGTACAGGCAAAGACTTTAACTCAACCGATGTTCCCAAATGGTAGCGATATAAACACATTAGCCCCTCGATAATTTTTCCACGTTGTAGTCGATTAAACTCCAAAATCTCTGCCTCATGAAAGGGAGTTTGCTGTATCTCGCCAATTAATCGACTTTCTTCTAAAGGAAGAAAAAAATTGTGCATTGGCTCATGGTCTCGAAAAATCCCATTTTTATAGTCTAATATCGGTGTGTTTCGATTCCAGAAGTTCGCCGGATAAAATCCTAAAAACCTGGATAATTGAATGGTAAAAATCAAATGAAAATTTGCAACCCCACTCTGCATTAAGTCCAGAAAATAAATGGAATTCTCCAAAAAACTAAATAAAAGAGGATTAGCCTCCATTTCCTTAACCGACCGCAACAATAATTCGCTAATATATAGCGTAATAGATTGTTTTAACGGATCGAAATGTAAGGAGTTATAATGTTGAGCAATTTCCACCTCCTTTATTCTCGAAATATCAGCGTTTACATTGCTGTAAAAGACAACATCAAGCAACGATAGCGGCCTGAACATTGCCGCCTTTCCTGGGGCTTTGCCCTTACCATGCACGCTATTAACAATAAATGCCCTCCTGCCGTACTTCTCGGTATAACTATTAACTATTAAACTATTGTCACGGTACTTTACCGAACTGAGCACTATTATCCTTGACTTATCAAGCATTTTAATTAACCACTAAGAGTTTTGTTACGGCAGTTTTTTCACCGGTTTCGCTAGCACAAAAAACTATGTAAACACCCGTTGGCACTCGTTTCCCGTTTTTTAGATTGCCATCCCACGTGGCGCTTCCTCCAATTGATTGGGTTTCGTAAACAAGATTTCCGCTAACATCTGTAATCTTTACCGTTGTATTCTCCATTAGTCCTACAATGGTTATGACTCCCTTAAAAGTAGGACGAACTGGATTCGGGAACGCGTAAACCTTGCCAAAACTATCGCTTGTTTTTGTTGCGTCTCCTCGTAACGAAACAACACCTTTATCTGTGGCAAAAAAAACTTCTCCGCTAGCAGGATCTACTTTAATATCCAGAACATCGTTCGATGGTAACGGACTGTTTTCGAAAGTGTAATGAGCCGTTTGCTTAGTTCCGTCGCTGCTAAACAAGTAGGCTCCCGATTTTGCCGTTCCAAACCATTTTCGATTACCGGCGTCAACGGTAACAACATTTACCTCTTCCGTTTCGAGTAAGTAAACAGCTAACCCTTCAACAACATCGGGTATTTTTATCTTTTGAAAATAGGTTTGCCCATTAAACACCGAGGCTGGATTATAACTTACCAACACCCCTTGGCTTGTTCCTAACCACAAATAACCATCCGAATCGAAAGATAATGAGTTGATTTCCTGAGACAGTAAATTTCCGTCTCCATCCCTCAAGGTAAGCTTACGAACATTGTCGTCGTCCTTACTGCCAATATCGTTTCCGGGATTTAACACGAACAATCCTCCCCCGCGTGGAAGAACTAACCACAAAGAACCGTAAGGCGAATAGGTTAACGAACCATAGTAATCGGCATTTATTGATGTCGCATAAGAAAATGAGGTCCACGTTCCATCGGTTTTATAAACCGAAATTGGATTGGCTACCTCCGAATTAGCTACCCATAAATTCCCCTTGCTATCGAAATCCATTCCGCTTATACGGCAATACGGAGCATTCGGCAGTATAGTTTGCAATGTACTATTATCAGGAGTAAAATGATTTACCAACTCTTGCCCGTGAAATTGATATAACCCATCACCCCAACTTGCTACATAAAAATTATCGGAATTTTGCGGATCGAATTTTACCGATACCGCATCGTGTCCGTTCCAATCGAAATAATCGAACCACTTTTCCGATTCAAAAAAATGAATATTAAATGTTTTCCAACGATTCGAATAAGAATCGTCGTAAGCCCCAGCAGCAACAATTAATTTTCCTTCGGTAACTCCCATTGCAAAGGACAAGTTGCTTTGAGGCCCATTAGGCTTTACACTTTGCTGCTCCGAGACTGTTCCAATAATTAATCCATTAAAACTATCGGCTATTGCTATTCTATCGGCATCTATTGGAATTGAAGTTTTTGGTTGAAAAACAGAACTGACAGTATAAGTACTTAACAATGGACCCTTTCCTCCCTGAATATAATACGTTTGTACACCTGAGGGCGAAGTTGCCAATAATTTAGATTCGTTCGCGTTCAAATAACTTATTTCGCTAAACGGTCTATCCAACTCTTGCCAAGTAATTCCGTTGTATTTCCATATTACATCGCTTCCTACTGTTTGTTTTTCAACAGCAAAAAACTGGGTTCCTGAAACTGCAATGTCGGAGCAAGACGCTGATTCGTTAGTAAACGCTGATATATTTTGCCAATGTTGGTAACTAACAAGCAAAGGATCATTAACATTGGCTTGCTTCAAGCCCTGCGAAGTTGCCGCCCAAAAATAATTGTTCCATACTATTAGGTTATAAACGGGTAAACTACTACCCATATCACCTAAAAAATAAGTATCCCTAAACTCCCTTTTCTGGGGATCAACTACAATTATTCCAATATCGGTTGAAGCATATATTAAACCGTTATAAAAGGTAAACCGGTTAATGCGCTTACTTCCTATAATGGTTTTCTCCTTTAAAAAAGGTAAGTTTTTTTTAGTACCGCTAACAATTAAATCGATATTTCCATCTTCGTATCCAACGACAATTGTGTTTGATTCCGAATCGAACGATAAGGCCGTTAAGTCAATATCCGAAAGAATGTTGGTTTTAGTAAACTTATCTATTTCTCCCGATTCAATATTGTAAGTAAAAAATCCGTTGTCGGTTACACAGTAAATTGTTTGCCCCGAAACAGAAAGATTCCGAGCATTACTATACGAGTAATGATCGCGCCATTCGCCCACTGGTATTTGGGCTTGAGCAAGCAAGACCATCACTACAAGAATCCCTGTAATAAGGTTGGCTTTGACTTTCATAAAACTGTAAAAAAGTAAAACGTGCTAAGATAGGCTATATTATAATGTTCCATGCAAAAATTCCACTAAGCCTTGAATGGCCTTTGCCCTATGGCTAATTTTATTTTTCTCGCTAAGTGGAAGTTCGGCAAAAGTAAGCGTATATCCGTTGGGTACAAAAATAGGATCGTAACCAAAACCGTTCTGCCCTCGTTCTTGGTCAATTATTTTACCATCAACAATACCTTCGAACAAATGCTCTTTCGCATTGTATATTAAGGCTACTACCGTCCGAAATCGAGCATTACGATTTTCTGCACCCTTAATCTCATTTAACAGTTTACGAATATTATCCTTAGGGTCTTTTTGTAATCCAGCGTAACGAGCGCTGTAAACACCCGGAGCCCCATTTAATGCTTCTACTTCCAAGCCGGTATCGTCGGCAAAACAACTAATCCCCGTTTTCTGAAAAATGTACCTTGCTTTCTGAAGCGCATTTTGCTCCAACGTATCAAAATCCTCCGGAATATCCTCGCTTATTCCTAAATCTATAGGTGTAACTAATTTAAATTGATTACCTAAAATGTTTTGAACCTCGTAAAGTTTATTCAAATTGTTGGTTGCAAAAACAATTTGGCTATTTGTCCCCGCCATTATTACATTGGATTAACGCACATAACCGGAATATGATGTGAATTTGCCAAAATGTGCTGTTCTATAGGGTCAATTTCAAATTTTCCTCCGTTGCTAACCGGCGTAGTCATAAGCACTATCAAATCGGCACGAATATTTACCGACATGTCCAAAACTTCCTCTTCGTAGCGTTTTCTCCCAGGCACTGTATATTCTATATATCGAGCACCTTTTTCATCGATATACTTTTTTGCCGAAGCCATATTCATATCAATCTTGGCAAGTAATTCGGGGTCAGTTGTTTTAGGTTTAATAAGATGAAACCTTGAAAGGTAAAAATCCGAGAAGTAAGAAATCCAACGGTGCTTCATCTTGTTCTCAACAGTATAATCAATAGGAAATACAATATCATCGTAACGCTTGTTTACAGGAGGCTCCTGTATAGTAATAAAAGGAACCTTGCAACTGGTAATTACTTTTAATACCCACGAAACCTTATTTTCGTCCATGTCCTTAATTGTAGAAGAACCCATAATAACCATACTGGCGTTAATTTCACTTGCTACTAACGCTATATCGGTAAAGTAACTGCCCACTTTTACAATTGGAACGATCTCCTTCCCATATTTTTCTCTTATACCCTTTACAATCGAATTGATTTTTTCCTGTGCACTTGGTATTTCGCTTTCGGCCTGAACAATATGCAGAATTGATATTGGCTCCTTTACTACCTCGGAAACTCTTACGGCATGCTGAAGTGCATATCCAGCAACTTCGGAAAAATCGGTAGGAACCAAAATTCTTTTCTTTGAAATCATGGCTTAAAATTTTTAATAACAATTCTCTGCTTAATTACAGCAAAGTTAATTAAAAGCTTTAATTTGAAAGCATATAAACAACATTTTCAATGTTAAAGTTGGTACAAAACACACCAACACTTATGTTAGAAGGGGAAAAAATAATTATTCAATATTTTTTATGGCAAACTTGCTAATACCAATCAATCCTTCCACTTTTTGACGTTTATTTCTCGCTACTAAACACTTACACAAAAGTAGATTTTTACCAACAATTTTTCCAATACCATGTTTACGGTTCAAATCTTACATCCTTTCCTTCGAATTAATAGCAAAGGTATTTCAATATAAAATTTAGAACTCCTCTTTTTCTGCCAGTTTCTTTTATTTAAATCAAAAAAATTGTAGTTTAGTTGGATTAAATACCCACTTATGCTAGGAGTTTGGATTTCATTGTTTTTATTTATTGGCACATCTGCATTGCTAATTCATTGCTACTTAATGCTCAAGCACAGCCAAGCCGTCAATGAACTTGAAACTCAACTATACCATCGAACAGAAGAACTTATTCGCGAAAAAACAAAATCCGAAAATCTATTAACCAGAGTCTTACCAGAAAAAACAGCGCAAGAACTCAAGCAATACGGCAAAGTTGAAGCACAAAAGTTTCAAATGGTTACCGTACTCTTTTCCGATATTCAGGGATTTACTCGCATAACCGATGAAATAAACTCCGAAGAATTAATCGATCAACTAGATCGTTTCTTCTTCGAATTCGATATGGTTGTAGATCGCTATAAAATTGAAAAGATTAAAACCATTGGCGATGCATACATGTGTGCTGGAGGTATTCCTGAAAAGAACCGCACTAATCCCATCGAAGTGGTAGCAGCGGCATTAGAAATGACAAATAGAATGCGGGAAATCAACAAATACCGCGTTAATGGCGAAGAAGTTTGGGAACTTCGTATTGGAATTGATACTGGCCCTGTAATTGCGGGAGTTGTCGGAAGGAATAAGCTGTCGTACGATATTTGGGGAAGCACCGTTAATGCAGCAAGCAGAATGGAATCGGCCGGTGAAGCCGGAAAAATAAACATATCCGAAAATACATATCTTTTGGTTCGCGATTACTTCAACTGTACATATCGGGGAAAAATTCCTATAAAAAATAAGGGTGACGTAAAAATGTACTTTGTGGAAGGAATTATCCCAAAACTCTCCGTAAATAACGATGGTCTTTTCCCTAATAACGATTTCACCACCGAATTACAACTTATACGACTTGGCGATCTTGAAGAGTTTATGCTGGAAAAACTGGAAAAAGGACTTCCCAAAAATCTTTACTACCATAATCTTAAACATACCGTTGACGTTTACACTCAGGTTGAACTAATTGGTCGTTCCGAAGGCCTTTCAAAAAAGGATTTGCTTATACTAAGAACAGCGGCACTACTTCACGACGCAGGTCATCTTGTTGACTATGCAACACACGAAGAAATGGGCGTAAAACTAGCCCACGAAATTCTCCCAAAATTTGGCTACAACAAAAATCAAATTGCACAAGTAGCCCAACTTATTATGGCAACCAAACTTCCTCCAAATCCCCAAAACATTATGGAAGAAATTATTTGTGATGCCGATTTAGACTACTTGGGCAGAGCAGATTTTATTCCTGTTTCCAACATGCTTTACAAAGAGTTGCATGAACATGGAATGGTTGGCTCGTTACACGACTGGAACACGCTTCAAATTAAATTTATTGAAAAGCACCAGTACTTTACGAAAACCGCTCGAAGACTAAGAAATGTAAACAAAGAACTGCAACTTCAAAGCATAAAAAAATGGATGGAGCAAATGGAAAATAAGGAAATTCAATAGTTTTTTATAAGTTTTTTTATATTTTTACTAAATTTATCGGGTGTTATTATACGCGTTTTAGACATACACTCGTTTAACTTAAAATAAATAGTAAGTTTTTCATTTTTTTGACCTTACATACTTCGCAAGAAATGGAAAAAATTCGAAAAGTAGTACTTGTGCCTTGGGACTTTACCGAGGAATGTGAGATAGCACTACAACATGCTATACAATTGGCAAATGCCGGAGATAACGACATTATGCTGCTACATATAATTCCCCATTCTCTACTTTATGACACCTTCATTAAAAAGGTAAACATTAAAAACATTGAAACGCTAAATGCCGAATTTGAAAAAATTGCTTCTAATGTTGAAGCAAAGTATGGTGTTCGGCCACAAACACTTGTTTTAGAGGGAAATCCTTCGAGAATTTTCAAAAATTTAATTCTTACTGCAAACGTAAACCTTATTGTATCGAATCACGCCTACAAGTTTAAAGATAAAAAGATTAGAAATTCACGTTCTCTCAAGAAGTTGATATTCAAAAACATTACCCTACCTTTTATCATTGTAAGCAATCCGCCTAAGCACGACCACTATATTGAAATAGTTATTCCTGTTGATTACGACCAAAAATTTAAGGAGGCCGTTCATTGGATAATATATCTTGCTAAATACTATAAGTGTAACATAAATCTTATTAAGCCATACATAACCGACGATAGCAAGAAAAAAATGTTGGCTAACAACATTTACTTTACAAAAAAAATGTTGGATGGGGTAAACATTGTTTACGGTATTAAAACTGCTAAAAAGAAGGGAACTTTCGAAGACGAAGTTTTCAGGTTTGGTAACACAATCGAAGCCGATTTAATATTGGTTATGTCCGATAAGTACGACAACTTTATTGATGCCAAACGGGAAAAGAGTCTAGATATTCCTGTTATGTGCGTTAATCCGCGCGTTCGTAAGTATCAAAGTTTTTATTAAACTAGTTGTAAAACTTAATATGAAATATAATCTGGATCTGCTAAAGCAGAAAATCAGTAAGTATTTGTTAAACTTATCGTTTCGTAAAAAGATATTAATCCTTTTTGTTGGAGTTACCTCTCTTGTTATTTTCGTACTATTAATATTTGTCAGCTTCGAATTTAAAACTCGTTCGGTAGATGCGGCTATCGAAAAAATGAATGCAACCGCCGAAAAAAATGCGTTAAGCATTCAAAACGATCTTGAAATCAACCTATATACAACGCGTTCTCTTTCGCAAGTATGCAAAGAAAACAAATATTTAAACGATAGTTTATTCCCTTATTTAAAAAGACTATACAGTAATATTCTAGGCAATAACCCTAATATTTTATCGGTATGGGATAGTTGGGAAATGAAATTTCTCGACCCTAGTTATCCTAAAGATTATGGAAGATTCCGCGTTGTAGTTTGGAGAAATAGCGGAGCTATACAGGCAATTACCGATACTATATATAAAACCGATTCTCCTGATTATGCCTGGTTAAAAAAAGAAAAAACAGAAAGCCTCGAAGAACCCTACTTTGATTCTTATGACAATGACCCTTCCCAACAGGTATTAATGACCAGCTTAGTAGTCCCCAATATCATTGACGATAAATTTGCCGGGGTTGTTGGTGTTGATATTCCCTTAACATATTATTATGATTATATAAGGACTTTAACACCATACAAAGGGAGCTATGCTATTCTGCTTTCGTCAAAAATGAAATTTATTGCTCACCCCGATAAAGATCTTATTGGCGAAGATGCTCTGGTATATTATGGTAATTTCTTCGAAAAGGAGAATTTGCAAGAAAAGGTTGCCAACGCAACAGGTGGTTTCTTCGAAGACAAAGATGCTAATGGAAAAAACTGGTTTGTTTCCTATAAACCCATTACCGTAGGCAACTGCCCACAGGCATGGTCGCTCGTTGTATTCGTTCCAAAATCTGTGGTTCTAAATGAATCTACCTCCGTTTTTTGGAAAACACTAATCCTCGGTATCATTGCCATTATATTAATAATTCTTCTTGTACTTTACTTTTCTGATATTTTTGTGTTGAAACCAATTGGCGCTGTTTCGCAAATGCTGCTTCGCTTATCGAAAGGACATATTTCGCATGAAATGAAAGTATCAGCCAAAAGCAGCGACGAATTAGGAAACATGGCTAATTTCCTCAACCTTACCGTAGATGGACTTGCCAATAAAGTTGAATTTGCAGAAGAAATTGGAAAGGGAAACTATAATGCAACTATACAGGTATTAAGCAACGATGACGTATTAGGCGAATCGCTTATTAACATGGCCAAAAATCTTCAAAGGGCAAAAGAGGAGGAGGAAAAAAGACACGAAGAAGAAGAAAAAAGGCAATGGTCTAATCAGGGACTGGCCAACTTCAGTGAAATTCTTCGCCAATACAATCACGATCTTGAACTATTAGGTTCGAATATTCTTAGCAATTTGGTTAACTACCTTGGGGCTATTCAGGGAGGGCTTTTCATTCTCAACAACGATGATGCCGCTAAACCGTATTTTCAACTTCTCGCGGCTTACGCTTATAACCGAAAAAAATTTATCGAAAAACAAATAGCAATAGGCGAAGGCTTGGTAGGAACCTGTGCTATCGAAAAGCAGACCATTTACCTTGAGCAAGTTCCCGAAAATTACATAACCATTTCTTCAGGATTAGGAGAGGCAAAACCTCGATCGCTGCTCATTGTTCCCCTTAAAGTTGAAGAAAATGTGCTGGGTGTAATAGAACTAGCTTCGTTTAATAAATTCGAAAAGTATAAAATTGAATTTGTTGAGCAAATCGGATTAAGTATTGCGCAAACAATTACCTCGGTTCAAACAAATATCCAGACAACCGAATTGCTGGAAAGAACACAACAGCAGGCTGAAGAAATGAAGGCTCAGGAAGAAGAGGTCAGGCAAAACCTTGAAGAACTGGCTACCATTAAGGAAGAGTTGGAAAAGCGTAACGAAGAAATGCAGGAAAATCAAAATGCACTATTATGGGAAAAAACGCTTCTCGACAGCCTACTCAACTATCTCCCCGACAAAATCTACTTTAAAGATCTAAAAAGTCGTTTTATTAAGGCAAGCAAGTCAACATTGCGCTTTTTTGGAATGGAGAAAGAGGCAGAACTTATGGGGAAATCGGACTTCGACTTTTTTGACGAGGAACATGCACGTCCTGCGTACGAGGACGAACAACGCATTATTCGTACCGATACTCCCGTAATTGGTATTGTTGAGAAAGAAACTATGGCCGACGGGCGGTTTACTTGGGCAGAAACCTCAAAGTTGCCGCTCAAAACCGAAAATGGAGAAATTATTGGAACCTTTGGAATTACCCGTGATATTACTGCTTCAAAACTAATGGAAGAAGAAATTTCGCTTAAAGACGAAAACGTTTCTGCCATCCAACACGATTTGGAAAAGAAAGTTGCCGAAAATAAAGCCTTATTCGAAGCCATTTCAAATTCAACGTATGTAATTGAGTACACTCCTGATGGTTACGTTAGTTTTATCAACGATGCTTACCTAAAACTATTAAACATACAGGCTGCCGATATTATTGGGAAACATCACTCATTTCAAATAGATTTTACCGAAGACCAACGGAATAAATACAAACAATTTTGGGGAAATTTAAATAACGGTATGATTCAACAGGAAACGTATAAATTCACTCTAAACGACAAAACATACCTGTTTTACGAAACATACACTCCTGTTAAAGATGCCAACGGTAAAGTTTATAAAATTCTAAAAATTGCCGTAAACATAAGCCACTTGCTCAACGATAATAACGCGGACAATTCAGGAAAATAGGACGAATTTAACTCTCCATTATCCAACTCATATCGGTTTTCTGTCGATAAAAATTCGAAGTTTATCTTTAATTACTGCCTAAACATCTATTCTATTTGTATTCAACTATATGTATGCAGATATTTGCCTGCAAATAGTGAATGCTTATGAACTTAAAAACATTACTTATCCGAACTATCCTAGTTGTTGGTACAACAAGTTTATTCTATCCGGCATTTTCGCAAGAAAATACGGCAACGGAATGGGATCTTAACAAGTGTATAAACTATGCGCTAGAACATAACATCCAAGTTAACAGCAAAAAGTTGGACGTTGAAACCCAAAAAGTAAACCTAAATCAAAGCAAATCGGACAGGCTTCCGAATGTAAGCGCTTCCGTTTCGGAGAATTTTAACAACTCAAAAAAAATTACCAATAACACTTATGGAGCATGGGATCCCAACACAAGTACAGCATTTTCGGTAAGTTCATCCCTTACTCTTTTCGAAGGAAATAGCATTACAAACGGAATTAAAAAAAGTATGCTTAACCTAGATATGGCAAATCTTGATGTTGAAATTACTCAAAACTCTATAATTCTTTCTATTACGCAAGCATACTTAAATGTACTATACGCAAAGGAAACGGTGGATTACACCAACGAAATGGTAGCCGCTTCGGAAAAAGAAGTTGAGCGCACCCGTGAACTTTACAAAGCCGGTTCTGCCTCTAAATTAGATTTGGTACAAATGGAGTCGCAATTTTCGAGCGATAAGTACTCGCTGGTACTTGCCGAAAACGAGTTGAACTCAAAAACTACCGATTTAAAACAACTTTTGGAAATTCCAGTTGTCGATACTTTTAAGGTTTCCTTTCCGGAAGTAACATTAACCGAAAGTCTTACGATGCTACCTAGTAAAACCGATGCTTATAACATGGCTTTATCTACAAGACCCGAGATAAAATCGAGTCAACTAAGCAAAAATATTGCTGAGTTGAATCTTAAAATTGCCAAAGCGGGCTATTATCCCAGCTTAACCATGAGTGCCGGGCTGTCGGCTAACTATTCCAGCAATTCGATAGGAAGTTTTAGTAATCAGATTTCCGACGGACAAATTCAAAGACTTGGCGTTGCTCTTAACATTCCTATTTTCAGCAAAAATACTAACAGAAATTCGGTACAGTTATCGAAAATTAGTATTTCCCAAGCAGAATTATCGCAACAGGAAACGGAAAAAAACTTACTACAAACAGTGGAAACCGTTTACCTAAACGCCGACGCCAGCGTCAGCCGGTACAACTCTGCTACAGAACAATTAAAATCGGCAACCGAGAGCTACAACCTATCCGAAGAGCAGTTTAACCTAGGAATGATAAACGTAGTAGAACTTTTAAAAGCAAAAACATCGTACCTAAATGCAAAATCGGAATTTATTCAATCCAAATACGCAGCAATACTAAATAAAAAGATACTCGACTTTTACATGGGCAAAACAATAACATTATAAAATACACAACAATGAAAAAGAAAATTTTAATAATAAGTGCCATTGTTATTGTGGTAATAATATTAGCCGCTATTATTTTTACCAGAGGGAAAAAGGAAACTATAAAAATTGAAACAAGCACGGTTTCGTACGGCAATATTAAAAACACAGTAACAGCAACTGGAACCGTTGAACCAATCGACCAAATTGATGTTGGTACTCAGGTTTCCGGCGTTATCAACAAAATTTACGTTGATTATAACGATGTTGTAAAAAAAGGACAGCTGCTAGCAGAACTGGACCGTTCCACGTTAAAGGCAATGGAGTTGCAAGCAAAGGCAAGCCTATCGTCAGCCGAAAACGAACTTCATTACCGCGAACAAAACTATAACCGTATTAAAAAACTTTACGAAGGTACAATGGTTAGCGAAACCGATTATGAAGATGCTGAATATCAGTATAAAAATGCCAAAACAAACTACGAACAGTTAAAATCAAAACTAGAACAGGCCGAAGTAAACCTTTCCTATGCCTATATTTATTCGCCCATTAACGGAGTAATTTTGAACCGAAGTGTAGAGGAAGGGCAAACTGTTGCTGCCAGCTTTAGTACGCCTACCCTATTTTCCATAGCACGCGATTTAACCAAAATGCAGGTTGAAGCCGATGTTGACGAAGCCGATATAGGACAAGTAAAACTAAATCAGCAGGTTAACTTTACCGTTGATGCTTACCCCGATGATACTTTTCCCGGACAAGTAACGCAAATAAGGCTAGAACCAACCGTTTCTTCCAATGTTGTTACATACACCGTAATCATTGAAGCTCCCAATAAAGACTTAAAGTTAATGCCAGGCTTAACGGCTAGCGTCGAAATTGTTACCCAAGAAGCAAAAAACGTGTTAATGATTCCTCCAAAGGCTCTACAATTTGAACCAACCCAAGAGTTAGCATCGGAATACACAATAAAACAATTTCCAGAACCAGGGCAAGGCAAACCCAAAGGGGACCTTAAAAAACACAAACCAGCAATGGAACAATCAAATGGCGAATTTAACCGTCCTCCTATGGGTCCGGATATGAAAAATGCTAAGCTGGTTTGGGTAAAAAAAGGAAATGAAATTGAGCCGCGTATGGTTGAAACCGGCATGGACGATGAAGTAAACATCGAAATAAAAAGAGGGTTAAACGATGGAGATAGCGTAATTATTGGTACTTCAAAAGTTCAAATCAGCAAAAATAAAACTTCTCAGAGTGGTAGTCCATTTATGCCAAAACCTCCACAACGTAACAACAAAAAAGGAAAATAACAGGAACGATGGATCATGAAATTCTTAAAATAGAGAACCTTAAGCGAAACTTTATAGTTGGAAGCGAAACGGTACATGCTCTAAAAGGTGTTTCCTTTAATGTAGAGCAAGGCGAATTCCTTACAATTATGGGAGCCAGCGGTTCAGGCAAAACCACATTGCTAAACATACTAGGTTGCTTAGATAGCCCAACGGAAGGAACTTACTTACTCGACAACATTTCCATTGCTTCGCTTCCCAAAAATGACCTAGCAAAGTTGCGTAATCAAAAAATTGGGTTTGTATTTCAATCATTCAACCTACTTGCCAGAACTACCGCTATAGAGAACGTTGAACTTCCTTTACTATACAATCCTAAAGTTTCAGCAAAGGAGCGCAAGGAAAGAGCTATTGAAGCACTAAAAGCAGTTGGACTGGAACATAGAATGGATCACAAACCCAACCAACTATCTGGAGGACAACAGCAAAGAGTAGCAATTGCAAGAGCCTTAGTAAACGATCCGGTTATGATTCTTGCCGATGAAGCAACGGGAAATCTCGATACTAAGACCACTTACGAAATTATGAACCTATTTCAGGAACTTAATGGCAAAGGAAAAACCATTGTGTTCGTAACCCACGAACCCGACATTGCTGCCATGAGCAAAAGAACTATAACACTACGCGATGGATTAATTATTGACGATAGCGTTATAAAAGAACCACAAAAGGCATCTAAAGTTTTAAGCGAATTCCTTGCCAATAACAACATAGCACAATGAACATCCAAAATTTAATAAAAATAGCACTCGTTGCAATGGTAAGGAACAAAATGAGAACTTTCCTTACGATGCTGGGTATCATAATTGGAGTTGCATCGGTTATTGCCATGCTTGCCATAGGACAGGGGTCAAAAAAAAGCATTCAGGAACAAATATCGGGAATGGGAACAAATATGCTTTTTGTTCGACCAAACAGCGATATGCGTGAAGGTGTAAGAATGAATCCTAGCTCCATGCAAACATTAAAAGTAAAGGACATTAAAGCCATTCAACAAAATTGTCCCGAAGTTGCTGCTGTATCGCCGCAGGTTAGCACAAGCGGTCAGGCTATTTACGCATCCAAAAACTGGCCTACGCAAGTACAGGGTGTTAGTTCCCAATACTTAACCATCCGGAAATTATCCATTAAAGAAGGTTCCATATTTTCGGAAAAGGACGTACTTCGTGCAGGAAAAGTTTGTGTGCTTGGACAAACAGTTATAGAAAATTTGTTTCCAGATGGAACTTCACCAATCGGCAAGACTATTCGTTTCAACAAAATTCCCTTCAAGGTTATTGGTGTGCTAAGCGAAAAAGGTGAAAATACATTTGGACAAGATCAGGACGATATTATCCTTGCTCCATATACAACCATACAAAAAAGGGTAATGGCAACCACTTGGTTACAAAGCATTTTTGCCTCTGCAACGAGCGAACTAACTTCGGATAAGGCTCTTACAGAAATTACCAGCGCCTTAAGAAAAAGTCATAAACTTAAGGATGCCGACGACGATGATTTTGAAGTTCGGTCTCAATCGGAACTTATAAGCACCTTTAGTTCTGTAACAAACATGCTAACCATTCTTCTCGCTGCTATTGCAAGTATTTCGTTGGTTGTAGGTGGCATTGGCATTATGAACATAATGTTTGTATCGGTAACCGAGCGAACCCGTGAAATTGGATTGCGCATGGCAATTGGCGGAAGGGAAATAGATATAATGCTACAATTCCTTATTGAAGCTGTTATGATTAGCGTTGCCGGTGGTTTTCTGGGTATAATGCTAGGTTTTATTGCGTCGTTTGGGGTTTCTTCAATTCTCGGATGGCCAGTAGCAATAACATCTGCATCCATTATAATTTCCTTTATGGTTTGCGTAGTTACCGGCGTTTTCTTCGGTTGGTATCCAGCCCGAAAAGCCTCGTACTTAGATCCTATTGAAGCCTTACGTTACGAATAGTTAAACTTTAAAATCAAAAAAAATGAAAAAGATTTATTTTTTGAGTATTATTGCTTTACTAAGCGTTAGTTCAGTAAAAGCACAGCAACCCGACATGGCTAAAATGAAGCCTTCGGAAATGGCAGCACAAACAGTTTTAGATTTGTCAAAGGAAATGGTTATCGACGTACCAATTCAAGACTCCCTAAAAGTTGTTTTTGAGAATTTCTTTACCGAAATGAAAGCAGGACACGAATCTGGAGAACGTCCTGATATGACAAAAATGGAGAACAATCGGGATAAAAAAGTAAAAGCACTGCTAACCAAGGAACAGTACAAGGTTTACCAGAAATACATGGAAGAACGTAAACCTCAAAAACGTGGACCAAAAGGCCCTGAAGGACAAAGACCCGAAGGAAATATGCAACCCCCACAACGAGGGAATTTCTGATAAGAACACTCCATGATAAACTATAATAAAAAAACACGAACAACAGCCATAGTAGCCCTACATGCACTTGTGTGGGGCTTATGGTTTGCCGCCCCTGTTATTTTTTCCGTTAACAGGTTTCACCCCAACTCCGAGCCTAAAGAGATAATGACGAATTTCATCATTTGGATTCCCATGACATTCTCTCTAATTCTTTTTTACCTGAACTACGCTGTTCTAATAAATAAACTTCTTTTCAGCAAAAAAATTACATGGTTTATCATTATTAACATACTGGTAATTGTACTATTCTCTTACCTCTCCGACATTTTAAGAAACTTCTTTCTCTCCGAAGATTTTACTAAGCATCCACGCCCACCAATAGGATTCGTGTTTGGATTACATAACTTTTCATTTCTATTCATTGTTAGCATTAGCGTAGCAATAAAAACGACCGGACGATGGTTCGTTACCGAAAATCAACGTAAAATACTCGAAAACGAAAATCTTAAGTCGGAATTAAACAACCTTAAAATGCAGTTAAACCCGCATTTTTTCTTCAATACATTAAATAACATTTACTCGCTAATTCAAACGGCCCCCGATAAAGCACAGGAATCGGTACACGGACTTGCTAAGCTAATGCGCTATATGCTTTACGAAACCGACGAGGAGCGGGTATCGCTTAACGGAGAGGTTGAAATAATGAAAAACTACATAGCCTTGATGCAACTCCGTTTATCCAACAACGTTAAAGTTGATACGCTTTTCGAATTGGAAAATCCTTCGGCAACAATAGCTCCAATCCTATTTATCCCTTTGGTTGAAAACTCCTTTAAACATGGGACTAGTCCAACGGAAGATTCTGAAATAAAAATATTTATGCAGGAGAAAAACAGAATTCTTACCTTTGAAACGTATAATACCAATTTTCCGCAAAAGTACGAAAACGACGACCAGAACGGAAACAAGGGTATTGGCCTCGAAAACTTGCAAAAACGGCTATCGCTAATTTATCCCGGAAAATACTCGTTTACCCGAGGATACGAAAATAAAATGTTCCACGTAAAAGTGGTATTGCAACTATGAGAACCCTGCATTGTATAATTGTTGATGACGAGCCTCTTGCCCTCGATTTAATAGAAGGGTACGTAAAAAAAACACCTTTCCTTGAATTGATGGGCAGGTTTAACTCGCCATACCAAGCTCTACAACTGCTAAACACTACCAGTATAGACGTAGTATTCATCGACATTCAAATGCCCGGTTTAAACGGTATCGAATTTAGTAAGGTAATTCAAAACGGACCAAAAATTATTTTTACCACAGCTTACAGCCAGTACGCCCTAGAAGGTTTTAAAGTGGACGCTCTCGATTACCTGGTAAAACCTTTCAACTATCAAGAATTTTTAAAGGCAGCCAACAAAGCGCTTACATGGTTTGGATTAGTTGAGAAGCAATCGGACGACAAACAGGAAACAACGGAAACCTCCATTTTTGTAAAGTCGGATTACAAGTTGCAAAAAGTCGATTTCGATAAAATACTTTACATTGAAGGTTTAAAGGATTACGTAAAAATATACTTAACCGATCAGCCCAAGCCCATTTTATCGTTAATGACACTAAAATCGCTTGAGGAAAAACTTCCGGCTACCCAGTTCATGCGTGTACATCGGTCGTACATTGTTAGCTTAAATAAAATAACCACCATCGAGCGAAGCCGTATTGTTTTTGGCTCCACCTACATTCCAATAGCCGAAGGCTACAAGGATAAGTTTCAGGAGTTTTTGGA
>ERZ795053.641-NODE-641-length-44525-cov-5.641601_pt1 | contig 44525 bp, 47 predicted proteins | sample MGYA00375137_ERZ795053 | MGnify/ENA primary metagenome ERZ795053 (study PRJEB30182, sample SAMN05720284) | activated sludge metagenome | isolation source: Anaerobic digester | place: Hong Kong | collected 2014-12-17 ... | reverse complement strand
GAACCCTCGGACGTGCGTTCCATGTGCTGCCGCCTGCGGCTTGACCTGCGCGAACTGCGCAAAAAGGGCGGCGGGTTCTTCGGCAGCGGCGAATCCACCGGCTCCATCGGCGTGGTCACCATCAACCTGCCGCGTATCGCCTACCTGGCCGAGAACGAGAAAGATTTCTATACAAGGCTCGATAAACTGATGGACATCGCCGCCCGGTCGCTGGATACCAAGCGCACGGTCATCACCAACCTGATGAACGCGGGGCTGTACCCCTACACCAAGCGCTACCTGGGCACGTTTGACAACCACTTCTCCACCATCGGTCTGGTAGGTATGAACGAAGCCGCGCTCAACGCCAAATGGGTGCGCGCCGACATGACCAACGAAAAGACCCAGAAATTCGCCCAGGATGTGCTCAACCACATGCGCGACCGCCTGGTCAACTACCAGGAGCAGTACGGCGCGCTGTTCAACCTGGAAGCGACGCCCGCCGAATCGACCACCTACCGGCTGGCCAAGCATGACAAAAAGCGCTATCCGGAAATCATCACCGCCGCCAAGGGCATGGGCGACAAGCCTTATTACACCAACTCCTCCCACCTGCCCGTAGGCGCGACAGACGATATTTTTGAAGCGCTGGCCGTGCAGGACGACCTGCAGGTGCTCTACACCTCGGGCACGGTATTCCACGCCTATCTGGGCGAGAAGCTGCCCGACTGGAAGGCCGCGGCAACGCTGGTACGCAAAATCGCCGAGAACTTCAAGCTCCCCTACTACACCATTTCGCCGACCTACTCGGTTTGCAGCGATCATGGCTATATCTCCGGCGAGCACAGCACCTGCCCGGATTGCGGAAGGGAAGCCGAAGTGTACTCCCGCATCACCGGCTACTACCGCCCCGTCAAGAACTGGAACGACGGCAAATCGCAGGAGTTCCTCGACCGTAAGGAATACCTGGTCGACCTGAACGCCGATCCCTCCAAGAAGGAAGAGCTGCTTTTGTTCACCACCCCGACCTGCGCCAGCTGCAAGATGGTGAAAAAATCGCTGACCGAAGCCGGGATCAAGCACCGGGTGATCGACGCAAGCCAGCACCAGGACCTTGTGGAGAAGTACGGCGTCATGCAGGCCCCGTCGCTGGTCTCCGTCAGCGGCGGCAATGCCGAAAAGTACGCGGGCCCCGCCAAGGTGATGGAATACATCCACGCGCATAACGCGTAAACAGCATCCGCATCAAAACGCCCCGGACCGGAAACGGTCGCGGGGCGTTTTTTGCGTTGCAGGAAAGCATGGAAGGAACGGGGAATACGAAAACGATCAACTAACGGGAGCTGTGAACGATGCCCTTATTTCTGGATTGCCTGCCCTGCGTGCTGCGGGGCGCCCTGGAGGCCGCACGGATGACGACGGACGACAAAACCCTGCAAGCGCAGATCATGGCGGAGACGATCCAGGTTTTAAGCCATTATAAAGCCTACGGCAGCGCTCCGGAGCTTGCCCGTGCGTTTCAGCGCATCGTCAAAGCACACACCGGAAACCAGGATCCCTACGCCTTTGTGAAAGAACGAGACATGCAAACGGCCCTGCGGCTGCTGCCTGCGATACAAAAGCGGCTGCAAGCAAAGGACGACCGCCTGTACTGGGCGCTGAAGGCCGCTGCGATCGGCAATATGCTGGATTCTGCCGTCAGCCTGACGCCGGATATGAGCCGCATCGACACGGAATTTGAAATGCCCTTCGCCGTGTGCGATATCGATAGAATGCTTCATACGCTCAAAACAGCAAAGACCCTACTGGTCATCGGCGACAACACCGGCGAAACAGTGTTCGACGGTCTGCTGCTCAAGCAATTCCCAAACCTCCGCCTCACCTACGCGGTGCGGCATGCGCCCGTGCTCAACGATGCGACCGTCAAAGAAGCCGTGGCATCCGGGCTGGCCGCGTACGCCGAGATTATCTCCACCGGCTGCGATGTGCCGGGCGTACTGCTTTGCGAGTGCAGCGACGAATTTCTGGAGCGCTTTTTCGGCGCGGATATTGTCATCGCCAAAGGGCAGGGCAACTACGAGACCCTATCGGGAAGTCCGCGCGGGATTTACCACCTGCTCAAGGTTAAGTGCCCCGTTATCGCAAGGGTGATGAACGTGCAGCTGTACGATTATGTGTTTCAGTATAACGCCGGATGCGACGCGAACGCCTAGCCTACCCGACGCGTTTCAGCTGCACGGCGATATACGGCCTGGCCGGCAAAGAGATACTGAACTTGCCCTGGTGCACGCCCTTTTCTTCCTTTGTCATAGTCCAGGTGTCCCACACCGTAACACTGTATTGCTCGCCCTCCGCCATGGAAAACGCATGGCTGGACGGACGCATAAAGCTAAAATAGTATAGATAGTACTGCCCGCGATAGCGTTCGTCCTCCGGGATGGCGCAGATTTCGTCCCACCCCTGGTCCGGGTTGATGCGCAGTCCGCCGCCGGGGGTCTGTTTGAGGATATCCGCCAGCAGCTTGAAGCGCTTGTGGCTCTCGCCGTACAACGCGCCGCCGTGCGACCACCACAGAATATCGGCATACCCAAGCAGCGTTTCCCCGTGCCCCGGATAACCGCCGCGCACCGCACATTCCCAAAAGCGGCGCAGCATCTCTTCCCCGGTGATATTGCCCCAGCCATAGGGCAGGTCGCCCTCGTAGGCGATCTCATCAAGCACAACGGGTTTTTGGTAGCGCTGCCGCCAGCGGTCGGTAAATTCCGCTGTCATATGCAGCTCGGTGCGCTGGATGCTGCAATGGGTAATCCAGGGCCGGGAATAATCGTACATTTGCAGGCAGTTGTGGATGGAGCACAGCCGTCCATAGGGATCATGTTTGCCGATCACCCTGGCGATTTCTTCCCAGTCGGCAATGGTTTTATGACGCATGAGGTCATATTCGTTAGCCAGCGACCACCATACGTTGCGGTAGGCCGAGACCCTTGCCAGCACGTAGCGAAGGTACCGCGCGTCCTCCGCAGGCGTCATGCAGGAGAAGCCCCACCGGTCATAGGGGTGAAACAGAATGAGATCCGCCTCGATATGAAGCGCCTGCAGCTGCGCGATGCAGTATTCCAGCCGCCGGAAATGCGCGGGATTGAAGCGGGAAAAATCCCAGTCGTTTCCCCCGGCATGCTCGTCGTACTGGCCGAAGTTATCCATGGTCAGTACAGAGGAGTCCATCGGCGTGCCCGCATACGGATAGGAATACGGCTCGCCCAGGTTATAAGCATAGTGCTTGGGGAAAACGCAGAAGCGGATTTTGGTAAACGCGCTGTGCCGGAGCGTTTCCAGCGTCTGCTCCACCAGCGCGTCGCTTTGCCAGGTCCAAACATAGCAGGTGGTGCCGATGGCGTGGTAGGGGGTGCCGTCCACATAGGCAAAATGCACGGCGCTGCGCACATGTACCGGGCCATGGTTTCCATCTCCCGCAGGCAACACGGTAAAGCGAATGGAAACGGGTTGCTCCAGAAAGCTCGCCTCTACCGCAGCCGTGTAGTCCCCCGTGAACGACGGCATATACCGCACACGGTACACGCCATCCCCATCATAAAAGCCGTCCGCGTTCACACTTTCCCCCTCGCCGTTGAACACGGCGCGAATCCACTGCTCCGCAAACGGATTCCCGTCCCGCGGGCAGGTGAGCGACAGTTCAAATACATCCCATCGCCGCACCATTTGCGGGTACAGGATTTGCTGTGTCTGTGCCATTTGGATCAACCGTCCTTTCCGGTTCCGCTTCCCTGCCGATAGCCTATCACCTTTATGCGCCCGGGGCAAGCCCACTCAGCAGGAAGATAAAAACAATCCTATTGTTTCAAAAAAGTTGTTTAACATCGTTGCACGCTGTGTATAGTATTTGTACGGAAACCAAGAAAGGAGTGGCAGGACATGGGACTTTACGATATTAACGTAATGGATCTCAACGATCAGCCAACGTCACTGAGCGAATACAAGGGTAAAGTATTGTTGATTATCAACACCGCGATCAAATGCGGATTTACGCCACAATATGAAGGGCTGCAATCGTTGTACCAGAAGTACCACGACCAAGGCTTCGAAATTCTCGATTTCCCGTGTAACCAGTTCGCCTTGCAGGCGCCGGGAACCATCGCGCAGATTCACGACTTCTGCACCCTGAACTACGGCATCAAATTCCCCCAGTTTGCCAAGGTAAAGGTCAACGGTAAAGATGCTTCCCCCCTCTACCAGTTCCTTAAGGAACAGCAGCCGGGCGAAGGCAAGGGCAGAATCAAGTGGAACTTCACCAAGTTCCTGGTCGACCGGGAAGGCAACGTAGTGAAACGGTTTGAGCCAAACGTCGAACCCGCATCGCTGGAAGACGACATCAAAGCGCTTCTCTAAACAACACTTGAAAGAGGTGATTCCATTGTGCAAACAACAGCCATCACCGCAGCGTAGGCTTTAAAGCGGACGGAACGCTGTTACCGCACTGCCCAGAAAGCAGGCGTTGACAATATAAGAAATCGCATAAGGAAGGTGAGTCCATTGGACGAGAACACCTAAACCCCCGCACATTTGATGACAGTGCGGGGGTTTTTTTGCTGTATTCGGGGCTGCATTGTAACGATTCTTGCCAATCAGCAGACACCCGCGTATGATAGAGGCAATAAATTGCATACGGAGGAAATACTCATGGACATGCGTGGTAAAGTAGCCGTGGTCACCGGCGGAGCACGCGGGATTGGCAGGGCGATTGCGGAGGCGTTCAAGGCGCGCGGGGCTTTGGTCGAGGTGATCGACAAGCTCTCAAACGACGGCTTTCAGGGCGACCTGGCGGACGAGGCGGCGCTGCGGGCGTTTGCCGCGCAGGTGATACAAGCCCACGGGCATGTGGATTATCTCATCAACAACGCCATGCTGGCCCACGGCGGGCTGCAAAGCTGCGGCTACGCCGAGTTCAACGAGGTGCTCCGCGTAGGTGTCACCGCGCCGTACTTTTTAACCCGCCTGTTGATGGAGCATTTCAACCCGGGCGCGGCCATTGTGAACCTTTCCTCCACGCGGTATTTGATGAGCCAGCAGAACACCGAAAGCTATTCCGCCGCCAAGGGCGGCATCACCGCGCTGACCCACGCCCTGGCGGTGAGCCTGTCCGGCCGCGTGCGGGTAAACGCCGTCGCACCGGGATGGATTGACACCACGGACGGCAGCTTTTCAGCGGCTGACCATAAACAACAGCCTGTGGGCCGCATCGGCACGCCGGAGGATATTGTCAACGCCGTACTGTTCCTATGCGGAGAGGAAAGCGGCTTTATTACCGGGCAGGTGCTCACCGTTGATGGCGGCATGACCAAGCGCATGATCTACCACGGCGACGAGGGCTGGGCATTCAAGCCGGAATAGGCGCTTCATTCCCTTCCGATCCGAGTTGCGAAATTCGTCACAAATTCGTCACCCGCGCGCCGTTGACCGCGCAGGGTTTGGCCTGTACCATAAAAGCGAATACAGGGTTTGCGGGCGGTACGCTCAACTCCCCGCAGCCTATGCACGGAGGAAGACAACATGGAGACGCCCGAAAAACGCAAGTCCCGTATCCGGCTGTACGTACAAATCTTCTTTTTCACGCTCATCGCATTCATCGCCGTCAACAAGTCGCTTGAGGAAGCGGGCATGGCGACCATCCCGTTCCTGTCCACCGCGTCGCTGCACGCGCTGTGCCCCTTTGGCGGGGTGGTTACCCTCTACAACCTGTTCACCGTGGGAACGCTGGTGCAGAAGATCCACGATTCGGCCATTGTGCTGCTGGCGCTGGTCCTGCTGCTGACGATCTTCTTCGGCCCGGTGTTCTGCGGCTGGGTATGCCCGCTGGGCTCCATTCAGGAGTGGTTTGGCAAGCTCGGACGCAAAATCTTCAAAAAGCGCTACAACAACTTTGTTCCCCGCAAGCTCGACAAGGTGCTGCGCTATGCCCGCTTCGGTGTGCTGATCTGGGTTGTGGTCGTCACTGCGCGCTCGGCCACGCTTTTCTTCTCGGACTTCGATCCCTACAACGCGCTGTTCACCTTCTGGACGGAGGAGGTCGCCCTGCCCGCGCTGATCATCCTGGGCGTAACGCTTGCGGGCTCGCTGTTCATCGAACGCCCGTGGTGCAAGTATGCCTGCCCCTACGGTGCCATGCTTGGCGTGTTCAACAAGTTCCGCATCTTCAAAATCAAGCGCAGCAAGAGCACCTGTATTTCCTGCAACAAGTGCACCAAAGCCTGCCCCATGAACATCGACGTTGCCAAGCAGGAAACCGTTACGGATCTGCAGTGCATCAGCTGCCTTGAGTGCACCTCGCAGCGCGTATGCCCCGTGCCGGACACCGTGGAAATGAAGCTGCCCCAGCGCAAACCCGCGGCTGACGCGGCGAAGGAGGCAGTGCAATGAAACTCAAACTGTGGCAAATCGGGCTGATCATTTTTGTGGTGATTTTCGGCGGCATCGGCGTTGCGATGCTGACCGGAGACTGGGCAACCCAAAGCGACAAGGTGCCCGCCAAGTTTACGACCGGCGACTTTGCCGGCGAGTACAACCCTGAGGATATCCGCGGCTCCTATACCTTCCAGGATGTGGCGGACACCTTCCAGATCGACCTTGCCGTGCTGTTTGACGCGTTCGGCATCCCCGCCGATACCGACGGTACGGCCATCAAGAGCAAGGACATTGAGGCCCAGTACGGCGAGGCGGAAATTGGTAACGCGTCCATGCAGCTGTTCGTTGGCCTGTACAAGGGGTTGCCGGTCGCACTGATCGACAGCTGGCTGACGCCAAGGGCGGCGCAGATCATTCTGGAAGCCAATCCCAACCTGACCCAGGAGCAGCTTGATTATATCGCGACCCATCAGGTGGACCTTGCCTTGGCGGAAACGGAACCCGCTGAAGACGCCCCGGCCGTAGAGGAAGCTGCACCCGAAACCCAGGAGCACAGCACCGAGGATCAGCCCTCCGTCAAGGGGACGACCACCTTCCAGCAGGTGCTGGATCTGGGTCTGAGCCGGGAACAGGTGGAGGAGATCATCGGCGGCACGATGCCGGCGGCCAATATGCTGATTCGCGATTACTGCACGGAAAAGGGACTATCCTTCTCCACGATCAAAACCGCGCTCAGCGATGCGCTGGCCAGCCTGAACTAAGCGTTCCCAATCCCCGCTTTCGCACCCGCGCGGCCATGGCCGCAGCGGGTGCTTTTTTGCGTAACGATGCAAATTTTGAATAATTGTAGTATGATGAAGTGTAATTTTTTTGGCGGGGAGGAAGGGCATGGCGTACAAAAACCTGCAGGCGTTTATCCGGCGGCTTGCGCAGGCCGGAGAGCTGATGCGCGTCTCCGCCCCCGTGTCCCCGGTGCTGGAGATCACCGAGATCACCGACCGGGTTTCCAAGGCGGGCGGCAAAGCGCTGCTGTTTGAAACGGTCGAGGGCTCGCCCTACCCCGTGCTGATCAACGCGTTTGGCAGCGACGCCCGGATGCAGCTTGCGCTTTCCGATCAATCGCCCGATGCCGTTGCCGGGGCGCTTGAGGGCTACCTGCGCCTGCTCAGCCAGTTTTCCATCTCCGCCCTGCTGCGCAGCATCCCCCGCCTTTTGCGGTTGCTGCACGCGTTCCCCCTGCGCAAATTTCACAGGGGCCACTGCCAGCAGGTGATTCATCGCGACCCCGACCTGGGAACGCTTCCTGTTTTGCACTGCTGGCCGCAGGACGGGGGACGGTTTTTTACGCTCCCGCTCGTATTCACCAGGGAGCCGGGCAAGCGGCGGCAAAACGTGGGCATGTACCGCATGCAGGTGCTGGACAGGCAAACCACCGCCATGCACTGGCATAAGCACAAGGACGGCAGCGCGCTGTTTGACGCGTACAAGGCAGGCGGGCGGCGCATGCCCGTATCGGTCGCGCTGGGCTGCGACCCGGCCATCACCTACGCCGCCACCGCGCCCCTGCCCAAGGGTCTGGACGAGATGATGTTCGCTGGCTTTTTGCGCAGGGCCAACGTGCGGATGGTGAAGTCCATCACCAATGAACTTCTGGTGCCGGACAGCGCGGAGTTCGTGCTGGAAGGCTATGTGGACCCGGACGAGGCCCTGGTGCTGGAAGGCCCCTTCGGCGATCACACGGGCTATTACTCGCTGGCTGATTACTACCCGCGCTTCCATGTCACCTGCATCACACACCGCAAGCAGCCCGTATACCCGGCTACGGTGGTCGGCAAGCCGCCCATGGAGGACTGCTATCTGGCCAAGGCGACCGAGCGCATCTTTTTACCGGTGTTGAAGCTGCAAATCCCGGAGCTTGTAGATATCAACCTGCCGCTGGAGGGCGTGTTCCACAACTGCGCCATCCTGTCGGTGCAAACCCGCTACCCCGGCGCTGCCCGCAAGGTGATGAACGCCGTATGGGGCATGGGCCAGATGATGTATACGAAAATGATCGTTGTCGTCGACGCGCATGTGGACGTGCAAAACCTCGCCGCAGTGGGCGACGCGGTGCTGAAAAACCTGCGCGGCAGACAGAGCCTTGTGCTTTGCGAAGGCCCGCTGGACGCGCTGGACCATTCATCCAACACGGCCTTGTACGGCACACGCCTTGGGATTGACGCAACGCAGGCCTCCGCGCCTCGTGAGGCGGGCGTCAGGGAAGCATACAGCGTGATCTCCGTGCACAAAACCAAGGCGTTCGCGGGCAGAAAGGCGCTGGAGCAAGCCCTGCGGGGATCGGACAGCGAGCTTGTCATCTGTGTGGACGATACGGTGGATACCGCCGACCTGTCCACAGTGCTGTGGAAGGTGTTCAACAACATCGACGCCGGACGGGATCTGGTGTTTGCCGGGCAGAAGATCGGCATCGACGCCACCAAAAAATGGCGCGAGGAAAGTCTGCACCGGGACTGGCCCGACGATATTATCATGAGCGACGCAATGAAACGGCAGGTAAGCAGCCGCTGGGAGGAATACGGGTTTGATCGCACTGGCGCATAAAATCTACGGAAAAATCCAGGCCTACGGAAAACTGGTGATGTTTTCGCACACGCTGTTTTCGCTGAGCTTCGCGCTATTGGCAATGGTGCTTGCGGCGCAGGGACTGCCCAGGATTTCGACCATTTTCTGGATTCTGTTATGCTTTCTGGGCGCCAGAACCGGAGCCAACGCCATCAACCGCGTGATCGACCGGAGGTTCGACGAGAAAAACCCCCGCACGGCGGACCGGCAGGTACCCAAGGGCGAAATCAAGCCCGTAGAGGTCATCGCCATCACAGCGGTGAGCTTTGCCGCCATGGTGCTGGGCGCGGCGATGCTCAACCCCTTATGCCTTATGCTGTCGCCCGTGGCGCTGTTTTTGCTGATCACCTACTCCTACACCAAGCGCTATACCTTTCTGTGTCACCTGTACCTTGGCGTTACCTGCGCGTGCGCACCCGTGGGCGCCTGGCTTGCCGTGACGGGGCGTATTGAGTTACTCCCGCTGATCATGGGCGCGGCCAACACGCTGTGGGTTGCGGGCTTTGATATCATCTACGGCAGCCAGGATTACGAGTTTGACAAGCGGGAGGGGCTGCACTCCATCCCCGTAACCTTCGGGGTGCAGGGCGCACTGCGGATATCGATGCTCTTCCATATCGTTACGCTCGCACTGCTCATCCTGCTGGGTATCCTCGCCCCGCAACTGGGTTTGGTATACTTCATCGGCCTTGCGCTGATCGCCGGGTTATTCATAGCCGAATATCGCATGGTATCCCCGGATAACCTGACCAAAGTGAAATTCGCGTCCTACAGCATCAACCAGCTGGTCAGCGTAACGCTGCTGTTGTTCGGGCTTGCGGACGCGCTGCTATAAGGAGGTCTGTATGCAAAAACTTCTACTCGGCCTCACCGGCGCCAGCGGCAGCATTTACTTTGTGCGGCTGTGCGAAGCCCTGCTGCCTTCCGGGCTGGAGCTGCACCTGATCGCTACCGAAAACGGCAAAAACGTACTGCGGTACGAAACCGGACTGGACTTTGATACGCACGTCTCCGGCTGGCAGGCAGAGAACAGAAAGGTATTTATGTACGACAACGCCGATCTGTTCGCGCCTCCGGCCAGCGGCTCGGCCCGGTTTGATGCCATGGCCGTGGTGCCATGCTCCATGTCGGCGATTGGCATGATGGCCGGAGGCATTTCGCAGACCCTGCTCACGCGCAGTGCGGACGTGATGCTCAAGGAGCGCAGACGGCTGATCTTAGTCCCGCGGGAAACGCCGTTTAGCACCATCCACCTGCAAAATATGACCGCGCTCAGCCAGGCCGGGGCAGTGATTCTGCCCGCCATGCCCGCTTTTTACGGCAAGCCGGAGACCAAGCAGGACCTCATCGATTTCGTGGTCGGCAAGGTGCTGGACAGCCTGGGCATTGACAACCTATTATTCCATCGATGGAAGGGAGAACAAACTTGATGAAACGGTTTCTTTCAATTCTTACCCTGATCATTGTGCTGTGCGTGTTGGGCGCAGGCACCGCAGGCGACGCGCAGGCCTCCACCATCACCATCGGCATGATGAGCTCGCTGGACGTGATCCCCTATGTGCTGATCCGCGAGCTTGGACTGGACGCAGAGTACGGCTTCACGCTCAACCTGGAAACCTTCACCTCCGCCCGCGACCGCGATGCCGCCTTTCAGGTCGGGGAACTGGACGGGGTACTGACCGACTATATCGGCGTTTGCATTTATCAGAACGCCGGGTTTGACGTTCGCATCACCGGGATTACCGACGGCGACTATAGTCTGATGGCCGGGAAGGCTACGGGCATCACAGCGCTCTCTCAGGTGCGCGGCCGCAGCATCGCCATTTCGGAGAACACGCTGATCGAGTATACACTGGACAAAATTCTGGAGCACAACGGCATGGCGGGCGCGGATGTGGACAAGCAGATCGTCCCCCGGATTCCCGACCGGCTGGAGCTGTTGCGCAGCGGACAGATCGACCTGGGGCTGATGCCCGAGCCCTTCGCCACGCTGGGGCTTTCCGGCGGAGCCGTGCAGCTGGCGACCGCCAACGAATACGGGCTGTATCCTGCCGTGTCGGCGTTTTCCATGCAGGCCATCAGCGGCAAGGAGCAGGCAATCCAAGCCCTTTACAAGGCCTATAACGAAGCCGTATCGTATATGAACCAAACCGATATCGGCGTATATGAAGCGCTGGTCATTCAAACCGTGGGGTACCCGGCGGACATGGCCGGGCATATTGCGCTCAAGCCGTTTCGCCTTAGCACCCTGCCGCCGCCTGGCGACGTGCAGGAGGCCATCGCCTGGGCCAGCGCCAAGGGCCTGTGTTCCCTGGACCTAAGCTACGACCAGCTCACCTATAACGTGTATTGACACGGCTGGAGCCAAGCATGCTGTTGATTGAAAACCTCTCCGTCGCCTACCCGGCCAGGCAGGGCGCTGCTGCGGTGCTCAAGGCGCTCTCCCTCTCCATTCCGGAGGGCGAGGTGCTGGCGGTGCTGGGGCCTTCCGGCTGCGGAAAAACCACGCTCATCCACACGCTGGCAGGCGTGGTGCACAGCCAGAGCGGCCGCGTGGTGCTGGAGCGGGACGGGCGGCAAACGCCGCTCAATCCCAAAACGCATGCCATTGCCGTGATTCCGCAAAACTGCGGGCTGCTGCCCTGGAAAACCGTGCGGCAGAACTGCCTTTTGCCAGCCAGGCTGCGCGGACAGGACATCGGGAAAGCGCAAGCTGCGTTTGAGCAGATCTGCGAAGCGCTCAAGATCGGTCATCTGAAGGACAGCTACCCCAACCACATCAGCGGCGGGCAGCTGCGCCGGGCAGCCATGGCGCGCGCTTTCTTGCAGAACCCCGACGTGCTTTTAATGGACGAGCCCTTTACGGCGCTGGATGAGATCACGCGCTACGAAGCCTGGGATTTGTTCCTGTCCACCTGGCGGCAGCAGCGGGCCGTGACCATTCTGGTCACCCACAGCCTGGAGGAAGCGCTGTACCTGGGCCGCGAAATTGCGGTGATGGGCCAAACAGGCGGCGCGATTCTCTCGCGTCATGAAAACCCGTTTTTCAGCCAGCTGCAGCCGGACGCGCCGGAGTACGCGGCGCTCAAAAAGCGCCTGCTCCATTCGCTTGCCCCCGCGCAGGAGGCAGCGTTATGAACGGCATGAACAAACACCTCTATTACTTCGCCCTCGGCTTTTTCACCGTCAATCTGTTCTGGGCGCTTGGGTACCTGCTCACCGGCACCCCGGTGATCCCCAGCCCCTGGACTGTATACGCGCAGACGGGCAAGCTGCTTCAAAACAACATCCTGTTGCACATCGCCCTGAGCCTCAAACGCATCGGACTTGGGCTTTTGCTGTCGCTTGCCGTCGGCATCCCCGTGGGTATCCTGATGGCGTACTCCAAAATCGCGGGCGCTGTCCTGCGGCCGTTTGTGTATTTCACCTACCCCATCCCCAAAACCGCGCTTTTACCCATCGCTATGTTTCTGTGGGGCATGCACGACGGCTCCAAGGTAGCCATTCTGTTTCTGATCATCGTATTTCAGGTGATGATCTCGGTGCGCGACGGCATTGAAAGCATCGATCCCGCATATTATCTGGTTACGGTCAGCGCTGGCGCAAGCCGCATGCAGATCATCCGCCACGTTACCCTTCCGGCGGTTCTGCCGGCGCTGATGACAAGCCTGCGCATCTCCATCGCGACCGCCGTTGCGGTGCTGTTTTTCGCCGAGGGCTACGGCACACGCTACGGGATGGGCTATTATATTCTCGACGCGTGGTCGCGGCTTGATTATGCGGGCATGTATGCCGGAATCCTGGTGATTTCCGTGGTCGGATACTGGCTGTTTGCCTCCATTGATATGCTGAGCAAGCGGCTGTACCGCTGGCGGTGACGATTTTTTCAAGCGGAAAACAGCGGGCATGCGTCCGCTGTTTTTTCGTTATTGACTTCCAGGCGGAATCCTGATAAAATCCGTGCATTCTGATGCTCTGGGAGATTGTGCATTTATGCAGAAACTGCAGCCGAAACTCTTCTATACCATGAAGTCCTACTCCCGCAAACAGCTGATCAGCGACATCACATCCGGGTTTATCGTCGCCATCATCGCGCTTCCGCTTTCCATCGCGCTGGCACTGGCCTCCGGCGTGCGGCCTGAGCAGGGGCTGTACACGGCGATCATTGCCGGGTTTCTGGTATCGCTGCTTGGCGGCAGCCGAGTGCAAATCGCGGGGCCGACCGCCGCGTTTGCCACGATTGTAGCCGGGGTGGTCGCCCGCAGCGGCATGGAAGGGCTGTTCATCGCCACGGTGATGGCCGGAGGCATGCTGATCCTGATGGGATTGTTCCGTCTGGGATCGCTGATCCGGTATATCCCCGTCACCATCACGGTGGGGTTCACGGCAGGCATTGCGGTGAGCATCCTGATCGGCCAGGTGAAAGATTTTCTGGGTATGCGCTACCTGGCAGGACTGCCGACCGTGGAAACGATGGAGAAGGTCGAGGCATTGTTCCAAAGCGGCGCAACCTTCAACTGGCAGGCCATGGTTGTCGGCCTTGTGTCTCTCGCCGTGCTGATCGGCTGGCGGCGCATGAACAAAAAGATCCCCGCGTCGTTGATCGCCGTGCTGGTGGGCATCGCCATGGTGCACGGGCTGCATATGCAGGTCAACACCATCGGCGATCTGTATACCATCAGCGGCGGTCTGCCGGAAATCCGGCTCTACCCCGTGACGCTTTCAAAAATCACCGCCATGTTTCCCGATGCCCTGACCATCGCCCTGCTGGCGGCTGTGGAGTCGCTTTTGTCCTGTGTGGTAGCCGACGGCATGATCAACTCCCGCCACAACTCCAACATGGAGCTGGTCGCCCAGGGCGTTGCCAACATCGGCTCGGTGCTGTTTGGCGGCATTCCCGCCACCGGCGCGATCGCCCGCACCGCGGCCAACGTGAAAAACGGCGGGCGCACGCCTGTTGCGGGTATGGTACACTCCGTAGTGCTGCTGCTTGTTTTGCTGGTGCTGATGCCCTACGCGTCGCTGATCCCCATGCCGGTCATTGCCGCGATACTCTTCGTGGTGGCCTATAACATGAGCGAATGGCGCACCTTTGCGCGGCTCATCAAAACCGCGCCCAAGAGCGACAGCATCGTGCTGATCACCACCTTTGTGCTCACTGTGGTATTCGATTTGGTGGTCGCCATCGGCGTCGGCATATTGCTGGTGTCGATCCTGTTCGTCAAGCGCATGAGCGAGGAAAGCGACCTGCGCGCCTGGGTGGACGCCGACAAGGTGGAGATGGGCACAGGGATTGCCATCCCGGCCAGAACCCGCGTATTCGAGCTGGACGGCCCCCTGTTTTTCGGCGTGGCGGATAAGCTGAACCGCGATCTGTTCAGCGACGACTGCCTTTGCCTGGTGTTTCGGATGCGCTCAGTCGGCAGCATCGACGTCACCGCCCTGCACGCGCTGGAGCGCATTTACGACGGCTGCCGCAAGCGCGGCATCACCATGATTCTATCGCACCTCAACGCCCAGCCGGAGGCTATGCTGACCAAGGCCGGGTTCATCAGGCAAATCGGCCCGGAGAACTGCTGTAAAACCATCACCGCAGCGCTGGACCGCGCCAGGGCGGTAGTCAAAGCGGCGGATGCCAGCGGCGAATGTGCTTCGCCGGACTGTATACGGGTTTAAGATCAAGCTAAACGGATGAACAGGTACAAGCAAAGACCGCGCCTTTTCCACAGGCGCGGTCTTTGCTTGCTTTGTCTTTTCAATCGCTTTACCGCATGCCGGTAGAGCCGAAGCCCCCGCGATCCTCCGATTCCATGGTCTGCACTTCCTCGATGGTCACCGGCGGCATCTTCTCCACGATGCGGAACTGGCAGATGCGGTCGTTCATTTTGATCTGCGTATCGCGCACGGCATACGCCGACATGCGCCAGATATCGTTCTCGCCCGCGTAGCTTTCGTCCACCACGCCCATGGAGTTGGTTTGCAAAATCCCCCAGTGTTTGAATGTGGACGAGCGCGGCACGATGTGTGCCTCATAGCCGGCCGGCAGCTGTACGGAAATCCCCAGCGAGATCAGCTTATGCTCGCCGGCCTTCAGGGTTACGTCTTCCGCGGCCCGCAGGTCAATCCAGTCGCCTTGTTCGATCCGTTCCATTTTCTCAATGGGCGCGTGGTACTTGATTTTGATGGTCATGCGCAGTTCCTTTCAACGGAATTTAAAATCGCACAGCGGGTCGTGGTCGTTCACCACGCCGACAGCCTGTAAAAAGCTGTACACCGTGACCGTGCCCATAAAGCGCATCCCGCGCTTTTTCAGGTCCTTGGCAATCGCATCGGACAAGGGTGAGGAACAGATCAGCTCCTGCCCGCCGATGATGGGCGCATCCGGCGCGAACGTGTAAAGGTAGCGGTCAAACGAGCCGAACTCCTTTTGAATCTCCAGAAACACGCGCATATTGCGGATGGCGGCTTCAATCTTCAGCCGGTTGCGCACAATGCCCGCATCCGCAGTCAGCCTTTGCACATCCAGCTCGCCGAAGGCGGCGATCTTTACAGGGTCGAAATCCGCAAACGCCTTGCGGAAGTTTTCCCGCTTGTTGAGGACAACCGCCCACGAGAGCCCGGCCTGAAACCCTTCGAGCAGGAGCGTTTCCGCCAGCTTCCCGTCGTCATGCTCGGGCTTGCCCCACTCCTCGTCGTGGTAGCGGATCATCTTCTCGCCCCGCGCCCAGGCGCACCGCTCAGGCATTTTCCTTGCTCCTTCCCACCATCGCTCGATTCAAAGCCCTGCTTGCAGCTGTGAAACGAAAACGATTTGCACGCAGTAGAGGTACCCAATAATGATGGTCAAAATTCATTACTCTATCGCCTTTGTTACCCATAGGCAAACGATGCGTAAAGCCACGCAGCGCTTGCCCAGCATTTAGAACCCGCGACCGCCGCCACCGCCGCCGCCGGAATGTGTGCCGCTGCCTCCGCCGCCGCTGAATCCACCGCCGCCACGACTGCCGCCGCCCGATGCCTGCACGCGCCGTGTGCGGGTTACCGTGGTGCGCAGGTACTGGTCGGTTGATTCGGTCATGGTCATATCGGAATTGGCGCGGTAATCGTAGTGATAGGTCGACCCTCTGAGCTTATAGCGGGAGGATACGGCCAGCGCAAATCCAAGCCCGATCAGCAGGCACGCACCCGCGCCGATCAGCAGCTCGGTCGCCGTGAGGGCATAAAAGCGGACAAAATACACCGTATCCGTCGCCGGATCGTAGCGGTATTCGCCTTCCCCGTTGTTGCTGATCATGTTTTGCTGCACGGTCGCCATCCACGCGGGCGCATCAGCGCTTTCGTTCACGGCGAGGATCTTGCCGGAATCGACGTCATAACGGAACTGATTGGACGGTATGCCCTGCTCCACAAAGCTTCTCACCGCCGCGAGCATCGCCAGAACGCCGTCCTTATACAGTCCCTGCTTTAGCAGGGGGTTGGACTGGTCCAGCGCCAGCTCCACACGGGCGTCGGTCATATAGTCAATCATTTTGCCGTCGGTGTACAGGTATTCGTAGCGGTTTTCCGAAAACATGTTGAGCATGTATAACGCGCCGGATTGATCGTCACCCGCGCCAAGCCCAAGGGATTTGTAGTAATCCCTTGCCATCTCGTGATCGGTTTGGCTGCCGAGGCTGCGGCGCGCGGTGAGCACGGCATAGTCCATGCCCGTATCGGCAATGAACGCCGATACGGCATCGGAAATCTCCTGCTCCTCGTCGTCTGTGAACACATCCGCATTATCAAACACATGCGGCGCAGCCAGCGACGATACCGGCAGCACAAGCACAAAGATCATAAGCAAGATCCGCGCCAGTCTTTTCATCATTCCGCCCTCCGTATACCCGGTTTACTCAAAGTAAGCCGTATAATCGTCAATGATTTGCAACGTGGCAGGCAAAATCTCACCATCGCCCATCAGCCCGCTGGCGCGATTCACAATGGCGGTCAGGTCATCCTGCGTGATAAGCGTATCCATGTCTCCGAAGTTCTGCACATAATAGTTCCCGCCATTGAGATCCAGGTAGATCGCCGCGCCGCTGTGGTCCTCTCCTTCGCCAAAGGCGTGGGACAGGTAGAACTCTTCCATATAATACCCGTCCTGGTTATTGTCCATCTCCTCATAGGTAGACACGTAAATGAGGTCCCGCCCCGACAGCGCACGGAAATCCGCAATCGCCGTCTCCAGCGTATCAACTTCCTCATCCGCTAAAAGTGCGGCAAAATCGAACACCCGCCAGGATGGATTGTCCACCCCGATCCTCGTAACCGCCTGGGACAGAAATTCCATCATCCACTGAAACCCGCCGATAGGATCCCCATCCGCAAAATTATCAATGACCGTATCGAGCAGGTACTGAATGTTCCCTTCGGTCATCAGGTGCTTGAGGTCGCCAAACACCGAGATGAAATAATACCCCTCGCCGTACAGATCCAGATAGCAGAGGATGGCCGTGCGATTCATGCCCAGCCCCAGCTGATTCGACGCATAAAAATCGTCGCTAAGCTGCTGATAGTCGTCATACCCGTGATCCACATCCGTGACCAGAATGGCGAAGTCATACCCTGTAGCGGCCTGAAACCCGGCAATGGATGCCTCCAGCGCCTCCGCTTCCTGGGCTGTAAAAAACCCGGCATAATCAAACACGCGAACCGGCTCATCCTGGGCAAACGCCGTCGCGGACAGCAAAAGGACCGCCGCCGCCAGCAGGGCAAATACTTTTTTCTTCAAGATATCTTCCTCCGTCAAAACAGGAAATACGCCATCAGGCTGTACGCGCCGAATAAGGCCGCGGATAGAATTCCCCCGGCCAGCCAAAGCTTGCCCCTGGCAATGGGCAGCTTGCCGCAAACTGTACCCGTGCAGCCGTTCATGGCGAAGTAATAGGGCTCCTTATCGCCCTCGCGGTGATAGCTGATGACCCAGGTGGGCAAAAGCACATACTGGCTGTTCATCTTTTTCACATCGGCATCTGTGTTGCCAACGTGCGCGGTGTAATGGAGCGTCGGGGCAAGCAGCGGGCGGATGTAGCCGTCGATCTCGCCCTGAATATCGGCGGTCGCGTCCTGCTTGTCGATATCGCGGCGCTCGGCCAGAAATCCGGCGAGATACGCGCCGGAAAATTCCTTCATGTTATCCAGCGGGAAGGGATGAATGCCGTCGGATAACTTGCGGTCGGCGGATTTGAGCGCCGGGCGCATCAGGCGTTTGAACTGGATATCCGCGCGGCGCTTGAAGTGAAAGTGCTGTGTGGTGGTCACGGTATAGTTGACCGTTTGGGTAATGCTAGTATTTGTGCCCTCGCCCTCGTAGGTGCCGTCCACCTCGCAGTCTGTGACAAAATGCGGGTAGTACACGCCCTGAATGTTTTTTACCTGCTCCTTGGCAAAAAAGCCCGTAGGCACAAAGCGTTTCTTGCTCACCCATTGCATGAAGCGGTCGACCGCCATCTCCTTGGAGATGGTGAAGGGCAGCGCCTTTTCAGGCCGCAGATCGTCGGTCAGCTTGCCTTCGAGCACAATGGGGTTGTGGCAGTAATAGCAATGGGTGGCGACGGTGGTTTCATCCGTAATCACAGCGCTGCCGCAGCTTGGGCAGTGGTAAATGACCTGCGAGGTTCCCTCCGCATCCTTCGCGGCGGCCTCTGCGCCTTGCTCGTGCGCGTGCTCCTGCGCATGGTCGTGCTCATGATCGTGGTCGTGGTCATGCTCATGCTTCGCTGCCATTTGGAGCAGCGTTTTCTCATCATATTCGCTGTCGCAGGAATCGCATTTCCACAGCTGAAGCTCCGGCCGGAACCGTAAATAAGACCCGCAGTTCAGGCACTGATAGGTTACGCCCGCCATATCGTATCACCTCTTTGGAATTGCATGATTGGATGCAATCAGAATAGCATACCCCCCATTGCGTGTCAATGAAACACCGCGCCCGCAAGCGCTGCGCATCCGTGTTATCACTTGCGGTCTGCACATGAGTTGGGTATACTGGGTTTACTGAAACGAAAGGGCGGCCGATATGCACCAATCCTTTGCGCTTTTTGATTTTGACGGCACGCTGATCCGCGGGGATTCCATTATCCTGTTCATGCGGTACCTGTGGCGGCGCAAGCTGTGCACGGTGTTTGACATCGCGCGCTTTACGGTTGCGGGCGGGCTGTTCACCCTGCGTCTCACATCGCCCAAACGCGCCAAGGAGATGGCTCTACGGTTTTTAAGAGGCCGCAGCCGCGCGGAGTACGTGCAGTATGCCAGCGATTTCTGCGAAACGGTGCTCAAGCCCCGGCTGTTTCCACAGGGTATCGAGGCCATACGAGCCCATCAGGCGGCAGGCGAACCCGTGCTGCTGATTACAGCCTCGCCGACGTTTTACCTGGAGCCGCTCAAGAGTATGCTCGGTCTGCACGCGGTGCTTGGCACCCAGTTTGCCACCGACGGAAAGGGCCGCTTTACCGGGCACATTGCAGGCATCAACTGCCGGGGTGATGAAAAGCCCATCCGCATCCGGGAGTATCTGGAAAAAACCGGCACGGAGCTGGACAGCCAGAACTCGTCCGCCTACGGCAACAGCACGCACGACCTGCCCATGCTGCGCATGTGCGGGCACGCCTATGCCGTTAACCCCAGCCGTGCGCTGCGCAAGCGTCTGCAAAAAGCGGCCGGCATCCAAATCCTACATTGGAAGGAGACCCGCTGAACGATGCGACTGGCATTGATCGCCGACTTGCACGGCAACCGCCCGGCCACCCAAGCGCTGGAGCGCGACCTGAAACGCCGGAAGCCTGACAAAATCTATTGTCTGGGCGATATCGTAGGCAAGGGTCCGTCCAGCGATTTCACCTTCGACTGGGCCATGGCCAACTGCGATCTGATCCTGGGCGGCAATTGGGATTTTTATATCGGGCTGAAAACCTTTGAGCCGGACAATTATTACTGGCACCAGCTGGGCGAGGAACGGATGCGCGCGCTGCGGGAGCTGCCTCTGGAAACGACGGTCACACTATCGGGCCGCCGCATCCGTCTGTTCCACGGCAGGCCCATCATGCCCCAGCTGATTCATGTTCAGGATAAAAAGGAAGAGATTCTCCCCCTGTTCACGGACGCAAGCGGCCAGCTGTGCGATGTTGCGGTCTATGCCGACGCGCACCGCCAGGCGATGCGCTCGGTCGATACCCACACCCTGTACAACTGCGGAAGCGTGGGCAACGCGCTGGGCGTGCCCGCGTGCTGCTATGCCATGTTACACGGCGACGAGGACGACCTTGCCGCGCCGTTTGACATGCAGATGATTCAGCTGTCCTACGACCGCGACCAGGCTGTATGCGATGCCCAGGCCGCCCCCGATGTGCCCCGCATCGACACCTACATCAACGAAGTACTGACCGGGGTTTACAGCCGCTAAGCCCAAAGGAGCCGCCATGAAGATCATCGCCATCGAAAAAGAGCTTCAATCCATCTCCGGCGGCAGCGCCGCCGCGCTGTACAAGGCCGAAGCCCGGCAGGTGTATGCCCTCTACCTGCAAGGCGCCCTGCGTGAGATTTACCTTACCGAACAGCATTGCGCCATTATTATTCTGGAGTGTACAGGTTTGGAGGAAGCCAAACTGCTCCTCGCCACTCTGCCGCTGGTCCAATCCGGCGTGATCACCTTCGATGTTCACGAGTTAAGACCGTATATGGGTTATGGGCGGTTGATGAAGGAATGAATCCAACCAAACTTAATACAGCCGCGCGAAGCGCGGCTGTTTTCGTTATCATCATACCAGTTGGATGGCCTGTTCAAAAGGCGTGAGATGCGAGGCGGCAAGGAGGGGATGGGCTGAGCTTACTCACAGCGTAAGTGATGCCCAAACCCGACGCAGCCAACAAAGCAGATTGCGCCTTTTGGGCAGGCCTAAGACAAATCAACAGGAAGATCACTATCGATAAAGGGATCGTTGGGATCCTTTGGCGTATGCTTGGGCGTATACAGGCTTTGCGGCGGCATATCGGTTAAATCCTTGGGGGGCTCTGCGATATGGATGTCGATATACTGATCGGAATAGGTGATGGTCGCAGTCTCGCCCGGATGGGTGATGGCGATCACATCGGTATGCTGGGTGCTGGCGCGGCGGGCAAAATCCACGGCGACCTCGGGGCGCTCCTGCCAGTGCATGGGCACGAACAGCCGGGGTTTTTTGGATAGGATGAAGTGGTTGGCGCCCGCGTCGTACATCATGCCCTGGCGTGGATCCACAGGGAACATCGCCAGGTCGATGCCATCTACGGGGATGGGGTCGCAGGCTTTGTAGAACGCTTCCTCGGCAGCTTCGATCTCGCGCAGGGTGCTCTCCTGCCTCCAATGCCACAGGTTCAGGTCGCCCGCGTGGAAAATCCGCATTCCATAGGCGGTCACCAGAAAGCTGACGCCAAGATCGGTGGAATCGAACGCTGAAACGCTGATGTCCTTGGTCAGCTCCAGGGTTTCCAGCGGGGCGATGCGCTTGCCGCGCTTGCCGATGGGCAGATCGGAGGAAACCACGTAGTTAATGTTGGGCAACTCCTCGCGCCATTCATAAATCACGGGGTCGAGGTGATCGGCATGCACATGGCTGACGAACACGTAAACCTCTTCAAAGACCGACAGTATCTTCGTGTTCAGCTGGCCGACGGATGATAGCTGCCGCCGCTCGCCTTCCCAGTAATCAAACACCAGCAGGGTGCTGCCCACCTGCACGGAAAACCCGCTGTTGTGGTGATAGGTTACCTTGAGCTGCTTTTCCATCCGAATCCTCCGTCACTTCATGAAGTGAACCCGTAATATGCTGCCAAACCACAGGAAACTGGCGCGCGGCGATTGGCATTCGCCCGGCAAACCGAACCTTTACAAAAACGTTGCTATCCCGTGACCTTTTACAGATATTTCGGCACGACTATACCACATATGATACATACTGTCAACACTTATGCCATATATTGTAATATATGAGCTATAATTTCGTTATAGTTACAGACATTACCAAGGTTCATGCGCTGTTCGGCTACAGAAAACCCGCCCCATATGCTATAATGAAGCCGTAAAATCTGCCCTGCGGCTATCCGCATTCCGCAGGACGCGAACCTATGATTTATTTCCTGTCAAAGGAGTCAGAATTATGAGCAAAGGACCTATTTTACTCATCATGGCGGCCGGTATGGGCAGCCGCTACGGAGGCCTGAAGCAGATGGATCCAGTCGGCGCGCACGGTGAGTTCATTCTGGATTATTCGCTGTACGACGCCAAGCGCGCGGGCTTTGAGCGCGCGGTGCTGGTCATCAAGCGCGAAACCGAGCCGGATTTCCGAGAGTTTCTTTTGTCGCGCGTCAAGTTCCCGGTCACCTTTGCCTATCAGGAGCTGACGGACCTGCCCGCGGGCTACACCCTGCCGGGCAAGCGCATGAAGCCCTGGGGCACCGCCCACGCGGTGTACGCCGCGCGCGAGCAGCTGGACGCCCCCTTCTGCGTGATTAACGCCGATGATTTTTACGGCGCGGAGTCCTTCAACCTCGCAGCGCGGCACCTGCAAACCGTTTCTACGGACGACGATTTTGCCATGATCGGCTATCTGCTCAAAAACACGCTCAGCGATACGGGGCATGTCGCGCGCGGCATCTGCAATGTTGCGGGCGACGGCACGCTGCAATCCATCATTGAGCGCACGCATATCATCTCCACGGTCGACGGCCCCCTGATGACCGAGGACGAGCAGGTGTATACGCGGCTGAGCGCGCATGCCGTGGTCAGCATGAACATGTGGTGCTTCCCCAAGGCCATGGCGCGGTACCTTGGCGAGCTTCTGCCCGCGTTTTTGGACAAGGCCCTCAAGGAGAACGTGGAAAAAGCCGAGTTCTATCTGCCCCAGGCGGTGGATACGCTGGTCTCACAGCGGCGCGCCCGCGTGAAGGTGTACGAAAGCACCGAGCGCTGGTACGGCGTGACCTATAAGGCCGACCGGCCGATGGTGGAGCAGGCGCTGCGGCAGATGTCGCTGGACGGAACCTATCCCCAAACGCTATGGGGTGAACACAACTGATGAAATCAATACGCGGTCTGCTATGGGCTATTTTGGCGCTGCTGATCATCGGCATCGCCGTGATGCTGCCGGGCACGCTGGACGCCTACAACACGCTGAACATGGAGCGCAGCGCCACGCCGACGCCAACCGCCGATACGTCAAGCATGCTGTATGTGACGATCGACCCCAACAACACGCCCGCGCCGACCGCAACGGTATTGAAGCGCGGCATGCAAAACGACACCGTGAAGAAGATGCAGCAGGCCTTGAAGGACCTGGGCTACTACAGCGGCGTTGTGGACGGCCAGTTCGGCGACGGTACGGCGTCCGCCGTTATGCTCTTTCAGGCGCAGCACGGGCTTTCCGACGACGGGCTTGCGGGTACCGATACGCTGACGCTTCTGTATTCCAGCGGCGCACAAACCTATCGGCCCACCCCCACGCCCACGGCGACGCCCTCGGTAATCCGCAAAGGCGAGCATTCCGACCGTGTGACCGCCGTGCAGCAGCGCCTGCTGGAGCTAGGGTTCTATTCCGGAGAGATCGACGGGCAATTCGGCAACGGCACGGAAGAGGCCGTGCGCCTGTTCCAGCGCCAGAACGGGCTGGATGTGGACGGCATTATCGGCAGCCAGACCTTAGCCGCCGTGATGGACCCCGACGCGGCCTCGATTATCGTTACCCCGACGCCCGATCCGGCGACCCTGCCCGTGCTTGTCAACCGCGACAATCCCCTGCCCAAGGACTATAAGCCCGAAACCCTGGTGCTTCTGAGAAACGTTCTGCCAAGCTCACAGGTCTATGTCAAGGGCAGCGAGATCGAAGGCACGCCCGAAGCCGCCGAAGCGCTTAAGCGCATGTTCCAGGCCGCCGCCAACGACGGCGTAACCAACTGGCAGATCAGTGCGGGCTACCGCAGCTACAGCTATCAGGAACAGCTTTTCAACGACTCGGTGAACAACTACATCGCCGGCGGCTCCAGCCGCCAAAACGCCATCTCCTCCACCCGCCTGACCGTGGCCGATCCCGGTACCAGCGAGCACCAGCTCGGCCTTGCCTTCGATATCACCGTGGCCGATACCATTTTCAAGGGCACAACCCAGCAAAAGTGGCTGGAGAAAAACTGCTGGGATTACGGCTTCATCGTCCGCTACCAGGACGGCAAGGAAGACATCACCGGCTACCTCGCCGAGGACTGGCACATCCGCTACGTCGGCCTCCCCCACAGCCTCACCATCCGCAACAACAACTGGGCGCTGGAGGAGTATATCGAGGCGAATACGCCGTAGTATTATTGATACATAAGTCATCAAATCGAGGACGGAAAAATGAAGAAAAGTAGTAGAGAGCTATCTATTATTGCATATTATCTCTCGGAATATGATATGGATGCTGTTGTAGCATTAGGCTATAAATCTCGAAACGAGGCCTTTAAACAAATCTCCATATCACTTGACCACGACAATAATTATCTCAAGCTCCGACGCGATGAGTTTGATTCATTGCCAACTAGCAAAAGTACACGCCGCGGTTGGGCAAATAGACCTGCCATAGATGATGTAGTAGAGCTTGCTGAGCAGTTACATCAAGTTTCTTTCGAAACACTAACCAACCTTGTGCAAGCAATCATGAAAAGCTACGAAATAATACCTTCAACCGATATAACGGCTGATTACGGTACTTCAGAACTAAATGAAGAAGAGTTGGAGAATCTCATTAATCATTCTGATACATCAGCATCAATTAAGTTAAAGCTATCGGAAGTTCGATATAGATCATACAATCCAGCGATTATCAAATACCTAAAGATCATATACAAAAACCAATGTCAAATATGTGGAAGAAATCCATTCCCAGAAATAAGTAATACTATATGTGAGGCGCATCATATTGAATACTTCTCAACATCCCAAAATAATAGTGCGAGCAATATAATCATTCTTTGTCCGAATCACCATAGATTAATTCACCTGTACAATCCATTATTTCATAGAGAAAAACTTGAGTACCAGTATCCGGATGGACAAAGTCATAAGGTTCAACTCAATATACACCTTTCATAGATTCTTACTACCCATAACAAAGTGTTTCTCAGCCTAAAAATACGCATTAAAGGTGTTTGCAAGCCTATTTAAAAACTTAAGCTACCACGTAAGGAAGCAAAAGCGGCAAGAAGCAAAACTGATACATTCGTAAGTTATGCAAGTTGGAATTAGATTTAGCACGCTCAAAAAGCGTGAGATGCTAGGAAACAAAAACAGCGAGAGGCTGAGCTTACACTGTGGTAAGTGATGCCTCTCGCTGTTTGCAGTTGACAACGCAGATTATTATCTCGTCCAGTTCATCATGGTTGTCTCCAGCCTGTTCAGAATGCCCAAGATGCTAGGCGGCAAGGAGGGTTTGAGCTGAGCTTACTCGATGCGTAAGTGATGCGAAAACCCGACGCAGCCAACACCGCAGATTGGGTATTATGGACTGGCTGGACTACTTTGCGAAGTCTGTGGCGCGCGTCTCGCGAATAACATTCACGCGAATCTGCCCCGGATATTCCATTTCCTTTTCGATGCGGCGGGCGACGTCCTTGGCCATCAGGCGGGTACCCTCGTCGGATACGTCGTCGGGCTTGACCATGATGCGGACCTCGCGGCCGGACTGCACGGCGTAGCATTTTTCCACGCCGGGGAATTCGTTGGCGATCTCTTCGAGCTTCTCAAGCCGCTTGATGTAATTTTCCAGGCTCTCGCGGCGCGCGCCGGGGCGGGCGGCGGAGATGGCATCGGCGGCCTGCACAAGCACGGCCTCGATGGTCTGGGGGTCGACATCGTTGTGGTGGGCAAGAATGGCGTGGATGACGTCCGGGCTTTCGCCGTACTTGCGGGCGAGCTCGCCGCCCAGCGATACGTGCGTACCCTCGGCTTCGTGGTCAACGGCTTTGCCGATATCATGCAGCAGGCCGGCGCGCTTGGCCAGCGCGACATCCGCGCCCAGCTCGGCAGCCATGATGCCCGCCAGATGGCTGACCTCGATGGAGTGCTTCAAAACGTTCTGGCCATAGCTGGTGCGGTACTTAAGCCGTCCCAGAAGCTTGACCAGCTCGTGGTGGATGGAGTGCTGGTTGGTTTCGAATACGGCCTGGTCGCCGGCTTCGCGAATCTGGTTGTCCACTTCGCGCTTGGCCTTTTCCACAACCTCTTCGATACGCGCGGGGTGAATGCGGCCGTCCTGGATGAGTTTTTCCAGCGCGAGCCGCGCGATTTCGCGGCGCACCGGATCAAACGCGCTGACGATGACGGCCTCGGGGGTATCGTCGATAATCAGGTCCACGCCCGTGGCGGTTTCAAGCGCCCGGATGTTGCGGCCCTCGCGGCCGATGATGCGGCCCTTCATATCGTCGTTGGGCAGTACGATGACGGACACGGTCGATTCCGCCACGTGGTCGGATGCGCAGCGCTGAATGGCGAGGGTGACGATGTTGCGCGCCTTCTTCTCGCCCTCTTCGCGGGCCTTGGCTTCAATTTCGCGCACGGTGGCGGCAGCCTCGTGGTAGGCATCCTTCTGGATGCGGTTGACGAGCATCTGGCGCGCTTCGTCCTGGGTCATGCCCGCGATGCGCTCCAGCTCCGCGTTCTGCTTTTTATGTCCTTCTTCGAGTTCCTTTTCCGACTGCTCCAGCTGCGACATACGCTGATTCAGCTGTGTCTCGCGGGCTTCTAAAATGCCGGTTTTCTTATCCAGTGATTCCTCACGCTGCAGGATGCGGCGCTCCGAGCGCTGTACCTCTGCACGGCGGTCGCGGCACTCCTGGTCGAGGTCCGTTTTGAGGCGCAGTACCTCTTCCTTTGCTTCCAGAATGGTTTCTTTTTTCTTTTCATCCGCCTTGCGCATGGCTTCATCCAGCAGGCTCTTGGCATAGGCTTCGGTGCGCCCGATGCGCTTCTCGGCAGACGATTTGCGGTACAGATACCCGGCCGCGGTGCCGATGACAAGCGTTGCTACAGCGATCAGAATGCTGACAAATACATCCAATGTCGTCGATCTCCCTTCTCGTATTTCATTTTCTCACGATGGTTTTATTCCAATTTGGGGGCTTTTGGATATACCAAAAAGCCGACGGGAAATATCCCGCGCGGCGGCTGTATAGATTCTCTTGGTGATTGGCAAACTGCCTATAGCTTAACCGCGATCACGTACAACGCATTGACGGGGATAGACCTCCGCCATTGCAGTGCCATGACCGGAACATATGCATCAGGCGGCAAAACCGCCTGCCATAAACCCGCCGGGTATGTAACGTGGCGGGGAAAGCCAATCCAGAAAAAATCTATGGATAAACAGCCGGGGTTTTCAGGCCCACTGCCGACACATGACATTGTATACAAGTTGCGCATTTCTGTCAAGTTTTTCAGGTGTTACAGGCCATGCCCGAAGCACCCTCCTGCCGTCCGGCTCCAACCCCGGTTTTCGCATGAAAAACTGAATTGAACGCCATGTTTTACCCACCTTGCCAAAGCGCTTTTCTGTATGCGGCTGCACCGCACGCTATGCGCACGAAATGCTTTTTTTCTGTTTTATTACTGGCGCACCTTCTGGCTACGCCTTTAGGGATAGCTCTCCGTTTTCAATTTCGAACACAACGTCGCACAACATATCAATATCCGCCGGATTATGGCTGGCGATGATCAGCGTTTTCCCCGCTTCCCTGAACTGCAAAAACAGCGTTCGCATCAGCCGGGTGGCGGTCTTGTCCAGCCCGTTGAAGGGTTCATCCATTATCAGAATGTCCGGATCTTCCATGATCGCCTGGGCGATCGCAAGGCGCTGCCGCATGCCCAGCGAATATTTGCCGACGCGCCGTTTCTTTGCGTCCGTCAGCCCGACCGTATCAATCGCCCGGAGAATGTCTTCGTGGCGTATCTTTCCCCGGATTCCCGCCAGATATTTCAGGTTGCTATAGCCGCTCAGCTCGCCCAGGAACCCCGGGTGCTCGATAATCAGGCCGATGTTTGGCATATTGCCGCGTCCGGGCAGCACCTTGGTTCCAAGCATCGTGATGCTGCCTTCATCAACAGGCATCAATCCGCATATACATTTGAGCAGCACCGATTTCCCCGAGCCGTTATCCCCGACCAGGCCGTGAATTTTTCCGCTTTCCAGCGTTGCGCTGATGTCCTTCAATACGGTTTTTTCACCAAAACATTTGCTGATGTTGTGAATCTCTATTGCGTTCATGGTCGTCTCCTTCAGCCAATATCAATATTGTTCCTTGAGCAATATCCCGGAGAAGGCCTTGCTGCGCAGGGTCACCGCATAGCAAAGCGCCGCCGAGACCGCCACCGCGGCCAGCAGTACAGGCACCGCATATTCCAGTGTGGGATAGTGCGGCATATCGGGGTTGGATACGATGCTCATGCGGGTAAACGATACCGGCGAATAATGGTAAGCCCAGTAGGGCAGTTTTTCCGAAATGATGAAATCAAACAAGGCGATCACCGTGCCGGCCAGCAGCGCGGGAATCCTGGACGCAAGCAGCGACAGCCACAGGATCGTCAGCCCGATCAGCGTTGCGGCACCCCAGCACATCGCCAGTGTGATCGCCAGCGCGGCCGATGGCGTATACATCGTCGTGTAGGAAAGGCGGAACTCGGCATCGATTTGTATCCCTTCAAAGACATACCCGTTTACCAGCGTGTTGATCAGCTTTCCCCAACCGGGCGCAAAGCTTACCTCGCCTCCGCTGGTCAAAACGCAAAGCAGCGCCATGATCAGCGTATACGCAAAGCTGACAAACACCACAAACAAGATGCGTCCGCTAACCCACGTGCCGCGTCCGCACCGCACGGCCTCAAACACCGCATTTTCGCGCACCAGCGGCAAACCGGAAAACACCGCCACCGCCCCAAGCCCGAACACCAGCGCCGCCCCATTGCTGGAAAACGCGCCTACTGTGTAGCCGATTGCGTTCAGGCGCAGGCCGGTTACGACATGCAACAGCCGCGCCGCCTCGTTGAGCTTATAGAAGTAAACAAACAGCAAGCCTAAAAACACATAGGTTGTGGGCGTCAGCAGCAGCTGCTTGAGCTGCACACCGCACAGGTGCATCCCACGCTTCACTGCCATACAAACACCCGCTTTCGCAGCAAATACCGGAAGGCCGCATAGACCATTGCAATCATAACCGCAAATATGGAAACAATCAGCAGCCAGATATGCGAAAGCGATTGATCGGTCTGCCGCAGGACAATGCTTGCTTCTCCGGCGCTTAGCCCCACCACGGAAAAATACATAATAATCTCCAGCATAGCCAGCAGCAGCAGCGGCACAAGGTAGATCATCCCGCGCCGCGCCGTCAGGGTTGCCGTCAGGCATCCAAGCCCGGCACACAGGGCGCCCAGCAGAAACTGCAGGCTGCCAAAGCACAGAAAGTACAGTACCCACTGCTACTTTTGTATCATCGATACGGCAAAGGTTTCCAGATAATCATTGGGTGTGGTCGGCGGAATAAAGCAAGCCATAAATCCCAGATAGCTCCACAGGCCCACCGTAAGCACCAACCCGCCCAGCGTTGCCGCCGCCAAAAACTTCCCGCCGCAGTACGCCGCAAACGACGTACGCCGCACAGCCGGAAAATGCCCCCTGTGCTCCCAATCCTCGGCAACAGCCGCCGCAAAGGGCACCGTCGCGGCCAGCGGCAGGATTGCTCTGTAGGGATTGAACTCCAGCGCGAACATAAAGTGATTATAGGTCCATGAACCGTCATGATACAATATCAGGGCCCGCCATTGCCAATTGGCAAAACTCAAGTAATATGTCAGCAGACAGATAACAAGCCCCAGCGGCAGCCGCCACGAGCGCACGCCCCGTCTGAGCTCGTTATAATATACTCTAAGCAATACTTTCCTCCCCGTTCCCTTAGGTTTCCTGGAAGGGGCGGCCGGGGCCGCCCCTTAGTACTGTTTCGTTACGGCGTTGTGGCAAACTTAACATGTACATTGGCTGCTATGATTGCGATACGGCAGGCATGCAGATTGGAAGTCTTCCTCTGCCGCAATGCAAACCACTAGTAGATCTGTTTCCCCGTAGCCGCATGGAAACCGTTGTAGATCAAGTTTCTCGTCCCATCCTCATACTCCATCACACAGTACATGTTCCACATCGGGTAGAGCGTATATCCTGTTTTCGCCAAAAGGTCGCCTGTAAACGGCGTATAATCCATGGATACGCTAAGCAGTGTGATTTGCTTCACGCCCGGCAAGTACATGTTGGCGAAGGCATTTCGCAATAGCGTAATCGCGTCCTGGGCATCCATGAGCGCGGCTTCCTTCCCGGTCTTCGTAAAGCCTCCGAACACCGGATACTCAAGCAGCGAAATCCCCTGCACATCGTGCATAATACGGAGGGATAAATCCTCAATGTATGCCTCGCCGGGCAGCGCTGGCGATACGCCAGAATACAGCCGCAAACCCTGATAATACAGCGGATAGTGGACTTCGAAAAATTCTCTGTCCTCAAGCGATTCCGATAGATCAAAAGGCATTTCCGCATCAGCGGAGTTCGTGGCGTCTCCAAAATCATCTAAGCCAAGGTACTCGCCTATATCGCAGGTAAGATACGCACGAATCTGTTCCGCATCCCAGCGAATCATGCTGCGAAGCGTTCCAAGGCCAAAGCCAAGCTGCTGTGCGACAGAAACGGCATACTTTTCCACCGTATCAAAGCTGAGCAACGCTAACGGAGCCTTATTGATCACGGAATGCTCCTGTTCGTATATCTCAAATCCATATAATTTTTTCCAAGCCGCTTTTCCATTGGGATCATAGATACGCACTTCGTTGTATGGACCGATCCCGATATCCGTCGGACCGCCATAGGTCCACCGATAATTGCCATCCACACGCCAAACCAAATCATTGGCCTGAAACCCAAGCGCCGCCCAATCCGTGGTGTCGCGGATTGTTTTGGTTTCCTGCGCGCTCAGGCCTTGCAGGGTATATTCCGCGCCAGTCGTGCCCTCCGGCAGGATCAGCACATCGGCGTCCACAATCAGAGGAACACCATCACAGTCCAGCGTATCGTTCCAGTGCTCCCAGGTTTCCTGCACCCAAACATCCGCAGACGCAAAGGAGCACAGACAGCTCAGGATCACGCAAAGAATCAGCATTCGTTTCATGGGGATCTCCTCCTGTTTTGGTGATGTATCACACTGCGTAAGTCACAAGCGGTAACCCTTCCGGCTCTCCCTCTGCTTACATAAACGCGATACAAAACGATTTGTTACACGTATCAGAAAACTGTGCTTACGGTTCCCAAACGTTATTTTGTTTTTGTCACAGAGGTGGAAGGGTATTCCAGCCCGCCCCCGATGTTACCGCGCGTTGTTACCTTATAGGTTCCGGCAGAAACCGTTACCGTTCCGCTGGCAGATGCCGTATTGCCATTTGCCGCGCTGCCTGACCAAGATTTTATAAAACTCCAGCTGCTTCCGTTTTTCTTATACAGGGACACCCGCACGGTTGTATCGTACTGTCCGGAGGGATCGATGAATCCCCCACAATACGCCGTATCCCCTGAGAATGACAGATAAGCAGACACTTGATTCGTGTATGAATACCGCAGTCCGATATCGCCCGCCGCATCATAAACATCCGTCTGTTCCATATCCGGCATTTGCCGGCCGCAGCTCTCCGCCAGCCCAACAGAGGCGATCCCAAACAGCAAGGCAACAATTCCCAGCAGCGACACTATTTTTCTCATCAAAAAGACCTCCCGCAATATCTATTCATATCAATAGACGCGTTGGAGGTCTGCTTGTTACATTGAATTTCAAGTTTCCTGAAATTTCTTATTCTATTCTAGTGACTCCCTCCGCGATTTGTATGGCCGTTGATTCATCGAGATTTTCAACGCTCAATACGAAATACTTCTTCCCATCATCCCAGAACAGTATCATTACGCGATCCTTTATAGATAAGGTTGCGGGGTTGCCATGAATATCAACAGTTTGCAGTATCGCGTCTTCCGTATCAACATTGGTCACGACCCCTTCAATATTCTCAGAAAAGTTGAAGCGACGCGTGGCATCCGTCTGATCTACATATTCTACAGAGTTGTGCCAGGGGAACGAAGATATTGATGATATTTCCATTCCCTCCGGCACATAGGCGGGATAATATGCCCCTTCCCAGTCCCCGGGTATATCAAAGGATGCTACCGTATCCTCAACCAGCGTCAATTCCGTGTATTCTTCCTCTACCGTCGTGAACAGTTTCATGACCTGTACGCGAATCGTATGGCTGGTGGCGATGGCAATCCCGCCGGCGATTGTGAGCACCGCGATGACAATTGCGGCAACCCGCCCAATGCCAGGCAGCATCTTGCCAAAGAACGTACGAACATGATGCCTGTGTAAATACCGGCGAATCAACGCAAGGTTCTTTGCGTCACAGCGGGCGGCAAAGGCATCGGCTTCCTTGTCGCCTGCGATTTTTTCTTCTTCCATGGCACAAAGCAGCGCGGCAGTTTCCCGTTCCAGCAGCATTTCGCCGAACAGGTCAAACGCCCTATCGCCAAGGCTTCGAGACTCGCCCTCATTACAATAAATATAACTCATCAGTTTAGGTTCCGTTTCTTTTCAGCCAGCTGTTTCAGCCTTTTTTTTGCTCTGGAGACCGCAGTACGGGTCGAGCTTTCCGACAATCCGATGACCACAGCGATATCTTCGTAATTCATTTGATCCATGTGCCGAAGGCGGATCAGCTCCCGATCCCGTTCGCTCAGCTCCGCATACACATCCAGCATATCCAGCGCCGTCATACGGCTGAACACCATCTCCTGCACATCGTCATCGCCGGGAACGTTCTCAAGCGCGTCGCCATCCGGGCCGAAATCAACGTGCTTGTGCTGCCGTTTGAGCTTCCGCAGCCTGGATAAACAAACGTTCCTGACCATGGAGACGATATAGGACGCTCTTTTGTTACACTCTATCGCGAGAATTCTATCGCTTTTTTCGCAGAGCTGCTCCACGGCTGCGCTTACCGCGTCGTCCGCCTCCGCATTTTGATTGTGAAAAAACTGACAGGCCACCTTATACATCAGAAGCCTGTGCTGAAGATATATTTCCGTAATCAACTGCCGTTTCTTATCGTTTCGGATCATCAGGATGGACAGGGGGAGCATTGTTGCGCACATTTCCAACGCTTGATAATTACTCTGGGTCTCCATAGTTCATCTTCTCTCTGGAACAGGCCGTAGCGAATTTCTCTATTTCTGTATATTTTACTATGCTTTACAGAATTTTACAACGCAGCCAGGAATACAGCGCGAGAAATGAAACTGCCGAAATTCCGCACGCCGGAGGGCGGTGCAGCCCGTACCCATTTTCAAGCGCTTGTGCTATACTGTACACAGTACGCCCCAAAAGGAGATGGCGGGATGTTTTCCATCGTATTGCGCTTCGCGGTTACCGTGGCCGCCATCCCCCTGTGCGCAACCTACTACCCCGGCGTACACATGCAAAATCTCCAGGCAGCGCTGATCGCAGGCGCGGCGCTAGGGGCTTTCTATGCGCTGCTGCGCCCGCTGGCAAGGCTGCTGTTGAAGATTATCAACTTCCTGACGCTGGGGCTGATCTACATCCTGATCGACACCTGGCTGGTGTGGACAGTCGCGGGCATGTACCCCGATGCCATTGCGGTGGACAGCTTCCTGTGGGCGGCGGCCGTGGCGGCGTCTGTGAACATCGCGCGCATGATTATCGATATCATTACACGCAGCATGAAACGATAGAGGAGATATGGAATGCACATTTTACTGGTGAACGACGACGGTATCCACGCACCCGGCATCCGCGCGCTGTGCGAAGCGTGCGTGCGGCGCGGCCACAGGGTCAGCGTCAGCGCGCCGCATACGGAACGCAGCGCAAACAGCCACAAGATTACCCTGGCCGAGCCGATTTACACCAGCGAGGTGGACTTCGGGCTGCCCAATGTACGCGCCTGGTCGGTTTCCGGCACCCCGGCCGACTGTGTAAGGCTTGGGCTGTATGAGCTCGTGGAAAGCCCTGTGGACGCCGTGATTTCCGGCATCAACAACGGGCACAACGCGGGCATGGCCGTGCACTATTCCGGCACCATCGCGGCCGCGCGTGAGGGGATGCTCAACCATATCCCGTCCGTTGCCTCCAGCGTATCCTTCAAACGGCCGGACAGCATGCTTGCCTATCTGGCGGACCTCACCGTGCAGGCTGCCGAGGCGTATGTGCACATGGAGGGCGCGGCCAACGCCGTGCTTTCCATCAACGCGCCCGGCATCGAGCCCAAGGATCTGCTCCCGCCTGTGGCGGCGCCGCTTTCCACCGCAGGGTTCCGCGACAGGTATATCCGCCGCGAAAGCCCGCGCGCGGGCACCTATTTCTGGCTGGACGGCGGCGCGGCGCTGGAGGAATCCAACCAGGGCAGCGACGTTGCCTATCTGGACGCCGGACACATTACCTTCACCAGCCTGGGCAACCCCTGCGGGGGGCTGGATTCCGCGTTTGTCGCGCAGTTTGCACAAACCCATGTCTGATACGGTCGTAGTCGTCGGCGGCGGGGCCGCCGGGCTGATGGCGGCCACCCAGGCGGCGCGGCAAGGGCATACCGTGCTTTTGCTGGAGCGCGGCGAAAAGCTGGGCAAGAAAATTTATATCACCGGCAAGGGCCGCTGCAACGTGACCAACCTTTGCACGCCTGAGGCGTTCATGCGCAATGTGGTGCGCAACCCGAAGTTTTTGTTTTCGGCGCTGCGCGCCCTGCCGCCGCAAAAGCTGATCGAGCTGCTGCGCGAGCTGGGCTGCCCCACCACGGTGGAGCGCGGCAACCGCGTGTTTCCCGTCAGCCAGAAGGCAAGCGACGTCACCCGCGCGTTTACCAGGGCCATTGAATCGCTGGGCGTACAGGTGCGGCTGAATGCCCGTGTGAAAGAACTGCTTACAGCCGACGGCGCAATCACCGGCGTAGCGCTGGAAAGCGGCGAAACCATCGCCGCGCGGGCTGTGATCGTTTGCACCGGCGGGGTCAGCTATCCGACCACCGGCTCGACCGGTGACGGGTACGAGCTGCTCCAAGCCCTCGGACATACCATGGCGGTGCCCAAGGCCGCGCTGTGCGGGCTGATCAGCGAAGATGCCTGGATACGCTCCCTGCAGGGGTTGTCGCTCAAAAACGTGCGGCTGAACCTTTGGGACGGCAAAAAGCACCTGATGGGCGAGATCGGCGAAATGCTGTTCACGCACAGGGGGATCTCCGGTCCGCTGGTATTGACCGCGTCCAGCCTCATGGCCGGGCGAAAGGGCCTGCAACTGGCCCTGGACCTGAAGCCCGGCCTGACGGAGGAGCAGCTTGACGCGCGCCTCCTGCGCGACCTTGCGGATGCGGGAAAAAAGCAGATGATTACCATCCTGCGGGGGCTGTACCCCGGCGACCTGGCAACAATCATGGCGCAGCTTGCGGACATCAGCCCGCAGCTGCCCGCCTGCGAGCTGCCCAAGGCGGCGCGCCAGCGGCTGGTTTCGCTGACCAAAGCGCTGCCCCTGCCTGTCACCGGCGCAGAGCCCATCGAAACCGCAGTAATCACCGCGGGCGGCGCGGATGTGAAGGAGTTTAACCCCTCTACAATGGAATCCAAGCTCGTCAAAGGCCTGTACGCTGCGGGCGAGGTGCTGGATGTGGACGCGCTGACAGGCGGTTTCAACCTGCATATCGCGTTTTGCACGGGGTATCTGGCCGCAAGCTCGCTATAATTTTCCGGCTTGCGTATCGAATTGGCATCGTTTATCATGGGATTGATTGGGGTTGTTTTATGCACTATATAGTCATGGATCTGGAATGGAATCAGCCGGTGAGTTTTCAGTCGTCGGCCTACAAGCAGATCGGCGAGAAGCTGCTGTTTGAAATCATCCAGATCGGCGCGGTGAAGCTGGATAAGCGCTTCCGCATTGTGGACGAAACCGATATTTTGATCTCGCCGACCTACTACAAGCGCCTGCACCCCTACGTGCGGCGGATGACGAAGCTGTCGCAGGAGGAGCTTGCGGGTAAGCCTGCCTTTTCGGAAGCCATGACGCAGTTTATCCAGTTCTGCGGCAAGGACGCGGTGCTGTGCACCTGGGGTGCGGACGACGTGAGCGTTCTAAAGCAGAACGCGGATTGCTTTTCATTTGAGGGCGAGCTGCCCAAGGCTTACAACATCCAGCGCTATTTTGCCGAGGTGTTCAAGCTGGGCAACAGCCAGAAGGCCCTCAAAAGCGCGATGGAAGAGCTGCACATTGAAGAAGAAGAAAACCGCGCCTTCCACCACGCCCTGCACGATGCCTACTATACCGCGCTGGTGCTGCAAAAGCTGCCCGATCCCAAAAAGGTGCTTGAGTACGAGCAGGAGCCGCGCAAGTTCGGCCATACGCCAAGCCAAAGGCGGTTCCGCGTAACGCATACCGTACCGGCTGTCGCCGCCGGGCTGAAGCATAAGGACGTTATCGCCCCGGCCTGCCCGACCTGCGGCCAGCCCGCCGCGCTGACCACCGAGCTGATCCCCCAGGCGCCAGGCCGCTATATCGCGCTGTGCAAATGCAAAAAACACGGGCCTTTCCTGCTCAAGCTGCGCTTCGCGCCGCTCAAAAGCAAGCAGGTCGGCATGAACCTGTCCCTGTCGCCGGCCAGCCGCCAGACCCGCGCTTATTTGCATACCAAGGAACTGCAATACCAGTACCGCCGCAAAAACGGCTATGCCTTCCCCGATCCCGAGGACCTGAGCGAGGCTTACTCCTCCAGCATGCCGTTTGACGACAAATGATCGGAGCCTGGCCATGAGCGCTGCAAACACCATCGAAATCACAATCGCGCGAAAAACAGACAGCTTCCCTGCGGGCACAACCCCGCTGGAGGCCATTGCCCGTCTTGCCCCCGCGCTGGAAGATCGCGCCCTGTGCGTGATGTGCGCTGGCGACAGTTTAGAGCTGAACCAGCCGCTGCACAGGAGCTGCTCGCTGCTCCCCCTCACCTACCATAATGAGGAAGGCCGCCGCGTGTACGAGCGTTCCCTGCGGTTTTTGCTGCTGTTGGCCATGCGCCGCCTGTACCCCGAAAAGCGCGTCCGTATCCTCAACTCCGTTGGCTATGGCGTATACATGCGGGTTGCGGGCGAGGAGATGGACTTTCAAACCGTGCGCGCGCTGGAAGAAGAGATGCACGCGCTGGTCAGGGAAGATTTGCCCTTTGAAAAGGAAATCTGGACGACGCAGCAGGCCATTGCGCATTTCCAAGACTCCCCCGACAAGGCGGAACTGCTGAAATACCGCCCCTCCGACACCATTCCCATGTACAAGCTCAAGGACATGTACGAATATTTTTACGGCATCATGGTGCCGTCGACACGCTTCATCAACGCCTTTGCGCTCCGGCCGCATTTTCCGGGGCTGGTCATGCGCATGCCCGCGCCCCAGGCGCCCGATTCCCCCGCCCCCTACCTGCCGCGCCGCAAACACCTGCGTACCTTTGCCCAGTCGCAGGAATGGAGCCAGATTTTGGGCGTCAGCAACCTTGCCGACGTGAACCATATGATCGAGGACAGGCGGATGCGGGAGTTTATCCGCGTCAACGAAGCGCTGCAGGACAAGGCCATCGCGTCCATCGCCGATCAGATCGTGAAAAACGAAGCGCAGATCGTGCTGGTGTTCGGCCCGTCCTCCAGCGGCAAGACAACCTTTGCCCACCGGCTGGCGGTGCACCTGAAGGTGCTCAAAAAGCATCCCCATGTGATGTCGCTGGACAATTTCTATCTGCCGCGCGCCCAGGCCCCCATCGACGATCAGGGAAAGCCGGATCTGGAGCACATCAACGCGCTGGATATCCCGCTTCTGCGGGATGTAATCGAACGGCTGCTCTCCGGCGAGGCGGTGCAGCTCCCGGTGTTCGATTTTCATGCCGGGGTTCGCGGAAAAGCCGGACACACCATCCAGCTTCAGGATCACGGTCCGCTGATTATGGAGGGCATTCACGCCCTGAACGACCAGGTGACCGCGCAGCTGCCCGAGCAGCTGGTGTTCGGGATCTATGTATCGGCGCTGCACTGCGTGAACCTGGACGACCACAACCGCATCCGCACCACGGACGTGCGGCTTCTGCGCCGCATCGTACGAGACGCCGCCCGTCGCGGCATGGGCGCGGAAGGCACCATCGCCATGTGGCCGAGCGTGCGTGCGGGCGAGGAGCGCTGGATTTTCCCCAACCAGGAAAAGGCGGACGTGATGTTCAACACCTCGTTGCAGTACGAGCTTCCGGTGCTCAAATCCGTGGGCTGGGAGCTACTGTCCGCCATCCCCGATAGCTCCCCCGCGCACCTGACCGCGCACCGCATCCTCAAGTTTTTGCAATACTGCCTGCCAGCGGACGACGATATGCTCAAAGAAATACCCCCGCAGAGCATCCTGCGGGAGTTTATCGGGGACAGTACCTTCAACGTGTAAACGGTTTCCTAAGCCGCTTCCTCAACGGGGCGGCTTTTTGGTTTGCGCTCCGGCAGCTGGGATAATATAATGCCGATAAACATCAGCGCGCAGCCAAACAGCTCGCGTCCGGTTAACAGCTCGCCCAGAACCACCCACTGGCCCAGCACCGCGAATACGCTCTCCAGCGACATCAGCAGCGACGCCACGGCGGGGGTGGTGTCCTTCTGGGCGATAATCTGCAGGGTGTACGCCACGCAGCAGCTGAGGACGCCCGCGTATACGATGGGTATCCAGCCGTCCATAACGCTTGCCATCTGCGGCTTTTCAAAAAGCAGGGTAAGGATGGAAAATATCACGGCGGCCACGGCAAACTGCATACAGCTCAGGCGAACGCCGTCCACCTGGGGGGAGTAATGCGCGATCACCAGAATGTGCGCGGTGAAAAACAGCGCGCAGATCAAAAGCAGCACATCGCCAAAGCCGATGGTCAGTGCCTCGGTCACGGTTAAGAAATACAGCCCGATCAGGCACAGGCCCACGGCGATCCACACCGCAAGCCGCGCCCTGTGCCTAAACGCGATGCCGACCACCGGCACCAGCACAATGTACAGCGCCGTGATAAACCCCGCCTTACCCGGCGAGGAATACACCATGCCGTACTGCTGAAACGCCATGCCGCCCGACAGCACCAAGCCGCATACGACGCCGCCGATAAGCAACCGGCGTTTTTGATCGCGGGTCATGGTTTTCATCGTCGGCGGCTTGTGCCCGTTGCGCTTTTCAAACAGCCTGTCCAGAAGGCGAATGGTGGGCAGGAGCACGATCACCGCCAGAATTAACCGGACGGCATTGAAGGTAAACGGCCCCATGCTGTCCATCGCCACACCCTGGGCGACAAAGGTCGTCCCCCAGATGATCGCGGTCAGCACCAGCAGCAGATTGGCCCGCAGTGTTTTTGTCATATGCTTTCAAAAAGCGCCCCGCAGGTGCGGGGCGCGCATCTTTCGGTAATATTCCGGTCAATGGGCTTGGTCTTTGCGACTTGAGCGTCAGCACTCGTCGTCCACCGCGTTGATCTGCGCGACCCGGTGCGTGTGGCGCTCGCCCAAAAACTCGCTGGTCAGGAAGGTGCGCACGATCATCTTGGCCACCTCGCTGCCAATAACGCGCGCGCCGATGGCGAGCATATTGGCGTTGTTATGCTCGCGGCCCATTTTGGCGGAGTAGGGCTCGGAGCAGATGGCACAGCGGATGCCGTGTACCTTGTTGGCCGTCATGCCGATGCCCTGTCCGGTGCCGCACATGATGATGCCAAACTCGCACTCGCCGCTGGCAACAGCCAGGGCGGCTTTTTTACCGTATTCCGGATAATCCACGCTGGTATGATCGTATGTGCCGAAATCCTTATACTCCAGCCCCATTTCTTCCAGCACTTCCAATACGCTGGGCTTGAGGTCGATTCCCGTATGGTCGCAGCCAATGGCGATTAATTTCTCATTTTTTACAGAAATCATCGTTTTCCTATCCTTTCCGTACCCCTTGGGAAACTCTGGCTGCGTCACGTTTGCGATCGCGACGGCAGAGCGTGGTAGATTTGGTTGAAGAAAACCGCAGTAGTAGCAGCGCTACGTCAAGGTTTGATGAAAGCAAAGATACCGCGCTATCCCGCCGCGAGCGTGAAGGGGAACTCAGTCGGAGTTTTCCAACAAATCGGGTCTGCGTTCGGCTGTAATTTGCAATGCTTTCTCGCGCCGCCACGCCTCAATTTCGGCATGATTGCCGTTTAACAAAACTTCGGGCACCTGCAGTCCTCGAAATTCACGGGGGCGGGTATAGTGCGGGTATTCCAGCAATCCATGCGAAAAGCTTTCGTCCCCCGCGCTCTCCTGCGAGCCGAGCACGCCGGGCAGGTGCCGGGCTACGGCGTCGATCAGCACCAGCGCGGGCAGCTCGCCGCCCGTCAAAACAAAATCGCCGATGGAGATTTCTTCGTCGACCACCAGGTCGATGGCGCGCTGATCCACACCCTCGTAATGCCCGCAGAGGATGATGAGGTTGTCGTCATCCGCCGCGATGGTCTCCACGGTTTGCTGGGTCAGGGTCTTGCCGCGCGGGGACATATACAGGCACTTGCCGGTATAGCCCTTTGCGCGCAGGTCTTCCACGGCGTCCACAATGGGTTGGGCGGTCATCACCATGCCCGCGCCGCCGCCGAAGGGGTAATCGTCGGTGTTTTTGTGCTTGCGGTCGGAGTAGGGACGGATATCCACGGCCTCGACCGTTAAAAGACCATCGGCCTGAGCGCGGCCCAAAATGCTGACGCCGAGTACGGCGTTGAGCATTTCAGGAAAGATCGTCAGAACGGCGATTTTCATAAACGGCCACCTCCGGCAGCACAGCCTCGTCCAGCACGATGCGGTCGGGCGTAATCTCCCTGACCAGCTTTTTCAGGTGCGGCGCCATCATGGGTCCTTCGGGCGTTTTGAACACCAGCACGTCCGTTCCGCCGGGCTGCAAAACATCGACCAGGGTGCCGATGGCGTTGCCCTGGGTATCCACAGCCTCCAGGCCGATGAGGTCGGCGATAAAGACCTCGCCCTCGCTGAGCGGCCTGGCATGCGCGCGGTCGATATACAGCTCCGTTCCGCGCAGCTTTTCAGCCGCGTCGCGGTCCGGCACGCCTTCCAGCGTCAAAAACACGTCCGGGCCGGACAGGCGCGCCGAAAGCACGCGGATGGGGGTATAGCGTTCGCCATGCCGTATCCACGCGGTTTCCAGGTCCAAAAAGCGGGAAGCGTCGCCGGTTTCGTGGCGCAGCTTCACCTCGCCTTTCAGCCCCTGGGGCTTTGCGACGGTGCCCAGCAGCAGGTATTCGTTCATTGAATTTCGACGAACACGGGCTTGCCGCCCTTGGCCGTCGCAGCGCGCACCACGGCACGGATGGCCTTGGCGATGCGGCCCTGCTTGCCGATCACCTTGCCCATGTCCTCCGGGGCGACGTGCAGCTCCAGAATGACGGCCTCGGGGCCTTCCGTCTCCTCGACGGTGACGGCGTCCTTGTTATCGACCAGCGATTTGGCGATGTAGGCAACCAACTCTTTCATAGGGCTCAGCCCTCGAGAACGCCGCTGGATTTGAGCAGCCTGCGGACGGTATCGGTCGGCTGTGCGCCGTCTGCCAGCCACTTCTTGGCGGCTTCAGCATCAATTTTCACGGTGGCGGGCTCGGTCATCGGGTCATAGTAGCCGATCTCGGCGATGTTGCGGCCATCGCGGGGGCTGTTGATGTCGGCGACGACCACGCGGTAGAAAGGCTTCTTCTTCATGCCCATTCTCTTGAGTCTGATTTTAACCATTGTTGTATTCCTCCAATATTGTTGTTTATATCAAGCGGTGATCCGCATGATGACTACAGTTGATTGATACGACCGTTCTTTCCTCGCTCCTGTTTCGTCCGTTCCAGTGACGCAAGACCGCTTAAAAAGTGTGAGACCCTAGCCTGTTCAAAAGGCTTGAGATACAAGGCGGCAAGTGTTGCGAGGCCTGAGCTTACTTGCGCCGTAAGTGATGGCCGAGCAATCACGCAGCCAACGCAGTAGATCAGGTCTTTTGGGCAGGCTAGCGCATGTTTTTCATGAGGTCGCGCATCCCATGTTTCCCTTTCATCATCCGCTTCATCATGGTCCGGGCCTGTTCAAAGCGGTTCATGAGGGCGTTGACATCCTGCACGGTGGTGCCGCTGCCTGCGGCGATGCGCTTGCGGCGGGAGGCGTTGAGGAGGCTTGGGTTGCGGCGCTCCTTCTTGGTCATGGAGCAGATGATGGCCTCAGGCTTTTTGAGCGAGTCCGCGTCGAACTCCGCGTTTTTGAGCTTCGCTCCGCCGGGAAGCATGGACAGCAGGCCTTCCATGCCGCCCATCTTTTTCATCTGGCGCATCTGGTCGAGGAAATCGTCCAGGGTCATGTCGGTTGGGCGGCGCTTGGCGGTCTTGGAGAGCGTTGCGGTATCGGCAATCTCGGCGGCCTTTTCGATCAGCGTCATCACGTCGCCCATACCCAAGATACGCTGCGCCATGCGGTCGGGGTGGAAGGGCTCAATATCGGCCAGCTTTTCGCCAATGCCGGAGAACTTGATGGGTTTGCCGACCACGGCCTTGATGCTCAGCGCCGCGCCGCCGCGGGTATCGCCGTCGAGCTTGGTGAGGATAACACCGTCGATGCCGAGCTTCTCGTCGAAGGTTTTGGCGACGTTCACGGCGTCCTGGCCGGTCATGGAGTCGACCACGAAGAGGATTTCCTGGGGCTTGACCTTCTGCTTGATGCGGCTGAGCTCGTCCATCAGCTCGTCGTCGATGTGCAGGCGTCCGGCGGTATCAATGATCAGCACGTCGCGGCCGTAATCGCGGCAGTATTCCACGGCCTGGAGCGCGGTTTTCACGGGGTCCTGCGTGCCCTTTTCAAACACGGGCACGCCAGCCTGCTCGCCTACCACCTGCAGCTGCTTGATGGCGGCCGGGCGGTAGATATCGCAGGCCGCGAGGCAGGGCTTTTTGCCTGTTTTGGCCAGATACTTGGCAAGCTTGGCGGCCATGGTGGTTTTCCCGGCGCCCTGCAGGCCGCACAGCATATAAATGGTGGGAACGGAGGACGACCAGGTGAGCCGCGCCGTTTCCGAGCCCATGAGCGACGTCATTTCCTCGGAAACGATCTTGATAACCTGCTGGCCGGGGGTGAGGCTTTCCATCACCTGGCTGCCTACGGCGCGCTCGGCGATCTTCTTGCAGAAATCCTTGACGACCAAATAGTTCACGTCGGCTTCGAGCAGCGCCACGCGCACCTCGCGGACGCCCTCTTTGACCATCTGCTCGGTCAGCTTGCCGCGGGCGGTCAGCTTGGAAAGGGCATTGTTGAGTTTCTGGGTCAAACCTTCAAAGGCCAAGGGCTGTACCCTCCTATTTCGCGTCGGTGTTGCGTATTGATTGCGGTTGAGATTTCTGATTACTGTCTTGAAAACCGTTACTGGTCGGCCATATCGAGCTCGTTCATCAGCCGGTGCAGGATCTCGCGGCACGCCTCTGTGCGGCCGCCCAGAAGCGCTTCCTCGGCCTCTTCCAGCCCGGCCTGCACGTTTACCGTCTGCTCGGCGATATGCAGGGCGTCCTCACAGCGGCGCAGCTTTTGTTCGGCGCGGGTGATGAGCTCGTGCACGTTCTGGCGGCTGACGCCCATCTGCCCGGCGATTTCGGAAAGCGACTGATCCTCGCCGGAGTACAGGCGCACGGCCAGCTGCTGTTTTTCGGTCAGCAGTCCGCCATAGCAGGCGAACAGCGTTCCCAGCTCCACTCGCGCGTCAAAGGTGTCGGCCATGGTTTCCTCCCGCTGTCAAGCACGCTGAGCGGGTTCCATCTGTTCCCGCCATTCTCTGTCAAGCATTAACGGTTGACAGCCGTGTCAGTATAGCATGCATTCGGCAGCCTGTCAATTGTTTGTGGTTTACGAATGCCCCTGTGCCTGTTATAATTTCCTAAGTTGCAGCCGGAACAAAAGCTTTGGGCTGCCGGAGGAAACGCATGATCGGAACGTTGGTCAATTTCGCGGCAATTATACTGGGATCGGTGTTGGGGGTACTGCTGAAAAAGGGAATTTCGGAAAAGGCACAGCGTGTGGTGATGCAGGGCATCGGCATGTGTGTGCTGATCATCGGCATCATGGGCGCGATCAAAACCGATCAGGCGTTGCTTTTGGTGATCAGCGTTTCGGTGGGCGGCTTTATCGGCACGGTGATCGGCATTGAGCGCAGGCTGGAAGCCTGGGGCGAGCGCACACAGAAGCGCTTTCACCGCGAGGGCAGCGTGCCATTTGCCGAGGGGCTGGTCACGGCGACGATCACCTTCTGCGTCGGCGCAATGGCGATTCTCGGCTCCATCGAATCTGGCTTGCATCACAATTATGAACTGCT
>ERZ795053.640-NODE-640-length-44587-cov-16.750629_pt1 | contig 44587 bp, 32 predicted proteins | sample MGYA00375137_ERZ795053 | MGnify/ENA primary metagenome ERZ795053 (study PRJEB30182, sample SAMN05720284) | activated sludge metagenome | isolation source: Anaerobic digester | place: Hong Kong | collected 2014-12-17 ... | reverse complement strand
ATCTGGACGCCGTGGGTCCCCGCGGTCCCGGCCAGGTGGGGACCCTGCTGCTGGACCTGGCCCGCCGCCCGCCCGCCCCCTGAGGCGGTGGAGGGGGGGCGGATCCCCCTGAATTTCCCTTGCGCCGGTCCGGAACGGGTTGTACTATGGCCTCCTACTTCAGATACGCGCCATCCGGTGCGCGCCGCGAAGTGGGCGAAAGCTCACTTTTTTTCGTGTCGGGGCATGGCGCCTCCGCACGGCCCGGCGGCGCTCCTGCGGCGTGCCGGAGGTTCCCGTCGTGTCCGCGGACCGTTACGAGTCGGCCCATCGCATCATCCGGCTGCTGGAGCCCGTCCTCGCGGACGACGGCTTCGAGCTGCTGGACGTGCGCGTCTTCCGGGGCGGCGGCCGCACCACGGTGCGCGTGCTGCTGGATCATCCCGAGGGGATGACCCTGGACGCCTGCTCCGCCGCCTCACGCACCGTGGGCATGCATCTGGAGGAGGCGGATCCGTTCCCCGAGGCCTACGTGATCGAGGTCTCGTCGCCCGGGGTGCGCCGGCCCCTGCGCACCGACGCCCATTATCAGGCGGCGGTGGGGCAGGACGTGATCCTGAAGGTGGCCGCCGCCGGCGGCGTGAAGACCCTCAAGGGTCGCCTGGAGGCCTTCGGCAACGGGTCGTTGACCCTGCTGCCGCGGGGCGAGGAGACCCTCCGCAAGCTGGCCCGCGCCGACGTGCGCGAGGCCAACCTGGACCCGGAGTTCGACGCCCAGGCGCTGATCCAGGCGGACCGCCGCCGCAAGAAGGAAGCCCACCGCCAGGAGCGGGCCGCCCGCCGCGGCGGCGAGGAAGCATAGGAGACCGAGCATGGACTACAACGTTCTCGACGCCCTCGCGATGATCACGCGGGAGAAGAACATCGACCGCCAGATCGTGCTGGAGTCGCTGGTGGCCGGCCTGCAGTCCGCGGCCCGCAAGAAGCTGGGCGCCGACGCCGTGATCGACGCGCGCGTGGACGAGTCCACCGGCGAGATGACCGTGGAGCACGTGAAGGTCGTGGTGGACAACCTCATGGACGAGGACGCCGAGATCATGCTCGAGGAGGCCCGCGAGGAGTTCGGCGACGAGGTCCAGGTGGGCGACGAGCTGCGCTGGGAGCTGCCCCTGGAGGAGTTCGGCCGCAACGCCATCCTGGTGGCCAAGCAGATCCTGGTGCAGAAGGTGCGCGAGGCCGAGCGCACGAACATCTTCGAGACCTACAAGGACCGGGTGAACGAGATCATCACCGGCACCGTGCAGCAGGTGGACCGCGGCAACGTGCTGGTGAACCTGGGGCGCGTGGAGGCCATGCTGCCCTGGCGCGAGCAGATCCGCGGCGAGAAGAGCCATCAGGGCAGCACCATCCGCGCCCTGATCATCGAGGTGCTGGACAGCGCCAAGGGGCCGCAGATCATCCTCTCGCGCAGCCATCCGGAGTTCCTGCGCATCCTCTTCGCCCAGGAGGTGCCCGAGATCCAGGAGGGCATCGTGGAGATCAAGGCCGTGGCGCGCGAGCCGGGCACCCGCTCCAAGATCGCCGTGGTCTCCCACGACGACCGCGTGGACGCCGTGGGCTCCTGCGTGGGCATGAAGGGCTCGCGCGTGCAGGCGGTGACCCGCGAGCTGGCGGGCGAGCGCATCGACATCGTGCCCTGGAGCGCGGAGCCGTCGCTGCTGATCAGCCGCGCCCTGAGCCCGGCCGAGGTCAACACCATCATCCTGCGCGACGATCTGCACGAGGCCACCGTGGTGGTCAACGACGATCAGCTCAGCAAGGCCATCGGCAAGGAGGGCAAGAACGTCCGCCTGGCCGCCAAGCTCACCGAGTGGAAGATCGACCTGGTCTCCTCGCGCGAGTACCACATCCGCCAGCGCGTGCGCCAGGAGGTGTGGATGGAGCTGAGCGAGATGACCGGCATGACCGACGAGCTGGCCGCGGCCCTGCGCGGCGCGGGCATCACCTCCATCGAGCACCTGGTGAACACGCCGCTGGACGAGCTGGAGGAGCTGGCGGGCCTGGGCGAGGAGAAGGCCATCGAGCTCTTCAACACCGCCAACGCCACGCTGGACGAGCTGGAGCGCATCATCGACACGACGGTGGCCGAGGAGCTCGCGGAGCTGGAGGCCAACGAGCGCCCGCTGATCGACGAGAGCATGCTGGGCGACGGCGCCCCGGCCGACGGCGAGGCCGCGGCGGCCGCCGCGGGCGAGGCCCCGGAGCGGGCGGCGGCGCCGCTGATCTCCGGCGGGCAGCTCTTCGCCGACTTCGATGCGAAGGTCAGCGAGCTGGCCGATGAGGACGGCGCGGCCGACGGCGGGGACGCGGAGGACTAGCCGTGGACGCGCCGCAGCGCGAGGTCGTGGTGGCGCGCCTGCTGGGCCTGCTGGGCCTGGCGCAGAGGGCCGGGAAGCTGGCCCTGGGCGGCACCGCGGCGGCGCAGATGATCGCCGGGCCCCGGCCCGCGCTGCTGATCGTGGCGCGGGACGCGGGGCAGGGGGCCAAGAAGCTGAGCCGGCTCGTTCCCCGGGAACGGGTCGTGGACGGGATCGTGGACCGCGCCGAGCTGGCGCGGGCCTTCCAGCGCGACGACCTGACGGTGGTCGCGGTGGAGGACCGCGGTTTCGTGAAGGGGATCCTGGAACTCGTCGCCGGCGCGGGCGCCGGCGGGGAGAGACCGGCGTCGGATTGACGATGGCGACGCGCCGGTCCGCAGAAGCCATGCAGGAAGCGCCATCATCGTCCGCTCCCAGGGAGCGGACCCGCGGAGGTCGATCGCCTTGTCGAGGAAGCTGAGGGTCTACGAGCTCGCCAAGCACTACGGTGTGGAAAGTCCCGCCATCCTCAAGATGCTGCGCGACATGCACGCCGAGGTGAAGAGCCACATGAGCGTCGTCGAGGACGACGCGGTGGACCGGATCCACGCCACGTTCCAGCGCAAGCGGGAGTTGATGCGCCTGAACTACGCCAAGGTGCACAACATGGATCCCGAGAAGCTGAAGCACGTGGCCAGCTTCCGTCCGCTGGAGAAGCCGGAGCCCGTGGACGAGCCGGAGGAGAAGAAGCCGGCCAAGAAGAAGACCGCCAAGAAGAAGACGACCAAGAAGAAGGTCGCGAAGAAGGCCGCACCCGCCAAGGAGGCCGAGGCCGAGGCCGAGGCCCCCGCTCCGGTGGAGGAGATCGCCGCCGTCGTCGAGCCCGAGGCGCCCGCGGCCGAGGAGCAGGAGACGGAGGAGACCGACGCCCGCCCCGTGCGCCGCGCCCGCATCGTGCGCCGCGCGCCCGCGCCGGTGCCCGAGACCCCCGCCGAGCCCGAGATCCCCGCCGCACCGGAGCCCGAGACGATCGCCGCCGCCGAGCAGGAGCCGGAGGCTCCCGCCGCCGCGGCCCCCGAGGCCCCCGCCGCGACCCCCGAGATCCAGGACGACGAGGCGGACGGCGGCGCCCCCGAGGACCCCGCCGGCACCGCCGCGGCGGAGCCCGAGGACAGGCCCGCGGACGACGGCGACCAGCCCAACGTCAAGCGGATCGAGCGCCGGCAGGCGCGGATCATCCGCGTGGGCCAGGGCTACGTGGCCACCACCACCGGCAAGGCTCAGCCCGAGCCCAAGCCCGCTCCGCGCCGCGGCGCCCCGGGCGGCGCTCCGGGCGGAGGGCACGGCGGCGGGCATGGCGGCGGGCACGGCGGCGGCCAGGGCGGCGGCCGCGAGAACGGGCCCGAGCAGTGGAACTGGGATCAGGTGAGCCGCGACCTCACGGGCCGCCGCAGCGCCCCGCGGCCGGCTCCGGCCGCCGGGACGGACCGCGACGTGCGCGAGTCGGTGCAGGCGGCCATCCAGCGCCGTCAGGAGGCGCGCGAGCAGTCCGGCGATTCCGGCCGCCGCAAGCGCCGCAAGAAGACCAAGGTGGACGACGCCGCCGTGGCCGCCAACGTGAAGCAGACCTTGGCCCAGATCGACGGCCCCAGCGGGCGCCGTCGCCGCCGCAAGGGCGGCGCCGTGGGCTCCGACTCCGAGATGGGTGAGCACGTGCTGCGAGTGACCGAGTTCATCACCGTGCAGGAGCTGGCCGACAAGTTCGAGGTGCCGGCCCGCGAGATCATCGGCAAGCTCTTCGCGCTGGGGGTGATGACCACCATCAACCAGCGCCTGGAGAAGGATCAGATCGAGCTGCTCGCCGAGGAGTTCGAGAAGGAGATCGACTTCCTGTCCGAGTTCGGGGAGGAGGAGCTGGACGAGGCCACCCCCGCGGTGCAGGAGGAGGACCTGGAGCCCCGCGCGCCGGTGGTGACGGTCATGGGCCACGTGGACCACGGCAAGACGTCGCTGCTGGACTACATCCGGCGCTCCAACGTGATCGCCGGCGAGGCCGGCGGCATCACCCAGCACGTGGCCGCGTACCGCGTGGAGACGGCGGGCGGACCCATCACCTTCCTGGACACGCCGGGCCACGAGGCCTTCAGCGCCATGCGCGCCCGCGGCGCCCAGGGCGCCGACGTTGTGATCCTGGTGGTGGCGGCCGACGACCGCATCATGCCCCAGACCATCGAGGCCATCAACCACGCCAAGAGCGCCGGCGTGCCCATGATCGTGGCCATCAACAAGTGCGACCTGCCGGCCGCGCGGCCCGACCTGGTGAAGCAGGACCTGCTGCAGCACAGCGTGGTGCTGGAGGACTTCGGCGGCAGCGTGCTGAGCGCGGAGATCTCCGCCAAGAAGGGCGACAACGTGGAACGGCTCCTGGAGCTGATCCACCTGCAGTCCGAGGTGCTGGAGCTCAGGGCCAGCCCCAAGGGCCCGGCCGTGGGCACCGTGGTGGAGGCCACCAAGGAGCAGGGCCGCGGCGTGGTGGTCACCGTGCTGGTGGACCAGGGCACCCTGCGCCAGGGCGACAACTTCCTGGTGGGCATGCAGGACGGCCGCGTGCGGGCGCTGCTCAACGAGCGCGGCGAGACGCTGACCGAGGTGACCCCGGGCATGCCCGCCGTGGTGCTGGGCGCCAACGACGTGCCCGTGGCCGGCGACCGCTTCCACGTGCTGGAGTCGGAGCGCGAGGCCCGCGACATCGCGGCCCGCCGCCGTCACCTGCAGCGCGTGCAGCAGTTCTCCGCCCCCAAGAAGACCATCAGCCTGGACAACCTGGCCCAGCTCGTGGCGGATTCGGAGCTCAAGGAGCTGCCGCTGATCGTCAAGGCCGACGTGTCCGGCTCCGTGGAGGCCATCTGCGACGCCATGATGCAGCTCAACACCGACGAGGTGCAGCTGCGCGTGGTCCACAAGGGCGTGGGCGCCATCAACGAGTCCGACGTGCTGCTGGCGGCCAACACCGGCGCCATGATCGTGGGCTTCCACATGCGCCCCGGCGCGGCCATCCTGGACCGCGCGGCCGAGAACAACGTGACCATCGAGACCTTCGACATCATCTACGAGGTCGTGGATACGATGAAGAAGGCCATGGCGGGCCTCCTGGGCACCATCCGCCGCGAGGTGTCCACGGGCACCGCCCAGGTGCGCGAGGTCTTCCGCATCCCGAAGGTGGGCGCCATCGCCGGCTCCTACGTGACCAACGGCACCATCATCCGCAACTCCCTGGTGCGGCTGGTGCGCGACGAGGTCATGATCTTCGAGGGCAAGATCAGCTCGCTGAAGCGCTTCAAGGACGACGCCAAGGAGGTCCAGCAGGGCTTCGAGTGCGGCATCGGCCTGGAGCACTTCCACGACCTGCAGGAGGGCGACCTCATCGAGACGTACCGGATCGAGGAAGAGGTCCGGACCGAGCTCTGATGACGCCGCCGTTCCCGCGTCCCGACAGGACGGCGCCCGCGCGGACGCCGTCCTGTCTCGTCCTGGAGAAAGCATGGATCCCTACAAGCTCGAACGTCAGAACTCCACCCTGCGCAAGGCCCTGAGCGAGCTCATCGCGGCGGAGGTGAAGGACCCCCGCGTGGGTCTGGCCGCCGTGAGCGAGGTGCGCCTGAACCGCGACCAGACCGTGGCCGAGGTCTTCGTGTCCGTGGTGGGCGAGGACGCCGAACAGCGCGACACCCTGCAGGGCCTGCGCAAGGCGCGCGGCTTCCTGCAGGGCCGCCTGGCCGACCTGCTGCGCCTGCGCCGTACGCCGGACCTGCGCTTCGTGCTGGACGATTCCCTGGAGCGCGGCCTGGGCGTGGAGGCCCTGCTGGAGACGCTGTCCGCCGAGGGCGCCGCCGAGGGCGACGCCGTCCGCGAGCGCGCGCGCACCCTGGAGTCCCTGACGCCGCCGCGCGAACTCCTGGAGACCCTCGCCGCCAGCGCCCGCGTGTGGGTGGTGCCCCACTGGAATCCCGATCCCGACGCCATGGGCAGCGCCCTGGCCCTGGGCCGCTGCCTGGAGCTGGCCGGCAAGGAGGTGGAGGTGATCGCCTACGACGATCCCCCCGCCGGCTTCGCCGTGCTGCCCGGCTACGACGAGGCCCTGCCGGCCGACGAGGCCGCCGACGTCATGGCCGAGACGCCGCCGGACCTGGTGGTCCTGGTGGACTGCCACGATCTGGCCCGCGCCGAGGGCCTGGCGGGCGTGCTGCGCCTGGCGCCCCGCGCCGTCTGCGTGGACCACCACCTGACCGACGACGGCGGCGACGTGCTCGACGGCTGGATCGAGCCCGTGGCCAGCTCCGCCAGCCTGCTGGTGATGAGGGTCATCGACGCGCTGGACGCGGCGGGCTTCGCGGGCCTGGACGCCTGCGGCCTGGACGCCGACATGGCGGCCAACATCTACGGCGGCCTGGTGACCGACACCGGCGGCTTCCGCTTCCCCAACACCCTGCCCCTGAGCTTCGAGGCGGCGCAGCGGCTGGCGGCCTTCGGCATCGACGTGGCGGAGCTGGCCGAACGCCTGCTCCACCAGCGCACCCGCCCCGCCGTGGAGCTCATGAAGCAGGTGGTGGGCACGTTCACCTTCCATGCCGACGGGCGCATCCTCTCGCTGCGCGCGACCCAGGCCATGCTGGCCGGCTCGGGCGCCCGCATGGCCGACACGGAGGGCTTCGTGAACCTGGCCACCGCGGTGGAGGGCGTGCTCTTCGTGGTCTTCCTCAAGGAGCGCGACGACGGCCGCTGGCGCGTCTCCCTGCGCGCCAAGGGCGACGGCGACGTGCAGGTCGTGGCCGCGGCCCGCGGCGGCGGCGGCCACCGCCTGGCCGCCGGCTGCACCCTGGACGGCGATGCGGACGCCGGCCTGCAGGCCCTGCTCCTGGACCTGGCGGCCCAGCTGGAGGCCTGAGGGTGGACTGGCCCCACGGCTTCCTGCTGGTGGACAAGCCCGCCGGCGATTCGTCGCGCCGCGTGGTGACCCGCGTCCAGAAGGCGCTGGGACCGCCGCCCGGCCGCCGGGGCCGGGGCGCGCCTCGCTTCCGCTGCGGCCACGCCGGCACCCTGGATCCCCTGGCCACCGGCCTGCTGGTGGTGCTGGTGGGCGCCGGCACCCGGCTCAGCGCCTTCCTCCAGGGTTGCGACAAGGTCTACCGCGCCACGGTGCGCTTCGGCACGGCCACCGATACCCTGGACGCCGACGGCGAGGTGGTGCTCACGGCGCCGGTCGCCCCGGACGCCTCGGCCCTGGACCGCGCCCTCGCCGCGCGCGTCGGCCCCGCGGACCAGGTGCCGCCCCTGGTCTCGGCCATCAAGCTCGACGGCCGCCCCCTGCACCGCCGCGTGCGCGCGGGGGAGGATCTGGCCCCGCCGCCGCCCCGCCGCGTCACCCTCCATGATCTGCGCCGCGAGGGGGAGCTCCGCACCGTGGACGACGGCCTCTGGGACGCGGACGTCCGCGTGGGCTGCAGCAGCGGCACCTACGTGCGCTCCCTGGCGCGCGACCTGGGCGAGGACCTGGGGGGCGCAGCCCACATCCACGCCCTGCGCCGTCTGGAGGCCGGCAGCTTCCGCGTGGACGACGCCCTGCCCGCCGCGCTGCTGGACGACCCCGCCGCCGTGCGCGCCGCCCTGCGCCCCTTGGCCGCGGCCCTGCCGGACATCCCCGCGCTGGCCGTGTCCGCCGCCGAGGCCGCCGAGCTGCGCCAGGGACGCCAGCCCGAAGCGGACTGGCTGACGCGCCTGCCCGCGCCGCCGCGCGCGGTGGCGGCCGGTCGCGAGCCCCTCTGGCGCATGCTGGACGCCGACGGCGGCCTGGTGGCCCTGGGCCGCCTGGAGACAGGTGCGGACGCGGCTGCGGCCCCCCGCGTCGCCGCCGTCTTCCCGCCCTCGATGCGACAGGAGGTCCCGCCGTGCACCTGATCCACCTGAGCGAGGAGCTGCTGACCCGGGCCCTGGGCGGCCGCGAGGCCCTGCCGGCGGCGGTGCTGCCGGCCAGCGTGGTCGCCGTGGGCTCCTTCGACGGCCTGCATCCGGGGCACCGCGCCCTCATCGACGCCGTGAAGCGCGAGGCGTCCGCGCGCGGCCTGGCCGCCTGCCTGTTCACCTTCCGCTCCCACCCGCGCGCCGTCCTGGACGGCCACGCCCCCCGGCAGATCACGAGCTGGCGCGAGAAGCTGGCCCTGCTGGGCGACGCCGGCCTGGACGCGGTGGTGGCCGTGGACTTCTGCCCGGCCCTGGCCCGTCTGGACTACCGCGATTTCGTGGACCGCTTCCTGATCGGCATGCTGGGCATGCGGCACCTGGTGGGCGGCCACGACCTGCACCTGGGCGCCGGCCGCGGCGGCACCGCGGCCACCCTGGCCGCCCTGGGCGGCGAGCGCGGCTACACCACGGAGATCGTGCCGGCCCGGTCCCTGCCCGACGGCCGCGTGATCAGCAGCTCCGCCATCCGCTCCCGCCTGGAGGCGGGGGAGGTGGCCGACGCGGCCCTGCTCCTGGGCCGCCCCTACTCCCTGTGGGGGGAGGTGGGCTACGGCGACGGCAACGGCGCCGCCCTGGGCTACCCCACGGCCAACCTGCGCCCCCTGGACGCCGCGAAGGTGCTGCCCGCACCGGGCGTGTACGCCGTTCGCGTGCACGTGCCGCTGGACGCCGTGGGCGCCGCCGACCGCGGGGCGGCCCTCGCCGAGTACGAGGGCGCCCTGCCCGAGATCGACCGCGAAGGCGTGCTGCGCGGGACCCTGGACACGGCCCGCGCCGTGTTCGCCGGCATGCTCAATCACGGCCGCGCGCCCACGGTGCACGCCGGCGGCCTGCCGGAGCCGCGGCTGGAGGTTCACATCCTGGACTTCAGCGGTTACATTCGCGAGCGCAGCCTGAAGGTGGAATGGATGGCGCACCTGCGCGCCGAGCGGCGCTTCGAGGGCCTGGAGGCCCTCAAGGCCCAGCTCGCCCGCGACGCCGCCCAGGTCCGGTCGCTCATCCCCAGGACGGAGGACGCATCATGACCGCGGTCCGCAAGGGCATCGTGCTGGCCGGCGGGGCCGGCTCCCGCCTCTACCCCCTGAGCCGGGTGGCCAGCAAGCAGCTGCAGCCGGTCTACGACAAGCCCATGATCTACTACCCCCTGTCCACCCTGATGATGGCGGGGATCGACGACATCCTGATCATCTCCACCCCCCAGGACACCCCGCGCTTCCAGGACCTGCTGGGCGACGGCTCCCAGTGGGGCGTGCGCTTCACCTACGTGGTGCAGCCGGAGCCCAAGGGCATCGCCCAGGCCTTCCTGCTGGGGGAGGCGTGGCTGGAGGGGCAGCCCGTCTGCCTGATCCTGGGCGACAATCTGTTCTACGGGCGCATGGGGCTGGACCGCATCGCCGCGGAGTTCGGCGGCGGGGCCCACATCTTCGGCTATCCGGTGCACGATCCCGAACGCTACGGCGTGGTGGAGCTGGGGCCCGACGGCACGGTGCTGTCCATCGAGGAGAAGCCGGCCAGGCCCAGGTCGCGCTACGCCATCCCCGGCCTCTACCTCTTCGACGGCGACGTGGCCCAGGTGGCGCGCGGTCAGGCCTATTCGGACCGGGGCGAGCTGGAGATCACCGGCGTCATCCAGGCCTACCTGGACCGGGGGCGGCTCACCGTGGAGAAGCTGGGCCGCGGCATCGCCTGGCTGGACACGGGCACGCACCAGAGCCTGCTGGAGGCCAGCCAGTTCATCGGGGCCCTGGAGGCGCGGCAGGGGTTGAAGATCGCCTGCCTGGAAGAGGTGGCGTACCGACGCGGCTTCCTGAACCGCCCCGAGCTGGAGGCCCTGGTGGCCACGCTGCCCCGCTCGAGCTACACGGAGTACCTCGTGCAGATCCTTAAGGAAGAGTCGTAAATGAATGTCATCAAAACGGATCTGAGCGATGTTCTCATCGTGGAGCCTCGGGTCTTCCAGGATGACCGCGGCTTCTTCTTCGAGAGCTGGAACGCCGCCCGCTGGCGGGAGGCCACGGGTCTGGACACGTCGTTCGTGCAGGACAACCACTCCAGCTCCCGCCTGGGGGTGGTGCGCGGCCTCCACTACCAGGTCCGCCACGTGCAGGGCAAGCTGGTGCGCGTGGTCCGGGGCGAGATCTACGACGTGGCCCTGGATCTGCGCCGTTCCTCGCCGGATTTCGGCCGCTGGACCGGGGCGCGCCTGAGCGCCGGGAACCGCCGCCAGCTCTGGATCCCCGCGGGCTTCGCCCACGCCTTCATGGCCCTGACCGACGACGCCGAGGTCCTCTACAAGACCACCGACGTCTACGACCGCGAAGCCGAGCGCTCCATCCTCTGGGACGACCCGGATCTGGGCATCGACTGGCCCCTGCCCTCGGCCAGCGTCCTCTCGGACAAGGACCGCGCCGGGGTGCCCTTCCGGGACGCCGAGACGTTCGCCTGATCCCTCAAGTCTCCGCATCTCAGGCCGAACCAAGGGGGGAGTTCCCGCTTGCCCTTCGGGCGGCCTTTCCCTATCATGGGGCCGCACCGGAACGCGGGGCCGAGCCCCGCGTTGTCGTGTGCCCATGAGACAGCGGGTTGGCATCCCAAATTCGCCAAGCCCACAACCGGCGAACCGCGAAGAGATTCCGGCCGGTGCGGGCGCCAACCTGCGGCCATCGTGACAAACGCGTTGAGTAGGAGGTTCTCGACGATGGCATTCTCCAAGGATCAGAAGGACCAGGTGATCGCGCAGTTCAAGAAGCACGAGAAGGATTCGGGTTCGCCCGAGGTCCAGATCGCGCTGCTGACCGCCCGCATCAAGCATCTCACCGAGCACTTCAAGACGCACAAGAAGGACTACCACTCGCGTCGGGGGCTGCTCAAGATGGTGGGTCAGCGCAAGCGCCTGCTGAACTACCTGAAGCGCAAGGACCTGGACAGCTATCGTTCCCTGATCGAGGAGCTCGGAATCCGCGGCTAGAGGGCCGCGGTGTCCAACCCCCCATGGGATCCGGTCAAGCGAGTCGAATCGCGCACGGTGCACCGGCGGCATGCCCCGGTGCGCCTTGCCGTGCCCGCGACCCGCACCGGCCAGCGTGACGATGGAAGCGACCGAGGAAAGATCGAATTCGCAGGTTGGAAAGCAGCTGGATGAGGAAAGCACAAGCCGCAAGCTGGAAGGATGAGAGAATGGAACTGAAGGCCCACAAGGTGTCCCTGCAGATGAACGGGACCGAGTACACGCTGGAGACCGGAAAGATGGCCCGCCAGGCCAGCGGATCCTGCCTGGTCGGCATGGGCGACACGCTCGCCCTGCTCACGGTGACCGCGGACAAGAAGCCGAGCGACCGCGACTTCCTGCCCCTGTTCGTGGAGTACCGCAACAAGACCTACGCCGCGGGCAAGATCCCCGGCGGCTTCTTCAAGCGCGAGGCCCGGCCGAGCGAGCGCGAGACCCTCTCGTGCCGCCTGATCGACCGCCCCCTGCGCCCCATGTTCCCCGACGGCTACCGCCACGCCACCGACGTGGTCGCCTTCGTGGTGAGCAGCGACGACAAGTTCCACGCGGACGTGCTGGCCATCACCGGCGCCTCCTGCGCCCTGAACCTGTCGGACATCCCCTTCCCCGAGGTGGTCTCGGGCGTGCGCGTGGCCGACGTGGACGGCGAGTTCGTGGTCAACCCCAGCTTCGACCAGCTGGAGGCCTCCGTGCTGGACCTGGTCGTGGCCGGCACCGACGACATCGTCTGCATGATCGAGGGCGAGTGCAAGGAGGTGCCCGAGGAGCGCCTGCTGGACGCCATCGAGTACGCCCACGGCTGGATCCGCAAGCTGAACGACCTGCAGCGCGAGCTCGTGAAGCTCGCCGGCGCCAAGGCCAAGTTCGAGGTGGCCGCGCCGGTCGTGAACCAGGAGAAGAAGGCCCAGGTGGCCTCGCTGCTGGGCGCGGACCTGACCGCCGCCATCAAGACCCCCGGCAAGCACGAGCGCGCCGAGGCCCTGGACGCCCTGAAGGCCAAGGTGGCCGCGTCCATGACCGACGCCGACGGCAACCCCGACGCCGAGGCCCTGGAGCTCTTCAAGAGCGTGGAGAAGGCCGCCATGCGCGGCATGATCCTGGACGAGGGCGTGCGCGTGGACGGCCGCGACCTGACCACCGTGCGTCCCATCGCCATCGACCTGGGCCTGCTGCCCCGCGCCCACGGCTCGGCGCTGTTCACCCGCGGCGAGACCCAGTCGCTGGGCACGGTGACCCTGGGCACCAAGATGGACGAGCAGAAGATCGACGCGCTCGAGGGCGAGTGGTGGAACAACTACTACCTCCACTACAACTTCCCTCCGTTCAGCGTGGGCGAGACCGGCCGCTACAGCGGCACCGGCCGCCGCGAGATCGGCCACGGCAAGCTGGCCGAGCGCGCCATCCGGCCCATCCTGCCCAGCCACGAGGAGTTCCCCTACACGCTGCGCATCGTGTCGGAGATCCTGGAGTCCAACGGCTCCAGCTCCATGGCCTCGGTGTGCTCCGGCTGCCTCGCCCTGAAGCAGGCGGGCGTGCCCGTGAAGAAGTCCGTGGCCGGCGTGGCCATGGGCCTCATCAAGGAGGGCGACCGCACCGCGGTGCTGACCGACATCCTGGGCGTGGAGGACCACCTCGGCGACATGGACTTCAAGGTCACCGGCACCGCCGACGGCATCACCGCCTTCCAGCTGGACACCAAGATCGCCGGCATCAGCCGCGAGATCATGGTCAAGGCCCTGACCGACGCCCGCAACGCGCGCATGCACATCCTGGGCATCATGGACGAGGCCATCGCCGAGCCCGCGCCCCAGCTGAGCGAGTACGCGCCCAAGATCGTGACCATCAGCATCCCGCCCAAGAAGATCGGCGAGCTGATCGGCCCGGGCGGCAAGGTCATCAAGAAGCTGCAGGAGGAGACCGAGACCAACATCGAGATCAACGACGAGGGTCAGGTCTTCATCTCCGCTCCGGATCAGGCCAAGGGCGAGGAGTGCCTGCAGCGGATCCGCATGATGATGATGGAGCCCGAGGTGGGCGCGGTGTACAAGGGCCGCGTGGTGAGCATCGTGGACTTCGGCGCCTTCGTGGAGTACCTGCCCGGCAAGGAGGGCCTGCTCCACATCTCCGAGCTGGAGTGGTTCCGCGTGGGCAACGTGGAGGACGTGCTCAGCCCGGGCGAGGAGGTCGAGGTCAAGCTGGTGGAGGTGGATGGCCGCAGCGGCAAGGTCCGCCTGAGCCGCAAGGCCCTGCTGCCGAAGCCCGAGGGCGCGGTGGAGAGCTCCGGCCCTCCGCGCGGCGACCGCGACCGCGACCGCGGCGACCGCGACCGCAACGACCGGGGCGGCCGCGGCCGCCGGCGCCGGTAGGGAGCACCGCCCGGTGAACTCCTTCGACTGGCTGGGCGAGTCGCCTCCGGGCCGCACGGTCCTGGCGAACGGGGCGGTCATCCTGACCGTCCCGATCGCCTCGGCGCGCTGCGTGTCCCTGGGCGTCTGGCTCCGCCACGGTTCCCAGGACGAGCCCGCCGGCCTCGGCGGGCTCGCCCATTTCCTCGAGCACATCGTCTTCAAGGGCAGCGAGCGCTTCTCGGCCTACGACCTGGCCCTGGCCTTCGACGGGGTGGGCGCCGCCGTGGACGCGTTCACCACCAAGGACCACGTGGTGTTCAGCCTCAAGGTGCTGCCCGAGTACCTGCCCCGCGCCCTGGACGTGATGGCCGACATGGTCCTGCGCCCGGCCCTGGATCCCGAGATGATCGCCCTGGAGCAGGACGTGGTCTGCGAGGAGATCCAGGAGGCTCACGACACGCCGGAGGACCTGCTCAACGACGCCTTCACGGCCCGCGTCTACGGCGACCACCCGCGCAGCCGTCCCATCCTGGGCGCCCCGGAGACGGTCCGCTCCTTCGACCGGGACCTGCTGCGCCGCGAGCACGCGTCCATGATGCGCGGCGCGAACCTGGTGATCAGCGCCGCCGGCGCCCTGCCGCCCGGCGTGGTGGACCTGCTGGCCGCCGCCTTCCTGGCCGCGCCGGTGCCCGGCCCCGACGCCGCGCCCCTGCCTTCCAGCGCCGACGCCCCCTTCCTGCCCGCGGCGGACGTGATCGCCGCCGCCGCCCGCGCCGACCGCCGCCTGGAGCTCCACGGCCCGGTGCAGCAGTGCTACTTCGAGTTCGGCAACCTGGCGGTTCCCTTCGGCCACCCCGACCGCATCCCCCTGGCCCTGCTGGCCAACGTGCTGGGCGGGGGCATGAGCAGCCGCATCTTCCAGGCCGTGCGCGAGCGCCTGGGCCTGGCCTACTCCATCTACACCTACACGGACATGGGCCGCGACGTGGGCCTGTTCAGCTGCGGCGGCTCCTGCTCGCCCGCCAAGCTGGAGCGCGTGATCGAGGTGTCGCGGGAGGAGTGCCGGCGCGTGCTGCGCGAGGGCGTGGACGAGGAGGAGCTGGAGAACAACCGCGCCCAGATCAAGTCGCAGCTCGTGTTCTCCATGGAGGGGACCGTGAGCCAGATGGGGCGCGCCGCCAAGGACGAGATCCATCACGGCCGCCACGTGCCCCTGGCCGAGCTGGTGACCGAGGTGGACGCCGTGGGGCCCGACGACCTCATGCGCTGCGCCGCCGCCTACGTGGACCCGGAGCGCTGGATCACGGCGGTGCACGGGCCCGAGCGCTAGCCCGGAGGGAGCCATGGCCCGCCGCCGCCACGACATGACCCTGCGCCCCGGCCTGCTGCTGGTCCTGGGCCTGGTGGGCGTGATCCTGACGGGAGGGCTGCTGCTGAGCCTGCCCTTCGCCGCCGCCGGAAACGGCGCCATCGCGCCGCTGGACGCGCTGTTCACCAGCACCTCGGCCGCCTGCGTCACCGGCCTGATCACCCGCGACACCGCCGTGGACTTCTCGCCGGCCGGCCAGGCCGTGATCCTGCTGCTGATCCAGATCGGCGGCCTGGGCGTCATGTCGGCCTCCGGCCTGATCTCGTTGCTGCTGGGGCGGGGCCTGGGCGTGCGCGAGGCGGGTCTGGTGCGCGATCTCTTCGACACGCGCCTGCGCTCGGCGGCGGGGGGGATGCTGCGGCGCATCGTGGAGCTGACGCTGGCGATCGAGGTCCTCGGCGCCGTGCTGCTCCACCTGGCGGCGGCGGACCGCATTCCGGATCCCGGCGCCCGCGCCTGGTGGAGCCTCTTCCACAGCGTGTCCGCCTTCTGCAACGCGGGCTTCAGCCTGGAGTCGGACTCGCTCATCTCCGTGGCGGGGGACGCCGGCGTCATGGGCGTGATCTCGGCCCTGCTGATCCTGGGCGGCCTGGGCTTCGCGGTCATCATCAACACCACGGCGTGGCTGCGCGGGCGCGCGCTGCGGCGGACCCGCCGCGGCCGCGTGCGTCCGGTGCGCCTGGGCGTGCAGGCCCGCGTGATCTGGCGGCTGACGGGGCTGCTCCTGCTGGGCGGCATGGCGCTGCTCCTGCTGCTGGAACGTCAGGGCGCCCTGGCCGGCGCGCCGTGGGGCGAGCGGCTGGCCCTGGCCTGGTTCCAGTCGGCCACCTGCCGCACGGCCGGCTTCAACTCCATGGATCTGACGGCGCTGGGGCCCGCGTCGCTGCTGGTGATGATGGTGCTCATGGCCGTGGGCGCCGCGCCCGGCTCCACCGCCGGCGGTCTGAAGCTCACCACGGTGGCCATCCTCTACGCCAACCTCCGTTCCATCGTGCTGGGCAGCGAGGCCGCGGTGCTCTTCGACCGCGAGGTGCCGCGGCTGGCCGTGCGCCGCGCCTTCATGGTCTTGACCTCGTGGCTGCTCGCGGTCACCCTGGGGCTGGGCGTGCTGCTCGCGGTGGACGCGGGTCCGTTCGCGCCGGTGCTGTTCGAGGTGATCTCCGCCCTGGGCACCGTGGGGCTCTCGCTGGGGCTGACGCCGACGCTGCCGGCCGCCGGCAAGGTGATGGTGATCCTGCTGATGTTCCTGGGCCGCCTGGGGCCGCTGGCCGTGGCCTACGGCCTGGTGCGCAGCCGCCGCGGCGTGTCCGTGAGGTATCCGGAAACCGACATCATGGTGGGCTAGGAGGAGGATGACGATGCGCAAGGTGGCCGTGTTCGGCCTGGGCCGGTTCGGTTCGGCCGTGGCCCGCACCCTCAGCGCCGAGGGCGTGGAGGTGCTGGCGGTGGATCAGGACCGCGCCCTGGTGGACGCGCTGAAGGACGAGGTGGCCGTGGCCGTCTCCTTCGACGTGACCGACCGCGAGGCCCTGCGCCGCTACGAGGTGGGGGAGATGGACGCGGTCGTCATCGGCATCGGCGCCGGCTTCGAGGCGTCGGTGATGACCACGCTGCTGTGCAGCGAGCTGGGGGCCAGGCGCATCGTGTGCAAGGCCCTCTCGCAGCGGCAGCGCGACGTGCTGAAGCTGGTGGGCGCCCACGACGTGGTGCTGCCCGAGGAGCAGATGGGCCGCTGGCTGGCGGAGAACCTGCTCCACGGCTCCGTCGTGAACCTGGTGGAGCTGCCCGAAGGCTACCTGCTGCGTCAGGTGGAGCTGCCCCGCGCATGGCGCGGCAAGACCCTGGCCGAGCTGCGGCTGCTGCAGACCTTCCACATCAGCCTGGTCCAGGTGCATCGCCGCGTGGACGGCGTGGACACCCGCCTGCCGCTGCCGGCCGGCGACTTCAGGCTGCTGGAGGGGGACACGCTGGACGTCATCGGCCCGGAGACGGATCTGGCGGACTTCCGCAGCGCCGGTTCCTGAGGCCGAGCGCCCCGGAGCTCAAAAAACGCTTTTCCTGCCGTGCCCCCGGGGCTAGATTGATGGACGCGATCCGTCCCGGACGCGGCGCCCCCGCGCGCCGTCCGCGGGCGATCCCCGGACTTTTCCGGCGCGCGAAGGGAGTCCGCTCCGGTTCGTCGCCTCATGACCTCAAAGGAGACACCCCGATGCTCACCACGAAGCGTCTCGCCCTGCTCGCGCTGCTGGCCCTGGCGTATGCCGCGTTCTCGGGTTGCGCGCCGTGCAAGGACTACAAGGCCATCATCGCGGACCTGGACACCCAGATCGAGGGTCTGCAGGCGGAGATCGCGGACCGCGAAGCCACCATCGTCGAGGGCGAGCAGCTCGCGGCGGACCTGCGCGAGCAGATCGCCGAGGTGGAGGCCCAGAAGGAGGTCCTCGTCGAGCAGATGAACGAGGTGGTCACCGTGACCATCCCCGAGTCCATCCTGTTCGCCTCCGGCCAGGTGATGATCCTGGACACCATGGTCCCCACCCTGGAGGCCATCAAGGAGACCTGCGAGAAGGCCGAGTACGCCGAGTGGGACATCTGGGTGGAGGGCCACACCGACAGCCAGAAGCTGTGGGAGGACTTCCAGGAGATCTGGCCCAGCAACTGGGAGCTGGGCGCCGCCCGCGCCGCGGCCGTGACCCGCTACCTCACCAACTGGCTGAACATGGACGCCGACCGCTTCGCCGTGGTGAGCTACGGTCCCTTCCGTCCGGTGGGCGACAACGCCACCGCGGAAGGCCGCAAGGAGAACCGCGCCGTGCGCATCGTGCTGCACAAGCCCGAGCGGCTCTGGGCCAAGAACAACCAGTAGCTTCCGCTGCAGGGTGAGAGGAACGCGTGAGGCCGCCCGGGAGGGCGGCCTCGTCGCATTCCGGCGGGGCGGTTCAGCGTCGGGCGGCGGCGGCCTCGGCGCACTCCGCCAGGCCGGCCAGGGCGCGGTCCACGTGGGCCGGCGTGTTGAACGGGCCGAAGGAGAAGCGCACGGTGCCGCGTCCGTCCACGGTGCCCAGGTCCTCGTGGACCAGGGGCGCACACTGGAGGCCGGTGCGCACCAGCACGCCGTGGTCCACGTCCAGGCGCAGGCCCACCTCGTCGGCGGGCATGCCGTCCACCGTGACCGACACCACGGCCACCCGCGGACCGCCGTCCACGGCCAGGGCGCGCACGCCGGGCAGGTCCGCGAGGCCGGCGGCGAAGCGGTCGGCCAGGGACGCCTCGTGGGCCGCCACCGTGGCCGTGCCGCGCTCCCGCAGCCAGGCCAGGCCCGCGGCCAGGCCCGCCACACCGCTCAGGTGGTGGGTGCCCGCCTCCAGGCGGTAGGGGAACTCCTCCAGGTGCCCGCGCTCCGCCGAGCGCACGCCCGTGCCGCCCCAGCGCGTGGCGCGGATGGGCACGTCCGGCGCCACGGCCAGGCCGCCGGTGCCGGTGGGGCCCAGCAGGCCCTTGTGGCCGGTGAAGGCGAGCAGGTCCACGCCCCAGGCCGCCATGTCGATGGGCGTCACGCCCGCGGTCTGGGCCGCGTCCAGCAGCAGCAGCACGCCGCGCTCGCGGCATAGGGCGCCCACGGCGGCGGCGTCCTGCACCGTGCCCAGCACGTTGGAGGCGTGGTTGAGCACCACCAGGCGGGTCTCGGGACGGAGGGCGGCGGCGATGGCCGCGGGATCCACGCGGCCGGGGGCGGCGCAGGGGACCAGGTCGTGGGAGATCACGCCCAGGCGGGTGAGCTCCCACAGGGGGCGCAGCACCGAATTGTGCTCCAGGCGCGTGGAGACCACGTGGTCGCCGGGTCGGCAGACGCCGGCGATGGCGGTGTTGAGGGCGTCGGTGGCGTTGGCGGCGAAGACCACGCGGTCGCCGTCGCCGCCGGGGAGGCCGAAGAAGGCGGCCAGGTCCGCGCGGGCGCCGTCCAGCAGGCGGCCCGCCTCCACCGCCAGATCCGAGCCGGAACGGCCGGGGCTCACGCCCAGCTCGCGGGCGGTGCGGTCCACGGCGCGGTGCACGGCGTCGGGCTTGGGGAAGGTGGTGGCGGCGTTGTCCAGATAGATCAGATCGGTCATGGGAAGCCTCCCGACGGCCAGTATGGGACGGCGGCGCGGAACCGGCAAGGACATCCGGCGTTGTGCATCGGGCCCGTCGGTGCTATGGGTATGGATTCCATTTCTGCAACCCCCGGAGGTCCCGCGAATCATGAAGCGTGCGCTCGTCTGCCTGTCCGCCGTCCTGCTGCTGGGGGCGGCCGTCGCTCCGGCCCAGACCTTCGTCCGCCTGGGCACGGACGAGGGCGACATCCTGCTGGTGCTCAAGCCCGAGGTCGCCCCCCGCCACGTGGCCAACTTCCTGGCCCTGGGCGAGGCCGGCATGTACCAGGGCACCTACTTCCACCGCGTGATCCCCGGCTTCATGATCCAGGGCGGCGACCCCAACACCAAGAACGACGACCGCGCCGACGACGGCCAGGGCGGCCCCGCCTGGAGCGACCTGCTCTCCGGCGACGACCTGAAGAAGGTGGAGGAGGTGCGCGCCCTGCTGGAGGCCCGCGGCCTGGGCGGCCTGCCCGAGCGCGCGTCGATCCGCGCCGAGTTCAACGACGAGACCCACGTGCGCGGCACCCTGTCCATGGCCCGCGCCAACCACCCGGATTCGGCGGGCAGCCAGTTCTTCATCACCGTGGCCGACACGCCGCACCTGGACCGCAAGTACACGGTCTTCGGCAGCGTGGTTTCCGGCATGGACGTGGTCGACGCCATCGTGGGGGCGGCGCGCGACAACCGCGACAATCCCCTGGAGCCCATCCACATCACCGGCTTCACCGAGCTGGACGGCCCCGGCGCCCTGAGCGACGACGAGCGCGCGGCGTGGGACGCCTTCGGCACCGCGGCCAGCGAGGCGGTCGGCAAGTAGATGGCCCGCGACACCCTGAGCATCCGCGGCGCGCGGGTGCACAACCTGCGCAACATCGACGTGGAGCTGCCCCGGCGGAAGCTCGTGGTGGTCACGGGGCCCAGCGGCTCGGGCAAGTCGTCGCTGGCCTTCGACACCCTGTACGCCGAGGGGCAGCGCCGCTACATCGAGAGCCTGTCCAGCTTCGCGCACCAGTTCCTGGATCAGCTGCCCAAGCCGGACGTGGACCGCATCGAGGGTCTGTCGCCGGCGCTGGCCATCGATCAGAAGGGCCTGGGCAGCAACCCGCGCTCCACCGTGGGCACGGTCACGGAGATCGTCAACTACCTGCGGCTGCTGTACGCGCGCTGCGGCGAGATCATCTGCCCGGACTGCGAGATCCCCGCCTCGTCGCGGCCGCTGGCGGAGATCCAGGACGCGGTGGCCTCGCGGCCCGAAGGCACGCGGCTGTGGATCCTGGCGCCGCTGGTGGCGGGCCGCAAGGGCGCCCACAAGAAGCTGCTGGACGGGCTGCGCGAGCAGGGCTACGTGCGCGTGCGCGTGGACGGCCGGCTCCATGACCTGGACGATCCGCTGGACCTGGCCGCCGGCGCCCGCCACGACATCGCCGTGGCCGTGGACGGGCTGGTGGTGAGGCCGGGCGTGGAGTCGCGGCTGGCCGACGCCGTGGGCCGCGCCGTGGAGATGGGCGGCGGTTCCGTGCTCATCCAGGAGGGCGACGCCGTCACCCACTACAGCCGCGAGGCCGCCTGCCCCGGCTGCGGCCGCAGCTTCCCGGCCCTGGAGCCGCGCCTGTTCTCCTTCAACTCGCCCGCCGGCTCCTGCCCCGAGTGCCAGGGCCTGGGCACCCTGCCCACCATCCGTCCCGACGTGCTGGTGCCGGACCCCGAGCTGAGCCTGGCCGACGGAGCCGTGGCCTTCCTGCGCGGCAAGGAGAGCAGCTGGCTCTTCACGCAGGTGGAGGCCTTCGCCGGCGCCCTGGACTTCTCCCTGCAGACGCCCTGGCGCGGGCTGGACGACGAGGCGCGCGCGATCCTGCTCTACGGCATGGACCGCGCCCAGCGCGCCCGCCTGTCCGAGCACAAGCACTACGACGCCTTCCTGGCCGACTGGGAGGGGCTGATCCCCGAGCTGCTGCGGCGGCACCGCGAGACCAAGTCGGAGAAGGTGCGCAAGTCCCTGGGCGACCTCATGAGCCCGGAGACCTGCGTGGCCTGCGGCGGCCACCGCCTGCGCCAGGACGCCCTGGCGGTGCGCCTGGGCGGGCGGCACATCGGCGAGGTGGGGGACCTGGCCCTGAGCGAGGTGGCCGCGTGGGCCGCGGACCTGGCGTTCCAGGATCCCGTGAAGTCGGCCGTGGCCGTGCCGGTGCTGGACCAGATCCGCGAACGCTGCCGTTTCCTGGTGGACGTGGGCGTGGGCTACCTGAGCCTGGCGCGCAACGTGAGCACCCTCAGCGGCGGCGAGGGCCAGCGCGTGCGGCTGGCCACGCAGGTGGGGTCGCGCCTGACCGGCGTGCTCTACGTGCTGGACGAGCCCAGCGTGGGCCTGCATCACCGCGACATCCACCGCCTCATCGCCACCCTGCAGCGCCTGCGCGACCGCGGCAACTCCGTGGTGGTGGTGGAGCACGACCTGGACGTCATGCGCGCCGCCGACCACCTGCTGGACCTGGGCCCCGGCGCGGGAGAGCACGGCGGCCTGGTGGTGAGCCAGGGCACGCCCGCGCAGGTGGCGGCGGATCCCGGCAGCGCCACCGGACGCTGGCTGGCCCGCCGCGGCGGCGACCAGAGCCCGGACCCGGTCAGCGGCGGCGCCCCCGCGGAGCACTGGCTGCGCGTGCGCGGCCTGCGCGGCCGCAACCTGCGCGGCATCGACCTGGAGATCCCCCTGGAGCGGCTCACCGTGGTGACCGGCGTGTCGGGCTCGGGCAAGAGCACCGCCGTGCACGCCACCCTCTACCGCATCCTGGCGCGGGACCTCCACCGCGCCGGCACCGAGCCCGCCCCCTACGACGGCGTGGAGGGCCTGGACCGCCTGGGTTCCGTGGTGCTGGTGGACCAATCGCCCATCGGCCGCTCGCCGCGCTCCACCCCGGCCACCTACACCGGGCTGATGACCCCCCTGCGCAAGCTCTTCAGCGAGACAACCCTGGCCAAGATGCGCGGCTACAAGCAGGGCCGTTTCAGCTTCAACACAGGCGACGGCCGCTGCCAGGTCTGCGAGGGCGCCGGCGTGCGCCGCCTCACCATGGACTTCCTGCCCGACGTGGAGATCCCCTGCGAGGCCTGCGAGGGCCGGCGCTTCGGCGCCGAGACCCTGGAGGTGCACTTCAAGGGCCGCTCCCTGGCCGACGTGCTGGAGATGCCGGTGGAGGAGGCGCGCGAGTTCTTCAGCGCCATCCCGCCCTGCCGCCGCCTGCTGGACCTCATGGACGAGGTGGGCCTGGGCTACCTGCGCCTGGGCCAGACCGGCGCCACCCTCTCCGGCGGCGAGGCCCAGCGCCTCAAGCTGGCCAAGGAGCTGGCGCGCGGGCACCGCACCAAGAGCCTCTACATCCTGGACGAGCCCACCACGGGCCTCCACTTCAGCGACGTGGAGCGGCTCATGGACATCGTGGCGCGGCTGGTGGGGCAGGGGCAGACGGTGGTGGTCATCGAGCACAACGCGGAGGTGATCCGCCGCGCCGACCACGTCATCGACCTGGGGCCCGAGGGCGGCGCCGAGGGCGGCCTCATCGTGGCCCAGGGCAGCGTGGCCGAGGTGGCCGGCGCTCCCGGATCGTACACCGGCGCCATGCTGGCGGACCTGTTCGCGGGACGTTGAGCGCTCCGCGCGCCGCGGGGGGAAATCCCCTTGGCGTGAGCGGGGGGCCGATCTACATTAGCGGCGGCCCGGCGGTCGCAGGGACCGCCGCCCGCCCTTGGCATCCCCGGATCCCCCGTCGTCGGAGGTTGGCGCCGTGGCTCCCGCATCCCCCCAGGACCTCAAGCAGACCCCCCTGACCGCCTGGCACCGCGAGAACGGCGGCCGCATGGTGGAGTACGCCGGCTTCGAGATGCCCGTGCAGTACCGCGGCGTCCTGGCCGAGCACGCCGCCGTGCGCCAGGGCGTGGGCCTCTTCGACATCACGCACATGGGGGAGATCCTCGTGAGCGGCGCCGGCGCGGGCGCCTGGCTGGACGGCCTGGCCACCAACCGCGTGCTGGCCCTGCCCCTGGGCGGCGTGGTCTACACGGCCATGTGCCGCGAGGACGGCGGCGTGCTGGACGACATGCTCATCTACCGCCTGGACGTCGAGGAGTGGATGGTGGTGTGCAACGCCGCCAACCACGCCAAGATCGCCGCCTGGCTGCAGGCCCGCCTCGCTGGCGCGGAGCGGGTGGCGGTACGGGACGTGAGCGACGCCACCGCGCTGATCGCCGTGCAGGGCCCCGCGGCCGCGGAGCTCATGGCGCGCGTGCCGGCCCTGGCCGGCTGCGCCGACGCCGTGGCGGCGCTGGACTTCTACACCTGCGCGGCCTGCGACGGACCCGGCGGCCGCTGGATCGTCTCGCGCACGGGCTACACCGGCGAGCGCGGCTACGAGCTCTACGTGCCCGTCGCCGACGCTCTCGCGCTGTGGGAGACCCTGTTGGCGCAGGGCGCGGACCTGGGCGCGGAGCCCATCGGCCTGGCCGCCCGCGACACCCTGCGCTTCGAGGTGGCCTACTGCCTGTACGGCCATGAGCTGGCCGAGGACGTGACGCCCCTGGAGGCCGGCATCGGCTGGGCCGTGCGCCTGAAGGACCGCGCCTTCGTGGGCCGCGACGCCCTGGCCGCGCAGAAGGCCGCCGGCGTGCCGCGCCGTCTTGTGGGCCTGGAGGTCCTGTCGCCCGTGGAAGGCCGTCCCGCGCCCATCGCGCGGCAGGACGCGGAGATCTTCGTCGGCGAGCGCCGGGTGGGGGCCGTGACCAGCGGCACCAAGAGCCCCACCCTGGACCGCCCGCTGGCCATGGCGCTGATCGCGGCCGACGCGATCGACGCCGAGCTCGAGGTGGACATCCGCGGCCGGCGCGCGCCGGTGCGCACGGTCCCGTTGCCGTTCCTTCCCGCGCGCGTCAAGGGCGACCCGCGCGCCGAGCGTTGACCCGTCCCAACCCCGGAGGTGCCTCATGGCTGCCGACGACCGCAAGTACACCAAGGAACACGAGTGGGTCATGGTCGAGGGCGACGTGGCCACGGTGGGCGTCACGGACTACGCCGCCAGCGAGCTGGGCGACGTGGTCTTCCTGGAGCTGCCGGAAGCCGGCAGCCCGGTGACCCAGGGCGACGCCGTGGGGACCATCGAGACCGTGAAGTCCGTGGAGGATCTCTTCAGCCCCGTCACCGGCGAGGTGATCGAGGTGAACGAGGACGTCCTGGACGCCCCCGAGACCGTCAACGCCTCGCCCATGGACGGCGGCTGGCTCTTCAAGGTGCGCCTGGACGGCGACGCCGACCTGGACGAGCTGCTCACCGCCGACGAGTACCAGGCCCTGATCGGAGGCTGAGCTCCATGCCCTACACGCCGCACACCGAGCAGGACGTGCGGGAGATGCTGCGCGTCGTGGGCGTCGATTCCATCGACGCCCTCTTCGCCTCCCTTCCCGCCGAGGTCCGCGTGGACGCCCTGAACATGCCCCCGGGCCTCTCGGAGCACGACGTGCTCCAGGTCCTGGGCGGCCTGGCGTCGCTCAACACGCCCCAGGGCGACTACGCCTCGTTCCTGGGGGGCGGGGTGTACGACCACCTGATCCCCTCGGCCGCCGAGGCCATCACCTCCCGCAGCGAGTTCCTCACGGCCTACACGCCGTACCAGCCGGAGGTGAGCCAGGGCACGCTGCAGGTGATCTACGAGTGGCAGACCTTCATCACGCGCCTGACCGGCCTGCCCGTGAGCAACGCCAGCATGTACGACGGCGCCACGGCCCTGGTCGAAGGCGTGCTGATGGCCCTGGCCAAGACGCGCCGCAGCGTGGCGGTGGTGCCGGAGACGTTGAACCCCCGCTACCGCGCGGTGCTGGACACGCACCTGGCCTGGAACGGCATGGAGGTGCGCACGGCCGGCCGCGCCGCCGACGGCACCACGGATCCCGACGCCCTGGCCGCCGTGCTGGACGACGCCGTGGGCTGCGTGGTGATCCAGAACCCCAACTACCTGGGCTGCCTGGAGAAGGCCGACGCCCTGGCCGCCCAAGCCGCGGCCTCCGGCGCCCTGGTGGTGGCCTGCGTGAATCCCGTGTCCCTCTCGCTGCTGAAGACCCCCGGCGAGTACGGCGCCGCCGTGGCCGTGGGCGAGGCCCAGCCCTTCGGCGTGCCGCCCACCTGGGGCGGGCCGCTGCTGGGCTTCCTGAGCTGCACCGACGAGCTCAAGCGCCAGATCCCCGGCCGCGTGGTGGGCCGCACCCAGGACGCGCGCGGGCGCGAGGGCTACGTGCTCACGCTGCAGACCCGCGAGCAGCACATCCGCCGCGAGAAGGCCACCAGCAACATCTGCAGCAACCAGGGCCTGAACATGTGCCGCGCCACGGTGACCATGGCGCTGCTCGGCGCCGAGGGCCTGCGCGAGATGGGCCACGCCAACCGCGTGCGCTGCGAGACCCTGCGCGGCCTGCTGCGCGAGCTGCCCGGGGTGGAGCTGCCCTTCGCGGCGCCGGTCTTCAACGAGTTCGTGGTGCGCCTGCCCGGCGACGCCGAGGACTTCTGCGAGTACGCCCGCGAGCGCGGCCTGCTGCCCGGCATCGTCCTGGACGGCGCCGCCGGCTGCGACGAGCGCGACCTGCTGGTGGCCGTGACCGAGAAGCGGTCCACGGTGGACATCCAGGCCTACGCCGAGATCCTGCACGACTACCTGGAGGAGGTGGAGGCGTGAGCCGCGACATCGAACCCATCCGCTGGGGCGCCAGCCTGCAGCCCAGCCTCTTCGAGCTGGGGCGGCCCGGCCGCCGCGCCGTGGACATGCCCCGCTGGGACGACGACGAGCCCGACACCGCGCTGCCGGCGGAGTACCTGCGCGCCGCGCCCGCGGACCTGCCGTCCCTGAGCGAGCCCCAGGTGCTGCGCCACTACACGCGGCTGAGCAACCTGAACCACCACATCGAGCGCGGCATGTACCCCCTGGGCAGCTGCACCATGAAGTACAACCCGCGGCTGAACGAGAAGGTGGCGGCCCTGCCGGGCTTCGCCGACCTGCACCCGGACCAGCACGTGGACGACATCCAGGGCCTGCTCTGCGCGCTCAAGATCCTGGAGGACAGCCTCTGCCGCATCACGGGCTTCGCCGCCTGCAGCCTGGTGCCGTCGGCCGGCGCCCAGGGCGAGCTCATGGGCATGGCCTGCATCCGCGCGTTCCATGTGGCCAACGGCCAGCCGGAGCGCGTGGAGGTGCTGATCCCGGACTCCGCCCACGGCACCAACCCGGCCTCGGTGGTGCTGGCGGGCATGACGCCGCGCACCATCGCCTCGCGCGCGGACGGCCGCCTGGACGTGGACGCCGTGCGCGCCGCCGTGGGTCCCGCCACCGCGGGCATCATGATCACCAACCCCAACACCCTGGGCCTCTTCGAGACGGAGATCCGCGAGGTGGCCGCGGTGGTGCACGCGGCGGGCGGACGCCTGTACATGGACGGCGCCAACATGAACGCCATCCTGGGGCGCGCCCAGCCGGCGCTCATGGGCTTCGACGTGGTGCACCTCAACCTGCACAAGACCTTCAGCACGCCCCACGGCGGCGGCGGTCCCGGCGCCGGCCCCATCTGCGTGACCGCGGAGCTGGAGCCCTTCCTGCCGGGCGCGCGCATCGTGGAGGAGGACGAGGTCTACGATCTGGTCCACCGCGACGGCGCGCCGGCCATCCACACCCACCTGGGCAACGTGGGCGTGCAGCTGCGGGCCCTGGCCTACATCCTGCGTCTGGGGGAGGAGGGCCTGCGCCGCGTGTCGGACCTGGCGGTTCTCAACGCCAACTACCTGCTCAAGCGCCTGACCTCCGAGGGCGTGCTCCAGGTGGACCACGCGCAGGGCTGCCTGCACGAGTTCATCGCCAGCGGCCGCGACTGGAAGAAGGAGTTCGGGGTGCGCACCCTGGACGTGGCCAAGCGCCTGCTGGACTACGGCGTCCATGCGCCCACGATCTACTTCCCGCTGATCGTGGAGGAGGCCATGATGATCGAGCCCACGGAGACCGAGTCCAAGGAGACCCTGGACCACTTCGTGGAGATCCTCAAGGCCATCCGCGCCGAGGCGGCCGCCGATCCGGACGTGCTGCACAACGCGCCGGAGAACACCCCCATCGGCCGCCTGGACGAGGCGCGCGCGGCCCGGCAGCCGGACCTGAGCTGGATGGGCCCGTGCAATTGCTGAGGCGCCCGTGAAGCTCCGCGTGCTGCGTGACGGCCCCCGCCCGGGGGCCGTCAACATGGGCCTGGACGACGGCCTGCTCCGCGCCCACCGTCCCGGCGACGACCCGGTCCTGCGGCTCTACCGCTGGGAGCCGGCCTGCGTCACCTACGGCTACCACCAGAAGCCCGAGGACTTCGACGCCGCCGCCGTGGCCGCCCGCGGCTGGCACCTGGTGCGCCGTCCCACCGGCGGCCGCGCCATCCTGCACCACCAGGAGCTGACCTACGCGGTGGTGGGCACCTCGCCCTCGCCCCTGTTCGGCGACAGCCTCCACGACTCCTACATGACCATCAACCGCGCCCTGGTCGCCTTCCTGGAAGGTCTGGGCCTGCGGCCCGACATCAGCGAGGGGGAGAGCCTGGCGGCGGCGCGGGGCGCGGTGTGCTTCGAGTCGGCGGGGCAGCACGAGATCACGGTGGGGGGACGCAAGGTGGTGGGCTCGGCCCAGCGTCGGCGCGACGGCGTGTTCCTGCAGCACGGCTCCATCCTGACCGGCCCGGCCCACGCCGACCTGCTGGCCTGCCTGGCCGGCGGCCACGACACCCCGGCCGCCCGCGCGAAGCTGCTCGAGGCCACCACGGACCTCGAGCGGCTCCAGGGTTTCGCTCATTCCGCGGCGGCCTACGCCGACCTGGAGGACCGCCTGGCGGCGGCCTGCGCCCAGGCCTTCGGCGTGGAGACCGCCGAGTCCTAGAAGGCCATCCCCAGGCCCGACGCCACGCTCAGCCCCTTGGTGTCCTCGGGCACCCAGCCGCCCTGGTTGGCCACGGCCACGTCCCAGCGCAGAGGTCCCAGGCCCAGGCCCAGACCCACCGACGAACGCCGGCCCGCGGGCCCGCCCGTGGCGGCGCCGAACCGCGGCCGGAACCACGACGCGATCTGCAGCTCCACGCCCACGCTCAGCTCCGTGCCGCCCGCGGCGGGACGGTCGTCCAGGGGCATGGCCACGTCGGCGGCGTAGAGGATCATGCCCAGGCGGTTGCTCGCGCCCACGCGCAGGCGGCCCGGCAGGTCGGAGGTGTAGGGGTCGCCCGCGGCGGTGCTCTCGGACTCCACCACCTGATCCTCGATGTCGTCGGTGGAGGCGTTGATGGAGTCGGCCGTCGCCGACCACACGTGCCGCTCCACGTCCGTATCCCAGTTCAGGGCGCCGGCCAGGTTGTCCACGGCCAGCCCGAAGGTCCAGCCCCGCGGCGCCTGCAGCGTCATGCCCAGATCCATGGCCCAGCCCGTGCCGCCGCGGCTGGTCACGTACGACGCCTCGGCCTCGCCCTTCACGGCGTCGAAATCCGTGCTGATGCCGCCCGTGGCCGACTCCACGCGGAAGTCGTACAGGCCGTGCAGGTAGCGCGCGTTCACGCCCAGGCTCAGCCGGTGCGTGCGGCGCGTGACCAGCGGGGTGGCCCAGCTCAGGGTGGCCGCGGCCATGGCCGAGGCCTCGCCGTCGGTGTCGTCGAAGGAGAAGCTCTGGCCGATGGAGTTGCCCATGAGGATCAGGTCGAAGAAGTCGCGGTCCAGGGTGCCGCTGCCGCCGGCGATGCCCTGCAGCGAGAAGGCGAAGGACCCGGCGCAGAACCCCAGGGCGCTGGCGCGCACGTTGGCGTCCAGGATCAGGCCGTCCATGGGGATGTCGCCCAGCAGGACCTGCTTGTCGGCCTCGGTGAGCACCGCGCCGGTGACCTGGTTGTAGCGGTCCAGGCTGAAGCTGTTGTTGTGGACGTCCACGGCCACGGAGGCCAGGCCCACGTTCACCTCGCCCTTGCGGTTCATGACCAGGTTGGCCGGGTTCCAGTCCACGGCGGCCAGGCCGCGCGCGGCGGCGGTGCCCGCGTTGCCCATGCCCATGGCCCGCACGTGGCCCTGGGCCAGCGCCGGCGCGGCGAGGGCCGGCAGCAGGAGCGCGAGGATGATGGCTCGAAGGTGTCGCATGGTGTTCTCCCTCACTCCTGGACCAGGATCTCGGCGGACAGGGCGGCGCGCACGTCCAGGCGGTCGCCCACGCGCACGGTGATGGCGGCGCCGTCGGTGCCCGGCAGGCGGGCCACCACGGCGAAGTAGGCGCCCTCGGCGGTGATGGCGCGGATGTCGTCGGCGTCCAGGGCCACGGTCACGGGGCTCTCGGTGGGGGCCACGGTCCAGCCGCCCACGGGATCCAGCACGCCCGCGTCCACCCAGAGCGGTCCCACCACCGACGCCGGCTCATGCAGGGCGCTCGTGGAGTCCGGCCCCACCTGCAGGAAGAGCTCGGCGCCGAAGGGGAAGCGGTTGGAGACCAGGGCCGTGAGCTCGGCCTGCACCAGGTGCTCGCGCAGGTCGGCGCGCAGGTCCTCGTCCAGGTCCAGGGGCTCGGGCTCGGGCTCCACCACGGACTCGGCCATGATCAGGCGCAGGGGCGCGTCCAGGCGCCAGTCGATGGACGCGCGGTCGCCGGGCCGCACCGTGCCCACCACGCCGCCGCCGCCGATGCTCACCTGGCCGGTCAGGTCCACCCGCACCGGCAGGAAGCTCAGGAACTCGGCGATGGCGCTGTTGGTCTCGTCCAGCACGATGACCGTCTCGGCGGCGCCGTCGCCGCCCGGGGCGATCTCCACGTCGGCGGTCATGGTGGTGACGGCGCCCGCGGCGTTCTCGCCGATCAGCACCGCCGCCAGGCGGCCGCCCACGCCGGTGCCGTTGCTCACCGTGAGGGTCAGCGCGGCCGCGGCCAGGGTCAGGCCCTCCAGCTCCTCGGGCATGTCGATGCTCTCGCTCACCGGATCCAGGACGAAGGTCTCCTCCGGGATCAGGCCGGTGACCTCGGCCAGGGTCAGGGTGGAGGGGAGCACCTGGGCCTCGATGCGGTCGGTGGCCTGCACGGTGGCGTAGCCGTCGCCGCTGCCGGGGGTGCTCACGTCGATCTCCCAGCCCAGCTCCGTCAGGGGCGTGCCGTCGCCGGCGGTCACCACGGCGTCGGTCAGATCGGTGCTCGCGGTGGAGACGCCGCCCGCGGGCAGGTCCAGCACCAGGGCCAGGGGCGCGCCGGAGCTCAGCACGATCTCGGGGAAGGTCAGCGTGGCGGTGCAGGGCACCTCCAGGTCGTTGCGCAGGCTCACGTCCAGCGACCCGCCGCCCAGGCGCGCCGCCAGGATGCCCAGATCGTCGGGCAGGGGCACGCCGCCGCTCTCGGTGAAGCTCTGGGCGCCGATGACCGCCGTGGCGGCGGTGACCACCAGCTCCTCCAGGGCCACCTCCACGGCCAGGCCGTCGTCCGGCGCCAGGCCCGACGACGCGAAGCCGCCGTCGGAGCCGCCCGTGAGGCTCACGGCCACGGTGCCCGGCAGGGTGAGGCCGGCCAGATCGGCCGTCGCGGTGGCGGCGGCGCCCGGAGCCACGGGCGCGGCGAACTCCACCGTCGCCAGCACGGTCCCGTCGGCCGGGTCGATCAGCGCCACGCTGATGCGCGCCGGCGCCTCGGTGCCCGACATGGCGATGGGCAGCTCGTTGTAGAGCGTCAGGCGCAGGGTGCCGCTCTCCAGCTCGGCGCTCTGCAGATCCTCGATGGCGGCGCCGTCGGCCTCCAGCTCGAAGTCGAAGGCGGGCAGCACCACCGGCCCCGCCGGCAGGGAGCTGGCGCCGGGGTAGATCTCCTCCAGGCTGAAGCCGAAGCCCAGGGGCGGCGCGTCGTCCAGCCGGATGGCGCCGATGGCGGTGCCGGCGTCGGCCCCGTCCAGGTTCACGGAGAGATCCACGTCCAGGCTCACCTCGGTGGGGTCGCCCTCGATGCTGAAAGCCAGCACCGAATCGGCGCCGGCGGCCAGGAAGTCCTGGTCCTCGATGATCTCGTCCACGGTCAGCTCCTGGCTGCCCAGGGGCACGGCCAGGCGGGTGCTGAAGGTGGGCATGGCGGGCTCGTTGACCTCGATCTGGCAGCCGCCCAGAAGGAGGGCGGCGCCGGCCAGGCCCACGGCCGCGCGAAGGAAGGGGAATCGATGGGTCATGGATGCGTCCTCGGTGCTGCTGTCCCAGGGTGTCGAGTCGGACCCTCACGGGAGAGCAGAAACCGTTCCGCGCCGCCCGCAGGCGGCATGGGAAGCCGGGGCGACCGGTAGGGAACCATGGGGAACGACGGGGAACCGGCGGATCGGCCGGGGAGGGGGCATCCTGCGCGGAGGCCATGCAGCCTGCACGTCCCGCCGACGCCTGGATGCGTGACGGCGCGGGGCCCGTGCAGTAGGTTCATGCGGCCCGACCCGACGTCCCGTCCGCACCGAGGAGACCGATGGCCCGCGCGTTCCTCCGCCGCCTGCTGCACACGGCGCTGCTGATCCTGGCCCTGCTGACCACGGCGTTCGCCGTGGCGCACCTGGCGCCCGGCGATCCGCTGGACCGGCTCGCGCCCACGGACCTCGACGCCGCCGGCCGCGAGGCCCTGCGCGGCCGCCTGGGCCTGGATCGTCCGTTGCCGGAGCAGTACGCGCGCTGGCTGGGCGGCGTGCTGCACGGGGATCTCGGCCGCAGCCTGGAGAACCACCGGCCCGTGGCCGATCTCCTCGTCGAGGCGCTGCCGCGCACGCTGCTGCTGGCGGGAACGGCCTACGCCGTGCATTGGCTGCTGGCCTTGCCGCTGGGCGTGCTGCTGGCGGCGCGCCGCGGCGCCTGGGCCGTGCGGCTGCTGGACGGGGTGGGCCTGATGCTCTACTCCCTGCCCATGTTCTGGCTCGGTCTCATGGGCATCCTGATCTTCGCGCGGCTGCTGGGCTGGCTGCCGGCGGGCGGGATGATCTCGCCCGCGGCCGTCCTGGAGGGGCGCACCCCGCCGCTGGACGTGCTCCGCCACCTGATCCTGCCCGCGGGCCTGCTGGGCCTGGCCACCGCGGCCGGCAGCGCCCGCTATCTGCGCACCTCCCTGCTGGAGGCCCTGGGCAGCGACTACGTGCTCGCCGCCCGAGCCCGCGGCCTGTCCGAGCGCGCGGTGCTCTGGCGCCACGCCCTGCGCAACGCGCTGCTGCCTCTGGTGACGCTGGTGGGCCTGGATCTGCCGGCGCTGCTGGGCGGCTCGGTGGTGGTGGAGACGGTCTTCGCCTGGCCCGGCGTGGGACGGCTCGCCGTGGACGCCGTGTTCGCCCGCGACTACCCCGTGGTCCTGGCGGTCACGGCCTGCAGCGGCGTGGCGGTGGTGCTGGGCAATCAGCTCGCGGATCTGATCTACGGCCGCGTGGATCCGCGCGTGCGCCTGGACGGGGAGAGGCCGCGGTGAACCGTCCCCGCCTGCACGTCCTGCACCTGGGCGCGGCCATGCTGGCCGCGGCGGTCCTGGCCGCCCTGGCCGCGGACCTGCTGTCGCCCGCGGCGCCCAACGCCCTGGGCGACGCCGCCTCGCGCCTGCTGCCCCTGGGCCAGGGGGCCGGCGGCCTGGGCACCGACGTCCTGGGCCGCGACGTGCTCTCGCGCCTGCTGCACGGCGCGCGTACGTCGCTGCTGGTGGGGCTGGGCAGCGTGGCGCTCACCCTGCTGCTCGGCGGCGCGGTGGGGCTGGCGGCGGGCCTGGGACCGCGCTGGCTGGACCGCCTGCTCATGGGCTTCACGGATCTGCTGCTGGCCTTCCCGCGCCTGCTCCTGGCCCTGCTCATCGTCATGCTCAGCGAACCCTCGCGGCTCACGGTGATCCTGGTGATCGGCGCCACCGGCTGGATGGGCACGGCGCGCCTGCTGCGTGCGGAGGCCCTCGGCCTGCGCGAACGGGAGTTCGTGCTGGCGGCGCGGGGCCTGGGCCTGGGGCCGGTGCGTCTGGCGCTGCGCCACATCCTGCCCCACGTGGCGCCGCTGCTGCTCACCGCGGCGGCCCTGCGCCTGGGCAACGCGATCCTGCTCGAGGCCTTCCTGAGCTACCTGGGCCTGGGCGCCCAGGAACCCCTGGTGAGCTGGGGCGCCATGATCGAGCACGGGCGGCGGCATCTGCTGGACGCCTGGTGGCTGTCGGCCCTGCCGGGGCTGGCCATCACCTGGACCGTGCTGGCCGCCAACCTGCTGGGCGACGGCCTGCGTGACCGCTGGGACCCCCGCGCGGCCGGGAAGGAGGCGCCGTGAGCGCTCCGCCCCTGCTGCGCCTGGAGCACGTGTGGGTGCGCCTGCCCGGCGACGCCGCGCCCACGGTGCGCGACGTGAGCCTGGAGGTGGCCGCCGGCGGTTCGCTGGCGGTGGTGGGCCCGTCGGGAGGCGGCAAGAGCCTGAGCCTGAGGGCGGCGCTGGGTCTGCTCCCGACGGGGGCGACCTCGGGCGGCCGCGTGCTGTGGCGGGACGAGGACGTGACGGCCTGGCCGGCGGCCAGGCGCCGGGCGCTGCTGGGCCGGAGCATCGGCCTGGTCTGCCAGGATCCGGGCGGCAGCCTCAACCCGGTGCTGCGCGTGGGCTCGCAGCTCGACGAGGTGCTGGCGCGTCTGACCGATCGGCGCGGCGCCGCCCTGCGCGAGCGCGGCGACCGGCTCCTGGCGGACGTGCGGCTGGACGACGCGTCCGTCTGGCGCCGTCGCTACCCCCATCAGCTCAGCGGCGGCCAGCAGCAGCGCGTGGCCCTGGCCCTGGCCCTGGCCGGCGACCCGGAGCTGCTGGTGGCCGACGAACCCACCACCAGCCTCGACGTGCCGGTGCGCGGCGAGGTGCTGGCCCTGCTGGACGCCCTGCGCGCCGAGCGCGGCCTCGCCCTGATCCACGTGACCCATGACCTGGCCCTGGCCCGCGGCCGCTGCGATCGCGTGGCGGTGCTCGCCCGCGGGGCCGTCGTCGAGACGGGCGCCACGGAGGACGTGCTGGCGGGGGGAGAGCATTCCGTGACCCGCGCCTTCGTGGCTGCGGCGGCATCCGCGCCGCCCCGCGCCGCGCCGCCGCCGGGCCCGCCGGCCCTGGAGGCCGTCGCCCTGGAAGCGGCCTACGGCGACGGCCCGCCGGTGCTGCGGGGCGTGACCCTGCGGCTGGAGCAGGGGAGGGTCTACGGACTCCTCGGGGTCTCGGGAGCGGGCAAGTCCACCCTGGCCCGCGTGCTGGCGGGCGTGCTGGCTCCGCGGGCCGGCGCGCTCACCGGACCGGCCGCCGCGGCGACGCGTGGCCCGCGTCCGGTGCAGCTGGTCTTTCAGAATCCGGCCGCGGCCCTGGATCCGCGCCGACGCGTGGTGGATTCGGTGGCGGAGGCCGCCGCCGCCGCCGGGGCGGCGCGACCGCGGGAGGAAGCCGACGCATTGCTCCGTGCGGCGGGGCTCGACGCCGCCGCCGCGCGGCGCCATCCCCACGCCCTGAGCGGCGGGCAACGCCAGGACGCGGCCCTGGCGCGCACCCTGGCCGCGCGCCCCCGCGTGATCGTGGCCGACGAGCCCGCGGCCTCGCTGGATCCGCCCTCCCGCCTGCGCCTGCTGGCGAGCCTGGAGGCCGCCTGCCGGGAGCGCGGCGCGGCGCTGCTGCTCATCAGCCACGATCCCGAGCTGCTGCGCCGCTGCGCCGATCGCGTGGGGGTGCTCGCCGACGGGATCATCGTGGAGGAGTTCGCGCCCGGGGCAGGTCCGTCGCACCCGCTCGCACGACGCCTCTGGAACGCCGCCGCGCCGCCCCCCGAAAGCGGCGAAAGCCCCGAAAGACATTAGGTTGACACGCCTTTTCTCGATCTTTATATTCAGCCGGAAGTCGCCGGTTGAGCCTGGGAAACAACAATTTCCCGATCATTCCCCCCCCACCGGGGATGGCCCTCGGGTCGTCGTGATCCGGACGTCCCCAAGTCCGCCGCGGCTGCTTCCGAGGACACGTTCGCAACCCACGGTCGGGTCGGTGCAGTACCGACTCACAGCCGATTCCGATCCGTCGAAAGGAGCGGCACCATGCTCCGACGTATGAACGGCCTGATGCTCGGCCTGTTCCTCGCGCTGGTGCTCATCATCCCCGCTCGGACCTGGGCCCAAGCTCCCGGTAGCGTCAAGGGCACCATTCGCGACGTGGAGTCCGGAGAGTATCTGGACTACGCCAACGTGCTCATCAAGGGCACCAACCAGGGCACCATGTCCCTGAACGGCGGTGAATTCTACTTCCAGGGGCTGCGGCCGGGGACCTACACCATCCAGGTGCTCTACCTGGGCTACGCGCCCGAGGAGATCACCGTGCAGGTGCCGGAGGGCCAACGCGTGGAAGTGGCCTTCGACATGAAGGTCGTGATCGTGGACACCGTGGACGCCATCACCATCGAGGGCTCCCAGTACATGGTCGAGGTCAAGAACGTGACCACGGAGCAGAAGATCGGCTCCGACCGCCTCCAGAAGTACGCCATCGACTCGGTGGAGGACGCCGTGGCCAAGCAGGCCGGCGTGGTCATGCGCGACGGTCAGCTCTACGTGCGCGGCGGCCGCTCCGGCGAGGTCTCCATGCGCATCGACGACGTGCCCGTGGACAACGTGGGCGGCGGCGCGGCCCTGTCCGTGTCCTCCATGGCAGTGGAGGCCGTGAACACGGTGACGGGCGGCATGGACGCCGAGTTCGGCTCGGCCATGTCCGGCGTCATCAACGTGACCACCAAGAGCGGCGGCGACGAGTTCGAGGCCGCCATGCGCTACATGACCGACGACTTCGGCCGTCAGGACAAGACCTACACCAACTGGGACCGCTTCGAGTTCGGCTTCGGCGGCCCCACCCCGGTGGACAAGCTCACCTACTTCTTCGCCGGCGACATGGCCTTCACCGACACCGAGAACTACTCGGTGGCCAACCGTCCCGAGTACTCCGTGAACCTGGGCGACGCCAACCTGTTCACCTTCCGGCGGCGCCAGAGCAACCAGGTCAAGGGCTCCACCAAGTGGAAGTACGAGTTCTCGGAGGACCTGCGCCTCACCGGCGAGTACACCCTGAACTACAGCTCCAACGAGAGCTACGCCCCCAACTGGAGCGTGTCGGGCTACGCGCGGCGCATCATCTACATGCCCCTGGTGGTGCCCCTGTCCAGCAACGACTCCTGGATCTTCACGCGCAACTACGTGCCGGTGTACTACGGCCCCTGGTACGACAACATGTACACCACCGCCCGTCCGGCCGTGGTCATGGACTCGCGCAACTCCGGCCTGATCCAGCGCAGCACGCCCATCCTCGAGGTGCGCGCCGTGGACGGCCGCGTCTACACCGTGGCGGCGGAACCGTCCTTCGACGGGTTCCGCTACCCGTACTCCAGCTACTCCACGGCGGCGGAGGACTCCAGCTACACCTGGTTCAACTCGGCGGACCGCAACAACGTGTGGACCAGCGTGGGCCAGCAGATCAAGTTCGTGCTCACGCACAACCTGACCAAGGACACGTTCTACGAGCTGAAGCTGAGCCTCGTGAGCAACGACTCGCGCAACACCGTGAACGACAAGATGCCCTGGGACTTCAACCACGGCGGCATCTGGTCCCCCGGCCTGTACTACGGACAGTCGGCGATCTACCTGAACAGCTCGGACTACTACACCGATCCGCTGAATCCGCTGTTCATCACCACCAGCGACTTCCCCCAGTACCTGGAGTACTACTCGCGCACGTACCTGATGAAGTTCGACATCACCTCGGTGCGCTGGAAGGGCCACCGCGTGAAGACCGGTCTGCAGCTCCAGTACAACGACCTGGAGGCCCTGGAGCTGGGCTATCCGGGCATCGAGCGCCAGAACCGCTTCACCGGGAACTACAGCCTGGGCAACGCGCGCAACACCTACCACACGTACAACCCGGAGGCCTCCTGGTACGTCCAGGACCGCTGGGAGTACGAGGGCATGGTGATGAACTACGGCTTCCGCTGGGACATGTTCTCGCCGGGCTCCGCCGCCAAGATCGAGGTGGACGTGGACGGCGTTGACAAGAACGTGGTGAAGTACAAGCAGCAGTTCTCGCCGCGCCTGGGCTTCGCGTTCCCCATCACCGAGCGCGACGGCTTCAACTTCAGCTACGGCCGCTTCATCCAGTTCCCCACCCGCGACCGCCTGTTCTCCAGCCAGGAGGCCATCGGCAACACGGGCATCCTGGGCAACCCCAACCTGAAGGCCGAGACCACCATCGCCTACCAGGCGGGCATCAAGCACCAGTTCACCGACGTGCTCGCGGGCACCATCGCCATCTACTCGCGCGACATCTACGACCTCATCGCCGCCACCACGGTGACCGACGAGGAGACGGGCAACACCCTCGCGCGCTACATCAACAAGGCCTACGCGTCGGCCCGCGGCGTGGAGCTCACGCTGAACAAGCGCCTGAGCGACAACTTCGCCTTCGACGTGGCCTACACGTTCTCCTACGCCGACGGCGTGGCCTCCTCGCAGGCCTTCGGCGCGAACCCCAACGGGCTGGAGTACCTGCCCAACCAGGAGCTGCCCCTGAACTGGGACCAGCGCCACGTGTTCCACCTCTCGCTGCTGCTCATGGAGCCCCAGTCGTGGTCCGGCTCCATCAGCTTCTCCTACGGCAGCGGCTTCCCCTGGACGCCTGTGGACCGCTTCGCCCGCCGCGCGGATCCGCTGCTGGAGAACAGCCGCCGTCTGCCGGCCACCTACCAGCTGGACTTCCAGGGCGAGCGCCAGATCGACTTCTACGGCCAGGAGCTCACGCTCTACCTGCAGGCGTTCAACCTGATCAACCAGGACATGGTGCGCGGGCCGTCCATCGGCCTCACGCCCGGCATGAACAACGCCACCACCGACGGCGGCTCGTACCTCACCGAGACCGGCAAGTTCGGCGGCGCCTATCTGCAGGACGCCAACGGCGACAACTACAGCGAATTCATCCCGATCAACGATCCCCGGATCTTCCAGCAGCACCGGCTGTTCCGCATCGGTCTGGGCTGGAAGTTCTAGTGGGGGAGAGCGCAACGATGATGGACCGGCAAGGACAAAGGCAGGGATCCATGACCAAGCACAGCCGTCACGGCCGCAGGTGGAACGCAGGGCTCGGAGCCCTCGCGCCGGCGCTGATCGTGCTCCTGATGTCGGCCGCCCCGGCCCTGGCCTGGGTGGACCTCGAGGAGGTCGACGGGCCCCGGTACGACCGCGGCAACGGCATCATGGTGGTCGACGGCTCCTACGTGATGAACGTGGGCGAGCTGCAGATGAACATCACCAACCACGGCCTCATCGGCTCCAACGCCGGCGCCGTGTGCTCCTGGTGCTCGGCGCCCTCGGCCCAGTGGCCCGCGGGCTCCGGCGTGGAGTACCTGTACTCCGCCGGCCTCTGGGTGGGCGGCGTCCTGCTGGGCGAGCAGCTCGTGTCCACGGGACAGTTCGAGCGCGAGTTCCGGCCCCGCGACGAGCTCGAGGACACCATCTACGAGGCGATCAGCCGCCGCATCACGCGTCCCACCACGGCCAACCAGGAGGCGGGGGGCCAGCGCCTGCCCGAGAGCGGGGCCGACGACGACGGCGACGGCCTCATCGACGAGGAGATCCTCAACGGCTACGACGACGACGAGGACGGCCTCATCGACGAGGACTTCGGGCAGATCGGCAACCAGATGATGGTCTGCACCATGTACGACAACACGCGGCAGGCCCAGGAGATCTACCCGGACCACACGCCGCTGAACCTGAAGGTGGTGCAGTCCGCCTACGCCTGGGAGAACGACGACGCCGACGACTTCATCGGCTTCGAGTTCCAGATCACCAACATCGGCGTGGCCACCATCGAGAACGTGTACATCGGCTTCTTCGCCGACGCCGACATCGGCGACCTCAGCACGGCCGGCCGCGCCGAGGACGACCTGGCCGGCAGCTTCACCGGCCCCGTCCGCGCCAAGGACGGCTCCTGGGTGCGCGTCTCGGTGGGCTACATGTACGACGACGACCAGGACGGCGGCTCGGTGCCCGGCTACATCGGCATCCTCTTCCTGGACCACGACACGGATCCCGAGGGCCGCCTGGCCCCCCGCTCCGTGCAGCTGCGCTCCTTCAACCACTTCTCCGGCCGCCAGCCCTTCGACAACGGCGGCGACCCCACCAACGACGCCGAGCGCTACGAGCTGCTGAGCGGCACCTCCATCGACAACGACGTGCTGCCCGCCAAGCAGAACGACTACCGCTTCCTGGTCTCCGCCGGCCCCTTCAGCGAGCTGCCGCCCGACGATACGCTGACCTTCCAGGCGGCCATCGTGGTGGGCAACGGCCTGGAGGGCCTCAAGGCCAACTGCGCCGAGGCGGCCCAGACCTACTTCGGCAACTACTTCAACCTGGACAGCGACGTGGAGACGGGCACGCTGGGGCGCGAGACCCGCATCTGCCTGAGCGAGTTCGGCGGCACCGGCAGCGACAACCCCATCTACTCGTTCGTCCAGGACTTCATGGACCCCACCTGCATGCAGATCTGCGACGAGAACGACAACTGCCGTCCCTCGGAGTTCCTGCTGAGCCGGCCCTTCATCTCCAGCGAGGACCTGGACGAGCAGGGCTGCATCTACGTGAACATGGACAACTGCATCGAGTGCTTCCGGCAGGCGGGCGAGGACTGCACCGGCGAGAACCAGCTCATCGAGACCCCCGGCGGCGTGTGGAACTGCAACAACCCGCAGATCAGCGACGACGCCAAGGCGGGCTGCACGGGCATCGGCGGCAACGAGTTCAACATCACCTGGCTGGTGGGCATGGCGCCGCCGCCCCCGGGCATGCGCCTGTGGCCCACGGACAACGCGGTGCACATCTACTGGGACAACCGCAGCGAGACCACGCCGGACATCCGCATCAACCGCATCGACTTCGAGTCGTACCGCGTCTGGCGCGCCGACAACTGGGACCGACCCTTCGGCTCCTCGGTGGACAACGGTCCCGAGAGCGGTCTCTGGCAGCTCATCGCCGAGTACGACATCGTGAACGAGTTCGTGCAGACGCGCGAGCTGACCAACGGCGCCACGGTGCTGGACACCCTGCCCCTGGGCCGCAACACCGGCCTGGAGGCCATCCGCTACGAGCCGCGGGTGCTTTCCGATCCGCGCTTCGACGGGCTGGCCGAGGCCATGCAGACCGTGGTGGACACCGACACCATCGGGCTCTACCAGTCGCGGCCGCCCCTGCGCGACGCCCTGGGCACCCCCGTGTCGGAGCTGGCCGACCTGCTGCCCTGGGAGGGCTACCCCGCCGCCCTGGACACCTTCTTCATGGTGACCGAGCGCGTGGCCCTGCGGCCCACGCACGTGGCCAAGCGCCCGGTGAGCTTCTACGAGTACGTGGACACCTCGGTCCACAACGGCTTCATCTACTTCTACTCCGTCACGGCCAGCGATCACGCGGTGGACCTGGACGGCACCAACCTGACGGTCACGGGCGAGGGCCTGGTGGGCGACCCCGGCTCCTCCTTCGTGGACATCAGCCCGGGCGCGACCGCGCAGACCGCCGAGGAGCGCGCGCGCGAGGGCGTGAACATCTATGTCTACCCCAACCCGGCCACCCGGGACGCCCTGGAGGAGTTCCAGGAGCTGAACCCCAACGAAGACGACCCCACCGGCGTCCGCGTGTGTTTCGCCAACCTGCCCATGGCGCGGAACACGATCGAGATCTACTCGCTCAACGGCGACCTGATCCAGACCATCGACCACGACGGAACCGACGGTTTCGGCGAGGCCTGCTGGAACCTGGTCAGCCGGAACGGCCAGGAGATCGTCAGTGGGATCTACCTGTATTCGGTGCAGTCCAGCGACTCGAGGTTCGACGACTTCATCGGCAAGTTCGTCGTCATTCGCTGATCGTCACCCGCCGGGGGGAGCCCGGCGGTCGCATCCGTCACCGGACGGACCTGGAGGTCAATCGATGAAGCGCATGGTTTTCCTGGCCCTCGTCGCCCTGATGCTGCCGGCGGCGGCGCAGGCGGAACAGTTCGAGAAGGTCGGAACGTTCGGCGCCCAGTTCCTGGAGATCGGGACCAGCGCCCGGGCCACGGGCATGGGCGGAGCGTTCACGGCCGTGGCGGACGGGGCCACCTCGGTGTTCTGGAACCCGGCCGGCCTGGTCGAGGTGCGGGGCAACGAGTTCCACCTCTCGCAGGTGGAATGGCCCGCCGACATCAACCTGAGCTCGGCCGTGCTGGCCTTCAACCCCAGCGTGGTCCCCGGCACCTTCGGCCTCTCCATGCGCTCGTTGTGGCTCGATCCCATGATCGTGCGCACGGCGTACGTGCCCGAGGGCACGGGCGAGACCTTCGACGCCGGCTCGGTGGCCTTCGGCTTCAGCTACAGCCGCTTCTGGACGGACAAGTTCTCCGCCGGCTTCACGCTGAACTACCTGCACATGGGCCTGGCGGAGCAGGCGGTGAACACCGCGAGCTTCGACTTCGGCATCCTGTACCGCATCGGCGTGCGCGACCTGCAGCTGGGCATGGTCATCCAGAACCTGGGCGGCAAGATCACCTTCGACGAGCTGCCGGCCAAGATGCCCACCAACTTCAAGATCGGCGCGGCCTTCGAGCTGATCCGCATGGAGCACAACGCCATGCTGTTCTCGGCGGAGTTCCAGCACCCGTCGGACAACAAGGAGCGCGCCAACGTGGGCGTGGAGTGGAACATGAACAACCTGCTCTACGGCCGCCTGGGCTACTACCTGGGCTTCGACGCGCAGGCCCTGGCCTGGGGCTTCGGCGTGAACCTGGGGGCGGGGGAGAAGGCCCGCGCCAAGTTCGACTACTCCATGGTGGACATGCAGGCCCTGGGCCTGGTCAACCGCCTGAGCCTGACCTTCGTCTACTAGACCCGGCGCTCCCCGCCGCAGGATCCGACGCCCGCCCCGCACCTCCAGGGGGCGGGCGTCGCCGTTCCCGGGACGGCGGCGCGCTCTTGTCGGGGTCCCGCGGGTTCCGTATCTTCTTGTGACATCCCCAAGTCCAACCGGGAGGCCCCCCATGTCCCGACCCCGTCGCGTCCGCCGGCGCCTGGCGCCCGTCGTCCTGCCCCTGCTGCTCCTGACGCTGCTCCGCGGCGACGCGGCCGCCCTGGTGCGGCCGTGGGAGGCCGCCGGCGACTTCCAGGCCCAGCTCGACGTCTACGACCGCGAACGCCTGGACGGCGCCGTGGACGTGCTGGCCCTGATCTCCATTCCCAACACCCAGCTCGCCTTCCGGCAGGCCTGGGGGGAGGGGCTGCAGGGACGCCTGCTGAGCCGCCTGGAGCTGATCACCGAGGCAGGCGAGTCCTTCGCCCGCACCGACACCCTGGAGCTGCGCGCGCTGCGCCGGGAGGACGCCCGCGCCCCCAACCTCTACCAGGTGTTCAGCCTGGACCTGAAGGGCGTGCGCGGTCCTTACGGCACGCTGACCTGCACCCTGGAGGACCTGGCCTGGAACCGTTCGGGCGACGGACGGACCCTGCGCGCGCCGCGCACCGTCATCGAGGGCGCGTGGGTGCGGGCCGAGAGCCTGGACGATGTACGCGGCCTCTATCTGCATCCTCCGGTCTTCCTCTCCGGCGCCCCGCGCGCCCTGCTGCCCGAGGCGGGCTCGGTGGCGCCGCCGCGGCGCCGCATCCTGGCCGAGCATCTGCATCCCAACCGGCGCTACGGCCTTGAGCAGGAGACCCTGCAGGTGGCCTTCGACATCGAACGCGGCCGCTACGGCGACCACGGCCCCGACGACGTGCCCGCCACACTGATGATGCAGGTGCTGGCGCGCGACCTGGACTTCGTCCACCGCGACACCCTGCGCGTGGTGGAGGACCCCCGCGCTTTCGCCGCCCGCGGCGGCCTGGCCGCGGTGACCTGGGAGATGGACGTCAACGCCCTGCCGCCCGGCGCCTACCAGCTCAGCTGCGGTCCCCTGGACGGCTTCGGCAACAGCTGGGTCACGGAGTTCGACGTGATCTGGTCGCCCGAGGCCATGGCCCGTCCGGCGCCGGACCTCTGGCTCCAGGGCAACCTGGTGCTGGCGGACAAGGAGCTGGAGGAGTTCCGCGCCGCCGGCCCCGCCGAGCAGGAGGCCCTGCTGGCCCAGTTCTGGAGCCGGCACGACCCGGACCCCTCCACCCGCTTCAACGAGGCCGAGCACGAGTTCCGCCGCCGCATGCGCCACGTGGAGCGCTACCTGGGCGGCTTCGGCAGGAGCCGCGCCCTGGACGACCGCGGCTACATCTACCTGCTGCTGGGCGAGCCCGACGAACGCTCCCAGGAGGTGGTGCCCCGGGACACGGAGAGCTTCGACTCCGCGGTGGAGCAGGTCTACGACCGCTGGTCGCCCCTGCGCTTCGGCTCCTGGGACCGCCCGCTGCACGACGCCGCCCAGAGCAACACCCTGCAGGCGGACCGCGAGCGCCGCGAGCGTCTCCAGAGCATGGACCGCTACAAGGGCTGGGAGCTGTGGACGTACCAGAACAAGGGGGAGAGCCTGTTCCCCAACGCCTACTCGGACACGGCCTTGGGGCTGCGCTTCATGTTCGTGGCGCGGTTGGCGGAGAGCGTCTACACCCTGGACAACACCAACGCGCACGACCGCGGCGTCAGCAATCAGTAGGGGGGGCGCGGGCGGCGCGCACGCGCCCGCAGCGCCAAGTTCCGTATTGACTTGCCTGCCGCGTTGACACTTATTTCAGGACACGATAGACTCCGGCGGGTTGACCAAAATCGCCTCGCCCGGACGTCACTCAGCCCGGCGCAGGCCGGCTCGTCCGTCGCCTCGCGGCCCCCACCCGCCGCCGAGCGGTTTCGAGCGCCCCCGCAACCGCGGGGTCCCAATTCTGGAAAGGGAGATCTGGCACCATGGCTCGTCTCGGTACGATCAAGAAGGCCATCCTCGCACTGTTCTGCCTCGGTCTGCTCAGCGGCCTGGCCCTGGCGCAGGAAGAGGGCACCGGCCCCAACGTCGAGGCCATCATGGCCCCCACGGACTCGCTCGCCTTCGGTTCCACCCTGGCCGACTCCGCCAGCGAGGTGCCCGTGGTGATCGAGGAGCGCGGCGGCCTCATGGGCTGGGTCGAGCGCAGCCCCTTCGGGCAGAGCGGCGCCGGCGAGCTGTTCGTCAAGGGCGGCAACTTCATGTGGTGGCTGCTCATCGTGGCCGTCATGGGTCTGGTCTTCATGATCGAGCGCTTCTGGACGCTCAACCGCGCCCGCGTGAACACGCGCAAGCTCATCGGCACGGTGATCACCACGCTGCGCAACGACGGCGTGCAGGCCGCGGCCGAGGAGTGCCAGAAGGTGCGCGG
>ERZ795053.639-NODE-639-length-44645-cov-23.621148_pt1 | contig 44645 bp, 41 predicted proteins | sample MGYA00375137_ERZ795053 | MGnify/ENA primary metagenome ERZ795053 (study PRJEB30182, sample SAMN05720284) | activated sludge metagenome | isolation source: Anaerobic digester | place: Hong Kong | collected 2014-12-17 ... | reverse complement strand
CAGCCCATCGAACTGGTCCACATCGATGTCAATGTCCATACCCACAAACCTAGAACAGAGGTACGACAAAACAGCGAGTGCAAATGCACAGCCCAAGAACGGCCTAGTGGTGTCCCTTGTTGATCATCGCGATCATCTTCAGGTTCAGCACCGCGAAGCGCATGCCCTGAACCAGAACGTTCTTGCGCGACTTGAGTTCCTTCTCATCCGGAACGTGCGCCTCGGGGAAGGTCGTGACGTTGTCCATGTCGACTCCTATTCGGGGATGAGGTACCAGAGGGGCCGGGCTTTGGCCTTGTAGATGAACAGGTGGTGCAGCATGACCTTCATCCAGTGCGCGGACAGGCCGATCTCACCGTAGGTCTCCTTGGTGTCGCGGCCCTGTTCGCCGTATCTCTCCTTGTCGGGGATGATCGGGTAGACCGTCATCGCGGCGGCCTGCCCCTGCCGCCAGCCGGTGCCGGCCGAGGCGATGCAGGCGGCTCCCATGTCTGCCATCGATGCGGTGTGCACCTTGCCGCGATCGCCGTGCTTGATTCGCTCAGCGATGGTCTTCGCGACCGCCCGGCCGATCACCCCGGACGGCATGCCGGTGCGCGGTGGCGCAGGGGCGATCGCGGTCCCGTTAGGGGTCTTGTGCGGCTTGGACATCTGGTGTGGAGGCGCAAAGGCGATGCCGGCGGCCCACACGTTGTCGTACTTCACGGACTGGTACGTCTTGGGCCAATCGCTGGGCTTCCACTGCTCGTATGGCTTCGGCGAGTAGTCGGCGTCGACCTTCATGAAACCACTGGGGGCGAAGACCTGATCGGTGATCTCGTTGCCCTCCCGGTCGAACGCCTTCAGGTCGGCGCCACGGAAGGGTGGCAACAGCATCGCGAAATCGAACGCCTGCTCACCCTTGGTCCCGTCGAGCTGCTCGTAGTGCACGACGCCGGGTTCCACCCGTTCCACCGCGGCGGCCATGATCGCCTTCACGCCGCGTTCTTTGAACAACGACTCGGTGAACATCTGGCTGGGAACCACGCCGTCCTTGGTGCCGAAGTTCATGCCGTCCATCCCGAAGTCGCCCAGCTGGACCTCGTTGGTGATGTAGATGACCTCCGCCTTGTCGCGGACCCCCGCCTGCACAAGTTCGTGCTCGACGTTGAACGTGTACTCGAACGCGGCCCCCTGACAGGTACACGTTCCGTGGCCCATCCCGATGAGCAGTGTCTGCGGTGTGCCCCGCTGCAGTTTGCCGATGACGTCTTGCAGGGCCTGGGAGGTCTCGACGGCGTGCTCGGCGGTGCAGACCGACCACGAATTGCCCTGCGGGCCGAGTCCGGGCGTCGCTTCGAAGGTGAGCTTCGGTCCGGTTGCGTTGATGAGGAAGTCGTAGTCGAGATTCGCGGTCTTTCCCTGACGCGAGGGGCCGGTGTATCGCACCGTCACATAGGGATGCGGGTGGTCGGGGCTGCCCTCACCGTGCAATTCCGTGGCCAGTGCTTGATGGAACTCGACGCCCTTGCGCGCGTAGATGGGGGCAAGCGGGAAGGTCACTCGCTTCTTGTCCATCTTCCCGACGCCCACCCAGATGTTGGACGGAATCCAGTTCCATTTGGAGTTCGGGGATACGACCACGACGTCGTGCTCCTTGCCCAGCATCCGGCGCAGATGCAGCGCCGCCGTGTGGCCGGCGATGCCGGCGCCCAGGATGACTGTTCGTGCCATGACTCAACCTCCGAGTTGCTCGACGGTCAGCGAGAGTGAACGCCGGCCAGCAGATGTTGTGCGCGGCTCGTGGACGGGCTGGACAGAGCCTTCGCGTGCCCCACGACCTGCACAGTTCCGCACACTGGAGACTATACCCCCGGGGGTATGAGTAAGGCTATGCAAACTTCGTTGCTGGTTTCAGAAGTTCACTTCCGCCACCGATGCCGTGGCGATTCCCGCAGCATCCATCCACGCGCGGACCCGCCCGGTGTTGTCGGTGGTAATCGCCCAAGCGCCGTCGCGGATGCACTGCTCGATCGCGCGCGGGTCGTTGGCGGTCCAGACCATCCAGAGCAACCCGGCATCGATCACTGTGGTCGGCAGGCCGGGCGGGTAGCTGAACAGTGTGTCGAGCCCGTCGAGTCCGCGTTGCAGCGCCTGCGCGACCAGCCACTCGGCGTCCGCGTGCTCGTCGAAGCCGTGACGCTCGCTGTCCGGACCCCGTCGATGCCCTTGAGCCCAGCCACCGATCTGCCAGCGGGGCACCGTGTCGACGATCCAAAGAACCCGGCTTCTCGACTGACGTTTGAGCTCGCCGGCCGTGTCGAGGTTCTTGGAGATGTAAACGACCTGGTCGTCGGGCAGCGTGGTCGCGGCGAGGACATCTGAGACGACCTGCGGGCCTTCCACCACCTCGACGACCAGACTGCGGCCCTCAGGCACGAGCGCGGCGGCCTCGCACAGTCGCGGCATCACGAGGTCCTGCCACCGACGGTCCTTCCATGCGCCCGCACTGAGGCGCCGCAGATCCGCGTATTCGCTGCGCGTTAAGTCCAGGCCCGGGTGATCGGTCGTCCGGTCGGTGGTGCGGTCGTGGGCCAGGATCACCACCCCGTCCGCGGTGCGCCACACGTCGACCTCGACGGCGTCCGCGCCGTGGTCGAAGCCGTAGCGGATGGCCGCGAGTGTGTTCTCTGGAGGCCCGCCGGGGTCGTTGTGCTCGTGGCCCGAACCCCGGTGCGCGACCAGGCGCACGACGCCACCGTGGGGGGTGAGGGCGTCGCGGTCAGACCGGTGGGCGGCGAACAGCGCTGCTCGCGCTTGGTCTCGGGGTGCGTCCACGGGGGAACCGTATCGGACGCTCAACGCATAGGGTCCGGGTTCGGAGGTTGAGGGCGCTGCTCGAGCGTGAGGGCGACGTTGTTGGGCACTTTCGTCGCGATTACCCCCCAACAACGTCGCCCTCGACTGCGTGGAGCGGGCTGCACGTCGCCCTCGAGCGCGTGGAGCGGGCTACACGCCGCCCTTGAGCGCGTAGGGCGCCTACAACGCCGCGGCCACCTCAGTGCCCTGCTTGATAGCGCGCTTGGCGTCGAGTTCGGCTGCGACGTCCGCGCCCCCGATGACCTGCACGGAAACGCCGGCGGACTCAAGTTCCGCGAGCAGTGCGCGCTGCGGTTCCTGTCCCGTGCACACCACGATCGTCTCGACGTCGAGTACCTGCGCGGTTCCATCGACGTTCACATGCAGACCCGCGTCGTCGATCCGTTCGTACGTCACGCCGGGCACCATACGCACACCGCGCTTCTTCAGTTCGGTGCGGTGGATCCAGCCGGTGGTCTTCCCGAGCCCGGCACCGACCTTGGTCTCTTTGCGCTGGAGCAAGGTCACCTCGCGGGCAGCGGGCTCCGGCTTGGGTTCGACGATCCCGCCGCGGTTGCTGTGGGTCGCGTCGATGCCCCACTGCGCGTAGAAGCGGTCCGGCTCGACGGTGGCACTGGGCCCAGACTGCGTGAGGTACTCGGCGACGTCGAAGCCGATCCCGCCGGCGCCCATGATCGCCACGCTCCTGCCGACCGGGACGTGGTCGCGCAGGACGTCGAGATAGCTGACCACCTTCGGGTGGTCGATGCCCGGGATGTCTGGGATGCGCGGGGTGACCCCGGTGGCCAAAATGACCTCGTCGAATCCGGTCAGCTCGTCCGGCCCGACGCGGGCACCGAGCCGCACCTCGACACCGGTATCCATCAACGCGTTGCGGTAGTACCGCAGGGTCTCGGTGAACTCCTCCTTGCCGGGGATCTGTGCGGCGAGGTTGAACTGGCCACCGATCCGGTCGTCGGCGTCGAAGAGCGTCACGTCGTGTCCGCGTTGAGCCGCCGTGACTGCCGCGGCCAGACCCGCGGGCCCAGCGCCCACCACCGCGATCCTGCGACTGCTCTGCGTCGGCTCGATGACCAGCACCGTCTCGTGGCACGCCCTCGGGTTGACCAGGCAACTCGTCAGTTTCAGTTGGAAGGTGTGGTCCAGGCAGGCCTGGTTGCACGCGATACACGTGTTGATGCGGTCGGCCTTGTCGGCAGCCGCCTTGTTCACGAAGTCCGGGTCGGCCAAGAACGGCCTCGCCATCGACACCATGTCCGCCTGGCCGGAGGCAAGCACGCGCTCGGCCACCTCCGGGGTGTTGATCCGGTTGCTCGTCACCAAGGGGATGCCAACCTTGCCTTTAAGCTGCTCGGTCACCCAGGTGAAGGCGCCGCGCGGAACGCTGGTCGCGATCGTGGGAATCCGGGCCTCGTGCCAGCCGATCCCGCTGTTGAGGATGGTGACGCCCGCGGCCTCGAGCGCCTGCGCCAACTCGATCACCTCGTCGAGGGTCGAGCCGCCCTCCACCAGGTCCAGCATCGACAGCCGGAAGATGATGATGAAGTCGTCGCCCACCCGTTCGCGGACCCGACGCACGATCTCCACGGAAAAACGCATGCGGTTGGCGTAACTGCCGCCCCACGCGTCGGTGCGCTGGTTGGTCCTCTGTGCGATGAACTCATTGATGAGGTAACCCTCGGAGCCCATGATCTCGACGCCGTCGTACCCGGCGTCCTTGGCCAAGGCGGCACACCGGGCGAAATCGTCGATGGTCGTCTCGATGTCCGCGACCGTCATCTCGTGGGGGGTGAACGCGGAGATGGGTGCCTGGATCGGACTCGGCGCGACCAACTCGGGGTGGTAGGCGTAACGGCCGAAGTGCAGGATCTGCAGAGCGATCCGGCCCCCCTCAGCATGAACCGCAGACGTCACGACCTTGTGCTGCTCGGCCTCCTCCTCGGTGGTCAGTGCCGCACCCATCTGCCAGGGTCGGCCCTGTTCGTTGGGGGCGATGCCGCCGGTGACGATCAGTCCTACCCCGCCTCGGGCGCGCTCGGCGTAGAACGCAGCCATCCGCTCGAAACCGCCCTCAGCTTCCTCGAGGCCCACGTGCATGGATCCCATGAGCACGCGGTTCGGCAGGGTGACGAAGCCGAGGTCGAGGGGTTCCAGTAGATGGGGGTAGGGCATGTCGGGGCCTCCTGATTGCCGGGCGTGGGGCAGTTTTCAGCCTAATGACGCCTCGTCGGAGGTCATGCGCGCACCGAACGATTGAGGGCGACGTTGTTGGGGGGTAATCGCGGCGGAAGTGCCCAACAACGTCGCCCTCAACCGCGGGAACCTCGCCCTCGACGCCTGCTCCGACCCCAACCGAGGTCATCCCTCACCATGGACACATGCCCGAAGGTGACGCAGTGCGGCGCAGTGCGCTGGCCCTCGATGCGGCGCTGCGCGACCGGGTCCTGGTCGCCAGCGACTTCCGGGTGCCACGGTTCGCGACCATCGACCTGACCGGGCAACGGGTGGTCGAAACGGTGGCGATCGGCAAGCACTTGTTGACGCGCACTGATGCCGGACTGAGCATCCACAGCCACCGACGGATGGAGGGCAAGTGGGTGACCGGAGCGGCCGATCTGCGAACTGGCCCCTACCACCAGATCCGGGTCGTCCTGCGCACCGAACAGACCGCGGCCATCGGCGTGCGACTGGCCATGGTCGAGGTTGCGGCGACCGCTCGGGAGAGGCTGTGGATCGGGCATCTGGGCCCGGACATCCTCGCCGACGATTTCGACCCACGCATGGAACTGCCGTCGTTGCGGCCCGTCGTGGACACGCTGCTCGACCAGAAGGTCATAGCTGGACTGGGCACGATGTGGGCCGCTGAGGCAGCCTTCATCGCGCGGGCCTCGCCATACGCGAACACCGGCAATACCGACCTTGCGCCGGCACTTGCAGCAATCCGTGAGTCCATGCGCGCAAGCGTCACCGGGCGCCGACCGGCGATGGCCGTCTTCGAACGCGTCGGCCAGCCGTGCCGGGTGTGCGGCAGTCCGATCCGCTCGGGCCGCGTCGGCACACCGCCCCACGACCGCATCACCTACTGGTGCCCCACCTGCCAGGGGTGACGATTCTCACCTCGGGCGAGGGCCTTGGGGGTCTTGTATGCGCACGTACACTGGAACTGTCCCCTCGACCCAAGGAGTTGCCATGCTCAACGGCTCGCCAGCCGCGCAACTCACGGCTGTCGACCCGCGCAAGCTCGGCAAATGGGACGTTGAGGCGCGGATCGGTTCCGGCGGCATGGGGGTGGTTTACCGGGCCGTATGCGGCGATGAGATCGCGGCGGTCAAGGTCGTCCGCCCCGGTCTGCTGGACGACCCGCAGGTGGCGGCCCGTTTCGAACGGGAGGCCCAGGTCCTCCGCTCGGTCCATGACACCCACATCAGCCGATTTCTGGACGAGGACATCGCCGGAACGCCGGCGTGGCTGGCCACCGAGTACATCCCCGGTCCGAACCTGCGCGACGCCGTGGCGATCTGGGGTCCGCTGAGTCCACAGCGCTGGTGGGAACTCGCGCGCGGTTTGGCGCAGGCGCTGGCCGTCCTCGAGATCCACGGCATCGCCCACCGCGACATCAAACCGGCGAACGTGATCATGAGCGAGCGCGGACCGGTCCTCATCGATTTCGGCATCGCCCACCCGGAGGACGCGGCATCGCTGACCGCCACCGGGATCGTCACGGGCAGCCCCGCGTGGCTGTCGCCGGAGCAGGCCAACCTGGACTCGCTGACCGCCGCGAGTGACGTCTTCTCCTTGGGATCGCTGCTGGCCTTCGCCGCCACGGGTCGGCCTCCGTTCGGGCAAGGCGCGACCGTCGCCGTGCTCGTCAACATCCAGCGCAACGATCCGGATCTGGCAGGGATCGACCCGACTCGCGCGGCCCTGCTGCAGCGCCTGCTGGCCAAAGATCCCAGGCAGCGGCCGACGGCCCGCGAGACACTCGACATCGCCCGCCGCCTTTCCGACGAACAGGTCGCCGACAGCACGGTGAATCTGCACGCGAACGACGTCCACTCGACCCAGCCGATCGCGCCGGTCCAACCGGTCGCGCCACCTGTGGCCCCTGCGCCGGTCTACCGGGCACCTACGCCTGCTGCGCGTAGCAACCGCACCGACTGGCGCAAACCCGTAGTCATCGCGCTGGCGGCGCTACTGGCGCTGGTGGTCGGTTTCGTCGGGTTCCGCGCACTGGATTCCGGCGGTACTGCGACGTCCCCGGACACCAGTCAGGAGGCGCCGGCACCGGATGCCGGCCAGGCCCCTGCCTTCCCCGGCTCAAACCAGTTGCGCTCTGGGGACTGGTTGTTGAGCCAGTACTCGATCGGGCAGGACAACGGCAAACTCACAGTCGATGGCACTGTCGTGAACTCCGGCGATGAGGCTGCGAGCACCGATCTGACTGTCTACTACTACATCGACGGCGAACCGGTAGCCGTCGCCACCGGTAGCACCGGCAAGGTCGCAGCCGGCGGCAGCACCCAGGTCACGTTGACCAGTGACGATGCGTGGCAGCCGGGCAACCCGGTCCTCGTGGTTGAAGCAACGTAGCCCTCAGGTCCCGCCTGCCCGTGCGGCCGTGCGGCCCCGGCGCCATCGCACCACCAGCCAGATGAACACCACGAGTGCGATCAGGACCAGGAACGGCGCGAGGATGGCGGCGAACGCAATCAGAGTGGAGGCGATGTCCTCCCCGGTACTCACCACCGGCGCGGCCGCACCCCCGGTACCCGCGTTCAGCACGGGGCGTATCGCTGACTTGGTTCCGTGGACGGTGCCCGCTGTCAGAAGCCCCGCGATCAAGGAGACGGCCGGTGGGATGTCGGTGGCTGCGCCGGTGCTGGCCGCGAACAGGACCGCCCCAGCGACCGGCCGGATGATCGTCTGCACGAGGTCGTTCATGGTGTCCACGGCCGGGATCTTGTCGGCCAGCACTTCCACCGCCAGCAGCGCGGCCAGCACGCCCAGCACCCAGGGGTTCGCCAGCTCGTCGAAGGGGGGACCGAAGTCGACCCAGTCGAAGAACTGCAGCAAGCCCACGATCACCAGCGGGATGTAGGCGTTCAGTCCGGCGGCAGCGGCCAGTCCCAATCCGGTGAGAGTCGCACTGGCGAGGTCCACGTCGATCAGCGTAGGGGTTGCCAGGCCCGTGTGCCGCGTGTGCTGAGGCTGTTTGCAGTCGGGCAGTGCCGAATCCCGGCTCGTAGCATCGAGGGGTGTATCCGGTCTTCTTGCGGTTGGCGGGCAAGCGCGTCCTGGTGGTCGGCGCCGGACCCGTCGCCGCCCGCCGCGTCGACACATTGTGCGCTGAAGGCGCCGTGGTCACGGTGGTCGCGCCGCAGGCGGTCCCCGAGATCTCAGCACGCACCGACCTGCAATGGCAACGGCGCGAGTGGCTCCCGGAGGATCTCGACGGGGTATGGCTGGTGCAGGCGTGCGCGAGCCACGAAGTGAATGCCCGGGTCCTGGCCGAGGCCGAACGGTGCGGCACCTGGTGCGTCGACGCTTCGGACGCTCAGCGGTCCCCGGCGTGGACCGGCACTTCGGTTCCCGGCCCCGATGGTGTGCACGTCGCGGTCAGCGGTGGTGGCGATCCGAAGCGCGCGCGCATCCTTGCGTCGGTACTCACCGAGGCAATGGCCAAAGCGGACCTGCGGTCAACCCGACCATCGGCTGGGAGTGTGGCGCTGGTCGGCGCAGGTCCCGGGGACCCGCAGTTGTTGACGATCAGAGCCCGCAACCTGCTCCAAGCCGCCGCCGTCGTGGTCGTCGACCGGCTGGCGCCCAGGGCGGCCCTGGCGTTCACCCACGCCCGGATCATCCACGTGGGCAAATCGCCCGGCGATCACGCGGTCAGCCAGGAGGACATCAACGCGATCCTGGTCGACGAAGCCGCGAAGGGAAACCGGGTGGTCCGGCTCAAGGGTGGAGATCCGTTCGTGCTGGGTCGCGGCGGGGAGGAATTGGCTGCGTGCCTGGCCGCGGGCATCGACGTGGAGGTGGTGCCCGGCATCACCAGCGCAGTCGCCGTACCCGCGGCAGCCGGCATTCCGGTCACCCATCGCGGGATGGCCACGGGCTTCTTGGTCGCGACCGCCCACGGGGAGGATCCCGCACTGGTCAAGCACCTGGCGGCCATTCCACCGGAGATCACGATCGTGCTGCTGATGGGGGTTCGGTCCTTGCAGATGGTGACGGACGTGCTGCTCAGCGCCCGCGGGCCGGACACCCCTGCCGCCATCGTCGAGCGGGGTTGGACGCCACGCCAGCGAACGGTCACGGCGACGCTTGGAACGGTCGTCGAGACTGCTCGGCTACAGCAGGTGGCTGCCCCGTCGATCGTGATCGTGGGTGAGGTCGCTGCTCTGCACGAGCAGTTCGGCGATGTGGCCCGGGTGTCGCCGGACGCAGGCCTGATCGCGGACTAGCCCGGCTCAGTCGTCCGGCAGCACGGCGCAGGCTCAGCCGCCGCAGTCCTCGACGCCCAGCGTCTGCGCGGCGGCATTGATCTGCGGCGATAGCGCGTTCACCTCGGCGAAGACCGCTTCGAGGTCGCCCTCGGGTCCCTTCTCGGCCAAGATGTCGGCGGCCTGCTGGTAAAGATCAGCCAGCTCCTCGGCCGCTTGGGCATTCTCTTCGGGTACGCCGACTGCACGCACGTCGGTGGACAGCTGGGCGACGAGTTCTTGGAGCTGCGCGAGGCTGGCCGCCACCGAGGCCGGGTCCTCCACGTCGGGCTCGGGGACCTCTCCGGCGGCTGCCTGTTCCTGTCGGCACAGACGATTGACCTGCTTGGACCACTGCTTGGCAGGGATCATCGTCGGTTCGGCGGTCGGCGCGGGGGTGGTGGCCGCCGCAGTGGTCGCGGCCGGGGAGGTGGTCGATCCGGCGTCGTCCGATCCGCACGCTCCCGTCAGCAGAGCGCTTGCGCCGATGAGTGCGATGAATGTTGTTCTGGCGAACATGGTCCCTCCCCTGGGTCTACTTGCGACCCTAGCGGTCGGACTTTCAGACCCGTCGCGCCGCGATCAGCGTCACGTCGTCGCGGCGCCAGTCCACGGCCCTCGCACGGGCCGCCGAGAGCAGATGCTGCACGACACCGGCGCTGGTCTCCTCGGTGCCGACGGCCTCCTCGACGAGTTCGGCCAGACCCGACTCCCCGAGTTCCTCCCCCTGCCCGTCGTGTGACTCGGTCAGCCCGTCGGTCCACATCAGCAGCAGTGCTCCGATCTCCAGATGCGAGTGCTGGTTGGCCCAGGTTCCTCCCAGCACGCTGAGCAGCGGGCCGGTCGTGACCAACTCGGTGGTGGTCGCCGGCGTCACCAGCCATGCCGGCGGATGGCCCGCGTTGGCCCAGGTGAGGAACCCCGTCTGCGGTTCGATGACGACGATCAGGCAGGTCGCGAAGCGGGAGGCGGTGCGGAAGCCGTCTGCTCCGGCCTTGAGCGCCAGCGCCGGATCGGCGTTCTGCGCCAGTGACAGTTCAACGACGTGTTTGAGGCGCAGGGCCTCCATGCCTGCCTCGGGCCCGTGCCCGGAAACGTCGGTGATGGTCAGGGCGATCTGGCCGTCCAGCAGCACCTGCGCGCTCCACCAGTCCCCGGCCATCACTCCCTGCGCGGGCTGCTGCACACCGGACAGGTCCATGCCGGGCACGCTGGTGTCGTGGCTGTCGGCCAGTTCCGCGCGGATCGCGGCCACGACCGGGGTCTGCTGCTCAAGGCCCTCGTGGGCTTGCCGCGCGCTGTCGATCTCGGTGACCAGTTCCCGGCGCATCTTCTCGGCGTCCTGGCCCACGTCGCGCAGTTCCGGTGGACCGGACGCGATGATCGGAGTCTCGTGGTTGCCTTCCTGGGCAACCGTCAGCATCTGCGCCTGCAGCTCCTTCAACGGTCGCAGGACACCACGCAGCAGCAGTAGCGAAAGGACGGCCAGCAGCCCGAGCGTGACCAGCGCGGACACGTTGAGCAAGGTCGACAGTCGGATGAATTCCTGCTCCTGCTGCATCACGGCACGATCGACCTGATCGCGGATCTGCTGGTCCAGGGAGTTGGTGAAGGTCCGGACGTCGTTGTACAGGTTGCGGCTGGTGCCCGACCGCACCAGATCCCGCGCCTGTCCACGATCGCCGCTGCGGGTGGCGTTGACGATCGGCCGGGTGCCTTGCCGACGCCAGATCGAGGTCGCGCTGCGCGTCTCCCGCAGCAGTTGTGACAGGTTCTCGTCGCCGGCGAGCAGTGGCCGGAGTTCGGCGAAGGCGGCAGTCGCGCGTGCCGAACCTTCCACGTAGGTGCTCAGGTCCGAGGAGTCACCGGTCAGCGCGTAGGAACTGACCCCGCTGTCCATTTCGGACAGGGCGCTGTTGAGCACCGCGACCGCATCGGATGCAGGCTGTAGCCGCTCGGCGACAGCGGTGGTCGTACGGGACACGTTGAGGTATCCGGCTCTGACGGCGGCGCCCGCGACCAGCGCCAGGACCACTGCCACGAGCAGCAGGGTCCAGATGCGGGCACGCAGCGTCACGAATGGCACGCTACTGGTATCTACGCGAGGAGTCCGTGATGTGCAGTGAGGTGCGATTGCGCCAGATGCTGGACGATCTGCCGTTGTACAAGGCGGGACAGCGTCCGCAGGCCCACCCGGACCTGCTGAGCTACAAGCTCTCGTCCAACGAGAATCCGGCCGGCGCCCACCCTTCGGTCCTGGAGACGTTGCCCGACAGCGCGGTGCACCTGTACCCCGATCCCGGCAGTACGGATCTGATCGCGGCTCTGGCCGGACACCTGGACACAGACACCGAGAAGGTGAGCGTGGGCTGCGGTTCGGTGTCGTTGTGCCAGAACGCTGTGCAGATCGCAGCAGACCCCGGTGACGAGGTGATCTACGCGTGGCGCTCGTTCGAGGCCTACCCCATCGTCACCGCCATCAGTTCGGCCCAGTCGGTGCAGGTCCAGCTGACACCGCAGGCCCGCCACGATGTGCAGGCCATGGTCGAGACGGTCGGTGATCGCACGCGTGTGATGTTCCTGTGCACGCCGAACAACCCGACCGGCCCGGCGCTCACCCACGACGAGGTCCAGTGGGTGTTGGACAACGTGCCCGAACACCTACTGGTCGTCGTGGACGAGGCGTACCACGAGTACGTACAGGACCCGGCAGCTGTGCGGGCCCTGGAAATAACCCAGCGCCACGCCAATGTGCTGGTCCTGCGGACTTTCTCCAAGGCGTTCGGGCTTGCGGGCTTGCGGGTGGGATACGGGGTGGGGGCACCCGAGGTGATCTCGGCGATGCGCAAGGTGGCCACCCCGTTCGGGGTGTCGGGCGTGGCGCAGGCCGCGGGGGTCAGTGCCCTACAGCCGGAGGGCCTTGCGCACATGCGAAGTGCCGTGACCGAAACCGCCGCCGAGCGCGACCGGATGCTCGCCGCTCTGCGGGAGGCGGGATGGCCGGTGCCTGACAGCCAGGCGAACTTCGTGTGGCTGCCCACAGCCGACGCGCTCGATGTCGCCGGGCGCCTGGAGGAACACGGCCTGACCGTGCGCCCGTTCCCCGGGGAGGGGATCCGGATCACCGTGGGACCCGCTGAGGCCAACAACCGGGTGCTGGACGTTTTGACATAGGTCCGCCAGGTTGGGTCGACCCCGGCCGACGTGAAGCACCAGTGTGACCAACCTCACACCGGTCATCTGGGGCATATGGACGCCGGAATGCCCAGATATGTGCGGAAACCGTTGTTCCAGGGCGTCTTAACAACGGTTTAGGTAAGGCTTACGTTGCTAGATTTAACACGGTATTTACGTCAAACTCTGAAATATGAACGCGCTTGATCTCTCGCGCTGGCAGTTCGCCATCACCACCGTTTATCACTTCCTCTTCGTGCCGATCACCATCGGAACCTCGTTCCTGGTGGCCGGGATGCAGACCGCGTGGTACCGGACCGGCAATGAGAAGTGGCTGCGAGCTACGAAATTCTTCGGAAAGCTCTTCCTCATCAACTTCGCGATGGGGGTGGTGACCGGCATCGTGCAGGAGTTCCAGTTCGGGATGAACTGGAGTGACTACAGCCGGTTCGTGGGCGACATCTTCGGGGCGCCGCTGGCCATCGAAGGCCTGCTGGCGTTCTTCCTGGAGTCGACCTTCCTCGGCCTGTGGATCTTCGGTTGGGACCGCCTGCCGAAGAAACTGCACCTGGCCACCATCTGGTTGGCCGCCATCGGAACCGTGCTGAGTGCGTACTTCATCCTGGCCGCCAACTCCTTCATGCAGAACCCGGTGGGCTACGAGATCAACCCGCAGACCCAGCGCGCCGAGATGACCGACATCGGGCAGGTGCTGGGGCAGCCGCTGGCGATCATCACGTTCACCCACGTGATCACCATGGCCTTCCTGGTGTCCGGGCTGTTCGTTGCGGGCATCTCCGCGTGGCTGCTGTTCAAGGGACGCTCGCTGGACGTGGTGCGCTCCACGCTGAAGCTCGGTTCCATCACCGCGCTGGTCGCCTTCGTCCTGACCGGCATCACCGGCGACGCGCAGGCCACGAAGATGGTCGAGGTCCAGCCGATGAAGATGGCCGCGGCCGAGGCCCTCTACGAGACCGCCGCGCCGGCCCCGTTCAGCATCTTCACGATCGGTACCCTCGACGGGTCCGAGCCGATCTTCAGCATCGATATCCCGCACGGCCTGTCGCTGCTGGCCACGCACAGCTGGGACGGCGAGGTGCAGGGCATCAACAACCTGCAGGCGCAGTACGAGGAGCAGTTCGGCCCCGGGGACTACCGGCCGAACATCCCGATGGCCTACTGGAACTTCCGGCTCATGATCGGGTTCGGTGCACTCGGCGCCCTGATCGCGGCCTGGATGCTCTGGGTGACCCGCAAGGACCGGATCCCGACCACCAAATGGTTCCCGAGGCTGGCGCTGTTCAGCATCATTCTTCCGCTACTGGGTTCGTCCACGGGCTGGATCTTCACCGAGATGGGCCGGCAGCCCTGGGTGGTCTTCGGGTTGATGCAGACGCAGTTCGGGGTGAGTCCGACCGTGACAGTTGCGCAGGTGCTCACCTCGATGATCGTCTTCACGCTTCTGTACGGCGCGCTGGCGGTGGTCGAGGTCGGGCTGCTGATGCGGGCGGTGAAGATCGGCCCGCCCGACTCGGCCGAGCACTCGTATCCGGACAAGCTGGGCGAGGATCGCCCGCTGACGGTGACCTACTGAGGAGATGACCATGGAACTCCAACAGATCTGGATCATCCTCATTGCGGTTCTCTGGATGGGCTACTTCGTGCTCGAGGGCTTCGACTTCGGCGTCGGCATCCTGCTGCCAGTGATCGGTAAGAGCGAGCAGGAACGCCGTGCTTTGCTCACGACGCTGGGGCCGGTCTGGGACGGCAACGAGGTGTGGCTGCTGGTCGCCGGCGGTGCCACTTTTGCGGCCTTCCCGGAGTGGTACGCGACGTTGTTCAGCGGTTTCTACCTGCCCTTGTTGCTGATCCTGGTGGCGCTGATCCTGCGTGGTGTGGCCTTCGAGTACCGCAGCAAGCGCTCCGACCCGACCTGGCGCAAGCGCTGGGACGCGGCGATCGTGGTGGGCTCGTTCGTGCCGGCGCTGCTGTGGGGCGTGGCGTTTGCGAACATCGTGCGCGGCGTCCCGATGCGACTCGGCGAACAGGGCAACAGCCTCTACGACGGCGGGTTCTTCAACCTGCTGAACCCGTACGCCCTGGTGGGTGGGCTGACCACGCTGACGCTGTTCATGACGCACGGCGCGATCTTCCTGGCGCTCAAGACCGACGGCGAGATCCGGGTCCGGGCCAACAAGCTCGCGGGTCAGATCGGACTGGTCGCCACGGTGATCGCGGTGATCTTCCTGCTGTGGACCCAACTTGCCTACAGCGACAAGGCCTGGACATGGGCCCTGGTCGTGGTGGCGGCACTCTGCTGGCTGGCGGGCCTGGCGATGAACCGGGCAGGCAGGGAGGGCTGGTCGTTCCTGTTCAGCGCCATCACACTGGCCGGAGCGGTGGCGTTCCTGTTCTCGGTTCTGTATCCCAACGTGATGCCTGCGTCCAACGATCCGGCGCTGTCATTGACGATCTGGAACGCGAGCAGCTCTGACTACACCTTGCGGATCATGACCATCGTCGCGGTCATCTTCACACCCATCGTCTTGGCTTACCAGTCCTGGACCTACTGGGTATTCCGCAAGCGGGTATCCCCGTCGCAGATCACCAACGCCGACCACGGCTCGCTGGATCTGCCCGGTGAGGGCACAACAGGGGAGAAGATCGGGGTCTAGCACCCCGCTGCGAGAACGGCAGGCGTGAGGGGCGGCCTGCCGTTCTCGTGTGTTCGGTGGAGCAGGCGCCCCAGAACTCGAAAGCAACTACCTTGTTCAGTGACCGGAAACGACTTCATCGACGCCCTCGGCGAGGACGATCAGGGCCAGTACGTATGGATTTCGATCTGCCTGCGGTGTGGGGCAGAGTTCGAGCACATGACCTACCCGGAACAAGACGTGATCAACAGGCGGCAGGACCACGTCCACCTGGAGGAGCCGGACTTCCTGTCCATCCTGCGCTGGACCGGTCACCCAGGTGGTGACTCAGACACGGTGCTGAGGGCCATCGGTGTACCCGAGGAGATGCTCTAGCTCATCCCTATTGCTGGGCGAGCGCGACAGCTAGTTCCACCGCCTCCCGGGCGGTCGTGGCGACCACGGGGCCTTCGGGAAGGTCCCACCCTCGCAGCATCACCACCGGGACCCCTGTGCGCACTGCCAGAGCCACTTCGCTGAGCGTCCCCCAACTTCCCCCGATGCTGATCACGGCGTCTGCAGACCGAACGATCAGTGCATTGCGCATCTCGCCGAGGCCGGTCGGGATGGCCACCGTGACAAACGGGTTGGCCTGCGACCGGTGCATACCGGGGAGGATGGCGACGACCGTCCCGTCAGCGATCGCCGCGCCACGTGAGGCCGCCTGCATCACCCCGCCCAGACCTCCGGTGAGCACGGTATGTCCGGCGGCCGCGAGATGATGTCCGACCTGCTGCGCGGCAGCCGCTTCATCCGGTGAGGCCTGCGCGGGACCGACGACGGCGATGGTGAAAGACATGGCGCCTCCTGACCGACACCGACCACGCTATGACGATGTCGGCGTGGCGTCGAGAGCCCGCGAAACTCAACCGTCCAGGTCGTGCTCGCGCGTCTGCTTCTGGATCTCGCCCTGTTCGTGGGCGGCGTCCCGGGTCTTCTCGTGATGGGTCTCGCGTTCCAGGGCTTCGTCGACGGAAGCCTGCTCTTCATCGCGTTCGGTAGGCATGAGCGTCAGCGTGACACACGCGGCGCGGGTATGCCCAACAGTCTGCCGGGTATCAACTGTCATGGCTGTGGACATCGCGCTCGTGCTGCGTTCCGAGCACCGGCGGCTCAGGGAGCTCGCTGCGCGCTGCGGCCGGACCAGTCGCGGATTCCACGATCCGCCCTCGGATCTGCAGAAGGCGTTGCGGGCTCATGTGCTTGCTGCGGCCGCGGAGGTGTATCCGACCGCCGCGCAGAAGAGCACCGCCAACGGCTGGCCGGCGCAGGAGTTCGCGGAGATCCGCAAGGCGGCCGAAGCGAACACGATCAGCGCCGATGAACTTGTGCGGGCCGTCGAGGATCTGGTGGATGCAGAGATGCAGTTCGTTGTGCCTGCTGTCGAGTCTTTGGAGCTCAATGCGCGCAGGCGGATGGGAAAGGTCTTCCGCATGCGGCGCGACGCCAATCTGCGCAACGGTGACCCCGGTTCCAGGCGCCGCCGGTCGCAGACAGAGTTGTACGAGATGGCCCGACGGGCTGGCGTGGAGCACCGATCGAGCATGACGCAGGCCCAGTTGCAGGAAGCCCTCGAGGCTCGTTCTCGTCATCGGTGAATTGATCCAATCTCGTGAAAAGGGGTTTACTTCTGCCCTGCGATGCGTGTAACGTGATGCGTGCGTCCAGCAGAGTGGCGCATTTGTCGCAGGGCCTGCAAGAAAGTCGGGCCGCGAACCTTTGTACAGCGAAAGCCCTAGAAGTGGGCACGCACCCATCGACGTGCGCTTCAGAAGCAGGCCGCGTCGCTCACGCAATCACCGCCAAAACGAATGCTGTTGAGCGAGGTCTTCATGTTGATCCACATAGTTTCCCGCCCGTTATCCGAACTTTCCCATGTCCCACGTAGCGGGGTGCGTTCCCTGGTACGCACCGTGCGTGACGCCGGAGCCGAGGTCGTGGAGGATGTCGGGCTGACCGGCGACTTCTCCCATGCCGTTGCCACCTGCGCTGAGCAGCTGCAACGCCAGTGGGAGAACAAGCCACCGCAGATCGTGCACACGGTCGGCCTGGTCGCCACGATGGCTGCTCTCGCTGCCCGCCGGGACGGTCTGCCAGTGGTGAGCACTTTCGACGAGAGTCCCGTCCCCTCCGAGGTGGAGGCGCGACTGGCCCGGCAGGTGGATGCCGTCATCCCATTGTCCACTCCGGAGCAGGACGTCTGGCGCCAGCTGGGCGCGCATACAGCCAGCCCGGGCGTCATCGCGCTGGCTCAGCCGGCAGTGGACGCGCCAGCGAGGACCGGTGAGGACGTCGTCTGCCTGTGCAGCGGCGACGAGCTGTCCCGCGTCGTCGACTCCATGCCGTATTGGGGAAACAACCGCTTGGTCATCCTCGGGCGGGTGTCCGACGATCGGTGGGCGCAGCTGATTCAACAGGCGCGAGCCCTCGGCGTCGAGCAGCGCCTGGTGCGTCGTCCCGGTTTGCGCGGTGAACAACGCCAGGCCATGTGGCGCGACGCGGCACTGCTGCTGGCAGGAACCGAAGGCGCCCGTCACGGCGGTTTCGTGCTGGAGGCCGCCGCACACGGGGTTCCGTCGGTTGCGGTCGCGGTCGAGGCCCATCTGGATCACATCGTGCCCGGGGCGACCGGTCTTCTGGTCGAACCCGGCACCGGGCCCCGCACGCTGGGCGCAATCGTGTCCGAGTTGCTCGCCGACGACTTGCGGCGGCGCGGAATGGGAGCCTCCTCGTTGGTGCGTGTGCGCGCTCTCAACGAGCAGCCCGCTGTTGGCCAGCGGCTGTTGGGGATCTACCGTCAGTACGCCGGCTTGGTGCAGGAGCAGACGAAGGTCGTCCCTCGGCTCACCCCGGAAGGCAGTGCCCTCGCGCTCAAGTACATGCCGCTGGCACGCCAACTGGCCCACCGTTACGCGGGTCGGGGTCAGCGCCTCGACGACCTGATCCAGGTTGCGTCCCTTGGCCTGGTGCGTGCCGCCTCGCGGTTCAATCCGGAGCTGGGCAACGAGTTCCACTCCTTCGCCGTGCCGACCATCCTCGGGGAGTTGCGGCGTCACTTCCGCGACCATGCGTGGGCCGCTCGGGTTCCGCGAAGCCTGCAAGAGGCGACGCTGAAGGTGCAGAGGGCCTCCGACGAACTGCGTGTGGCCCGTGGACAGGACCCGACTCCGGCTGAGGTGGCCGATGAACTCGGCCTGGTCGAGGAAGAGGTGCTGCAGGCCATGCAGGCGCGCGGCGAGGCGATGAGTTCGAAGTCGCTGGACCACCCGATGGGCGAGGACGGCGCTGAGGCCTTCGGGGACTTGGTCGGAGACACCGACCCGGACCTGGAATATGTGGAACTGCGTGAGGCCGTGCGTTCGGCACTGCACAAACTCCCCGAGCGCGAACGCGAAATCCTGCTGATGCGTTTCTACGGGGAGCACACGCAGTCGGAGATCGCCGAGCGAATGGGCCTGTCGCAGGTCCATGTGTCGCGGTTGATCACCCGTACGCTGACCGCGCTGCGTGACCACGTCATGAACGACGTGCCGCTGCCCAAGTCGTGGGTCCAGCAGGCCGAGCGCGCCGGCGATCCGGAACGCCGGCGCACGGCCGCCTGAACCATGTAGAGCGTCCACTGGGCCGGGCGACGAGGTGATGACCCTCGTCGCCTGGCCTCGTGCTGTGCGACACGGGCCATGCTGACGGCAGGCACCGCAGGTATAGAACTCAGACTGCTGGGAGATCCCCAAAGCGAGGAGGGCCGGAACCATGCGTGAAGACAGCAAGTATGCCCCGTTCGATGCCGCAGACTACCTCGAGGATCTTGACGATGTCGCGACCGATCTGCAGATCGTCCTGCAGGAGTCTGCCGAGGATCCCAGCGCTGTCACCAACGTTTTGGGCCTGCGTTTCGAAGTGCACACCGTCGCCTGACCCCCCTGAGGCACCGGTGTCGCAGGAGTCGGCCCCGGCGGCCAGTGAGGGAGCCGGGCGCTGCGGGGGACTTTGGTCGTCTCAGGTCACCGGGAGGCGCGATCTGTCCAAAGTCCCGCGGCCACGGTCCTGCTGCCGTTCCAACCGGTGTAGAGGCCGACCGCCCACCTGCTGACCCACTGCTGATGGGCCGATGAGGATGTCGCTGGCCACCAGCAGATCAGCGCTATGAAGGTGACCCTTTCCCAGGACGTTGCTATCCTGCGATCAGTCACATCTGTGATGTCGACGCCGTACCGGTAGCCGCCGCCGCCGTCCTGGATCGCATGGCATCCGCGGACGTCCTGGGAGACACGGGGAAGGGAGTGCACAATGGTGCAGGACGCTACTGACACCGATTCCTCCTTCAGCGTGAACCACGCTTCAGCCCGCTTGGTCCTGGTCGGCGACGTAGGCCACGAGGTGGCCGACTCCCTGAAGGAACAGGCGTCCCTGCAGATGCCGACCCAGGTGGATGAGCTTGTCGTCGACCTGAGTGCCTGCCGCTTTCTCGAGCCCGCAGCCGTCGACATGTTGAGTTCCGTGCTGGGCCGGGCCGACGCCGGCGGCGCCCACATCTCATTGCGAGGCATGTCCGCCAATCTGCGGGTCATCCTGGGAATCGCCGGTCTGCTGGACCTCGCCGAATCCTCCGGACCTCAAGGTGACTGACATGTCATCCATCGGCGGGGGGGAACCGCTGACCGCCAGCAGTCCGGCACTGGCCGAGACGGTCACTGCTTTGAGCAAGGAGATCCGTGACCTGCGGCGGTCGGCGCGTGTGCGTGCTGTCATCGAGCAGGCCAAGGGGGTACTCGTGGAGCGGCACGGGATAACCCTGGACGAAGCATTCGACAAGTTGCGAACCACCTCGCAGCAGCACAACGTGCGCGTGGTCGAAGTCGCGGCCACGATCGTGGGCGTTGCCATCCCCGAGGCGGACGATGACGCTGTGCCGGTGGGGGAGGCACTGGTGGAAGAGCAACTGCCGGTATCCGAGGCCACGTCCGGGACGTGGAAGGCCCTGCGCCAGCAGCCGTACGTTCGGGCCGGGGTCGTGACGGCGATGATGGACGCCGTCGCCGGGTCGACCCGGCAAGGTGATGAGGCCGCTGAGCTGCTGCGAGAGATCCTTGAGCCGTACGGGGTCGAGGCGGTCACCATGTACAGCAGCAGCGCAGACGACTCGTTGCGCTTCGTGGGTCAGGTGGGTGTGCCTGGGGACCTGATCAGCCCGTGGCGCAGCATCCCACCGTCCACCAACATCCCCTACGTAGTCACCGTGGTGGAGAACCGGGCGCTGTTCTTCGGTGATCGGCAGAGTCGATTCGCTCAGTTCCCCGCGTTGGCCAGTGTGCGGTCGGGAGGCTACGAGGGCATCGCGACGATCCCAGTGGAAGACGCCGGCTCGGTCCTCGGGGTCGTGGGACTGATGTGGTCCCAGCCGCAGGAGTTCGACGAATTGCGCCAGCATGGGATCACCAAGCACGTTCAGCGGGTGGGGTCACTGCTCATGCGCAACGTGGCGGCGACCGACCCGGAACTCGACTGGCTCAACACGCTATTGCGGCTTCATCTGGATCCGTGGCTGTTGTTGGAGGCCATCACGAATTCGCAGGGATCCAGCCACGACTTCGTGGTACAGGACGCTTCCACCACGGTGGACGCCGGACCGTGGATCGGACGCCGACTGCTGGAGATCTGGCCGTCCTTGGCCGACGATGGCACCGCCGAGTCTCTGGGCACCCTGGTCCGCGCGGGTGGCTCGTGGAGCGCGACAGTGGGCGAACCCTCGGCAGTGCCATGGGGGATCCCGGGCAGTCTGATCCGGGCGGTGCGTCTGGGTCAGCGGGTAGTGCTCGTGTGGCGCCCGGGTCAGAGCTGACGCGGCGCAAGCCTCGCTACCAGCAAGGTCGCATCGGATTTGGCGTTTCCGCTGGGCAGCACCGCGTCCATGACGCCCCGCGCCCAACCGGCGGTGGGCCGGTTACGCAGAGCCGTCGCCGAGGCGCGCAGAACCGAAAGGCCCTCGACCATGTCGCGGGTGGAGTTGACTACCCCGTCGGTGTAGACGACCAACGCATCGCCGGGCTCCATGGCGGTCCTGACGACGGTCTGAGAACCGGGTTGCGGAGCACCGACTCCTCGGCCCACGGCCTCCAGCCACTGACTGGTTCCGCGCGAGTGGACCAGCAGGCCGGGGGGATGTCCGCCCGTGGCCAGTTCCACAGCGCCGGTAGCCGGGTCGACCACTGCGGCCAACAGGGACGCACGTGCTGGTTCAGAGTCCCCTGCCAGCGTGGCCGCCGTGCGCGCGACGAGGTCCTCCAGTTGCACGCCCGACATCATCAGCGCTCGGCTGGCGTAGATGACCTTCCAGGCGTCCCGCACCGACAGCACGCCGGTTCCGAGCGCGTCCACCACCATCACCAGGGCCCTGCCGTCAGGTAGCTGCGAGACATCGACGAGGTCGCCACCGGTCGCTGCCCCATGGCCGGCGGGAACACTCCACATGTCCAGTTCGAGCCCGGGTGTCGTCGGTAGATCCATCTGTCCGGGTGCGCCGAGCATCTGCACGACGTGCTGCTGCTCGTGCTCGCGGGCGGCTTCTTCCAGCAATGCCCGGCGATCCTCTTCGGCCGCTACCAGGTCACTGACATCACGCAGGGTCACAACCGTCAGGTGGTCGTCGATGCGCCCGGCGGTGTATTCGATATGGATCGGCGAACCGTTGGGCGAGATGGTCTCGTCGGGGACGGGTCCGATGGCCTGCTCAGCATGCACGCCGTGCGGTACGTCCAGGGCGCAACCACCGGGGCAGTCGCGTCCATCGGCCAACACGTGGTGCATCGCCGGGTGCAGGCGTTGTCCCTGTTGGGCCGGTGGAACCAGTGCTTGGAGGGCTTGGTTGGACCGGACCAAACGCCCGGAGTCGTCGAGGACCGCCACGGCATCTGGCATGTTCGCGAAAACGCGGGCCTGGGTTCGACGCAGGGTGTTGATACTCCGCACGCGCTGGTCCAGTGCCCAGGACGCTGCGATGCCGAGCAGCGAGGCCAGTACCACGTTGCCGACCCTGAGCCAGGGGTGGTCGAGATCGAGTGTGACGACCAGCGTCAGGGCCAGTCCGGTCGCCACCACGGCGACGATCACGGTCCGCCAGGGTGTTAGGAACAGGCCCGCGGCGACCACCGCTATGCCCATGGTGTTGACCAGGGTGGCTTCATGTTCGGCCACCGCAACGGCCAGGATCACCAAGATCGTGAATCCGACGGTGAAACCAATCGTGCTGGACGAACCGGAGGACGGCTCCTTCACGCTGACCACCTCCCCCCAGCTGTCAGGGTCGTCGCAAGCGGACCCCGGGTTCCACGATTGCCGATCATCGGCCATGAGAATACCGTCAGCCGTCCTCCACCGCGAGGCTGTGCACCGCGGGACCCACGATCACCTCTCCGTCAGGTGCGAAACGCGACCCGTGCAAGGGGCAGTCCCAGCTCTGATCGGCATCGTTCCAGCGCACGATTCCGCCCAGGTGGGTGCAGACCGCACTGCACACTCGACGGGTGCCATCGACCTCACTGACAGCGTCGGGGTGGGGCAGGTCTCGACGCACCGCGCCCCGACCGGACGCGACTGATCCCCTGCCAGGCTCCAGCACCCATCCGGAGGCCAGTGTCGCGGCGACCTCCGCGTTGTTCATCGCCAGCGTCTTCCACCCGGACAGACTGTTCGGCAGACGCGGTGCGAACGGTCTGGCCCAATCGGGCACCTCGTCCACGATCATCCCGCTCAGGATCTGCGCAGCCGCCGAACCATTGGTGAATCCCCACTTGCCGAATCCGGTCGCGATGAGCACGTTGGGCGGGCCAAGTGGTGAAGCACCGATGTGAGGCAGTTGGTCGGCGCTGGTGTAGTCCTGAGCGGCCCACCGATGCGTGAACTCTCGAACGGAGAAGTGCTCTCGGGCCCAATCGGCCAGAGCCTCTACGTGCCGGCTCGTCGGATTTCCGCGTCCAGTGGGGTGTCCGTTGCCGCCGAGCAGGAGGAACTCCTCGCCCGCTTGCGAAGTGGCGGTGCGCAGGGAGTGGGTCGGGGAGTCGGCGGACAGGTACATGCCCTGTGGGAGGTCGCCGTCGACACGTGCTGCCAGAGCGTACGAGCGGGCGGGTTTGGTCGTGGCGAACATCAGCGTGCGCAAAGGGAAAGGCAGCAGCGTCGCGACGACGACCCAGTCGGCGCTCACGTCCGTGCCTTGCGTCGACGTGAGATGCAGCCGCCCGTTTGTCTTGGTGATCGACGCGATCCGCTCCGGCCATACGACCGGCACGCCGAGTTCGGTCAAAGACCCGTGCAGGGCGGCGAGGTACTGCGCCGGGTTGATCTGCATCTGCTCGGGCAGGCAGACAGCGGCCGATGTCTGGAACGGCAGTTCGACCGGTTCGGCCAGCATTGCGTCCATCCCGAATTCCGACAGCGCGGCCGCCTCGCGCTGGATCTGTCCAATCGACTTCGGTGACGTGGCGTAGGTCCACGCATCGCGCACGTCCCAGTCCACGATTCCGGACTTCTCGGCAACCCGTCGGACGAGGTCCTGCCCGCGCAACTGTGCTGTGAGATACGCCTGGGCGGTCTGCTCACCGTGTGATTGACGGATTTGCCCGGTCCGGGTGCCGTGCAGGACACTCACCTTTGCCGTCGAGCGCCCGGTCGACCCGCTGCCGATCCTGCGCGCGTCGATCACAGCCACATCGACCCCGCGTTCAGCCAGCAGCAACGCGGTGGACATCCCGGTGATGCCGGCACCGACGACGATCACCTCGTGATGCTCTGACAAACGGTCCGAGTCCGGAATCCCGTGTACCGGTCCCCAAAAAGAGTCGGGTCGCGCCGGTAGGGCGGCTTCATCTGGTGGGCGGTTCATGGTGGGACCTACCCGGATGGGCGGTTGCTATGCGGCTGCCGTGCTCGCCAACGGAGACGCAAAACGCACGAACCGGACGTATGTCCATTGTCGGCGAGGGTATGGACAAGACATGACCGACCACGAACATCCTGAGCAGACGATTCCGTATCCGGGGTCGGAGGAGCAGATGTTGCAGGATCCCCGCGACGAGATGCGCGACTACGCGGGCACCGGTCTGCTCGCTGGCAAGGTTGCGATCGTGACCGGAGGCGACAGTGGCATCGGGCGGGCGGTGAGCGTCGCTTTCGCCAAGGAGGGGGCCGATGTTGCGATCGTCTACCTCGACGAGCACGACGACGCCCGAAGGACCGGCGAGTTGGTCAAGGCGGCCGGACAGCGCTACATCGCGATACCGGGGGACATCGCCAAGGACCCCCACCGGCGTTCCATCGTCTCGCAAACGGTCGACGAGTTCGGCCGCCTCGATGTGCTGGTGAACAACGCTGCGTTCCAGAACCCGGTGGAACGCCCGGAGGACCTCACGCCGCAACAGTGGCAACGTACTTTCGCGGTCAACATCGAGGCGAACTTCTTCCTCACCCAGGCGGCTCTGGAACACATGCGCGAAGGCTCGGCGATCATCAACACCGCTTCTGTCACGGGTCTGCGCGGCCACGCGACCCTGTTGGACTACGCGGCCACAAAGGGTGCGATCATCTCCTTGACGTATTCGTTGGCACAAGCGCTGGTGGACCGGCGCATCCGCGTGAACGCTGTGGCGCCGGGTCCGGTCTGGACGCCGTTGATCCCAGCGACCATGGACAAGGACAAGGTGAAGGGCTTCGGCACCGACACCCCGATGGGTCGTGCCGCCCAGCCCGACGAGATCGCCCCGTCGTTCGTCTTCTTCGCCAGCAACCGGCTCTCGTCGTACTACACCGGCGAAGTGCTCGCACCGATCGGTGGGTACACGTTGCCTGGATGACCTACAGACCGTCCGCCGGGCTCCCATGTCCCGCGGACCCCGCCGGGCGGAACGTCCCCCTCCGCCCGGCTCGCTGGGAGGCAGTGGCGGCTGCCTCCCAGCTCTATGCTCAGGACGACTTTCGGGTCCTTTTGGACTGCTCGATCCTCTCGTCGATGTCCACCACGTTCTCGGCCTTGCGCACTGCCCGCTTGCGCGCGGCCGCAGCCCGGGTCTGATCACTGGCGGCCGACAGGGCATCGGTCCGGTGACGTTTGCCGATTCCATCTGAAGCCTTGCGTGCCCTGTTCTTCGCAGCGGCCTGTTCGGACAGACCTGCCCGGGCGAGGTCCTCGTTGCGCAGCAGCCCGGCGGCCACCTGCAGCACGCCGGCCCGGATGGCGCGGAAACCTGTTGCAGGCGCCCAGTCCGAGTTCTGCTTCCCGGTCATCTTCTCCACCACCGTCAGCGGCAGCCGCGCCACATCCAGGCCGAAGGAGATGACGCGGTAGGCCAAGCCGGTGTCACCGGATTCGTGGTGAGCCTTCTGGCGCGGGTTCGAGGCCTGCTGATCGCGCGCCACCTTCTCAGGTTGCGCGGTGCTGCGGGTGCGCTGGGCAGCCTCAGGTTGCGCGGTGCTGCGGGTGCGCTGGGCAGCCTGCTTCTTGCGCCGCTGATTCATCTGGGTGGCGGCTCTGCCCTGATCGGTGAGCTCCTGGACGGTCTGCTCGGCTGCGTGGCCTTCGTGATCAACCTCGGTCATTTCCTGTTCGGCCTGCTTCTGCGCGAGCAACTCCGCTCGTCGGGTGGCAGCTTCCCGTTCCTCTTCGCGCGTCTGAGCCACGTCCTGCGTCACGGCTGCCCGGGCGTTCTGCTTGCGAGCCTGCCGCTGTGCTTGGGCCTTTTTTTTGTGCAACTCACCCTCGCGGCGCAAGGCTTCGTTGCCCGTGGCAGTCCCGGCCGACTTCTTGACGGCTGCGGTGACGCGCTCCACTGCCTCATCTGAGATGGACGTCTCGGAATCCATGTGGCGTCCTTCCTGTGATTGCTTCGGCGCACTGTGCGCCCCGTCAGTGCGCGTGTACCCGTGGCCTGTCGGCTCATCCGCGCGCTCGCGGGCGTATGCCGTGACGCCCACGGGGTATGAGAAGCAGTAGGTCGGGGCCGCAAGGCGTGGGCCGCGCAGAGACCAACCGAGAGGGAGTTCATGAGCGAGCTGACCGAGAAGATCAGCGATCGGACTGAGGAGTTGGGCTTGCCCGACTTCGTGGATACGGTGCGCGAGAAGGTGGCCTCGCAGACCCATGACGTGGTCGCGAATGTGCAGAACTTCGTGGATTCCCAGGACCTCACCCCCGTCACCGAGGTTGCCGAAGATCTCAGCAGACGTGCACGCGGCGTCGGGCACGAAATCAGTGACCGTGCACAGCAACTCGGTCGCCGCTTCGGCCGCGAACCGAGCCGCTGGGAGGTGTGGTTCGAGTCCACACCGCGTTTCATGCTGCTGATCGCCGGTGCGGGCCTTACAGGGGCAGCCGCCGGATGGCTGACTCGCGAGCGTGCAACCAGTCCCGAAAGCAATAGTCAGCCCGAGCCGGCCCCATCGAGAGGATCCGAGACCATGAGTCCCAAGGACGAATCCGACCCGCAGGAACACGCCTCCGAGCCGGTGGTCAGCCGGCATGCCCCGGATGAGCGCACGCCTGCCGAGGACACCCCGGAGCACCTCACCGGAGATCCTGCGGCCGATGAGCCGGAACTGGCCAGTGACTCTGGGCCCTTGGCGCAACGGGCGCACGACGCGCAGTCGGCCTACCCCAGCAATGACCAGCCGGATATCGAGGCCGATGAGGACATGGCCGACGAGGGGACCCGCATCGCCGAGGAACGCAAGAACGCCGCCTCCGATTCCTCATGAGGTGTGTACTGAGGTCCGACAAGGAGCCCGCTTATCGCCGCTCAGGACAGAAGCTCCAGCAGCGCCGGCTCCCAGTGCTCCAGCGACTCAGAGGCCACTTCAGGCAGGTCATGGCCTTCGAGGAATGCCTGTACCACCCGCGGGTCCACATACGATGACCGTGCGATCGCTGGCGTGTTGCCGAGATGTTCGGCGACGTCCGCGATCGCCTGGCGCACGGCCCGCTGGCGAGACTCCCGAGGATCTGCCGCGCTGAGACTGGCCAGTGCCCGCAGACCTGCCTGCCAGGTCCGGAAGTCTTTGGCTGTGCCCGCGACGCCCACGTCGGCGAGATACCGATTGACATCCTGGCTGGACACGTCGCACCACCTGCGGCCCGACTTGTAGGCCAGCAGTTCCTCGCATCGACGTCGCACGCGCAGGTCCCGCACCGCCGTCAGCAACTGCGGATCATCGAGGACGACATCGTGTTCTTTGCCTGATTTTCCGGTGAACCGCAACCGGACCGTGCCTCCTCGGGTACTCACATGGTCGCAGCGCAACGTGGCCAGCCCGAAACTGCCGTTGTCCTGGGCATAGTCTTCCGAGCCCACCCGAAGCCCACCGAGGTCCAGCAGACGGAAGCCGGTGGCCAGGGCCCGTTCGAAGGGCATCCCCGGCAGTTGCAGGTGCTCGGCGACCAGGGTGCGGGCAGCGGGAAGACTCTGCCCGAATGCCACGATGTGATCGAACTTCTCGCGATCGCGCGCGGCGCGCCAGTCCGGGTGGTACAGGTACTGGCGGCGGCCCGCCTCGTCAGTGCCGACAGCTTGGATGTGGCCGTTGGGCCATGGGCAGATCCACACCTCTGCCCAGGCCGGGGGGATGACCAGGTCCCGACAGCGTTCGGCCCCCGACGCATCGACCCGCTGACCGTGCTGGTCCAGAAAGACGAAGCCCCGACCGCACCGCCGCCGGGTCCAGCCAGGTTTCGCCGGATCGGCTCGGCGCAGTCGGGGCATTCAGCACTCGCCCTACTGGTTCACGTCGATGTTCACGTCCTCGGGCAACTGGTCGCGCCAGTCCTGCAATTGCTGCTCGAGGCGGTCGACGGCCTGCTCATCGTTGATGAACAACGTGGCACCCGCGGCCATCACACCACCGAGTGCCAGGGCGACGATGGACAATGTCAGACCACCGATCGCGACCCCTCGCCCAGTCACCCCGGGCCGCTTGGCCATGCTGATTCCGACGATGCCGAGAATCAGTCCGATGAGTCCCAGCACGAGACCAAGCGGCCCGAGGATTACCGTCAGCACGCTGAGCAGGGCCGAGAGCCCGAAGACCACGGAGAACGCCGCTGCTGCCGACGTCTTCGCCTCCGACCCGTACTGCTGCACCGGTTGCGGGACAGCGGTCGCGCGAGTGGTTCCAGGTTGCTGTTGGTAGGACATGCTCGCTCCTCTCAGTCGGGTGCCGCCCTCTACCCCCGCTGCACCGGTCCATTCCGGTATGCCGTGGCCGGATCCGGGCAATTGATCAGGGAAACCCGCCGTCACACGAACTCTTGGAGGCCATGGTGAGCGATGCCGAACACGCGACTGAGGATGTGTTGGACCTGTTGGCCGAAGAACATCGCGAAGCCGAACAGATGCTCGAGGAACTCAGCAGTCAGGACAAGCAGGAGCACGACCCCCGCGAACTAGCCGATCGGCTGACCGCCTCCTTGGTTCGCCACTCCGTGGCCGAGGAGATGTACGTGTACCCGGCGATGCGCGAACACCTCGAGGACGGCGACGCCGCAGTCGAACACGACATCTCCGAACACCAGGAACTCGAGGAACTGCTCAAGCGGCTCGAGGGGCTGGAACCAGGTGACGAGCAGTGGCCCGAGGTCGTCGCCGCGCTGCGGGAGACCCTTGCCGATCACGTCGCCGACGAAGAGAACGACCACTTCCCGCGCTTGCGGGCGGAGGTGCCCGAAGACGTCCTGATCGACTTGCGGGACAAGGTTGAAATGGCCGAGCAGGTCGCCCCGACCCGGCCGCATCCCAGCGCCCCGCACAGCGAGCTGTTCCACAAGATCGTCGGACCGGGGGTGGGCATGGTCGACCGTCTTCGGGATGCCCTCGCGGGCCGGATGACCGGCTAGTCGTGGATTCCTTCGCGATCCCCGCCGGGTATGCGCTGGCGGGGATCGCCCTGTTACTGGCGGCACTGCTCCCGAGGGTGCTGCAGCGGCTTCCGTTGTCGCCGGCCATGCTGTTCGTGTTCGCGGGTCTGGTCGCTTCGTTCATCCCCGGCGGCGCCACCCTGGATCTGGTGAAGGACCGTGGCGTGATCGAGCACGCCACCGAGTTGTGCGTCATCGTCGCGCTGATGGGTGTGGGTCTTGCCCTGGACCGGCCTTTGAGCCTGCGCGGCTGGTCGAGTACCTGGCGGCTACTCGGCATCGGCATGCCGCTGTTCATCGGGGCGGCGGCGGTCTTGGCCTGGGGTCTCATCGGGATCCCGATCGCCGGGGCCCTGTTGCTAGGGGCGGTGATGGCGCCAACCGATCCGGTGCTGGCCTCCGAGGTGCAGGTAGGAGAGCCCACCGACGATCCGGGTAGTGAGGATGAGGTGAGGTTCGCGCTCAGTTCCGAGGCCGGGCTCAACGACGGGTTGGCGTTCCCGTTCGTCAACGCGGCCGTGCTGCTGGCGGGGGCGGCTTTCGTACAGTGGGGCGGGCGCTGGGTGGCCTGGGAACTGCTCGGCAAGATCGTGATCGGCGTGGTCGTCGGCTGGGCCATCGGACAGCTGCTCGCCCGGTTGGCGTTCCGCGCTCCGAACAGTGTGCGATTCGCCGCGACGGCGGAGGCCGTGTTGGCCCTGTCGGGTGTGTTCCTGGCCTACGGTGTTGCGGAACTGGTCGGGGGTTACGGTTTCCTCGCGGTCTTCTGCGCGGCTTTGGCCATCCGCAGTTGGGAACGTGGGGACGAGTACCACAGGGTTCTGCACGAGTTCATCGGACAGATCGAGCGACTGCTCACGCTGGGCCTGCTGCTGCTCCTCGGGTATTTCGCAGTGGATCTGCTGAGTGCGCTGACCTGGCAGGCCGCGGTGTGGGGTGTGGTCGCCGTACTCGCAGTCCGTCCTGTCACGGGCTGGTTGGCGATGCTCGGTTCGAACGTGAGGCCGGTGGAGGAGCGCAGCATCGCCTTCTTCGGGGTCCGGGGCATCGGGTCGTTCTACTACCTTGCCTACGCTCTCGGGCAGGCCGCTTTCGTGCGGGCGGATCTGCTCTGGGCGACGGTTTCGTTCACCGTGCTCGTCTCGATCGTTGTGCACGGCGTGACTGCGTCGCCGGTGCTGCGCACTCTGGACCGGCGCCGCCGGCGGGAGGCGGGCGTCTGACAGATTGCCTCAGTCCGAGCACCGTTCGAGAACCAGTCCGACGCCGAGCCCGGCGGCACCACTGACACCTGCCACGCCGAACCGGCCCTCGCGGCGTTCCAGTTCGTCGAGGCAACCCCCCACCATGATCGCGCCCGTCGCTCCGAAGGCGTGACCCATCGCGATCGTGCCGCCGTTGGGGTTCATGCGTTCGGGGCCCGCGTCGAGGTCGCGCCGGAAGCGCAGGCACAGCGCGGCGAACGCCTCGGCGAACTCGAAGACGTCGATGTCGCGCGGGGCCAGCCCTGCCCGTTCGATGGCCTGCTCCATCGCCTCCTGGCCGGCGGTGAGCATGATCACCGGGTCGCACGTGGCTGTTGTGCTGCTGACGATCCGTGCCCGCGGACGAAGACCCACCGCGTCGGCCTGCTCACGGGTGCCGATCAGCAGCAGCGCCGCAGCATCGGCCATCTGTGGGGAGGTGCCCACCGTGTGCAGGTGCTCGATGCGTTCGAAGCGCTCCAGCACCAGCGCGTCGTCGTCGGGCCGGTCACCGAAAACCGGCGCCAGGCCGGACAGAGCCTCGGCCGAGAGCCCGGGGCGGATCAACTCGTCGCGCGCCAGGTCGTTCGTCTCGATGACGCTGTAGTCGAAGGCGCCGGATTCCCAGGCGGCATGGGCCTTCGCGTGGGTCTCCACAGCGTAGGCGTCGAGCTGATCGCGGGTGAACCCCTCCAACGTCGCGTTCAGGTCGGCCGCGATCCCCATGTGCACGGAACCCACGGACTTCACCACCGACGGGTCGTTCCACAGGGCGCCGCCGTCGCTGAAGATCGGCACCCTGGAAACGCTCTCCACGCCTCCGGCCACGACCAGGCGGTAGTCCCCAGCCCGGACCCGGGCGGCGGCAGTGGCAACCGCATCGATCCCGGAGGCGCAGAAGCGGTTGAGCGTCACACCGGGGGTCGGCCAGCCGTTGAGCAGATTGGCGGTGCGCGCGAGGTCGGCGCCCTGTTCACCGACCTGGGATGCCACTCCGAGGACCACGTCGTCGACCATGTCCGGGGCCAGTCCGGTGCGCTCGATCAGTTCCCGCTGCAGGCCCGTGACGAGGTCCAGAGCCGACAGGGAGTGCAGCCCGCCTTTCGGAGAAGCCTTCCCTCGAGGGGTCCGGATCCAGTCCAGGACGAAGACGTCGGTCACGACTTCAGCCTAAGCGCTGTGGTGTCGCCCTTAGGCTGAGATGGTGATCGGGATTCTGGGCGGGTATCAGACGGACTTCGCGCGCAACTGGACCAAGGAGGGCGGGGACTTCGCCGCGATGTTCGGCGAAGTCGTGGCGGGAACACTGGAAGCGGCGCAGGTCGACGCCGCGGACGTTGGAGTTATCCATGTCGGCAATGCCTTCGGGCAACTGTTCACCGGACAAGGTCATCTCGGAGCCATGCCGGCCACCGTGGAACCCGCGCTTGCCGGGAAACCGGCCTCTCGGCACGAGGCAGCGTGTGCGTCCGGCGGCATCGCGTTGCTCGCCGCCATGGCCGATCTCGAGTCGGGGCGCTACGACGTCGCGTTGGTCCTCGGCGCCGAGCTTGAACGCACCGTGCCGGGTGATCTCGCTGCTGACCACATGGGTGCGGCCGCTTGGGTCGGACGTGACGCCCAGGGCGCGAAGTATGTGTGGCCGTGGTCGTTCAGTGCGCTGGCCGACGAGTACGAACGGCGCTACGGCCTCGACGACGCGCACCTGCGAGCCATCGGGGAACTGAACTTGAGCAACGCCAAGCGCAATCCTTTCGCGCAGACCCGCAAATGGTCGTTCACCGGCGACTCGTTCGCAGCCGATGATGTCGCCAACCCGATCGTCGAGGGACGTCTGCGGCGCAACGACTGCAGCCAGGTGACCGACGGGGCGGCTGGTCTGGTTCTGGTGTCAGAGCGCTTCGGCCGGGCGGCGCCCGCTTACATCGAGGGCTGGGGGCATCGCACCGTCGGCCTGCCGCTCGAACCGAAGCTGGCCGGCACCGACGACCTGGTGATGCCGCATGTCGCGGCCACCATCCGGGACGCTTTCGGGCGGGCCGGTCTGACCGGAGTGGAAGACGTCGACGGGATCGAGACCCACGACTGTTTCACGCCGAGTCAGTACATGGCCATCGACCATTTCGGGATCACCGCGCCGGGCCGTAGTTGGGAGGCGGTGGAATCTGGGGCTCTGTCCCTTGGCGGACGAATCCCCATGAACCCCAGCGGAGGCCTGATCGGGGTGGGTCATCCGGTCGGTGCCAGCGGGGTCCGGATGGTCCTCGACGCGCATCGGCAGGTCACTGGGACTGCTGGTGATTACCAGGTCGTGGGTGCCCGGCGGGTTGCGACGCTGAACATCGGTGGCAGCACGGCGACGACGGTGAGTTTCGTGGTCGGGGGCGCCTGAACCCAGCAAGGACACGAAGAGGTACTCTTGCAGAGTTGCGTAAGTCTGCAAGTGGGAGGAGAGGGTCATACCCGTTCCTCTGTATCAAGCCAAAGCCGAGTTCTTCCGCACTCTCGGCCACCCGGCGCGGATCCGGATCCTCGAACTTCTCGCGGCCGGGGACAAGCCCGTGCACCTACTGCGTGCGTCCATCGACATCGAAGCGGCTAGTCTCTCGCAGCAGTTGTCCGTACTGCGGCTCGCGGGCCTGGTCACCAAGCGTCGCGAGGGCGGCGAGGTGGTCTACTCGCTGTCCCTGCCGGCAGTCGAGGACCTGCTGGCGGCCGCCCGGGAGATTCTGGAGACCAAAGCCGCCTCGCAGGGTGGGTTGATCGATGATTTGAGACCGCCTGCGAACGCTTCATGAGTTCTCCCCAGGCGGGGTGGGGCGCTGAGGTCCGGCGAGGGACGGAATGGATCGGCCAGCGCTCCCGAGCCTTGCTTCCGCGAAGTGCCGACTACCGGTCGATGCGGATCGCCCCACAGCGGGATCTGATCGCCGGCATCACGGTCGGGGTTGTGGCCTTGCCCCTCGCGCTGGCCTTCGGCATCACCTCGGGGCTGGGTGCAGCCGCCGGCCTGATCACGGCCGTCGTCGCCGGCACGGTCGCGGCGGTCTTCGGGGGAAGCAACCTGCAGGTGTCCGGGCCAACGGGTGCCATGACCGTCGTCTTGGTGCCGATCGTGGCCCAGTACGGGGCCAACGGGGTTCTGGTGGTCGGCCTGCTCGCAGGGCTACTGCTCATCGTCATGGCGCTGGCCGGGTTCGGGCGCTATGTGCGCTTCATCCCGCTGCCCGTGATCGAGGGGTTCACACTGGGCATCGCGGTGATCATCGCGCTGCAACAGGTGCCGGCAGCACTGGGCGTTCAGGCCGCTGGGGAGCAAGTCGTCCTCGTGGCGATCCGTGCTGTCGGAGACTGGCTGGCCGCACCCGATTGGGTACCCGTGGGAATCGCCGCGGGAGTCGCCGGGCTCATGATCGTCGCCGCCAGATTGCGGCTGAAGCCCGCCGTCCCGGTCGCTTTGATCGCAGTGGTGGCAGCCACGATCGTGGTTGCGGTCGTGGATGTCGACATCGCAACGATCGGCGCTCTGCCATCCAGCTTTCCAGCGCCCCACCTGCCCGCCTTCGCGGTCGCAGACCTGCGCGTTCTCATGGCACCTGCGGTTGCCGTGGCGGCCCTGGCGGCCCTCGAGAGCCTATTGTCGGCGACCGTCGCCGACGCGATGAGTGTGTCCCAGCGCCACGATCCCGACCGCGAACTGTTCGGACAGGGTCTGGCGAACGTGGCAAGTCCGCTGTTCGGCGGGATCCCGGCCACGGCTGCGATCGCTCGCACCGCTGTCAACGTTCGTACCGGCGCAGTCTCGCGACTGGCGGCCATCGTTCACTCCGCCATCCTGCTGGGCGTGGTCCTCGCACTGGGTCGAGTCGTGAGTCTCATCCCGCTGGCTGCACTTGCCGGCGTGCTGATCGCCACCGCCATGCGGATGGTGGAGGTCTCGAGCCTGCGGGCGCTGCTGCGCTCAGGGCGTGGCGACACGCTCGTACTCGTGGTCACGTTCGTGGCCACCGTCGTCCTCGACCTCGCGACCGCCGTGATCCTGGGCATCATCGCCGCGGGAGTGTTGGCCCTGCGACAAGTGGCGGGTTCGGCAACGCTCACTGAAACCCCGTTGGAGGCGTGGGGTGAGTCCTCGGACACCCACACAGCCGAGGAGCGGGCCTTGCTGGACGAGCACATCATCGCGTTTCGGTTCGAGGGGGCACTGTTCTTCGGGGGCGCCCACTCCGCCCTCCTCGAGCTCGCCGAGGTGAGCGACATCCGGGTCGTCATCCTGCGGTTGTCCCATGTCACGACGCTGGACGCGACGGGTGCCGCGGTTCTCTCCGACACGATCCGGAGCCTGGAGAACCGGGGCATCACCGTGCTCCTGTCGGGGTTGCCGCAGCAGTTCACAGCCCGGCTCGAGGCCACCGGCATCCTGCAGCGTCTGCGCGATCAGAACCACGTCTTCGGCCACACTCCGGACGCGATCGAACACGCACGCCTGCATGTGGTGCGCGACGGACATCACCTCACGTAGTTCTCCATGCAACTGACCGCAACCAGCGGCAAGCCAGCGCGGACGCGCATACCCTGGGCACATGGACATCGAGATCGTCGGCCGTTTGCTGAGCACCTTGCCCGAGGATGACGACCACCCGTACCGGACCGGACCCTGGCGGCCGCAGGACACCGAGTGGCGGGCGGACGACCTCGAGGTGGAAGGCGAACTACCCGCCGACCTGGACGGTGTGTACTTGCGCAACACCGAGAACCCCGTGCATCCCGCGATCGGTCGCTACCACCCGTTCGACGGCGACGGCATGATCCACCTGATCGGATTCCGCGACGGCCGGGCGTTCTACCGGAACAAGTTCGTCCGCACCGATGCGCTGCTGGCCGAACAGCAGCAGGGCGGCCCGTTGTGGGCAGGACTGGCCGAACGGCCCGACAAGGCCAAGCGGCCCGGCTGGGGGGCCCGGCACATGCTCAAGGACGCCTCGAGCACCGACGTCGTCGTGCACAACGGGTTCGCGTTGAGCAGCCACTTCGAATGCGGCGATGCCTACCGGATGGATCCGCTGACCCTCGACCCGCGGGGCAAGGCGGCGTGGACACCGCAGCGCGGGACTTCGGCGCACACCAAGGTCGACGAGCACACCGACGAGTTGATGTTCTTCAACTACAGCATCGACGAGCCGTTCCTCAACTACGGCGTGGTCGACTCCACCGACAGCTTGGTCCATTACGAGCCGATCGACCTGCCCGGTCCGCGTATCCCGCACGACATGGCGTTCACGCAGAACTATGCGATCCTCAACGACTGCCCGATGTTCTGGGAGCCGGCGCTGATGTCCAAGGGCGTGTACGCGCCGGTGTTCCATCGTGAGATCCCCCTGCGGCTCGGGGTTCTGCCCCGCCGTGGCACCAATGCCCAGATCCGCTGGTTCGATGCCGATCCGACCTACGTCCTGCATTGGGTCAACGCCTACGAGGACGGCGATGAGATCGTCCTCGACGGGTTCTTCCAGGACGACCCGCAGCCCGCGGTCTCCCCGGACGCCACGTACTACGAGCGGCTTTCCCGGTTCATTTCGCTGGACGGGATGCAGACGCACCTGCACCGCTGGCGGCTCAACCTCGCGACCGGGATGGTCAAGGAGGAACGGCTCAGCGACTCGATCACGGAGTTCGGGATGATCAACGGATTGCACGGGGGGCGTCCACACCGGTACGCGTACGCGGCGACTGCGGTCCCGGGCAGGTTCTTGTTCAACGGACTGGTGAAACACGACGTGGTGACCGGCGGGGAGGAGCATTTCGCCCTGCCCGAAGGGGTCTACTGCAGTGAGACGGCGATGGCGCCCCGGGTGGGCAGTTCCGGCGAGGATGATGGCTATCTGGTGACATTCACCATCGACATGGTCGAGGACCGTTCGCAGGCTCTGGTATTCGATGCGTCGCGTGTGGCCGATGGCCCGATTGCCCGCGTCACGCTGCCGGAGCGGATCAGCAGTGGTACCCATTCGACGTGGGCTCCGGGTTCTGCGCTGCCGGGGTGGGATGCTGCGTAGCGCTGGAACGAGTCCGCAGTTCCAACGGAGCCTGGGCCGCGCGGTCGACGGGACAGGCGCAGCGGCCGCGCACAGGCGTCGCCCAGGCGTGAGAGTTGGGTACATCCGTTGGACTTGTTTACAGGCGTGAGTGTCGGAACGCGCGTGGTTGTCCAACGGTTGTGCGTTTGTCCAACGTCCGTGCGCAACTCCAACGGGTGTGGGCCGCGCACAGGCGTGAGAGTTGAAAAGTACGCAACTCCAACGGATGTATGACCCAACAGGCGCACAATGGGTACATGTGCGACACGTTCGTCAGCCTGCCCGACGCCACGAGGGACGGGTCGGTGATCCTCGGCAAGAATAGTGACCGGGAACCCAACGAAGCCCACGAGCTGCTCGCGGTGCCGGCCACCGATCATGAGTCGTCCCAGGTTCGAACCACCTACATCGAGATCGACCAGATCCCTCACACGAACGCGGTGATCCTGTCCAAGCCGTACTGGATCTGGGGCGCGGAGATGGGCGTCAACGAACACGGCGTATCCATCGGCAACGAGGCGGTCTTCACCAAAGCGAAGCGCGAGAGCACCCCCGGTCTGCTCGGCATGGACCTGCTGCGCCTCGGGCTCGAGCGGGCGAGCACCGCTGAGGAAGCGGTCGATGTCATCACGGTGCTGCTGACCAAGCACGGGCAGCACGGCCAGGCGGGCCACACCCACAAACTGCTCTACGACAACTCCTTCATCGTGGCCGATCGCGAACAGGCGTGGATCCTCGAGACGGTCGGGCGAGACTGGGCCGCTGACCGGGTGCATTCGACCGGTTCGATCTCCAACGGACTCACGCTCGGTCGGGCTGAACGGACGTCACCAGGCCTGGCTGGCGTCGCGGTGACCGACCGTTCAGACTTCCTGTACACGCGGTTCTCCGACTCGGCCGCCAGACAATGCCGGACCTCCGACGCGCTGCACGCCGACCGCGGGAACCTCGACGTACCTGCAGCGATGCGGTTGCTGCGCGATCACGGACCGGTCGAACCCGACTGGACCCCGGCCAAGGGCGTGACCGGTCAGACGGTCTGCGCGCACGCCGGCTTCGGGCCGATCCGGGTGGCCCAGTCGACCGGCTCGATGGTCTCGCACGTCACTGCCGATGACATCACCGTGTGGCTCACCGGCACCTCCGCACCGTGCACGTCGGTGTTCAAACCGACCTGGTTCGGCGCTGGGCTACCTGAGCAAGCGCGGCCGGGAAAGCTCTTCGATCCGGCCACGATGTGGTGGCGCCACGAACTGCTGCACCGCGCGACCCTGCGCAACTATCCCGATCGGATGGCTGCCTACGGCAAACTGCGCGACGATCTCGAAGCCGACTTCCTGCAAGGCGCACAGACTGCACGCGACCGCGCGGCGTTCAGCAACCAGTGCTTCGCGGCCGCCGAAGCTGCGGAACGGGAATGGCTCGACGCCGCCCGGGATGTTCCCGCGGCCAGCGTCCCCACGCTCTACCGGCGGGCATGGCAGAAGTGGGACGACCTGGCGGGGCTCTCATGACGTCGCCCGGGAAGCAGCACACCCTCGAACTCGCCGAGCGGTACGTGTGCGGTGATCGCGTGCGCTTCCTCACCGGCGCCGGAATCGATCTGGTGATCGGCCGCAGGCAGGGCTACCACATCTGGGACGTCGACGGTCGCGAGCTGATCGACATCCACCTCAACGGCGGGGTGTACAACCTGGGGCACCGCAACCCGGATGTGATCGCTTCACTGTCCACGGCCTTGGAAACCCTCGACATCGGCAACCATCATTTCCCCAGCACGGAACGTGCCGCGCTGGCCGAACGCCTGATCGGCGTCACGCCCGGTGCCCACTACGCGGTCTTTGCCAGTGGCGGAGGGGAGGCCATCGACGTTGCCATCAAGTCGGCCCGGCGTGCGACCGGTCGCCGCCGCGTCGTGTCCGTGGTCGACGCGTATCACGGACACACGGGGCTTGCGCTGGCCGCAGGCGACGAGCAGGCCGCGAACGCCTTCCTGGCCACCGAACCCGATTTCGTGCGGGTCGCTTTCAACGACATCGACGCCCTCGATGCTGCCCTTGCCGAACCCACCGCCGCGGTGATCCTGGAGACGGTGCCGGCCACCGCCGGATTCCCGCGGCCGGATCCCGAGTATCTGCCAGCCGTGCGCCAGTTCTGCGATCAGACCGGCGCCCTGTACATCGCCGACGAGGTGCAGACCGGCCTCGGCCGCAGCGGGCAGATGTGGGCGGTGGATCACTTCGGCGTGGTGCCGGACATCCTGGTCACCGGCAAGGGGCTGTCGGGGGGCATCTACCCGATCGCGGCCACTTTGCTCAGCGAACGAGCCGGCGCCTGGATTGAGAGCGACGGCTGGTCGCATGTGTCGACCTTCGGAGGTGCAGAACTGGGGTGCCGGGTCGCCGCGACCGTACTCGACCTGACCGAGCAGGCCATGCCCGGTCTGCCGATCCAGCAGTGGACCGAAGCGTTCGCCCGGTTGCAGCAGAAACACCCCGACTGGGTCGTCGAGGTCCGGCAGACCGGCCTGATCATCGGAGTCAAGTTCGCCCACGAAGTGGGCGGTATGTTGATGACGAAGCTGCTGTTCGACAACGGCGTGTGGGCCATGTTCGCCGGATTCGACCGCAGCGTGCTGCAAGTGAAGCCGGGACTGCTGATGGGGCAGGCGGATATCGACGCGGTGATGGCGGCGTTCGATCGCGCGTGTGCGGCGGCGGTCGCGTTGTGAAGCAGGTCCTGCAGCGTCTGGAAGCGAACCTCGACCCAGCCCATCCGACCGGGGTCACCGTGCTGGCCTACGGAGAGATCTCCGCGGCCCTGCTGGTGCCGGGTTTGGACGGCAAAGTTGCCAAGCGCATGTCCGGGTTCGCAGACGCAGCGATGGCGCAGGACTACTGCACTCTGGTTGACGAGTACATAGCGACCGTCCGTGACGCGGGGATCCGGGTCGTCGAGACCCAGGTCGTGATGATCGAACGTGGCGACCGGCCACCTGTGGTGTATCTGGTCCAGCCGCTGTTGAAGGACTTGGGCAATCAACTCCTGCACTCCGCCGCCGACCCCGACCTCGCGGCTGCTGTCGGCGTCGTCATGGACCGGGTCTGGACCCTTCACCAGGACACTCCCGAGACCGCGATCGACGCGCAACTGTCGAACTGGTCCTTCACCGTCGCGGATGACCCGGTTCTGCTGGATGTGGGCACGCCCTTCGTCCGTTCCGGCTCGGGGTACCGCTTCGACCAGGAGATTCTGTTGTCGGCGATCCCGCCGGGCTTGCGCGCCTACTACCGGCGTAAGGGAGACGTCGCGACGTACATGGACGACTACTTCTCGCCGCGGTTGGTCGCTGTCGACCTGCTGGGCAACTTCATCAAGGAGGGTGCAACGCGACGGTTGCCGGAGGGGATCGTCGCGGCCAACGAGTGGCTGGAATCCCACGACCTGGAGCCGATCGCACGCGCCGAGGTCGACGAGTACTACAAGCAGGATGCTGCGACGCTCGAGCTGTTCCTGCGGGTGCGGCGACTCGACCGTGCGGCGCGCAGACTGTTGCGTCGGGAGTACGACTTCATCCTGCCTGGGCGGGTGTCGAGGTAAGGCTTGGCGAACCCAGCCGTTGCGAGTATCTCGGTTGGACTTTGGTCGGATCTGGTCGGTGGGTGACCTCCTGCGTCCTAAGTCCCGGCCGGGCACCGAGCGGTCCTGCTGGGGCGGGTTTTCGGGTTGGAGTTTGGTCGGATCTGGTCACTGGGAGACCTCCCGCGTCCAAAGTCCCTCCGCCCACCCGGCCGCGCAAGCGGCCACGCCCCAACTCCGTACGCTTGAGGGGTGCGCGGTTTCGATAGGCGGCTGCTCAAGTACGCCCGGTCGACCCGCACGTTCCTCGTCGCCAGCGTCTTCGTGCAGGCGGTCCAGGCTCTGTTGATCGTCGCGCAGGCGTTTCTACTGGCCAGCGTCATCGTGCGAGCGTTCACCGAGGCCGCGGACCTGGCCGCTGTCATGCCCACCGTCGTGCAGCTCGGTGCCGTTATCGCGGCCCGCGCGCTGACCGCTTTCCTCGCCGAATGGCTCGCCCACCGGACCGCAGCAACGGCGATGAGCGAATTGCGGATGGCGGCCTGGCGGCACATGATGAGCCTCGGGCCCGCGTGGCTGGCCGGGAAACGCACCGGGGAACTCGCCCAACTGCTGGTCCGTGGTGTGGGAGGCCTGGAGGCCTACTACGCGCGGTATCTGCCACAACTGGTGCTCGCGGTCGTCGTGCCGCTGATCGTCGGGGTCGCAATCCTGACCGAGGATGTTCTCGCCGCAGTCATCGTGGCGTTCACCGTGCCGCTGATTCCGGTATTCATGATCCTGGTCGGGTGGGTCAGTCAGGCTCGCGTCGATCGCCAGTGGCGGTGGCTCGCGGTGCTGGGAAACCACTTCCTGGACGTGGTCGAAGGCTTGCCCACACTCAAGGCCTTCAACCGCGCGCAGCATCAGGTGGGCCAGATCCGGCAGGTCGGCGATGAGCACCGCAGATCGACGATGGGCGTGCTGCGCGTGACGTTCCTTTCCGCGTTGGTCCTCGAGTTGCTCTCGACGCTGTCGGTCGCCCTGATCGCGGTGTCGATCGGTGTTCGCCTGGTGGAAGGCAACATGACGTTGATGGCCGGGCTGACCGTGCTCATCCTGGCGCCGGAGGTGTACCTGCCTCTACGCATGGTCGGGCAGCACTTCCACGCGGCTGCAGAGGGTGCCGAGGCCGCCGACCGTGTGTTCGCCGTGATGGAGCAAGAACCCCCGACCACCGGCAGCGCGGATCTGGTCGCCGCCGAAGCCGACATCCGACTGGAGGGTGTGGCGCTGGGCTACGACGGGAAGGACGTGGTTTCTGAGCTGTCCGCGGTGATTCCCGCCGGCGACATCACGGTCATCAACGGACCGTCCGGTGCCGGCAAGACCACCGTGCTCAACGGTGTGCTCGGGTTCATCAAGCCGTCAGCCGGTCGCATCCTGATCGGCGAGCAGGACCTCGCGGACATCGATGTGCGGCAATGGTGGTCGCACATCGCGTGGGTGCCGCAGAGTCCGCAACTCCTGCCTACCAGCCTGCGCGAGAACATCACGATGGGTGAGGACCTCGACGTCCGGGAGGTATTGGCTCAGACCCGGCTGGAGGTCTGGGTCGATGCCCTGCCCGACGGTCTGGACACGATCATCGGCGAGGGCGGCCGGCCGGTTTCTGTCGGACAGGCGCGGCGGATCGCACTCGCGCGTGCTCTACTGCGGCGCTCCCGCGTGCTCCTGCTGGACGAGCCGACCGCAGGTGTCGACCCGGAGTCAGAGGCCGCGATCCTCGCTGTGCTGCGAACCGTCCCGGCGACCGTGATCGTGGTCGGTCACCGGTCAGCGATCGATGCGATCGCGGACCACACCTTCAGCGTGGGGGTGGTCGTGTGATCCTGCGCGACCCCGCGGTCCGGCGCCTGCGGGAGATCTACCGGCCGGCCACCGGACGGCTGTGGTGGGCCGCTGTCCTGGGTGCTCTGGCCCTGGGTTCCTCGGTCGGACTCATGGCCGTAAGCGCCTGGCTGATCTCACGCGCGTGGGAGCAACCCCCGATCCTTTTCCTGCAAGTCGCCGTAGTCAGTGTCCGCGCATTCGGCATCGGCCGGGGTGTCTTCAGGTACGCCGAACGACTGGTCAGTCACCAGGCCGCATTCCGTTCGCTGGTGGATCTGCGGGTCGCCCTGTACGAGCGACTGATCCCGCTGGCTCCCGCCGGACTGCCCGCGTTCAAACGTGGCGACCTGTTGCGCCGCATGGTCGACGACGTCGAGACGATGTCGGACTTGAGCCTGAGGGTCATGTTGCCCATTTTCTCGGCGATCCTGGTCGGTACCGGATCGGTCATCCTGACGGCCTGGCTGTTGCCCGCCAGCGGCGTGATCCTGGCCGTCTGCCTGCTGCTGGGCGGGATCGCCGTGCCAGCTTTGATCATCTGGTCCTCGGGTCGTGGGCAGGCCGCGCAAGCCCCTTTGCAGGCCGAACTGTCCTCGGAGGTGCTGACCGCGCTGCAAGCCGGACCGGAACTTATGGTGCTCGGCGCTGACGATGCCTATGGGCGGCGCATCGAGGACGTCGACGCCCGGTTGGCGGCGGCAATGCGTAAGACCGCGGTCGGCTCGGCGCTGTCCACCGCCCTGGGCATCCTGGTGCAAGGTGCTGCGGTCATCGGGATGATCCTGGTGGCGGTGCCGGCGGTCCGCGCCGGTGACCTATGGGGGGTCAACCTCGCGGTCGTTGTTTTGCTGCCTCTGGCCGCGTACGAATCCGTGGCTGTGCTCGCACCCTCGGCGCTGGCCGCGATCCGGGTGCGCACGGCAGCCGGTCGCCTGGTCGAGATCCTCGATGCGCAGCCACCGGTCAGTGATCCCGCCGCGCCGCAAGCAGCCGACGGAGCCACGGTCGTCGCGCGGGGGCTCAGCGCCTCCTACCCGACCGGACCGGTGGCCGTCGGGGGCGTCGATTTCTACCTGCCGGTCGGCCACCGCATCGGCTTGGTGGGCGAGTCGGGATCGGGCAAGTCGACGGTCCTGAACGTGCTGGCTGGATTCCTGAAGTACTCCGGCGACGTGCGCCTGGGCGGGCGGCAGTTGTCTGAACTCGCAGGCGACGACATTCGTTCGCTGGTGCTGTGGACCCCGCAGATCCCGCACGTGTTCGACGCCGACGTCGCCGCAAATTTGCGCATGGCCAAGCCGGACGCCACCGACGAGCAACTGCTCGACGCACTGGCGGCGGTGGGACTGCCGATGGACTTGCATCGACCGGTCGGGCAGCACGGTGCCACGCTCTCCGGTGGGGAGCGGCAGCGGCTCGGGCTGGCGCGGGCGGTCTTGGCAGACCATCCGGTCCTGCTGCTCGACGAACCCACGGAGCATCTCGACCCGCCGACCGCGCAGGCGGTGCTCGACACGATCGCCAAGGTCAGCGAAGGCCGGTCATTGGTGGTCGTGACCCATCAGCCGATCCCGTGGCTCGATGAGCATGTCGAGGTCCGGACCCCGGGCCGATCGTGAAGGCGCTCGACGAGATCATCGACCCGGGCTGGGCGCGCGCGCTGGCCCCGGTGGAACCGCAGATCCGGGCGATGGGCGACTTCTTGCGGGCGCAGGGCACCTACCTTCCCGCCGGCGCGGACGTCCTACGCGCCTTCACCTATCCGTTCGATGCTGCGGAGGTTCTGATCGTCGGGCAGGACCCGTATCCGACGCCAGGCCATGCGATCGGCCTGTGTTTCGCCGTGGCACCCGACGTGCGGCCCCTGCCTGCGAGCCTGGTCAACATCTACACCGAACTCGTCGACGACCTCGGTGTCGCGAAGCCGTCCAACGGAGACCTTCGGCCCTGGGCGCAGCGTGGTGTCGTTCTGATGAACCGTGTGCTCACCGTGGCGCCCGGCCGGCCCGCGTCACACCGCGGCAAGGGGTGGGAACCGATCACCGAGCATGCGATCCGGGCGCTGGCCCAGCGGGACCGCCCGCTGGTGGCGATCCTGTGGGGTCGCGACGCCCAGTCCGTGGAGCCGATCCTGCGCGAACACGGAGTCCCGTGTGTCACCAGCGTGCACCCGAGTCCGCTGTCGGCGCATCGAGGGTTCTTCGGTTCGCGGCCCTTCAGCAAGGCCAACGCGGCTGTCGTGGCGCAGGGGGAACGTCCGATCGACTGGTCGTTGTCGTAGGACGGGTTGGACGGGGTTTCGTCGCTGTGGGGAGAGCTCCAGTTCGAGGATCTCTGCGGCGCCTCGAGGGGCCAGGTCCACAGGCGTTGGAGTTGTGTACGTGCGTTGGAGATCGGCACCGACGTTGGAGAAGGAACGTCCGTGGATGTCCAACGTGTGCGCGCAAGTCCAACGCCTGTACCCAACTCTCACGCCTGCGGTGGAACGCGCCGGATCTCACCACCAGACCGTCTGGTCAGGGGGCTGCGAAACGCCGCCGGTGCGCCCTTCCTGCACCGTAAGGCCGCAGATGACTCCGATTTCGTCCAGGACGGTCCAGGCTGGGCGGCACGCGCACGAGCGGCAACCTACTGCGCGTCGAACTCCTCCACCACATCGGCCAGCACCGTCTGGTTGCCATCGGCGTCCACTTCGCTGATGGTCTCTTCGACGAAACCGCTGCCGTCGGCGGCTTCGACGGCCACGATGTCGTCGATCACCGCCT
>ERZ795053.638-NODE-638-length-44648-cov-16.531070_pt1 | contig 44648 bp, 39 predicted proteins | sample MGYA00375137_ERZ795053 | MGnify/ENA primary metagenome ERZ795053 (study PRJEB30182, sample SAMN05720284) | activated sludge metagenome | isolation source: Anaerobic digester | place: Hong Kong | collected 2014-12-17 ... | reverse complement strand
TACGGACAGCATACTTACATGCGTACCCTGCCTGTCCTGCATTAGGACAATCATAATCTGATTGTCCGGATTTATCAGAAGCCCTTGCAGGTAGCAACTGAACCAACAAAGGTCAGTTAGCAGAGGAACCGTTCCCCCGGCGGCAGTGCGTGTGTTGAAGCATCCCAAGCGCTGGGTTCTGCATTGCGTTCCGAGTCGCTATTCTATGGATCATTTTATTGCGGTGTTTCAGAAGGATCAGCCTTGACCGACAGTCATTGCGAAGAAGGAATGCTCAGCGCCGCAGGATGCGTTGCCGGGCCGCAAGAGCACCTTCGGCGGGGGAAGGCGTTTTGGTGATACCTTTTGCGCTTCAAAAGGTATCGAAACAATATTGACAGACGAATCTATTGATCAACGCTCAACTATTCTTGTAGCATATCCTTCAATTTGCAGGCTTCCCATTAAGCATTTGATGCAGCTGTTTCCGGCTGCAGGATACTCTTGAGCTGTTCGATCGTGAAATGCACATCGGCTTCGGTATTGAACTTGCTGAAAGAGAACCGAACAGATGCGGAGCCCGTTTCAGGCCGGAGGGCATTGATCACATGAGAACCCGTGTCACTGCCGCTGGAGCAGGCCGATCCGCCACTGCAGCACACGCCCTGAATATCCAGGTTGATGAGCAGCAGGTCATTCTTCGGGTGCGCAGGGAAACGCACATTCAGTACGGTGTATAAACCATCTTCAGGATTGTTGAAGCGCACACCGGGGAAATTTTCCAGCAGCGTATCAGCCATCATCTTCCGAAGTCCTTTGATATAAGTTGCAGTAGTATCCAGTTCATCATAGGCCATCTCCATGGCTTTGGCCAGACCGATGATGCCATACAGGTTTTCTGTACCTGCCCGCATATTGCGTTCCTGGGCACCCCCATGAATAAGCGGTTTGATGGACACATCTCCGCTGATGTACAGCATGCCCACACCCTTTGGTCCGTGGAATTTATGCGCAGCCGCCGTGATGAAGTGAACATTGATCTTACTCAGGTTGATGGGGTAGTGGGCGATGGTCTGCACGGTATCGCAGTGAAAGAGTGCATCGTATTGCCTGCATAGTTCACCCACCCGTTCAATGTCCAGCAGAATGCCGATCTCGTTGTTGGCATGCATGAGACTGACAAGGGTCTTGCCTGCACTTTTGTCGGCGAGCAATGTCTCCAGATGTTCGTAGTTCACTGAACCATCGGCATGCAGTTGCACCCAGTCTGCACGAACGCCATGATCCTTCTCCAGCGATTCCACCGTATGCGTCACCGCATGATGTTCAATGGGAGAGGAGATGATGCGTTTCACACCCATATCCCGCACACTGCAGTACAGTGCTGTATTATTTGCTTCTGTACCACCGGAAGTGAAGAAGATCTCTCCCGGAGAAACAGACAATATAGTAGCGATCTTTTTACGTGCTTTCTCTATGGCAGCTCTGGTCTCTCTGCCGTAGGCATGGATAGAACTGGGATTGCCGAAATGCTCCCGCAAATAAGGCAGCATGGCATCGAGCACCGCAGGATCCAGTTGGGTCGTCGCGGCGTTATCTAAATATACTCTGTGCATGGGTGTGTCAATACAAGTTAGCGCTTATTTCGTTATCTCGCTCATGTCCTGCATGAGACGTGCGGCAATATTCTCTGCGGTCACCGGCGAATCACTCTCTGCATAGATACGTACAATGGGTTCTGTATTGCTGGCACGGAGGTGCACCCATTCCTTGTCCATGGTGATCTTCAGTCCGTCTTCTTTGTTCTGCGGATACTGCGTGTATTTTTCTGCTACCTGGTCCAGTACACTTTGTACAGATACACCTTCCGGCAGGTCCATCTTTTTCTTGGCCATGAAATAATTCGGGTAGGAAGCCCGCAGCATGGAGGCCGATTTGCCGTATTTCGCCAGATGTGAAAGGAACAGAGCTATTCCCACCAGCGCATCGCGGCCATAGTGCAGTTCCGGCAAAATGATACCGCCGTTCCCTTCGCCACCAATGACCGAGCCGACCGCTTTCATTCTGGTGACCACATTCACTTCTCCCACAGCTGCCTGATAATGTTTTACTCCGTGTTTTTCGGCAACATCTCCCAGCGCCTGGGTGGAAGAAAGGTTGGAAACTGTTGGTCCCTTCCGGTGCCGGAGTACATAATCTGCCACCGCAACAAGGGTGTATTCTTCTCCGAACATTTCACCGTCTTCGCACACCAGTGCCAGTCGGTCCACATCAGGATCCACCACGATGCCCAGATCAGCTTTCTGAAGCTTTACTTCCTGTGCAATGGTGCCGAGGTTTTCTGGAAGTGGTTCAGGATTGTGGGGGAAACGACCATTCGGAGCGCAGAATAGTTCCACCAGATCGGTCACCCCGAGGGCATGCAACAGCTCCGGTACACTGATACCTCCGGTCGAATTCACACAGTCGATGACGATGCGGAATTTGCGGTCGCGGATGGCTTTCACATCGACCATATCCAGTGCCAGGATCTGATCGATATGGGTGCGGATATAATGATTTCTTGTCTGGTATTCTCCTATCTCATCGACGGTGCTGAACTCCATATCGCTGTCGGTCAGCGCCAGTACTTCAGCTCCATCGGCAGCACTCAGAAATTCGCCTTTGTCATTCAGCAGCTTGAGAGCATTCCAGTGTTTCGGGTTGTGGCTGGCAGTGAGGATGATGCCACCACCGGCTTTTTCCAGCGGAACGGCTATCTCTACAGTAGGGGTGGTACTCAGGCCGAGGTCCACCACATTGATACCGATACTTTGCAGGGTGCCGCAAACAAGACGATTCACCATCTCACCGCTGATACGTGCATCTCTTCCCACCACCACCACACGATTGCCTGTTTTTTCAATGACCCAGCGCCCGAAAGCGGTGGTAAACCGTATGATATCTGCCGGAGTTAGATTATCGCCCGGCCTGCCTCCAATGGTCCCTCTGATGCCGGATATACTGCTGATGAGCGTCACGCTGAAAATTTTGGCAAAGTTACGAAATCGGGAGAGGGGTGTCCGACACTCCGGGGTGAGTCCTCATTTCAGGGGGGTGGCATAGCCGGGGGGTGTATTGATTAACTTTGCATCCTGATGATCTTTCCTGAATGGCTGGAGCAGGTGGACAGAGCAGGATTTCTGCTCATCCACAGAACGTGGAAGAATGCCTTCTTCGATTCGCTGATGCCGTTGATGCGGAACAGGGATACCTGGGTGCCATTTTATGTGCTGCTGGCTGCATGGTTGCTGGTGCGCCTGAAATGGAAAGGGCTTCTGCTTATTGCTATTATCGGAGCGGTCACCGGACTCGCAGATCTAGTCAGCAGTTCGGTGTTGAAGCCGGTAGTGGGTCGCGATCGTCCATGCCATGAAGTCCAGCTGGAAGGGGAGGTATTCCCCATGGTACACTGCGGCAACAATGGCAGCTTTACCAGCTCGCATGCTGCCAACCATATGGCACTGGCGGCAGCCATTTCTATGTTGCTGCTACGCAGGCGGAAATGGCTGGCAGCTTTACTGTATTTTTGGGCCTTCCTGATCGGCTATGCGCAGATCTATGTAGGGGTTCACTATCCGACCGATGTATTGGGAGGGTTCCTGCTCGGATTCCTGTTAGCCTGGCTGGCGGTCAGGATAGCCATCAGATCAGGATTACAAGTCCCGGAATGAGTGCAACAGAAACCATATTGCTGATCCTGATGGCTGCGGCCGGAGCCTTTGCTGCCTGGGTGCTGCGCAACAAGACCAAGATCGATTTTCTGCAGATCCTGCTGTCCTTTACCGGAGCCTACCTGCTGGCCATCACGGTGACCCACCTGGTGCCGGAAGTATTTGCCCATAATAACAGCAGCAACACAGCCTATTTCATTCTGGCGGGTTTCTTCGTGCAACTGCTCATTGTTCAATTTACAAGAGGTATCGAACATGGTCACCTGCACCTGCATGAAGCAGGCAGCGGAGGCTATGTGGCAGGGGTGGTATTCGGACTGACCCTGCATGCCTTTCTGGAGGGTGTTCCGCTGTCAGGAAGTGATATCGGACATGATCATGCGGAACATGTGTATTATGCCATTCTCATCCACAAACTGCCTGAAGCTTTCTCACTGGCAACTGTGTTGTTCTTCTCGCTGAAGAAGCACAGCCATGCAGCTATCATACTGTTGCTGTTCACCCTGGTTACGCCGGCAGGTGCATGGGCGGGACATTACCTCAGCGAAAGGTCGGCGGGACACAGCATCAACTGGTTACTGGCAATCGTATGTGGTACTTTCATTCATATCTCCACCACCATCATCTTTGAATCGAGTGGTAAGGCACATCATATCAGTCTATATAAGTTCCTGGCCATTCTGTTGGGCACAGGGCTATCATTAATCGGATTACTTGGTACATGATCAGTCAGAAAAAATGCAGAGAATACCGGGTTGAACTGGAAGAGGTGCTTAGGGAAATAGCAGCTGTAAGTGAGCAACCGAAGTTTGAAAGCCTGCAGGATTATCTTGGAACCGGCATACCAGTTCTGGGTTTACGATCGGCTCAGATCAACGACTGCTTCCGAACCGGATTTCCGTGGGACGAGCTGCCTATGGATGATCAATGGGCTGTGTGGCAGCATATCTGGTTTGAGAGCCAGGTGTTCGAGGCCATGTCGCTGGCACTGATATTTGTGCGAAAGCGAGCCCGGAAGATCGGGCAGGAGAGATTGCACAGTGACCTGCCAGCCTGGGTGGACCGGGTGGACAACTGGGCACATTCTGATGAATTATCGCATGCGTACGCGGTGATGTTGGAGCAGGAACAAAAGCGTATTTTTTCGATGTTGAAGAAATGGAACCGCGACAGCGATCCATGGAAGCGCAGGCAAAGCCTGGTGGTGCTGATCCGTCGCCGGAATAAACACACCCTCGCATTTGAAGAAATGATCCCGCTTATTGAGCGCCTGGTATCTGACGATGATTATTTCGTTCAGAAAGCTGTTGGCTGGGCACTTCGGGATATTGCACTGGTGTTTCCTGAACCAACCGAGACCTGGGTTGAAGCCCATGTGGCAGAACTAAGCAGTCCTGCTTTTGCAACTGCTTCAGAACGCACCCACCCCACATTGAAAGAAGCCTGGAAGGAAGTAAGGCGGATGGAAAGGAAGCGCCGCAAGTGACTATCGTCACCATTATACGTGTTTCAGGAGCTTATTTTTGAATTTGCAAGTAATCATGAACAAGGCAGTAAAGTTGATCATGTCATGTGTGCTCTGTCTGGGGCTCATTACGCTGATCGTCTGGCTGCTTCAATAACCATCCAAAACCACAAACTATGAAAAAGAACATGGGCTTTGCCGACCGGATCATCCGCATCATCATTGCGGCAGTTTTGGCTATTCTGTACTTTACCGATGTAGTTTCAGGAACCCTGGGTACTGTAGCGTTGGTCGTAGCAGTCATATTCGTGCTGACAAGCCTGGTCAGTTTCTGCCCGATCTATTCCATATTTGGAATGAAGACCTGTAAAACAGAATGATCCGGATCAAAAAGAATGAAAACGCCATGTTCACATGGCGTTTTTTTTATGTCATATTCGGGGAGTCATGTAATTGTTCCACTAACGGGAAGCGTTAGGAAGTGGGATATTTCCCTATTTTTGAATCAAATTCTCAGGATGAAAAAGGTACTCCTCCTCCTGCTGGCTGTTTTGGCCGGTCAGTTTGTTTTTGCTCAGTTGAATACAGAATTACTTGGTCAGCTATCCTATTCTGACGATCTGTCTAATGTGTGGGGCTGGACCAGCGACGACGGTCATGAATATGCTATTGTAGGCACCTTTGATGGTACATCGATCGTGGACATCACCGACCCGACCGATCCCACCGAGATCCAGTTCATTGACGGAGCTAACAGCATCTGGCGACAGATCGGTGTGTGGAGTCATTATGCCTATGTGGCCAATGAATCCGGCGGAGGGATCCTCTGCATCGATCTGGAGAACCTGCCCATCACCGGTGTGGCTGACTTTGCTTTCAGCGATGGTGGCATAGGCATCACCACTTCCCACATCCTGTACTGCGATGAGGCCGGCACTATATACGTGTTCGGTTCCAACAAGCACAGCGGAAGTACGGTCATGCTGGATGCCACAGCTGATCCGATGGATCCTCCTTACCTCGGAGCTACCGATGACTGGTATGTGCACCATGGTTTTGCCCGCAACGATACCTTATACGAATCAAACATCTATGAAGGTTGGTTCTCCGTCTGGGATGTTTCAGATAAAGCCGCTCCGGTGTTACTTGCTACCCAGGAAACTCCGGGTGTGTTCACCCATAACGTGGTGGCAATGGATAATGGCATCCACCTGTTCAGCACCGATGAGGTGACCAACGGATCGCTGGGAGCATACGATATCAGCGACCTGTCAGACATCCAGTACAAAGGTGAATTTCGCCCGACGCCGGGTACCAACTCCATACCTCACTATACCTGGAACAAGGAACACTGGCTTACCACCGCCTGGTACCGCGATGGTCTGGTCATTACCGATAATTCTCATCCGGAAGCCATTGTTATGACCGGCTGGTATGATACCTCTCCACTATCAGGAAACGGTTTTAACGGTGCCTGGGGTGTGTATCCATATTTCCCCTCTGGTAACGTAGTGGTATCTGATATTGAAGAAGGACTTTTTGTGCTGGGGGTGGACTATGTAAGTGCGGCATTCCTTAGCGGGACAGTTACAGATGCTTCCACTTCGGCACCCCTGTTTGGAGTCAGTGTTGAACTGTCAGATCCTTCAGGATCTACTTCAACAGCACTGGATGGCGGGTATATAACCGGACTTGCTACAGCGGGCACCTACAGTGCAACATATTCCAAACCCGGATATATTACTGCCACCGTTACTGGTATTGTCCTGGAAAACGGAGTAACCACCATAGAGGATGTAGAGCTGGAACCACTGGCGAGCTTCCCGTTCAACGGACAGGTGCTTGATGTAGTTACCGGCATTGGGGTGCCCGGTGCCAATGTGCTGGTGCAAAATGCTGATGTCTCTTTTGAGGCAACAACAGACGGAACAGGTCTTTTTGTTATACCGGCCATTTTTGAAGGAACATACAGCGTTTATGCCGGCAAATGGGGTTATGTGACCAATGCTGAAATTGACCTCGATATCAATATCGGGTCGGAAGTGGTCATCGAACTCGGTAAAGGATATTATGATGACTATCTGTTTGATTTCAACTGGACTGAAACTGCAACTGCATCCAGTGGCGACTGGGAGTGGGGTGATCCTGTAGGAACCGAATATGGTATCGGATATTGTAATCCTGAAGATGACATTGCCGGAGACTATGGCAGTTTTTGTTATATAACCGGCAATGGCGGTGGTTCAGCCGGTTCTGATGATGTAGATGACGGTTATGTAACACTGACGTCTCCATCTTTTGATCTGAGTACCTTCGGTGATCCGTGGCTTACCTTCGATTTCTGGTTCTTTAACAACGGAGGTTCAGGCACTCCCAATGACACCTTGTCTATGATCCTGGATAATGGTCTGACCACTTTTGAAATCGTGTTGGACAACGGCTTTACTGCACTGGGTCTGTGGCAAAATGTATCGTTTCAGTTCAGTGATTACATCACTCCGACTGCCAACATGCATGTTTCATTCAAGACCGGTGATAACGCTGCCAGCGGTCACCTGGTGGAAGCAGCCATTGATCGTTTCTTTGTGTTTGATTCTCTGACCACTGCTCCGGTAGCAGCCTTTGATGCCGATCTGGAAGATGGCTGTACACCACTCCATGTGCATTTCTATGACCTCTCTGCAGGGGCAACTTCCTGGTCATGGTCTTTCCCGGGCGGAAGTCCGGCCACTTCTACACTGGCAAGTCCGATCATCACATACAACACACCCGGCATCTATGACGTGACACTGATTGCAACCAATCCGCTTGGAAGCAACACGCTCACCCTGACCAGCTATATTGAAGTATTTGCCTCTCCTGTTCTGGCAACAAGTGCAGGAGCAGGTTCAGCTTCTGTGATCATTTCCGGTGGAACCGCTCCGTTCGATATTCTGTGGAGCGATGGTCAGACAACTGAGACAGCTACCGGGCTGGAAGTAGGCACCTATACCGTTACCGTTACAGATGCCAATGGCTGTAGTGTGAATGCTACTGCAGAAGTGACACAGCCTTCCGGTATTGACTGGCTGGAAGACGGATTGTCTGTTACCGTGTTTCCTAATCCTGCAACTGAATATGTGCATGTGGTGTCTGATGCTTCCGGTTCTATTTTCTGGAGCATGACCGACCTGCAGGGTCGTACCGTACTGGAATCAAACATTGATCCTGGTGAGACGATCATAGCAGTGGATGGACTGTCTTCCGGTCTGTACCATGTGCAGCTGATCGATGCCGGCAGGCTCGTGGGGATACTTAGTGTGGTAGTGGAATGACGATGGTATGCGATTGAGACAACTCCTGCTGCTTTCCTGTTTACCCCTGGTCTCAGTGGCACAGGAGAACATGACGCTGCAATCATGGTATAGTTATGATGAAAGGGCGGCTGATGTGTGGGGCTGGGAGAGCGAAGACGGACATTTCTATGCTATCATCGGCATTTTCGATGGTACATCTATTGTTGACATCACCGATCCTTCTTCACCAATAGAGGTGGCCTTTGTAGGCGGACCGGAAAGTATCTGGAGAGATATCAAGACCTGGAATGACCACGCTTATGTGGTCAATGAAACAGGAGGAGGCATGCTCATCATAGACCTGTCTGACCTGCCGGGCGTTCCGGATACCACCAGCTATACCGGCGATTCTCTGGCTACAGCCCATAATATCTTCATTGATGAGCATGGTATCGCCTATGTGATAGGCAGCAACCGGCATAATGGCGGCGCTCTTTTTCTTGACCTGAACAGCGACCCTATGGCTCCTGAACAGATCGGCTACTATGATGTCAACTACTGCCATGATCTCTATGTTCGCGGAGATACCATGTGGACCGCAGAACTCTATGTTGGACAATTTGGCGTGGTGGATGTTTCTGATAAAGCTTCACCGGTTGTGCTGGCCACCCAGACCACTCCTGCATTCTTCACTCATAACCTATGGCTGAGTGACGATGGCGATTACCTCTTTACAACTGATGAAGTTTCCGGTGCACCGGTAGCTGCCTATGATGTGAGTGATCTCAGCGATATTCGTCTGATCGATACCTGGGAATCATCGCCCGGAGCAGGAGTGATACCACACAACACTTTTTATCATGACGGGTATCTCGTAACTTCTTATTACCGCGACGGAGTGACCATCGTAGATGCACACAGACCGGATAACCTGATCGAAACAGGCTATTATGATACTTCCCCCTTTCCCTCCGGTAACGGATACAACGGTTGCTGGGGTGTCTATCCTTATTTCAGCAATGATCTGATCGCAGCATCTGATATTGAAGAAGGCCTGTTCATCCTCCAGCCGGATTACCAGCGGGCTTCCTATCTGGAAGGGGTAGTATCTGAAGAGGGAACAGGCATGCTGCTTCCTGGTTCTCTGGTTGAGATCCTGGGAACGGAACAGACCAGTATAACAGACTTTCTGGGAGGCTATAAGACCGGAACTTCAGCTCCGGGACTATACGATGTGAGGGTGTCAAAATCAGGATGTCTGACTGAAATTGCATCCGGTGTGGAATTATTACAGGCGGAAGTGACCTCTCTGAATTTCAACCTTACCTGCACTGCCAGTGTAGCCATTGAACACCCCGAAGACATCAAACTGGAAGTGAATCCCTCTGTATTTCAGGATCACTGTACCCTGACCTGGAATGAGATTTCTGAAGCGCTGGAAATACAGATCTACGACCTGTGTGGCCGCCTTGTTGAAAGCATGTCTATGGATACCAGGAGCGGCCGAATTGATCTGGGGGCTGACCTTCATCCCGGTATTTATCTGATCGACCTGCAGGCAGATGACCTGCGTCAGCAGGTAAGGGTGATCAGATTGTAGGTTTGAGTATGATGTAAATTGCGTATTTTAGGTGCACAACAAAAATGGTTGCACCATGAAAAAATATCTACTTTTCCCTGCCTTAATGGCTATAGCTATCAGCGGATTTTCCCAAACTGTTGTTTTTTCTGATGATTTTGAATCGGGTGCTGCTAACTGGGACATTGATGGTTATTGGGGTGTTACTGATGAATATGCCTATGGTGGTGGTTTCTCTTTTACCGATTCTCCATGGGATCCTACCTATACTGCGGGTGAAGTACAGACTGCAACAATGGTCACTTCTGTTGACCTCTCGGCCGCTCTTGATGCAGAAGTGACCTTCTATGCACTGATAGATCTGGAAGAAGGATTTGATTACATGTACCTGGATGCCTCTGATGATGATGGTGCCGGGTGGATCAATATCGGGGTGTTCAACGGCGAGGGCATGCTTACAGACTGGATGCCTTTTACCTTCGGTCTCGGAGCATTTGTTGGCAGCCCTACAGTAAAGCTTCGCTTTCGTTTTGAACCTGATTTTTTTGTGGAGTATGATGGCATGTACATAGACGATTTTACGATCACTTCCTATACTACCGATGCTTCACCTCCGCTTATTCTGCACGATGTGATGCCGCTGTATCAGGGTGCCTTGTATGAGAACGAACTAACGGCAACACTGCTGGATGCCAGCGGAATCAGCTCTACATCATTATGGTACAGTGCAGACGGTGCCGCCTATTCATCTGTTTCAGGGGTCAGCCTGGGTGGCGATGACTACGGCTATACCATACCTGTCATGGATCCCGGTACATGGATCACTTATTACTTTACAGCAACTGATGCTGCTGATGATCTGAATACTGCCACATCGCCGGAATATGAGATCATTACAGGGCAGTATATCGGATACGATGATGGCGTAATTGACTTTGTGAATGATATTGGAAATGCGTCACTGTCAGGATATTCACAGGCCGCAGTACGCATCACACTGGATAGTTTTGCTACGGTAGTGTCATTGGTCATTCAGAATTATACAGACAATACCAGACCCAATGACAGTATCCTGATCCATGTCTGGGCAGATGACGCAGGCCTGCCGGGAGCTGACCTCATCGAACCCTTTAAACTCTTTCCTGAAGCCACACTTGAATTGCCCAATAAAGGCACCCGTGTAGATCTTCGTCCGTATGCCGATGAACTGGAAGGACTGATTGGCGATATCTGGATCGGGTTCAGTTCGCCTGATGGTGCAGCCTGGGTATCACAATCTACCCCGGGAGTTGCTCTAAGAACCTATACGGAGTTCTTTGGCACCTGGGCTGAGTACTATTCTGATTTTCATTTCAGAGCCATTACAGGTCCATACAGCGGTGCTCCCAACGCCGACTTTACATTCGATGCCAGCGGCGATCCTTCGGTCCTATTCACCGACCTGAGTACCAATTATCCCGATAGCTGGGAATGGGATTTCGGTGATGGCGTGGGAAGCAGTACCCTGCAGAATCCATCTTATACTTATACAGCCAATGGTGATTATGAGGTCTGTCTGACCGCAGGAAATGCCATTGGTACCTCTACCCATTGTGAAACGGTTACGATAGGAAGCTTTACGCCACCTGCTGCATTATTCACATTTGATGACAGCGCAGATCCTGCCATTTCCTTCACAGACCTGAGCACCAATGCACCAACAGCATGGGTGTGGACCTTCGGCGATGGAGGGGGAAGCACGGTTGCTGATCCGTCACATACATATAGCACCAATGGTACTTTCAATGTTTGTTTGACGGCTTCCAATCTTGCAGGCGATGATACATACTGTACTGATGTGGTGATTGAAGGAAATGCAGTTGCACCGGTTGCCGACTATACCTACAGTGGTGTGGGATTGACAGTGAACTTCACAGATATCAGCACCAATACCCCTACTTTCTGGGGATGGGATTTCGGCGACGGAACTTCCTCTTTCGATCAGAATCCTGTTCATTCATTCGGAAACAGCGGCGTATTTGAAGTCTGTCTGACTGCAGGCAATATGGCCGGAACTGATGAATCCTGCAAAACACTGAGTGTGGCAACTGATCTGGAAGATCTGGCAGCTGCAGGTGTTGTCGTTTATCCTAATCCTGCCACAGATCAGGTGTTGGTGAATCTCTCAGATTGGGGAGGTAATGCCACACTGCAATTGTATGACCTGCAGGGCAAACTGGTATTGCAGCAAATGATGGTTCCAGGTACGCAGGTTATCAACCTGACCGAACTGTCTTCAGGAGCTTACCGGCTTTGGATCAGTTCCGTGCAAAAGACGGCAACCGGCGTTCTCCTGGTGGATAACTGAGATCTTTTCATGCATAGAGGTATGATATTTGTACGGTAGTAGCAGACTGCAACCTGCTACTACCGAAACAAAAAAATCAATACATGAAGAAACTGATCGTGATTTGTTTACTGGCCATGGGTCTGTCTGCCTCAGCACAGCAGGATGGACTTGGACTGGGTGTGATCATTGGAGAACCCACGGGCCTTTCAGTGAAAAAATTTGTTGGTGACGATGCCTTCTCAGCAGCTGCTGCCTGGTCGGTCAAGTATGATTATTTCTACGTCCACCTGGACTACCTGAAACACAATTACTTTCTGGGAGATCAGCTGCCGGTTTACATCGGTCTTGGTGGTGCTCTGGGTTTTGGGAAAGATATGGCTGTTACAGCCAGAGTGCCTCTTGGTATCAGCTACCTGTTCAGAGGGCCGTTCGATGTCTTCTTTGAGGTGGTGCCCGGATTAAGGATCATACCTGAAACAGATTTCGATGTGATGGGAGCCGGAGGTTTTCACTTTTACTTTTAGTGCTCAGGCACCATTCCGCCATACAACATTTCGCCTGCCTGTACCTTTACGGGCAGGCGATTTTCATTGGGAGGAACAGGGCAGGAGTAGCCATCTGAATAGGCGCAGTACGGATTGTAGCTTCTGTTGAAATCAATGGTCAGTTTATGGTCTTCTACATCGGCAAATCGCAGATCCAGGTAGCGTCCGCCGCCATAGGTCTCTGTGCCGTTGGTATCATCGTTGAATGGAATGAACACATAATCTGCATACTCCGGTATCTCCCTAAGTTTCAGACTTTGAAACACCGTTAACTGCATGCTGATACCATTCAGCACAAATGTAGCAGTGCCATATCTTACATATTCTTTTTGCCTGCCGTTCGAGGTGGGCATGATGAATACCGATCCATCTGATGAATAAGAAAAATCTGCCTCTACCACCCACGCCGTATCATAGGGATAAAATTGCAGAAAGGTGATTCCGGCACTGTCCAGAGGGCTGTTCTCATCTTCCAGAAAGCCTTCTGTGTACCATTGCTTCCAGGAGTCATGATCATTCTGCTGTGCTACTCCTGTTATAGAAGAAACTGCCAGAATAAGACCCGTTAGGAGCTGGCGAAATAAGATATCCATACGGCGAAGCTATCCTGAATTAACTTTGTGGCAAAGAATCATGATGAAACGCATCCTGCTGTTCCCGGTTTTGTTTGTTTCAATTGCTGCCTTAAGCCAGTCGGCAGATGACCTGCTGAACGAATATTACAAGGCCATCAACCAGGAGAAACTGTGCCAGGTAACCTCATTCATAATGACCGGCAACCTGACCCAAATGGGTGTGGATATTCCCATGGAGGTGCTGCAGGAAAGACCCGGGAAGATCCGGACATCCGGGACCTATATGGGCCTGCAGTTTGTGCAGACGTATAATGGTCAGGAGGGCTGGAGCCTGAATCCATTCATGGGGCAAACCGAACCTGTAGCCATCACCGGAAATGAGCTGACATCACTACACCGGCAGGCAGACCTGGACGGTATGCTGTATGACTATGCAGCTAAAGGAAGTCATGTCAGCATGGCACAGCCAGAAATGATAGACATGGTGTCTCATCCTAAGATAGAACTGACCACCGAAGATACTGTGGTCTATGAGGTCATTTTTGATCCGGAAACTTTTTACTGCAAATTGATCCGGTCACGGTCTGATGTTCAGGGCAGGATGTCTGTTGTAGAATCTGTCTTTTCTGATTTCCGCACGATCGATGGAATAGTATTTGCAACGTCAGTGGAGACTAGAATTGATGGCATGACCGCTTTACGCATTCATTTTGATGAGATCAAACTGAATGAAGATATTGACGACAGCCTGTTCGACAAACCCTGATCACTGTCTGATTATCATAGCAGTGGAGGTAGCCAGACCTCTGTTATCACGTTTGACCACCAGATAGGAGCCGGAAGCCACAAGACTGAGGTCAAGTTGACAGATACCCGTACCATCAGTCATTTGTTGCAGAACCATATGACCCTGCAGATCAAATACCTCAATGCTGCTGGAATGAGGGTCAGGTAGCACATACAAATATTCGGTAGTAGGGTTTGGCCAGCAAAACAGCTGTTGTTCTGTTTCGGTGGTGTTGGCATGTGCTTCTCTTTCCTCATAGCAGCCAATCCATAAACCCTGTTCATTATCTTCCTGCAGGCTTCCATAATACCAGGGTGCATTGGGTCTGCCGTCTATCATCTGCACCGGATCAAAATTCAGAGACACCCGCCATTTGATGCGCTCTTCACAGAACAGGTCTGCCTGAATAGGTTGTTCAATATATACCCCGGGGAAAAGACTTGAAGCAGCTGATCCTTCGTCTATGGTGTACCACTCATCACTAACTTCATTCCAGGCAGGGCTGTAGCTGGCGGTACTGTCAGCCAATCCTGTAAAGGATCCGTTGCCACTCACTATTTCCCATCGCAGCCTGACATTCCCCATTCCAATAGCTGAGGTAGCAGAGTGACCGATCACAAACTGATCGCCTGATACAGTGGAATTGGCAGGAAGCGAAAAGCTGCCTGACTCCGGAGCGTGCTGCAAGGTAAGTCCGCCATGCGGGTTCTGCTGACTATGAAAAATGAAGACACTTCCTTCATCTGTATAGGTATCGTCATAGTTCTGAGAACCTACGGCCAGATCAGCCAGGCCATCTCCGTTAAAATCGCCACCGGCAATGCCCCAGGCAAATTCTTCCTCATCCTGTTCTCCACCTAATGACCATTTGTTTTGCAGCGACAAACCGTTTTTACCGCCAAAGAAAATGATGACCTTTCCTTTATCTCCATTGGAATGGCTGGAGCCAACTGCCACATCTGAGTAGCCATCACCGTTGATATCGCCAATATTGTTCACGATATGTCCCAGCTGAATATTGGCCTCGGTTCCATAGAATGCAAAATCGGCAGGAGGGGGCGAGAATTCGTCGGTTGGATTGAGCCCATCCGGCGATCCGTAAAAGGCATACAGTGCACCGGCTTTTTCAAATCCCAGAGAATCATTTTCTGCCAGCGGCGATCCAATGATGATGTCAGAATAGCCATCGCCGTTGATATCGCCTGCTCCGCTTACGTTGGTTCCGAAATTACTTTGAGGTGAATTTTTTTCACATATATAATCAGGGGTATCTGTGGTTATGCCATCGGGGCCTCCATAGAATACCAGAAATGCACCTTCGTGCAGCTGGCCGTTTTCGTACCTGGGTGCCCCAATGATGATATCAGAATAGCCATCACCATTAATATCGCCTGCACCGGATGTGGTTCTGCCTACGTTGTCATTTTTATCAAGGGTGCCTGTAAAAATCCATGAATTGGTGGTGTCAAGTTCTTCAGGTAACCCGCTGGCTGAGCCATAGATCAGGTAAGCTCTTCCTGGTTTTGGAATGGTATAGATGTTGTTGTCCCAGGTATAAGCTCCGAGAATGATGTCATTGAAACCGTCGCCGTTCACATCGCCGGCAGAAGCAAGCCCGCTGCCCAGGTTGGACTGACCTACTTCACCAGTCATGAACCAGTCAGGGTGAATGGAAACTGCAGGATCGCCGGCCACAGGCGCATCGGTGGAAGGGCCTGTCGGGCCGCCATAGTACACCACTACAAGTCCACCCGGGTCATATTCCATACCTGCTATCATAAGATCAGCATATCCATCGTTGTTGATATCGCCCGCTGTGCTAACAGAAACTCCAAGCTTGGCGAAAGGCTGATCGCAGTGAACACCCCAGTCAGGTTCATCGGAAAAGCCATCGGGGCCACCGTAGAACAGGTAAGCTGCTCCGCCTTCTGCATCATCGCAGGTATATTTGATCGCTCCCACCAGGAGGTCATGGTAGCCATCGCCATTCACATCGCCGGCATTGGCTATACTGCCACCAAACTGAGCATCAGGGCAGGGGTGCAGCAGCTGCTGATTGGGGTATAATGATCTGGAGCCGGAGATGCGTTCATCTCTTTTTCCCAACACATAGAAGACACCACCCTGGCCGGTCAGGTCCAGCGATAGTTCGGGAGCTCCTGTAATAAAATCTGACAGCCCGTCGCCGTTCACATCGCCGGCAGCGCCAACGGAAGCGCCAACACGAGCGCCTTCAATACCGGAATAATAGAAGAAGTCAGGTACATGGAAGAAAAGGGAAAAGTCCTGGTTGCCGGTATAAATAAGCACACGTCCTTCACTTTCTCCACCAAATCCATAGTCGGGCACACCTATGGCAAAATCGCCGTATCCATCGCCATTAAAATCACCCAATCCGCTCACGTCCGTTCCGAGGTGAGATTCAGCATAGATACCGAATGTACTGCTGGGTATTGAGAAATCGTTCAGGCCTGCACCTTCATACAGGAATACAGCACCGGCATTCAGCAACATACCATTGTCCATTTTCGGAGCACCTATGATGATGTCTGAGTATCCGTTTCCGTTCACATCGCCGGCAAACCCCACTGATCCTCCAAATTCTGAAAAGCTTTCATAGCTGTAGAGGGTGGCCGTCAGCACAGGGCCGGAAGGTCCTCCGGCATAGACCCTTGCACCACCGCAGGCAGAAGCAAACAGAGAGCTTTTACCGGGCATGCCTGCCACCAGATCAGCATAACCATCTGCGTTAAAATCGCCAGCACCGCTAACATCGGCGCCCAGTTTAGCGTTTGCATTTCCACCCCGGATCTTCCAGAAACCGGCTGTTTGCACACCTTCAGCAGAACCGTAAAACAGATAGATACGTCCCTCGTTCTTCTTGCCCGGGGTAGATTCATACAGGGGGGCACCTGCCAGAATATCGCTGTATCCATCTCCGTTCACATCGCCGGGGCCCGAAACACTGGTGCCCAGAGAAGCTGTCTCGCTGTTGCTTTCATACATCCAGAATACGGTGGTATCAGGGCCGGATACAGAACCGTAGAAGACAAATATGGCGCCCTCATTGGTTTCGCCATTGCTGTATCCTTTGGCACCAATAAGAATGTCACTGTAACCATCGGCATTCACGTCGCAGGCAGTGGAAACAGATGAGCCAAAATACTGCAGGCTTTGGTGAACCGGAGCTGTAAGGTAGAACAATACCGGCGGAGCATCCGGCTGGCTGAGACCAATGATGACCCTTCCTTCTTTGTTATAGGATCCGTTCTTGTAGTCAGGTTCGGCGGCAAGCCAGTCTGAGAGTCCGTCGCCGTTAATGTCTCCTGCCGTGAACACAGAACTTCCCAGGGCTGCCTGGTTTAGGTTGCCGTAAAGTTCATAGTCATTGTCCAGAAATTGAGCTGAGGCAGTTTGTGTTAAGCCTGCAAAAATAGCATAACACAGAACGCACCACCTCCTCAAGAAGTGCGTATAGGTTGCTTTCATTTGTGTGCAGCACGGGGAAAGAGTGCCGTCACAAAAGTATATTAAATTTATTTCTTACCAGAATTAAAAAGTATAACTGACCGATAAACTGGGAAGGATGGGCAGCTGGTCCACACGTTCGTAGCGGATGCGGTCAAAATAGAAGATGTTTTCTCTGTTATAAACGTTCGTAACTGACCCGACAATATTCAGTTTATTGCCGGAAGCGAACTCCTTCCACTTTCGTACAGACACATCCAGGCGGTGGTAGTAGGGCAACCGGCCACCGTTCAGATCATCAGCATATATGATGCCCAGGTTTCCGTTGGTGGTGGTATAATCTGTATTGATGCCGTCCAGAAAGTCGATGCTTTCGTAAAACCCTGCAGTCTGGGTGAAAGGGAAACCTGAACCAAGATTCCAGCGACCGCTAACTTCCCAGCTCTGGTCTTCACCGAAGGTGTAAGTGGTAACCACGTTCATGTTATGGCGACGGTCATAATGGGTTGGATAGGTCTGCTCACCATCATACCGATTGATGTATCCGAGTGAGTAGCCAAGCCAGATATACAGACGCTTATAATCGTACTTCAGCAGGAAGTCTATACCATAAGCTTTTCCGGTCTCTGTGGCAAAGTCAGGATCCTGCGGAACGATCTTGTTGCGGTTGATCTCGATCAGCTGGTTGAAATACTTGATATACGGCTCCACATTGAATTCAATATAGTCTGTTACATCAAATTCAATTCCGCCAATTGCATGGGTAGCTTTTTGCAGCTTGGTGGTGGCGTCTTCTCCATCAGGAGTTGCCAGAATACTTTCCGGCCCGCTCAGGAAACCTGAAAACAGGTTCACTACATCACGGTCACTTCGGGTTGAAATGAGGTTCTGAGAATAAAGTCCTCCGGCAAATTTTAGCCTGATGCGGCTGGTAAGGTTGTACTTCAGGCCTAGTCTGGGTTCAGGTGATATCTCACCCAGGCTGGCGTAATACTGGATACGTACACTGGGATCAATGACCAGCCGCTTGCTGATGACCTTTCTGTATTTCACAAAGGCACTAAGCTGGGTGGTGTATTGTTGCTGCTGATAACGAAGCCCGAGGCGGTTGTAGAAGTTATAGTCTGTCTGAAAGCCTACTACTTCTACACCGTATTTTACATCACCATCAGGAATGTAATAGGTAAAGTCAACACCACCGTTGAATCCGCTGATGAGGCTGTTGCGTGGTCTCTCGTCTGCTTCATTCTGGGTTACTGCGTAATTGGAATAAGCAAAAATCCCTTCAATCAGCACATTGCTTTCAGCAGGCACTACCACGAAGTTGGCACCCGCACCGGTACTGTTCCAGTTGAAAGTGGTCACATCTGAGAAAGAGACGCTGTCGCGGAAATTGAAGCCAAAGAAATTGATCTTGTTTCCGGTGTTTGAATTGACAGATACCTTGCCATACAGATCAGTGAACTGATAGGGGATACCATCGCCACCATTTATATAGGGATACAGGGCAGTTGACGTTTTATCCAGATATGAGTGCTTGGCTGTGAGGAGATAACTCACGCTGCTTCCGCTTTCGTCCAGTTTTTTGATGGGGCCTTCCAGCAGGGTTCTTGCCATGAACGGGCTCACACTTACTTCACCGCCAAATTCTTTCTTATTTCCATCGCGGGTGGTGATATCAATGACTGCAGACACACGGTCGCCGTATTCAGCACTGAAACCACCTGTATAGACATCTACACTTCGGATGATGTCTGTCTCAAAAACAGAGAACAGTCCAATGGAGTGGAAAGGATTGTACACTACCATGCCGTCCAGTAATACCTTGTTCTGAATGGGTGATCCACCACGGATATATAACTGTCCGCCCTGATCTCCGGTAAAGATGACACCCGGCAATACCTGCAGATACTGGGCAAGGTCAGGTTCACCACCTATGGAAGGCAGTCTTTCGATCTGCTTAGGCGTAATGGGTATGGTAGAAATGCGCACCTCTGTCAGCTTGGCCTGTGTTTGCGCTGTAACCGTTACGGTTTGCAGCTGGCGGGAAGCCTCCCGGGCATACAGCTTGACATTGGTGATCTGATTGGCAGTAACAGTTACAGGTTCGATCAGTGTATCATATTCGATACTGGTTACCATCAGCTGAAATGAACCTGCATCAACCTGCGGAATAGAAAAGAAACCATTGATATCGGTTGCAGACCCTGTAGTGGTGCCTGCAATGACCACGTTGGCAAAAATGACGGGTTCACCCGATTCAATATCATACACAAAACCACGAATGTCTCCCTGTTGCCCGAAAGCAGCTACGGCCAACATCAGCAGACCTGCCAAACCCAATATCTGTCTCTTCATAAACGGTTGCGAAAATACTCAATAATCACTACCAACTTCAGCCATTGCAGTAATATGACCACTATTTGACCCCTAAACGGCAGTTGCCTTCCATTTGCCCCGTCTGAACAGGATCAGGCTGATCACGGCTATCAGGGTTTCTGCAACAGGTATGGCAGCAAACACACCATGTACTCCAAACCATCCCTTTTGAAGGAAATACCAGGCAAGCGGTACCTGAAGCAGCCAGAAGCATACAAAATTGATGACTGTTGGGGTGCGGCTGTCGCCGGCTCCGTTGAATGCCTGGGTCACCACCATCCCGATACCATAGAATATATAACCTGCGCTGACAATCTGCAGGGCATCCAGTGCATAACTGAATTGATCACTACCGGTGTCAGGAATAAAAAAACGGATGACCGGTGGGCTGAACAACAGAAAAAAAACGGTTACCACTGCCATGAAGATGACATTGTAAGTAGCTGTTACTACCACACTTTTTTCTGCCCTTTGCGGAGATCCTGCTCCCAGGTTTTGTCCAACCAGTGTGGCCGCTGCATTGCTCAGCCCCCAAGCCGGCAGAATAAAAAAGATCAGGATGCGGATGGCTGTCTGATAACCTGCACTTGCCTCACTGCCGAACGTTGCCACCATGGCAGCCAGAATGATCCAGCTGGCAGATGCAATGATGAACTGAAAAGTAGCAGGCCATGCGATGGCAAGAAGTCCTTTTACAATTGGCCATTGCATACGTATGGGTAGGTATCTGATATGCAGCTGTCCCTTGCGCAGGTGGTATAGCTGATATACCACACCGGTAGCCCTGCCGATGGTAGTGGCTATAGCCGCCCCCTGCAGTCCGAGTTCCGGAAAAGGACCATAACCGAATATCAGCAATGGGTCCAGGATGATGTTGATGATGTTGGCCAGCCACAAACTCTTCATCGCTATGGCAGCATTTCCGGCACCGCGAAAAATGCCATTGATCAGGAACAGTAACAGAATGAAGAGGCTGCTGCCGAAGAGGGTTCTCGTATAACCGACCCCGTTGTCTATGGCCTGGGGCTCGGCTCCCATCCAGGAGAGGATGGTCCTGGAGAATAGTACACCGGGAACAGACACCAGCAATGTTACCAGGATTCCGATGAATACCGCTTGTTTGCCCGCTTCAGCAGCGGCTGCCCGGTTCTTTTCACCTGTGCGACGGGCCACCATGGCAGTGGCAGCCGCACTAAGTCCGATGCCCATGGAATAGACCAGGGTGATGACACTCTCTGTCAATCCGACCACGGAGGTTGCGTCAGGACCCAGGCGATTGACAAAAAAGATATCAACCACGGCAAAGACACTTTCCATCATCATCTCCAGGATCATCGGAATGGCCAGTAAAATGACCGCCCGATGGATGCTTCCTTCGGTAAAATCATGCTCTTCCCCCCGCAGGGAAGACAGGATCAACTGCCAGGCTCCCGCCTGTTTACCTTTGGCTGACAAATCTGGTTGGTTAGAGGAGAGCTCAAAATTATGTCCTGATCGTGAAACTTATTGTCTGATCAGGAGTTATTGTAGATGTATTGACAATTCAAGACCGGCTCCTAATGCTTCGTGTCGTAATTTTGCAAAAAATTTAAGGTTGAAACGCTCCTACATCATACTCCTTTTTTTCATGGCAGTCTGCATTGGTGTACTGGCATCTCAGTTGGGCAATGTAAGCTCCTATGCACATTTCAACGACAACAAGTTGCTTGATGGCAAAGAAGTTAGGCTGAAAGGCACGCTGGCGGCAGACCAGCCAGTGGTATATGATCCGCAGGTGGACCCGAATTCATTCACATTTTATCTGGTAGATTCCAGGGGTGTGGAGGGGAAGGTGGTCTGTTATGATGAGAAACCGCGTGATTTTGAGAAAAGTGATGAGATCGTGCTGACCGGTTCATTGCATGACAGTGTTTTTTATGCCAATGATCTGTTGGTGAAATGTCCATCAAAATACGTGGACGAGGAGATCGAAAAAAAAGAGATCTGACGCATGGAGGAGATACAATCCCCCGTAGTTCAGGCGATCAATCCCTGGATGGGACAAGCCGGACATTTTCTGGTGCTGCTTGCTTTGGTTGGTGCTGCATGGTCGGCAGTATGTTACTGGCTTTCCGTTCGTGAAAAGGATCTGACAAGCAGCCTCGAATGGCGAAGGATGGCCCGCTGGGGTTTTCTGACCCATGCCGCTTCTATTGCAGGTATGGTGCTAGTGCTGTTCTTCATGATCTTCGGTCACCATTTTGAATACCAGTATGTCTGGCAGCATTCCAGTCGCGATCTGCCAATGAAATATATCCTGTCCTGTTTCTGGGAAGGGCAGGAGGGCAGCTTTCTGCTTTGGTCCTTCTGGGTCATGGTGCTGGGGCTTGTGCTGATGCGCAGGTCGGGCGAATGGGAAGGAAGAACGATGTCCATCCTGTCTTTGCAGCAGGTATTTCTGTTGTCATTTCTTACTGGTGTTTATGTGTTCGGTAAGAAGATTGGCTCTTCACCATTTTTGCTGCTGGAGGATGCACTGACTCAGGATCCTGTTTTCCTTTTCAGCGATTATATGCAGTTCATCCAGGACGGGACAGGCCTGAACGCCTTGTTGCAGAATTACTGGATGGTGATCCACCCGCCGGTGTTGTTTCTGGGTTTTGCCAGTATCACTGTCCCTTTTGTATATGCCATGGCCGGTTTGTGGTCTGGCAGATACAAAGATTGGATAGCACCGGCTATTCCATATAGTCTGTTCTCCGGGATGGTGCTTGGTACCGGTATCCTGATGGGAGGAGCATGGGCCTATGAAGCACTGAGCTTCGGTGGTTTCTGGGCATGGGATCCGGTAGAGAATGCCAGCCTCATTCCCTGGCTGGTCATTGTTGCTGCTTTGCATACTATGCTGGTTTCAAAGTCAACCGGTCATGCACTGCGTGCCAACTTCATTCTGGTTTCTTTGTCCTTTTTCTTTGTGTTGTATGCAAGTTTCCTGACCAGGTCTGGCATCCTGGGCGATACCAGCGTGCATTCCTTCGTGGTTAGCGGACTGGAGAATCACCTGTTGTTGTATTTGTTTGTGTTTACGTTCATTTCCTGTTGGCTTATCATTCGCCACTGGAAGAAGATCCCTGCAGAGAAGAAGGAAGAAGCAACTGCTTCCAGAGAATTCTGGATGTTCATCGGATCTCTGGTGCTGTTATTCTCAGCACTGCATGTCATCTTCTTTACCAGTATTCCCGCTTTCAATCACCTGTTCGCCTGGATCAACAGGATCATTGGAACTGCTATCAAGACAGATTTCACGGCACCGGTAGATCCGGTCCATTATTATACCAATGTGCAGATATGGGTAGCCATCATCATTGCGGTGCTGACGGCCTTCGGGCAGTTTCTGCGATACAGGCAGTCAGATATGAAGAAATTCTGGCGTTCGCTGATCATTTCTTTCGGCTTGACCATTCCTGTTACCATCTTTTCTGCAAGAGCCCTGGAGTATCCATTGTTCCTTCGGTCAGGCAATATTCCATTACCTGACCCCTGGGTGCTGCTGTTGTTTATGTCCACCTTTACAGTCCTGGCCAACCTGCAGTACTTCATCACAGTAATGAAGGGAAGGGTGCGTGTATCGGGTGGTTCGGTTTCGCATGTTGGCTTTGGCATTCTCTTGCTTGGTATCCTGATTTCCAATGCCAGTCAGCAGGTCATTTCGAAGAATACCATGGGCATCAATTATGGTGATTCATTCGATCAGGAGTTCAAGCGTGACAATATCCTTTTGTACAAAGACTCTCCTGTGGTCATGGGGCAGTATCTGGTTACCTATGCAGGCGATAGTACTGACAACAGAAAGACATTTTATAAGGTCAGATATGAAAAATTGGATGACAAGACCGGCGAGGTCTCTTCTTCATTCATATTGTATCCTTATCTGCTGACAGATAAAAAATCGCAGCAGCTCAATCCCAACCCTGACACCAAGCATTATCTGACACATGATGTATTCACACATGTATCTTCCATACCAGCCAGGAACCAGCCGGCCCAGGATGTGATAGAGAAGGATCACACCATTCATATGGGAGATACGATCTGGCTGAGCAAGACCGCCTTGGTGCTGGACAGGATCAATATGTATCAGACAGGAGATACCATTGCGGCCGGGGCTCAGTTCCGTGAACTCAACGGGAATGAATCAGCAGTAGTGGAGCCGCAATTCCTGATATACGGCAGTCAGACAGGTACCCTGCCTGCTGAGTTGGTATATGCCGGAGGAACCATCGTTTTTCAGATGATACAGCCGGAAACCGATACCTTTATTTTTCAGACCAGAGAACAGAATGTTCCGCAAGACTGGATCATCATGAAAGCCATCGTGTTCCCGATGATCAATCTGGTCTGGCTTGGTATGATCGTCCTGGCCATTGGCTTTGCCATCAGCATGCGCAAACGTCTGGAGGATCTCCGGCGAAGAAAGGGCTGATATGGATCACACAAAAGACATCCGGGATCTGACCATTGTACTGGCAGGCACTGGCAGATTGGCCTGGCACTGGCCTGATATGCTGGCACTGGCTGGTTTGCGGGTAGCATATGTGTTAGGCAGAAGTACTGATGGCGTACAGGAACTGGCAGCAAAGGCAGGATCATTTGGTATTACAGATCCAGCCCATCTGCCTCAGGCAGAAGATCTTTTTGTGATCCTTGCGGTAAGTGACGCCGCCATTCCGGAAGTAGCAGGTTCTCTCAAAGGAGAGCGACGTATGATGATACACTGTTCCGGTTCTGCTGTTTCAGAGGGAATTACAGATGGGGTATGTTATCCGCTTCAAACATTTTCACGTGAACGTCAACCTGCATATAACAACATTCCATTTTTTCTGACTGCATACAGACCTGATACAGAAGCGATCCTGAAACAACTGGTGCTGATGATCAACGGGAAATTCCGTTTCATTGATGATGATACAAGATCGCGGCTGCATCTGGCAGCTGTGGTGGTCAATAATTTTACCAATCACCTGGTACAGCTTGCTTCAGAGTATCTGCATGGTGCTGGCATGTCATACCAGGACCTGCTTCCGTTGCTGGAAGAAACTGTTTACAAACTGGAAGAAATGGATCCCGGATCAGCACAGACCGGACCTGCAGTTCGCAGAGATCTTGAAGTAATCAGCAAACATCTGCAAATGCTGCAGAACCATCCTGCTCTGCAAGATGTTTATGAATTGATGTCGCGAAATCTGCAGGAAAAGTACAGGCATCACTAACTTTGCACCGCATTATGGGAAATTACAGCATCAGGTTTGTGTTTGAAGACGGAAGTGAGCCGATAACCGTGGAAGCCAAAACCGGCAGGACCATTCTGGAAGTGGCCCTGCTGAATGATATAGAACTCAACCACAATTGCGGCGGCGTTTGCGCATGCAGCACTTGTCATGTTTACATAGAGAAAGGCATGGAATCGCTGGAAGAGATCACAGACAAGGAAGAGGATTTCGTTGACCGGGCCAGAGATCCCAGGCTCCATTCACGTCTCAGTTGCCAGTGCGACCTGCTGGAAGGGGATGGAGAGATCGAGGTCATCGTTCCGGATCAAAGCACCATCATCGCATCATAATTCAATAAAACATGGTATTTGAAGAACCACCTATTCACTGGAACGACTATGAAGATATAGCACTCAAATTGTATGAGCGTTTTGGCGATGATTTCAATGAAGGTAAGATCTACCGCATACGATTCACTGAACTCATTGAATGGGTGCTGGAAATAGACGGGTTTCATGGTACCCGTGAAGAATGCAATGAAGGACACCTGGAGATGATTCAAAGCTCCTGGGTGTATGAATGGCGTGACAACCAGTCCTGATGAACAGGGCATGGCGCATTGTTCGTCCTGTTAATCTGGGTATTGTAGCCCTGACCTTCGTATTTATCCGCCTTTTTCTGTTTCAGCCTGTAACAAAGAATGGCAGCCCTTCTCTGTATTTGCAGAACTGGGAGTACAGTCTGCTTGCAATAAGTGTCATCCTGATCACAGCCGCCGGCTATATCATCAATGACATTCGCGATGTAGAAGCTGACCGCATCAACAAACCAGACCGCCAGTTTGTGGGCAGTTCTGTGAGTGAAAGCCTTGCGTGGAGATCCTATTTCATTCTCACCATTGCAGGTTTGATTTCAGGGTTGTTCATTTCATTGCGTGTGGGGCGACTGCCTTTATTCGGAGTGCATGTGATGGCCGTGCTGCTCCTCTATTTATATGCAGGTTTTCTCAAAAGGGTAGCGTTGGCAGGCAACCTGACGGTGTCTGTTCTGATAGCGATCAGTGTGCTTACCCCGGCAGTTTTTGAACCTGCTTTTTATGAAGTGGAAAACCTGTCTGAGTATCAAACTGCGGCTTACGTATGGAAATGGGTGGCAGGGTTGGCAGTATTCAGTTTCCTGCTGACCCTTCCGAGAGAACTGGTAAAAGATCTGGAAGATCTGGAGGGCGACAGGCTGGCGGGGTTCAGAACTTTTCCTGCTCTGGCGGGCGAACAGGCCACTCGTGTACTGGTCATTTGTTGGCTTGTGGTAGTTTCAGCACTGACAGTATATACCAGCAGGTATCTCTGGCTGTTCTATGATGACAGATCATTCCTTGTTATTGGCGGAGTGATGATGTTCGGTTTGTGCTGGATGATGCTCGTGCTCAGCAAACCGGTCACCCTGCAGCTGAATCATCTTGTAAGCCTGGTCAGCAAGTTGATGCTCTTGCCGGGCCTGCTTTCCTTGTGGGTGCAATACCTGATAATCAAATGAATAAAGTGCAAATATATCTTGCTTCCGGATCACCCAGAAGGCAACAGATCCTTCGTGATGCAGGCTTTGATTTTCAGCTCTGGAAAATGGATGTGGATGAACAGTTTCCACCTGAGATGCCGGCAGAAGATGTGCCATCTTATCTGGCAGCAAAAAAAATGTATGCAGCAGCCAGACAGCTGCATGATAAAGACGGGGTCATCATCACTGCAGACACCGTGGTCATACTCAACGGTCGCATCATAGGAAAGCCGGAAGATGAAGCAGATGCCTGTAATATACTCAGCAGACTTGCTGGCCAGACACATACGGTCATCACAGCGGTTTGTTTGCGAAAAGGAGCTTCTGAACAGATCATAACGTCAGAAACCAAAGTGTTTATGCTGCCCATGTCAATGGAAGAGATCAGACATTATGTGGTCACTGCCAGGCCGCTGGATAAGGCCGGTGCCTATGCCATTCAGGAATGGGTAGGGCTTGCCAGGATCAGCAGAATAGAAGGCGATTATTATAATGTGGTGGGCTTTCCAATGAGTGCGGTATATCCGCATCTGAAAGCATTACTCGAAGAATCCGACTGATCCGCCTACCCAGTCTTTATTCTTGTTGAAGTTCACGCCAATCATCACTCCTTTACTAAGTCTGACCAGATTGATCACCAGTCTTGGGCGAGGGCTGTCTTTTTCCCATATATACATCATGCGCACTTCAAATTTGGCAGGAACGTCAGGAGTCTGAATAACAGGTTCATACTGCACTTTCTTTTGCAGAATGAAATGTTCAGGATGTTCCAGAGAACTGATATCATCACGCTGCACATCAAACTTCACACCGGCGCCTGCAAAAGAGAACAGGGGTTTGAGGACATAATTTTCCAGGTCATCCGGAATGGCTGGTAATTCATGCACGAAATGCGTTTCAGGAACGAAACGGCTGCGCAGCATGGGCATGGTATATTTACTGATACGGAAGAACCAGTTGGGATGACTCACCCATTCCACGTTGACAGGTTCTGTCTTGTTCCAGTCATACCGAAGATCTTTTCTTGCTTCCAGCTCGTCGAAAATGAGCCGGTCATATATACGGTGCACGTTGATCTTCTGCCCGTCTCTTTCGTACCACAGATCATTTCCTGACCGATGCAGCTCAGTAATGCACACCGGCTCAATACCGGTCATGAACTTGGTATCCCAGAAATCAACCCAGGTCTTCTGTTTGTTGGGTTCAATATCCAGCAGGATCACGTTCTCTGCTTTATGATCACCCAGCAGGGTGCGGCGAAGCAGGTCTTCATATTCCAGGTCTTCCAGTGAAAACAAGTGGCTCATATGACCCGGAATGTCGAAGAAACGCCGGTATCCTCTGGCCATAGCATGCTGATGCCCGTACAATGATGCAAAGCCCTGCATCTCGATCAGCTGCGGAAGGATCTCATCACCCACTTTGCAGATGCCGAAGTCAATGGCCAGAAAAGTGGTGTGGTCATCCTCTCCGGGCACCCGCAGGTGGTCAGGAATGGAGGCTTCAGTAGCTTCCTTAAACCCCGGCTGTACGAGGGTGTCTATGACCTCTTCGCCAGCCTGGATGAGCAGGTTGCGCAGCCATTCCGGAACAAAGACAGGCGTTTCACATACCTTGAATTCAATCGGTTGATGGAAATGTTCCCACAAACTCCGGAAGAACTGATCATAGGCCTCCTGTGTGAATTTCCCGTTGTATTGCCGGCGAATATCTTGGATCATCTCAGGTCAAACTTAAAGTTTCTCTGGCATCTCGCAGGAATGCCGGTAATAATGCTTCATGGGTGAGCGGTATCTTATCCGGATCACTCAGATGCATGATCATCTCTTCCAGTTTCCAGTCGCCGTGATGCTCCAGCACATGTTGCTTCTTTTCAGGCATCTTAAAATAATGCAGCATACCACTGGCATCAGCTTCCGGATGAAACTGGGTCATATAAATATAAGGGGTGAGGCGCATGGCCATGATGGCCCGCTCATACGGAACATGGTCTCTGCGTTTTTCAATGGCCAGCACCACCGCATCGTGGCTGATCACTTCTTCAGCATTGGGTTGTATGAGCTGCCATTCTCTGGAATCTACGGCATAAAAAGGATCCGGCAGGGTTCTGAAGTAAGGGTCTTTCCTGGCGTTTTCCGTCTTGTGGATGTTGAAAACACCAAAGGCAGTTGACTTCCGCTTACAGACCTTCCCCAGGTTGAAGTGTCTTGCCAGTAATTGAAAGGAGTGACAAATGGCGAACACATATTTCTTCTCTTCCTGACTGTTGGCGTTGTTATTCCAGATGCCGTCCATGAGCTGGAAAAAGTCCTGCTCCCATTGTTTGTCTTCGCCGTCATAGGGGCTGCCCGGGCCTCCGGTAGAGATATAGACATCATAATCCAGGCCAGGTACTTCACCTTTCCCCCTGACATCATATACATTCCATTCTGCCTTCAGGTACTCTTCAGACACGATCTCTTTGATATTCCGCAACCCTTCGTTCGGATGGTTATTATACATATCCAGGATGGCAATGCGGAAAGGTCTCTTCGCACTCATACAACACGATCAGCCACAAAGGTAAGTTCCTTCTTATTCTTTATAGACCAGGAATGTACACACCCTTATTCGTGGAAGATCAGCATCGGTATGCGGGCATGCAATGCCATGGAACGGGTATGGCTGCCGTTGAGGAACTCCGGCCAGTAATGCTTCTGTCGCATCATGGCCAGCATATCCAGATTGTGCTCCTGAATGAAATACTCCAGACCGTCCAGGATGCGCAGATTTTCCTGCAGGTAGAAGGTGATCCGCCCTTCCGTGATCTCTGTGCTGTACATCTCTTCCAGTTCACGAAGGATGTCATATTCCACATCCAGATTGGAATCATGCACGTGGAAGCAGTACACACGGGCATCATACAGTCTGGCAAAGTCCAGCAGCCGGGTGATCAGGGCACCATCGTCCAGGCTGAAATCTGTTGCATAGCCTATGCGCTGAAACTGATGCAAAGGCTGGTGTTCCGGAAGGGTAATGACCGGACGGTTGGTGTGGCGCAATATGGCATTGACAGTGCCTCCAAACAGTACGCGGTTTACCAGGGGTACATCACGAACACTTGTTACGATATAGGCTGCATCCAGTTCTTCTGCTGCTCTGGCGATCTCTTCTCCATGAAAACCGATGCGCACTTCTTCCTGCAGACCAACATTACGCTGATCCAGGTGGAACCTGGTGTTCAGCTCATCACGGAATGCAGCTATCCTGTTGTGGACCATCGTATCCATGTCTGCCAGCAAGGTGTCTGTTACCATTGACATGCCGGCATCGTCATAAGCAGGACTGATGATAGGCGGGTTCTCTATATGGATCAACGTTACCGGTAACCCGGTCTTTTCTGCCAGTACGGCCACCATACCAAAAGCATTGGCAGAAGCTTCACTGAAGTCGGTTGGAAACAGGATGGTCATAGCATTGATTTTCCTTAAATTTAACCTCTCCAGGCCCGAAAAACGGTGATTTCAGTCAGGTAAATAAAAAATTTACGTTTCCCTGTAACCTTTGCACCCCCTTCAACGACTAACGGACAGATGACAACAACCGAATACAACGAATGCGTTGAATTGTGGGCGGACGGAGTATTCCGGTTCATCGTCAAAAACCTCAGGCATGAGGAAGATGCAAGAGATGTGGTGCAGAATGCATTTGAAGTTCTTTGGAAGAATCATAGTGATATAGATGCGGCAAAGGCTAAGTCTTACTTGTTCAGTACCGCCTATCACAACATGATCGATCTGATCCGGAAGCAAAAGCGGGTGGATTATGTGGAAGAAGTGGAGGAAGGAGCACGGGGTGGAACCTCGGCCTACCAGGTGGACCTGAAAGAGGCGCTGGACAAAGCGCTGGCCAGACTGCCGGAGATACAGCGGAATGCGGTACTCCTGCGTGATTATGAAGGCTACAGCTACGAAGAGATCGGAGAGATCCTGGAATTAACGGAATCGCAGGTGAAGGTGTACATCTTCCGGGCGAGGACAACTTTGAAAAAATATTTGGTCAGTATACATCATCTGATATGAAACTGAATCTTGACAATTACGAAAGCTGGCTGGTTGACCGCATGGAAGGTCTGCTGGATCCTGCTCAGGAAGCCGAACTGGATGCGTTCCTGGAACTGCATCCGGAGCTGCAGGAAGATGCTGCCCTGATGGAAATGACACGACTCGTGCCTGATCAGGAAGTCATTTTTACAGATAAGGCATCTCTGAAGAAGGAAGAGGGCGGAAGAATACTTGCCCTGTTCACCATGGGGCGGCTTTCTATGGCAGCAGCAGCTGTGTTGCTGGCATTCGTGGGAATCAGATTTCTGACCAATCCGGCCGAAAGCACCCTGGCCACCGGATACCAGAGTGCCGCACAACAGGCAGCAGTGCCCGTCATGGCAGCATCCGCAGAAAGTCTGGAAGCACGTGATTCAGTGCCCGGCATCCGCCACCAGGGGGCACCTGTTCAGTTTGCTGTTCAGGAGAAAAAGATGGTGGAAGAGAAAAAACAGCCCCGTGAAACACAGTTTGCCAACTATCTGAACCCGGTGCAGCTGCAGCAGCTTCCCGCTGTTGAGAAAAGACCGGTGCTTCATCTCAATGACTTTGAAGAACAGTACGCTCTGATCAATAATTACGACTACGAGAATATGATGAAAGGTACCACTTCCGGAAGTGGTCCTGAAACAATCGTTGACAAGATGAATGATGCCATGGCCATCGCCAATGAGATGAGTTCTGTGCTGGGCTTTGGAAAAAAAGATGAGGAAGAGCATAGTGGTTCCCATATGAGAACTACTTCCATCCGCATCCTTGGAATTGAATATTATAACCGTAAACGCATAAACCAGTAAGCATGAAAAACGCAATTGTAACTACCCTGATCCTGACAGCAGGCAGCCTGCTGTATGCACAGGAACCTGCCGCTGTTCCTGCAGCAATGGAAGAACCCGCAAAGGTGATCGTCACCATCACCGAGAACGGAGAGACCTATACCATAGAACTTCCCAGCCTGGAAAGCCTTGCAGATATGGAAGACCTGAAAGGACTGGAAACCCTGCAGTACCTCGAAGGGCTGGAAGATGAAGATCTGGAGTTCGACACTTTCCTGGCAGAAGTACAGGCTGATACACTGGACAGTACTTCTGTGACCATCGGTAAATGGAAAGTTGTGGTCAAGGAAAAAGGAGATGGTACAGATGATGTGGATGTCAAATTCGACCGTGTGGAAGATGACGATGTCAAGGACATTGATACCTACCGCGATGTAGATGTATTCGAGACAGACTGGTTCCTCTTTGATCTGGGTTACAACACCTACGTGGATAAAGACATGCAGTTTGTCAAACTGATGGCAGACAGCATTGCTCTGGATCAGAAAAGCTGGGGCAGCTGGGATGTGAACCTGCACATCTTCCGCCAGCGGCTCAATATCGCCCAGGGTTTCGTGAACCTGAACTGGGGCCTCAGTTTTGAATGGCACAACTATATGTTCCGCGGCAATTATTATCCTACTCCGCAGCAATCTGTCTTCACTTTACAGGAGTCTGCTTCTACCACCAATCTGGAGAAAAACAGATTCAGTTCCACCCATTTTACCCTGCCGGTCATGCTGGGTTTCGAGACCAAACCCTGGGATACTGACCACTCTTTCCGTATGGGATTTGGTTACAGCCCGGGACTGATGGTCAAAGGCAAGACCAAGATCAAAGATGACCGTGGTACCAACAAAGTGAAAGATGATTTCAACCTGGAAAGTCCTTTCCGCCATGAAGTGAATGTGATGATGGGATATGGCGGTTTCAACCTGTACGCCAGCTATGATCTGAACAGCATGTTTGCAGAAGGCGAAGGACCTGAACTCCACCCGGTGTCAGTTGGTCTGATCATCCGTCGCGGGTTCGATAACTAAGCGTACTTTTATCGTGTTGGATAGGAGGACGGGGAAACTCGTCCTCTTTTTTATTCTTCCAGCGTCTTTCTGGTAAAATTCCTGGCGTTTTCCACGATTCCGCCGCGGGCCACTTTCACTTCTCCTTTGATTCCGTATTTGATGCTTTCCCACACCTCAATGCCTTCCCATTCTTCACCGCAGATATTGGTGATGGTACCTCCGTCAATGATCAGGGTGCCGCCGGGTCTCACAATGATCCTGGCATCTGCCGGCAATGCCAGCCTGCACCTTACAATCAGTGTAGCTCCTTCTTCAATGACCACATCACTGTTGAGGTCATGGTATCCCTGAAAGGTCACAGTGGTGTTCCTGGCAATATGGGCTCTGTTATATGGATCATAATCACACCATTTTTCCTGTAGCACAGCCCGTTGTCTGCTTCCGGTCATGTTGAAATTGGCATGGATCTTTCCCAGCTGACAAGGTGAAATGGCGCACTGGCAGGTGTTGTAGTCCATCATATTGTTGCTGTTGATGCCATTGCACGGCGGATCATTCGGACCCCAGCATCCCGGATTTTTCGGGGTATCATCACATCCATCGTCGGTACGCCATGTGTGGCTGAGCCCAAGTGTGTGACCGATCTCATGATTCACCAGCCCGGCATAAAACCAGGCTCCTTTATTGAATGGTTGACCCTCATCACCGTAAAAGGTAGTAGTGGCATTGTAGTATGCACCAAAGATCTTGATATTGGTTGCAAAGGAAATGCCACTGGCAGTGACATTGAAATCATCGTGGGCGGCTACACTGTCCGGGTGATGCTCCAGAAAAAAAATGTTGATGATGCTGTCTTGTCCCACACCATACTGGAACATGCTCTTGTCAAACAGCCCGTATCGACCGCTGTTCTTTTGCTTGTCAAAAAAGCAGGCAGTATCATCGCGGTGAAAATATATGCCGTCACTTCCGGTGGAAGGGTCGCCCGTAAGTACAATGCGGTACCTGGTAGGAAGGGCAGGGGTGTCATTCCCTTCGGGAAGATTCATTTGTTTATTGTCTGCCAGCTTATCATTGCAGGCACGAACCAGATCACGTATGTAGGTGCGGGCCTGTTGTTCCGGGAAGTTGTATTCGCCATTCTCATCCAGCATGAAATGAAAGTTGACCCGTACATAACGCATAGGGGTGTAGCCGTTCGGTATATAGTTTTCCCAGTCGTCGCAGGTGTATCGCTCACCTTTGATGAAGGTGGACTGTATATCATCTTCGCCAATGAATGTCTTATGGTAACGGGGAGAGCAGGCCGTCAGGGCAAACAAGATTATGGCGATGAAACTGACTTTATACATATTCTGGCTATTACCTTTGCAGAAAACCGGATAAAAATATGAAGTTTCGTTTACCGATATTCCTCATTCTGTTCATTTCTGTTGCCATCGTATCCTGTAACAACGCAGATAAGCAGAAAGAACGTATCGCAGACCTGCAGATGGAAATGGACAGCGTTTTTGCCAGTACCAGAGAGCTGACGCCTTCTCAGAAAGAAAAGGCACACGAACTGATAGATGCTTATTTGCAGTATGCAGATCAGCATCAGCAGGATCCCAATGCTGCAGCCTATATGTTTGAGGCTGCCAGGCTGACCACTGCTTTACCCGAATATGAAAGAGCCATTGAGATATTCAGACTGATCGTCAATAAGTTTCCGGAATCTGAATATGCCCCCAGAAGCCTGCTGTCCATTGGTGGCATTTACGATGTTTCCATAGGCGACTATGAGCAGGCAAAAAAAGCTTACGAAGAATTGAATGAAAAGTATCCGTTACAGGCGGAGGAATATGACGTGCCTGCCATACTGCGCACGCTGGGTATGCCGGCAGATCAGATCCTGCGTCAGCTGAGAAGTGCCAACGGTACGGCCGATAGTATGGACATCAGGAATGGATCAGCCTCTGCCGAATAGCGCATCTGTCAGCACTTTCCGCAAGGTTTCTTCTGCAATGTTTTGAAAAAGTTGTCCGTCTTTGGCATAAGAAATATGTCCGTTCTCTTCTGAAACAATGATGGCAGTGGCATCACTTACTTCCGTGATGCCCAGGGCGCTGCGGTGCCGCAAGCCGAAATGTCCCGGTAGCCCGCTGGTATTTTCACTTACCGGTAGCACACAACGGGCAGCCTGTATGCGGCCGTCACTAATAATCACTGCCCCATCATGCAGCGGACCATTCTTAATGAAAATGCTCTGGAGCAGATCTGCATCTATACGGGCCTGCACCTGTACCCCTGAATTGGCAAAGAACTGCAGCCTGCTGGTGCGGGGAATCACAAGGAGGGCTCCTGTATGTTCGGTCGATAGTTGAAGTACTGCCTTGATCAGCTCTTCTACCTCTCTGTATTCACTCTGATGCTGCTGGTAGGACCTGAGATTGAACCGTCGCCAGAAGGCAGGTTTGCGGATATCACTGTTCCTGCCAAGCTGCAATAGAAAGCGTCTGACCTCCGGCTGAAAAACAATGAGCAATCCTAACACGCCGATATTGATGAACTGGCCAAGTACCCCCTTCATCAACTCCATATCAAAGGCATCGGCCAGCAGGCTCAGCAGGTAAACGGCCAGGATGCCAAAGAAGATATTATAGGCCAGGCTGCCTCTTACAATTCGGTATAACTGGTATATGAGCAGGCTCATCAGCACGATGTCCAGCACATCGGTCAGGCCGATCTCCAGGAAATCTATCCGGAACAGGAGGGTGAGGTTCATGCCGACAGCAAAGGTACATTTTCGTGCAGTTGCCCGGCACGGGTGGCACGGAAAATAGCAACGGTCTCTACCGCTTCCCTCACATCGTGTACCCTCAGAATAGAAGCGCCCTGCTGCAACAGATACATATGTAAAGCAATGGTTCCGGTAAGTGCATTATTTGAACTGATATTCAATACTTTATTGACCATAGATTTTCTTGAAACACCTACCAGCAACGGCATTCCTGTATCAGCCAGCTGCCTGCAACCTGCTGCCAGTTGATAGTTGTGTTCCAGGGTCTTTCCAAACCCGAATCCCGGATCCAGAATAAGCTGTTCCACACCTGCAGTTTTAAGCGCATCACACCTGCGCAGCAAATATTCACGTACTTCTAAGGCCACATTTTCATAGTGAGGATCGTTTTGCATCAGGGCAGGCGTACCCTGCATGTGCATGAGGATGACCGGAGCCCCCGTCAGTGCAGCAACAGCGGTCATGCGCCTGTCCCAGGTGGCCGCACTGATATCATTGATGATAGATGCACCTGCTTCTACAGCAGCTTCTGCCACATCTGCATGGATGGTATCTATTGATACTGGTATATGAGGAAATGCCTGGGCAACTGCCTGAACTATCGGGATGACACGGGTTGCCTCTACTTTCGGATCAATGATGTCTGCCCCCGGCCGTGAAGACATGCCTCCAATATCCAGCATCCTTGCGCCTTCGCTTACCATATCTGCAGCTTTCTGTACGGCTTCTTCTACCCGGGCCACCCGGCTCTCAGAGAAAAAGGAGTCAGGCGTGGCGTTGATGATGCCCATCACTTTTGGTGTGGATAAGTCCACCTTTCCAGCCTTCGTCTCCAGGGTCGGAAGCGTAGGGAAATATGTAGTTTTGGGCTGCATCTGAGCCAAATCTAATGAATCCGGAAGCAAACCATACCAGCCTGCAGTATGACGAAGTGGTGAAGGCCTGCAGAGACATATTCTCCAAGAAAATACGGGATTACGGAACCTCCTGGCGGGTGTTGCGTCCGTCCAGCCTGACCGACCAGATCTTCATCAAAGCACAGCGCATCCGCACGGTTGAGCAAACGCTGGAGCGCAGGGTTAGTGATACGATCGAAGATGAATTCATCGGGATCATCAACTATTCCATCATTGCCCTCATCCAGCTGGAACTGCCTGAAGACGCACCTGTTCATCTGGCAGAACAACAGGCACTTCAGATGTTTGACAGCCACTTTTCCGGTATCAAATCACTCATGGAAAACAAGAACCATGACTATGGAGAGGCCTGGCGAAGTATGCGTACCTCTTCCTTTACAGATCTGATCCTCATGAAGATCATGCGCATCAAACAGATAGAAGAGAACGACGGGCAGACTCTGATCTCTGAAGGAGTGGCCTCCCACTATATGGATATGGTCAATTATTCAGTGTTTGCACTCATTCAGCTCAAAGAAAAAGCATAAGCACTATGAGGTCATTCATTCTCGGTCTTTCCCGCTTTCTGGTTGGAGCCCTGTTCATTTTTTCCGGGCTTATCAAAGCCAATGATCCGGTGGGTTTTGCCATCAAACTGGAAGAATACTATGACATCTTCGCTTCAGGTGGCGGCATCCTTTCTTTCTTTCACTCTTCCATTATCCTGAATACAGTTGTCTATCAGGCAGCCTTTATATGTATTCTTGAAGTGGCACTTGGGGTGCTGTTATTGCTGGGTATGTGGCCCCGGTTGGTTTCCTGGTTGCTGCTGCTCATGATCATATTTTTTACCTGGCTGACGGGCTTCTCTGCCTTCACCGGCCAGGTGACCGACTGTGGCTGCTTTGGAGATGCCATACCGCTCACGCCCCTGCAATCCTTCTATAAGGATCTGGTTCTGATGGTGCTGATCATCATCATTTTCGCAGGTAGAAACCGCATTAACCGGCTGCTCCCTGCTGTCCTGTCATTTGCCATCTTCTTTGCCACAACAGCCTTCAGTATCTGGGTAGTGAATTCAGTGCTGAAATACGATGTATTTATAGACTTCCGTCCGTACAAAGTGGGCAACAACATTGCAGAGCAGATGGCCATTCCGGATGATGCTCCGGCTCCTGTGGTGGAGATGCAGTACATCTACCGGAATAAACAAAGTGGCAAAGAGGGAGTAGCAAAGATCCGCAGCGATGAGAACAACATGGATGCGCTGAAACCTTTCGGCGATAGCAATACCTGGGAGTTCGTGGAACGCAAAGACAAGGTCATTGATGCAGGCTTTATACCAAAGATCACAGACTTTGCAGTACTCCATGAAGATGGGGAAAATATTACAGATCAGGTGCTTCATTTCGATGATTACCTGATCATGGTGGTCTCTGCAGGCCTTGACCATACAGAGAGATCTGCCTGGGATGGTATCAATGAACTGCAACAAGCCGCTGAAGCAGAAGGTATTTCTACCTTCGGCCTTGTGTCCAGCAATCGCAAGGACATCGAAAAATTCAGGCATAATCACCAGACAGCTTTCCCATTCTATCAGGGCGACCATAAGGTTTGTCTGGCCATCGCCCGCACCAATCCCAACATCCTTTTGCTGAAGAATGGAACGGTTGTTGCCAAGTGGCCGTGGAGAGAAACACCCTCATTTGATGAGATGAAGTCCATGTACTTTCCCGACAGGCCGGCAACAGAGATCACCTTCCTTCAGAATGAAACTTCCGGTCTCTTCAGCACCGGAGAAGATGTGGTGAGCAAACTGGAGAACAGCACAGAGCCGTACAATGAATTCTTCCTGATGGATGCCGCAGGTAATGACCTGGCCTATGATATGCTGGCAGAAAGCGGTCCGCATTATATGGTCATCATTGCTGATATGACCCAGCTTACAAGAGAGGTCTTCGCCAGTATGCAGCCTGTTTTACAGGAGCTGGAGAACAGGCAGGCACACTATTTTGTGGTAAGTGGTTCCAGTCTGGGAAGTCTGCAGCAGATGCAGGATGCCACGGGGCTTCATTTCTCCTTCTTCAACAGCGATGCAGAGGTGCTGGGCAAGATCGTGGAGACCAATACCGGTATGGTGGTGGTGCAGGATGGAAGGGTAGTAGCCGTGTATGATGAAGCCAATTTTCCTGTTGCGGAAGAACTGTAATTGATACTATTGACAAGATTTATCGCAGCACGGCTCCTGCAGGGTTTCCTGGTCATGCTGGGGGTCAGTGTGCTGGTATTTTTCCTGTTTCAGCTTGTTCGCTTCAACCCTGCCTACGCACTTGCTGGTGAGGCCGCTTCCACTGAAACGGTTGCCAACATCAGTCGTGAACTGGGACTTGACAGGCCCGTGGGTGCCCAGTTGCTGACTCATCTCAATAACCTGTCGCCGCTTAGCAGACATGCGCTTGACCCTGCAGCAAGAAACTACCTGGAACCGGGGTCTGTTAAAGCCATTACTATTATGAGCAGTTCAAGCCATCGCTGGGTATTGAAATATCCCTACCTGGGTCGTTCCTTTCAGTCTGGCAGACCGGTGGCTTCGCTGCTCAATGCCACCATCCCCAATACCCTGCTGCTGGCACTGACTGCCATGATGTTCGCGACTTTTTGTGGCATCATTCTCGGAATGCTGGCGGCCATGCAACAGGGTTCCTGGCTGGACAGAAGCATCACCGCAGGATCGGTCATGGGAATAGCCCTGCCTTCCTTTTTTGCAGCCATCTTACTTCAACTCATTTTCGCCTATTTGCTGAGCAGTTTCACGGGTCTGAAGATGACGGGCAATCTGTATGAAGCAGATGAATATACCGGCCAGATCTACCTGTCACTTCGCAATCTCATCCTGCCTGCCATCGCCCTGGGAATCAGGCCTGTTGCAGTCATCACCCAGATCACCAGAAGCAGCATGCTGGATGTGTTACATGCAGATTACATCCGCACTGCCCGGGCAAAAGGACTTGGGTCAGGTGCGGTGGTGTACAGACACGCACTGAAAAATGCACTCATTCCGGTCATTACTTCCGTTACGGGATGGCTGGCTTCTCTGTTAGCCGGTGCATTTTTTATTGAAGTGGTGTTCAATTTCAACGGCCTCGGACTGGAAACGGTCAATGCCATCAAGACGAAAGATATTCCTGTAGCAACAGGTGCCGTATTGTATATTGCACTGGTTTTTGTGTTGGTCAATATGCTGACCGACATCCTGTACGGGCTTGCAGACCCACGGGTGAAAATGAGCAGCAAACAAGCATCATGAGAATTTATGTGTTAGGATATATGGGCAGCGGCAAGACGACCCAGGGGCAGAAACTGGCCAAAAAACTCGGACTTGATTTTTATGATCTGGATGCCCTGATAGAAGATGCAGCAGGGATGAAGGTGGCCGAGATCTTTGCCGAAAAAGGGGAACAGCATTTCAGAGAGCTGGAAGCAGATGTATTGCGGGGTACCGTTTTGTTTCCTGATGCGGTCATAGCCTGTGGTGGCGGCACTCCTTGCTATTACAACAATATGCAGTGGATGAATAACCGCGGTGCAACGGTCTGGTTTCATCTGCCTCCTGAGATCATCGCCGGACGTATCAAAAAGAAAAAAGCAAAGCGTCCACTCATTGCTCATCTGCCTGATGAAGAGATACTTCCGTTCATCAGAGAGAAATTACAGGAGCGATCGTATTTCTATGGGAAGGCACAATTTCACTTCGACCTGTCTGAAATGTCCGTAAAAGAGATCGCTGCCGGGTTATGTGAGGCTATTCCTCAGCTGAGGTAAATACCTTCTTCACCTGCTCTGCTGATGACCACTGTGATGTGTTCCTGAATCGTGGTGCTTAAAGACAATCCCACATAGTCCGGCTGCACCGGAAACATCTTATGGGTACGCTCCACCAGTACCGCCATCTGGATCTTTTTGGGATGGTGTTCCAGAAATGGCTTCATGGCATACAGCAGGGTGCGGCCACTGTTGGATACATCGTCCACCAGGATGATGACCTTGCCGTTGATGTCGCTGTCTGACAGACTCATCTCAACCGGACTGTCTGCCGGTCTGCTTTTGTCCAGTTCAATATGTGTCAGCACCACTTTTGTTTGTACGATCTCTTTCAGTACATCATAGATCTTGACCGCCATCGCATACCCTTCTGTGTTGCGGCAAATACCCGCCACAATGATCTCGGGTTCATCATAGTTGTCTTCGGCTATTTCAAATGCAATGCGCTTGATCTTCTGCTGCACCTGCGGCCAGTCTGCTATTCGGGTAAGTGTCGCTTCCATCACTCCAAAATTAGACATTGACGGGAGGAACTGCCTGAACTGTCTGTGAATTCTACCAGATAGATACCTGATGGCAAAACTGACAGATCTGCCCGGGCAGCTTCCGTTGCCTGATCACTGTACAGGATATGCCCTTGCAGATCCATGATATGGAAACGGAATTTTTCTCCCGGGTAAGAAATATGCAATGTTCCGCTGCTTGGGTTTGGATAGATCACAGCCTGGTTCACAACACCCTCGCGAAGCGGGTCTGTAGTGAAAACAAATGGGATACTCCAGGACGAAAAACCGAAGTCGGGACAGGCTGCACGTACCTTGCAGCTATAAGTAGTACCGGGTAACAAGCCGCCAATGGTCTTGCTGTTTACGGGCGATTTCTTGCGAAGCACACTTCCTCCTGCTACAGGTGCATAGGCGATCTGGTAACCCGAAGCATTGGGTATCAGGCTCCATTCCAGAGCCACAGAGATGGGGGTGATGTCTGCAGCTGTTAGTCCGGCCGGAGGATCCACATAATTGATGCTGTCACAACCCCAGCTGCCTGTCAGCGTTCTGAATGCATCGGCCTTTCCATAACCCCAGTTATTGTCTGGCAAGGCATCTCCTGTCCAGCTGTCGCGACGTGCATTGCTGAGTATGGCATCGTTGACCTCACTCCAGTCGGCAGCAGGATTTTTTTGCAGATACAACGCTGCAATTCCTGTTACTGCAGGTGAGGCGAACGAGGTTCCGTTTTGCAGATAGTGCATGCCGTCGGGCGACATATAATTTGCTGCACCCAGGCTGATAAGCCATTCGGTCAGGACAGAAGAACCTGTCGTCAATACTCTGGAACCGGTGCTGGTAATGTCGGGCTTGATGCGACCGTCTCGGGTAGGGCCTCTGCTGGAAGAATAGAACAACTGTCCAACAGTGTCTATCAGTGATGGATGCTCACCGTAATAATTGGTCATCGTATCCCGGTTCACATAGGAGCCGATGGCCAGCACATGATCACTGCATTGCCAGCCGCTTACTATGGTTTGATGGATATCAGGCAGCACATAGTTGACTATGTCAGGCACCGTACCTGCAGCTGGAAGGCCGGTGGTGACGAAATTGCTGAAGCCGGTAAAGGATTCGCTTCCCCACAGATCGAAACGTCCTGACCCCTGTGTGGTAAGTCGCCAGTAATAGTTGGAAAATGCAGGAACGATATAGCATTCCAGCAGATAGCGCCCGTCTATTTTCTGTGCATAGAAGGTGGCTGTGCCGATGGTTGTGGGGCCGTCCATCAGGGTGTATTCCAGGCTATCTATGGCTCCTCCTGTAAGGTCGAAGTCACTCACTATATTGAACCAGGGTGAACTGCCTTTGGGTACCCAACCGGTGGGATTATCTGCTCCGATGGCAAAGTTCACATTGGCCAGCTCTGCAGTATCTGCCCAGAGTTGCCAGTACACCAGGTTGGTATAGCTGAGTTTCTTGAACCAGGTGAATTGCGGGGTGGCTGTTACTTCATATCCAAGATGTATCAGCTGGTTGCCTGCATTTCCTGCGGCAGCTACCAGGGCTCTTCCGCTTTGTGCTTCCAGCATGCTTTCTATGGCCTGGGTGGTCAGGTCCTTGCCATCGTGAGATCCTGTGTATAAACCGAAGCTGGTATTGATGACACAGGGCTTCCCAAGTTCTGCTGCCTTGCTGAATACATAGTCAATGGCGTCTATGGCTACAGTCTCATAATCTGATTCGAAATCAAGTGCCACCAGAATGAGATCGGCGTTGGGAGCTATTCCTTTATAGGCATTGGCAGCATTTCCGCTGGATGCAGCTACACCGGCAACACCCGATCCATGGCTGTACCAGTAGTTGTAATCAATGTGCGGACAGGTCTCATCAGCCACCGACTGGCTGTCGCATTCTATGCCGTAACCATAGGGCAGAGGTTCCGTGCCGTCGGGTGCCAGCGACTGATCCCACAGGTACTTGATGCGGGTGTTGCCTTCGGCATCTGTGAAGTCGCCGTGTCGGTAATCGAAAGGAGCATCTATCACACCAATAATGACGCCGGTACCGTCATAACCCTGAGGTAACGGCCAGTTACCCTGCTGGGCAGAATCTGCCTTGTTGTGGTGGATCATGACGTCGTTCATGAGCCTGAAATTGCCCTGCGGGCAGTCGATCCACAGTATGCCCGTTTCCTGTCGCAATGTGTTGATCTGCTCCGGGCTCAGATCGGCTCTGGTAATATTTCCATACTGCCTGATGAGCGTTCCGCCTGAAGACCTGATCGCTTTGCTCACATCCTGGTCATTTCCTCTTATCAACAGGGGGATGGATATGTCTGAAGCATCGTTCAGCAGGTGGTACAAAGACAAAGAGACGGGAGCCTGTACTTGCTGGGCCTGCGCTATGGAGGCAGGATACAGGCTCAGACAGAGCAGAAATATGCACAGAAGGGCGTGGCGAATGGAAAACATCAAGAGTAAATTTAGCCCTATTTTAGCAACAATCAATGACGTGACTATGCACTGGATCGGGCAGGTTGTATTTACTGTGATGTTGCTGGTAACAGGCTTTCTGGCCTGGAAAAAATACAGTTTCATTCGCCGCAACATAGCCCTTGGCAGAAAGGAAGACCTGGGTGGGAACAGCGGCGAACGCTGGCGTTATATGCTGTTGTTTGCCCTGGGGCAGAAGAAGATGTTCCGCAACTGGTTACCCGCAGTGTTGCATCTCTTCATCTATGTCAGCTTCGTGATCGTCAATATCGAAGTGCTGGAGATCACCTTCGACGGACTGACGGGCTCGCACAGGGCATTCGCACATTCTCTCGGGGCATTTTATCCCTTCATGATCAGTCTGATCGAAGTGTTATCTGCAGGAGCACTCATCGCAACGATCATCTTCCTGTTCAGAAGGAATGTGGTAAAAGTGCGTCGCTTCACCCTGCCTGAAATGAAAGGCTGGCCGTTCCAGGATGCCAACCTGATCCTACTGTTCGAACTGGTTTTGGTAACAGCTATTCTCACGATGAATGCCGCCGACTATCAGTTGCAGCTGCGAACCACGGTCAATTACCACAGCACAGGAACCTTCTTGTTGTCACAGTACACCGCCAATATCTTCGCAGGCGTGTCCACCCAGAAACTGATCTATCTGGAACGCATAGCCTGGTGGGGGCACATTACAGGTATATTCTTCTTTTTGCTATATATACCTCATAGTAAACATCTTCATATCTTCCTTTCTTTCCCGAACAGCTATTGGCATCGGGAGGAAGTGAAAGGCAAACTCCCCAATATGCCGGTCATCATGAATGAAGTGAAGACGATGCTGGATCCATCGGCAGAGGTGCAGGATATAGCCGATCCACCCACAACCTTTGGAGCAAAGGACGTGACCGATCTGTCGTGGAAACATCTGCTGGATGCATACAGTTGTACGGAGTGCGGCAGGTGTACTGCTGCCTGTCCTGCCAACCAGACGGGTAAGAAACTATCGCCCAGAAAGATCATGATGGATACCCGCGACAGGCTGGAAGAAGTGGGTCACAACCGCGATAAGCACGGACTCGATTTCAACGATAACAAGTCACTCTTGGGTGATTATATCACCGCAGAAGAATTGCGTGCCTGTACCACCTGCAACGCCTGCGTGGAAGAATGCCCGGTCAGTATCAGTCCGCTCAGCATCATCATGGAACTGCGTCGCTACCAGATCATGGAACAAAGTGATGCACCGGAAGCCTGGACACAGATGTTCAATAACCTGGAAAATAACCAGGCACCGTGGCAGTTCAATCCAATGGAGAGACTGAACTGGAAGGAGGAGTGAGAATGTGGGAATG
>ERZ795053.637-NODE-637-length-44662-cov-7.002533_pt1 | contig 44662 bp, 32 predicted proteins | sample MGYA00375137_ERZ795053 | MGnify/ENA primary metagenome ERZ795053 (study PRJEB30182, sample SAMN05720284) | activated sludge metagenome | isolation source: Anaerobic digester | place: Hong Kong | collected 2014-12-17 ... | reverse complement strand
CGGGAAGGGATTCCCGCCGGATGTGGGTACGGGATGGGAATCCCGTACCAGCGTCCGGGACGAGGAACGAGAAGGGATTCTCGTTCCAGCGATTAGGAATCTCGTCATAGCCATCACGGCTCGACTCTGACGAAAGGCCATCATTCAGAGCCGCCGCGTCCTCGCGGCGACGTTTCGTGCGCGACGTCGTGCATGTATTCGCCACGCTGAGGACAGCGAGGCTCTGATTGCGGACACGAAGCGCTGCGCGTACGCGCTTGCGGGAAGGGATTCCCGCCGGATGTGGGTACGGGATGGGAATCCCGTACCAGCGTCGGGATGAGAATCCCGCAGGGACGAGGAACGAGAAGGGATTCTCGTTCCAGCCCTTACGCGACGCCGCTGTGCATTCGGGCGCCAGGGGGTTGCGACTGGATGATCTGCGCTTCGGCGTCGAGCATTTCGCTCCAACGCGCCTCGACGGACTCCGTCGAATCCGGCAGCTGTCGCGCCAGGTCGATGAAGATGCGATAGTGACCGTTCTCTGAGGCCCACAAATCGTCGTACAGCCGACGCAGTTCCGTGTCCTCGCAGTTGCGCGACAGAACCTCGAACCGTTCGCAGCTCCTCGCTTCGATCAGCGCCGAGATCATCAGCCGATCGAGCAGCTCGGCGGGACCCCGGCCCGTTCGCACAAGCTTGCGCAGCTCGGACGCGTAGTGATTGCGATGATGCTTCGCCAGTCGACCGCCGCGCCGCGCGAGCAGTCGCGTGACGATCGCCAGATGATCGACCTCGTCCCGCGCGATCGCGCTCATCTTCTCCACCCAGTACTCGGGCGGATTGGGCTCCGGCCAGCGATTAAGCAGCTCGAGCGCGTTCGCCGCCGCCTTCTTCTCCAGGTGCGCGTGATCGTTCAGCAGGGCCAGCGGATCGCAGAGCGCCTGCTGCGCCCACGCGTCGGGCGTCTGGTAACGAAGCGGAAGATCGGCTGAACGTGACATAACGCCTACACGCAGATGCGGCTCTGAACGACACTGAACCGACGCGAAACGAACGCGCTGTCGCACAGCGTGGCGTTGCCCGCCGGATTGCCGCCGCTGACATGGAAGTCGCTGAACGCCGCGGCCTGGTTGACGAAGATCTGCCCCGACAGATTGCAGGACGTCGCGGCGCCCGCCTCCGTCAGCGCATCCACGGCCTTCGTCAGCGTCGCCTCATCCGTGGAGTAGATTCCCGCCGTGATTGCGCCGCACTGCGTCGCCCCCTCGGCCGCCAGGCGAACGCTCTGGTCCGTGCTGTCCGTGGCGATGATGTAGGAGATGGGTCCGAACATCTCCCGCATGAACAGGTCCTTGCGGGCGCCGTCCGTCTTGAGGATCAGCGGCGTGTGCACGCTGGCGTCGGGGAAGGCCTCGTTCGCCATCTTCGCCGATTCGCGCAGGATCTCGGCGCCTTCGCCCGCCGCCTGGGCGATGCGAAGGACGGTTCGATCGTTCTGAATCGCCCCCAGCACCTCCGTCGCGCGACGCGGATCGCTCAGCATCCAGTCGACCGCCTTGACGATCGCGCCGGCCACATCATCGAACGACTTCTTCTCGCCGCCGACGTGGATGCCGTCCTTCGGGATAAAGATGTTCTGCGGTGTCGTGCACATCTGCCCGGAGTAGAGACAGAGCGAAAACGCCAGGTTGCCCGTGACGGCCCGCAGGTCGTCGCAACTGTCGAGGATCATCGTGTTGACGCCGGCCTTCTCCGTCAGGACAACGGCCTGCGTCGCCGTCTTCTCCAGCCAGGCGCCGAACTCGGGACCGCCCGTGTAGTCGATCAGGCGGACCTCCGGGCGAATCGCCACATCCTTCGTGATGGGCTCGTCGATGGAGTCCGCGAGCAGCGTGATCACGTTCGGATCGAAGCCCGCTTCCTTCAGAACATCCCGCGCGATCTCGACAGTGATCGCCAGCGGCAGAATCGCGCCCGGATGCGGCTTCACGACGACACTGTTCCCCGTCGCCAGACTCGCGAAGATACCCGGATAGCCGTTCCACGTTGGGAACGTCGAGCAGCCGATCGTCAGCGCGACGCCGCGCGGCATGATGCGATAGCGCTTCTCCAGCGTGACGAACTCTTCCTTGCCGACCTGCTTGCGCCACGTCGCCGTTTCCGGCGTGCGCTTCATCTCGTCGTAGGCGTACGCGACGGCCTCGAGACCGCGATCCTGCGCGTGCGGTCCGCCCGCCTGAAACGCCATCATGAATCCCTGGCCCGTCGTGTGCATCACGGCGTTCGCCAGTTCGAAGCTGCGTCTGTTCAGGCGATGCAGGATTTCGAGACAGACGCCGATGCGCGCCTCGACGCTCGCATCCCGCCAGCCGGCCATCGCATGCTGCGACGCGCGAAGCAGGGCGTCGAGATCAGACTTCGGATAGGTCACACCGAGCGCGGGGCCATAGGGCGACTTTTCATTGCCGATGCGCCCCACTTCGCCGGGCTGGCCTTCGAGGGCGAATGGCTTGTTGAGTCGCGCCTGGAAGTTGGCGAGCCCTTCGTCCTTGGCGGATTCGCCGTAGATCTTTCCGCTGGGGACTTCCGGATAGGCGCTCCAGTAGCCGCGCTCGCGAATGGCGTTGCAGGCGGCGTCCAACGTCTTGCGATGCTGTTCAAACATGGGATGGCTCACGGGTCCGGACTCCTGGTTGCGATACATCGTTGCGGAATTCGCCGGATTCGCTCGCAGCCGTTCGGCGCGATTGCACGAATCGGCATGAGGCCGGTCGAAAGGGCGCCCCGGGCGACCAACGGCGATCCGACGCGAAACCAGACATGATAGCGAACGGTCCGGTTTTCGCACGAGGGCGAAAGGCGTGAGGAGGCCGCGGTTTCAGGGAAACTGGGCTCGTACTCGACCTCGCATGCCTGCCTTTGAGGGCGAGGCTGTCCGGGAATTGTGTCGCCCTTTCAGGGCTAAACCCGAGGAAAAAACGCTAACCACGGGTTGCGCTCCGACCGCTATGCGGTCTCCGCTCCACCCGTGGCTAAAAACTGACGCTCCTTCGGAGCTGTGTTGGCCTTGGAAACACTGGCGTTTACGACGGTTCTGCAAATCGGAAATCCTCACTCGAATTCCCGGACAGCGTCGCCTTTGAGGGCAGGCATGCCACCCTGCGCGGGGTCTCAGAAGCGCGAAAGATCGCCGTTGTCAGGCGCCGAGTACGGCGGCGACGAAGGCGGCCACGTCCAGACCGTTGGTCACGCCGTTCTGATCGACGTCGGCCCGGGCGATATCGCAGCCGCTGAAAGTCCCAGGCGCGAGCAGGGCTTCGACGAGCAGCGGGGCGTCATCCAGGTCGACTGTCCCCGAGCAGTTCAGGTCCCCGGCCATCGGCAGCGGCACATTCGCCATTGCGACGATCGTTCCCGTCATCGAGAACTCCGTCGTCACGCCCGTGTCCGGATCATCGATGATACCGTCGGCGACGAGGTCGATCGTGAGCGTGAGCAGGTCGCCGTTCCGCGTGATCGTCCCCGAGAGATCGTTCGGAAGCGGATCGGAGTCGATCAGGAAAGGACCCTCGGGAATCTGGCCGTCGGCGAGTCCCGTCGCGTCGACATTGATCGAACCGAGCATCCGCATGTCATTGTTCGTCTGCGTGAAGTCGGCGCCGATGATCTGGGCGGGCGCGCCGGGCGTGTCCATCACCACGTTGATGTCGCCCGCGCCCGCCGTCACGTTGACGCCGGCGAGGCAGGTGATGATCTGAACAAAGCAGAAGTTCAGCGCCGTCGGCTCCGTCGTCGCGACGCTCAGGTTCGTGATGTGGATTTCGCCGAACGGATCGCTGATCGCTTCAAGATCCGCCGTGATCAGGCCCGAGACGCCCGACATGTCCGAATCCGTGTCGGAACCGACCGGCGTGTCCAGCATGATCGTGACAGTCACATCCGATTGGGTCGGAATGACGTTGAAGTTGATCGTGGCGGCCTGAAGGTGGGGGGCGCCGACGAGCGTGGCAAGACAGAGGGTAACGACGTGGATCGACGGCGTGCGCATAAGGAGTCCTTCTTCCCCGGAAACCCAGTTCGGCGCACGGTCTTCCCTTGCCGCTACGTCCGACTGCGGTCGGAACGAGCCTAAACAATCGGCTTCGCCCGCGTCAATCTTTTTCCGCGGGCCGGCGCCGGGGTTATCGAATGGCGTTGGTCATGGCTGCGCGGCCGGTCTCGGCGATCGCCATCCCGAGCCACTGGAAGAGGAAGTCCAGCAGGTTCGTGACCAGATCAATCATCGTTGCCAGGAAATCGAAGTCTGCCATCGCGAGGCCTCCGCGTCGGGGTATCGGGTGAACCGTCGTCTCCGATATCGGGCGGTTCTCCCCGCGGGGCCAATTCCGAGGCCGATCGCGGCGTGGCCTATCGCTTTTCGGACGTTGCCAGCTTCGAGTCGGCGCCGGCGTTCGGCGTCACGAAGTGCGAAGACTCACCGAACAGGTCGCGGCGAATGATGACGCCCAGCGGCGTTGTGTAGTAATTGTGGATATAGGACGAATATTCCTCGAGGGCGCTCTGCCAGTCGCGGCCGCCGTCCTCGATCGCCCGCAGGGCGAAATAGACGCCGTCGATGCCTCCCTGGTGGCGCGTCACGATATCGGCGATGAGGATCTCCTCGGCGGACGCCCGAACGAATTTCCAGTCCAGGTCCTCCGCGTGAAACACGATGCGATGAAGGTGCTCAATCCGCCGCAGCAGCCGATGCAGAAAGTCGTGTGAGTGGATCGCCAGACTCAGTCGTTGGGATTCGCCCGCCGTGATACGCGGCATCGCCTCTCTCCTCAGGGTTATCCGACCGATTTGTCGGAACCCCCGTTTGACCCGGTTTCGGGCCGTTCATACACTTTTATCAGTACGCCACGATTCAACGATCCGATGTATCAACATCCAAATCGACATCGACGCCGATGACTCGCATTCTAACGCGGACCCGGCGAATACTCCTGTCTGATGTCGGGGATCGTCACATCGTGGGTGACACCAATGACGATGTACGAATTGCAGCGCTTCGGGTTCGGCGTCGTCAGGCGGATTGCGGATGGTCCGCCAGCCCAGAGTCTTCAACCACCGCCCGATGTTCGGGCCGAGCGAGAGGTCGCCGCGACGTGCCGACGCTAATGGTGTTACAAGGCCCCGACAAAGGCCAGCGCTTCCGCGTTCGTAACGACCACGACGTGATTCTCGTCGGTCGCGCGTCCGAAGCCACGCCGCTGACGGACTATACCGTCTCGCGCCGTCACGCGGAACTGAAGCGATCCGGCCGAAGCTGGATGCTCGACGATCTGCGAAGCGCCAACGGGACTTATCTTAACGAAAAACGCCTCGAGCGCCCCACACGTCTGAAGGATGGTGACAAAATTCGGATGGGCGCGACGATTCTCGTCTGGGACGGCAGCGAAGGGGAAACGCGCGTCTCGGGCGCGACGCTCTCGGCCGACCTCGTCGACCTCGACATCGGCGGCGCCGCGGGCAGCTCGATCATCGGAACCGTCGGGACGGGGGACGACAGCATGATCCTCGCGTCCCCCGCGGCGGCCGAAGCCGTGCGTTCCTGGCGCGTCATCTCGGCGCTGCTGGACGCCGTCGGCGCAGCGCTCACACCCAAACAGCTGACGCAGCGTGTTCTCGACCTTGTCTTCGAGGAGGCGCCGGCCGATCGCGGCGTCATCCTGCTTCTCGACGAAAAGTCCGGCAAATTCGAAACGGAAGCCGTTCGCGCCGTCGACGAGAAAGAGGATCGCGTGCGCGCAGGGCGCAACATCATCGAACATGTCGTTCAGAAGAAAGAGGGCGTTCTCTGCTCGAACGCCATGAGCGATTCCCGCTTCAATCGACCCGACGACACGAGCATCAAGGCCATCGGTCTCTCCAGCGTCATCTGCGTGCCCATGATCGCCCACGAACGCGTCATCGGCGTTTTGTATGTCGATTGCGCGATGGCGAAGCACATCTACACGGAAGAACAGCTCCGTCTCGTCGCCGCGATCGGTCAGATGGCCGGCGTCGCCATCGAGGACGCCCGCCTCGTCAACGAGCGGATGCGCACGGAACGTCTGGCGGCGGCGGGCGAGACAGTCGCCGCGCTGTCACACTACATCAAGAACATTCTCCAGGGACTGCGCGGCGGATCGGATGTCGTCGAGATGGGCCTGCGCGGCGGCAAGACAGAGACGATCGAGCAGGGCTGGGAGATCGTCCGGCGCAACCTCGACAACATCTTCGCCCTGACGATGAACATGCTCGCGTTCGCCAAGCAGCGCGAGCCGCGGCGCAGCCCCGTGCAGATTCTGTCGCTGCTGTCGGATGTGCTGAAACTCGCCCGGCCCCGCGCCGACGAACGCGGCATCCTGCTCAAGACCCGGCTTGACGACAATATTCCGGCGATCCATGTCGACGAACATGGCATCCACCAGGTCGCGCTGAACATCATCAACAATGCGATCGACGCCGTGCCGCGCTCAGAGGGCGTCGTCAACGTGACGCTCGAGTTCAACGAGGACGAGAACGCCGTCATTCTGACCGTGGGTGATAATGGTGAGGGTATTCCCGAGGACCTGCGCGAGAAGATCTTCGACGCGTTCTATTCCACGAAGGGCCACGGCGGCACAGGGCTGGGGCTCGCCGTCGCCAAGAAGATCGTCGATGAGCATCAGGGCAGGATTACCGTCAAGAGCGTGACGGGCGAAGGCACGCTGATCCGTATCGTGCTGCCGGCGACACCGCCCGGCACCTCCATCGACAGCGCCGCCACCCACGGTCCCGCCGTCTAGCCCGGCCATCAGCCGGATCCGCGCTCCCCGCAGGGCGGGTTCCACCCGCCGCAACGCCCGGTTCTCCACGGCGCTCGGGGCGCCAACCCGACGCCGCGCTGCGATTACGGCGCCAACAAGCTCGTGACAAATCCCTCGACATCCAGACTGTCCAGCGCCCCGTCCTGATTGATATCCGCCCTGCAGCGTGTCGCCGTTGTCGTCGACGCGGAGTCGATGATGGCCGCGACAAATGGCGGTACATCGGAGGGACCGACAGCGCCATCCGCATCCAGATCGCCCGGTTGGATTCGCAGGGCGTCGGCGCCGACGGCGAAGTCCGTCTGAAACGTCGTATTCAGCAGATCCGAATTCCAGATCTCGGCGTAGATGATGTCGTCCTCGAGCACGCGCTGCAGCGCCCCGACGACACCGCCGTCGCCGAAGCTGCTGGCCCCATGCTGCGTTTCGCTTCGCGCGAACTGCACGCTGGCGTAGCTGGACATCGCCGACGCCTGCAGGAGGTCATACATGCCGGGGTAGACGTCGTGGGCGTTGTGCTGTGTCCACCAGGCGGAGAAGACGCCGAAGCGTTCGCCGATCGTCGCCGACGCGTCGTCGACAACCATCTCGGCAACGCTGTCGCTCGCCAGCACGGGATGCACATCGACATCCAGCGGCTTGTCGGGAAAGGCCGCGGCAAAGGCGTCGATGATCGTTTCCCAGGAGGCGACGTGCAGCGCCGTCGTGTAGCCGGCGGCGTTCCAGTTCTGTGTATCCGTCGGCGTGGATGGCAGCTGCATCTCGAAGCCGTTCGCCGTCGCGCTCGTCATGTGCACGAGCGTGATCTGGGGATGATCGTTGTAGCGCTGGCCCAGCGCCGCAATGAACGCCGTCCACTCGTCGAGGAAGCGTCCGTCCCAGGGAAGCGGCATGCGCTCGGCCACGCAGGGCTCAATCTCCGGGTTGCAGCGGAAGAAGAACTCGAACGCCTCCGCCGCCGGCGCGGCGCCCGCGGGCTGATAGAGCCAGTCCGGTTCGCCCGTAGCGCCGCACACGATGCCAAGAGAGACCTGTGTGTCGTTGTCGATCGCTCGCTGCAGCTCCGCGTCGAGGATCGTCCAGTCAAAGACGCCGGGCGCTGGTTCGAGGTCCGCCCAGAGGACGCGCACGAGCGTCCCATCGACAAATGGCAGGGCGGCGACAGACGGAACCACGGAGTGACTGAACGAGGTCGTCGGCGGACAACTGCAGTAGATCCCTGAGGGTGGGCAGATGACAGCGTCGGCGGCGCTGTGGCCCGCCCCGAACAGGAACACTCCGATGATGATCATCCGCCGCATCGACTCGCCTCGATTCTCACTGGGATACGCAACGTGGAAATACCAACACGGAGTCCAACGCCGATGGCGCGGGGCTATTGCCTGACTTTTACCCAGCGTCCGGCAATGTGAGCCTGTCATCCGGTTCATCGCCCCGGCACATCGCGTGCGCCACTGTTCTCAGGTGGCGCAAGTCCATCGATCGGGGCATCGACCCGACAGAGTCCGTCGACGAGGCGTCAGAAAGTCGGGCCGAGCGTCAACCAGGTCAGACACGTGGTCACGCGAAAGAATGCTCGTGACCGGCGCCGATCGCGCCGGGCGGCATTGGCGCGCGATCGCGCCCCGTCGGACGAGCCGGGAAAATCTCAAAAAAATCGCTCACCTTCGGTGTTGGCGCCGGGTCCGACATCTAAGTGTTCCGGGGCCCGCGATTCTCGATGCGCAAGAGCCGAAATCAAAAGACCTGCAGGATTCGCGCCCGATTTTGACATTGAATCTCACAGCCGCTCCGCGCACAATGCGGCTTCCTCGCAAAGGGATTGGAGTCCTCCGTCATGAATTCAATGAAGAAGACGACCGCGATCAGTCGCGTCGTGATGGCGTTGGCCTGCTCCGTTCTCCTCGCCGGTCCCGGCGGTTGTCAGACGGGACTGCTCAACATCGGGACGCCCGGAACGCCCAACCCCTTCGGTCTTCTCATCAATACCGATCTCGCGAGTGATCTGCTCGGCGCCGTTCGCCTCGGCGACGGAAACAACGTATTCCTGTACGGCAAGTTCCTCGACAGCGGTCTCATCGAGCGCATCGACGGCGCCAGCTTCCGCAACGCCGATGGCCAGGTCGCCAAGGTCGAGCTGCTGAACGGCTGGGTCTCGAAGGCGACGAGCTTCGACGGGTCGACGCTGACAATGAACTACGAGGAGATCAGCGCCAGCCGGCTCAAGGGAACCGTTGACATCGTCTTCGCCGGCCTCGAAGGGGATGACGCCACGCAGAGCATTCCCTTTGATATCGATCTCGCGCAGGCCGTCGCCGATGTGACATCGCAGATTGAAAGCTACCTCGGCGTCGATCTGTCGGATTCGGCGCCGCCGACCAATCCCGTCGGCAAGGTGCGTCTGCCCGACGTGCACAAGGGCCAGAAGACCTCGAATCCCGATCAGGTGGCCCAGCTCATCCTGGCCTTCGTGTCCTTCCATCGCGCCGCCTTTGGCGCGATCGGCTACGTGATCGTCCAGCTCATGGGCGGTCTGATCAATGTGATGGCCAACCTGCTCGTCGGCGTCGTCGCCGCCGTCACACAGGCCGTCGTCGTCGCGCTGTTCACGCCCTTCATCCTGATGGGTGAAGTCCTGCGTGTCGCCGTTCTGCAACCCGTCTATACCGTCGATCTGGAAGTCGATCTCAATCTCAATCCGCCGGGCTTCCGTTGAGAATCCGCTCGGCGCGAGTCGAGACGACTATTGAAGAAATGGATTGTATTGCTTTTCGTCGCCGATCGTTGTGACGGCGCCGTGGCCCGAAAAGACGCGCGTCTCCTCCGGCAGCGTCAGCAGCCGCTCTTTGATGTTGCGAATCAGCTCATCGTGATTGCTGTTGGCGAAGTCCGTCCGGCCGATGGACTGCTGAAACAGGGCGTCACCTACGAACACGACGCCCACCTCTTCGCAGTACAGACTTCGACTTCCCGGCGCATGGCCTGACGTGTCCAGCGCCAGCCATTCCGTATCGCCGAGTTTCAGTTCGCCGCCATGCGGCATGTCGATTGTGGCGTGTTCGCCGACATCGAGCGGCATGCCGAAGGCGGCCGAGCCGTTTTCGTTCGGATCCGTCAGCGCGGGGGCGGCGGCGTCCGCCATGTAGATCGGCAGGTCGGGAAAGGCCTCCATGATGTCAGGCACGCCGGCGATGTGATCGAGATGGCCGTGTGTCAGGATCATGGCGTCGGGTTTCAGCCCCTTCTCTTCCACATGCCGGATGATCCGCTCCGGCGACGGCGCGAAGCCCGGATCGATGATCCAGCAGTGTGGTGTGTCGGCGACGGCGACAACGAAGCTGTTCTCACTGAACTGGAAGTCAACGAATGTGGCGATGTGGATGGATGCGGACATAGTTGAATCGAGATTCGGCGTCTCGACGACGCCTGCGGTCGGGGGCTCAGTTTCCCGGGGCAACGTAGCCGATCAGCTGCGTTCCGTCGAGAACGAATAGGGCGTCGCGACGGACGAACACGCCCGCGAATTGGTTGATCGGCCGCGTTCGGATGTTCGAAGTCGCGCTGATGGCCGGCGCCATGCCTGTATTGAAGGCCAGCCGGCTGATGCGCAGGGGCTCGCCCTGCGGCGCCGACGCGTTGGTTCGGTGTTCGCGTTCGACGACCACGAGCTCGGCGCCTGTCACGACCGGCGGCTGGGCGAACGGCATCTCCCGCCCAGAGTGTCGCCAGGCCAGCGCGTTGGTTGCGAGATTCACGCCGATGATCATGCCGGGCCGGCCGACGGCCACATACGTGGCGGCCTCGTCCAATGCGATCCACTCGGCGTCGGCGACAGACGGAATCGTGATCCGTCGTTCGAGCGCGCCCGATCGCAGATCGAGCGTCATGATGGCGCCGTCGGGGCTGACCCAGGCGGCGAGTTCGCCGCGCGTCACGAAGCGACGCTGGGCAATGGGCTGATTCAGGGAGACGCGCCATCGCTCGCCAGCGCCCTGAGCGTCGAGTCCCGCGGCGAAGTCCGTCGAGAAGATGACCGGCCCCGCCGTCGTGGCGATCAATGCGTCGACGGCGTCGATCCGGGTTGGCGATGCGTTGAGCGGCGCGCCATCGGCCAGGGCGAACGTGTTGATCGTGGCGCCGGCGCCGGACTGTGAGAGACAACAGATGACGCTGTCGCTGACTTCGATCCGGTCGGGGATACTCCCTTCAAGTTCCTTCCGCCAGATGATGCGACCACTCGGGGCGTCGATGCTGATGAAGTGGCGCTGGCTGTCGATGGCGTACAGGGCAGTCGCCGTCGGCGCCACGCGGACCCAGCGATCCGCATCGACGAGATCGTCGGCGTCGTCGCGGCCCGGTGTCACGGGAAGTCGCCAGGCGACGCGTCCCGATCGATTGTCGACGGCAAAGAGCTCGAAGGAGGTCGCGAAGACCAGCGACGATTCCGTCGCCAGGAGGCAGCGCGGCTGATAGGGGCAGGGGACCGGCTGGCGCCAGATCGAACGCATCGTCGAGGGCGCGAACGCCTCGACGGCGCCGGCGGAGTAGGTGATCAGCGGCGTGTCGAACATCGCGTTCGTCGGCGCCCGCTCGGGCTCCAGGACGGCGACACTGTCCTGAAAGATGCGTCCGCTCGGCGCGACGTCATCGGCGCTGATGGCGCCTCCCGCCGCGAGGAGCACGACATACGTTACCCATCGAGCGTGTCCTTCGATTCGTCGCACTGCGATCTCCCGCGCGTGCGCTGTCGCGCGCCGCTCAGTCGTCCTGCTTTTCCTTCTTGTGGCCGCGAATCCAGTCGGCGAGTTCTTCGGCCATGGCCTCGGCCATGTCGGCGGAGTCGGTTCGGGAAGCGCCGCTGGAAGCGACGATCTGAATGCGCCCCAGAGTTCTTCCGCCGCCGCTGAGATCCAGCAGCATGACGGCGTAGGACTTCTCGCCGGTCACGACGCCGAGCCCCTTTCGTTTGTGATACCACATGACCTCGCTGCTGATCTGAAGCGGCTGACCCGCTGCGGCGAGCGGCGCGTCCTTGCCTTCCGTCAGCGCCTTGCGGCACGCGGGGCCGAATCCACTGATGAAGTCGCCGGGGACCAGATTGCCGAGTCGCGACGTGGGCGCCGTGGCGTTCACACTACCGAAGTTGCGCAGGCTGCTGGGATTGACGCCGCCGATGGGCGTGATTTCGGCGGAGGCGCCCTTGGCCTCGCGCAGCGTGCGTCGCGCCGCCCACGAGCATCCCGTGGCGTTGACGAGCGTAACGGCGAGCAGGAGAGAGAAAAGCTTGTAGCGATGCATCAGTTTGACTCCGAGGGAAGCGCAGCGGTTCTCCGAGCGGTCCGGCCGATTTCAACAATCGTCGGGATTCTAAGTTCGGCCGAATCGGGGTCAATCAGAGGCGTCGCCGCGTGTCCAGCAGGGGCGCCAGGGCGCCGTCCCAGGCGTCGAAAGCGGGCCAGCGATCGTGCGGAAAGATGAAGACGTCGCGCTGGTTCTCCTTGAACAGAAAACGCGACAGCAGTCGCATGGACTCGGTCATCAGGCGGGCGTCGTTGGTGGGGCGCGGCGACGAATCGGTCGGCGTTTCCTGTCGCCAGGCGTCGGACAGCGCCTGGATGTCGCCGGCGGCGCCGGTCTGCAGCTCGAAGGCTGCGCCGCGCGTCAGGCGATAGGCTTTCAGCCTGGTTTCGTCCGTGTTCTTTCGTTTGACACTGGCGCGAACCACGGCGATCCACGTGGCGGCGCTGACATCGTTCAGGTACGCGAACGATGTCCGATGCGGAAGTCGCAACGCGTCGTCAAAGACGCGCTTGTAGGCGGCGGCGCTCTCGAAGGCGAGTGATTCGGCGGCGGCGCGCATTCGTCGCTGGACGGGCGTGAGATTGGCTTCCGTCGGCGCCAGAAGGAACGTCAGCGCCTCGTCGATGGACTGGCGGTAGATGGACATCGGCGCCGTACCGTCGCAGGGCGCGGGGCAACGCCCCATGTCGAAATAGGCGCAGCGATCGCCGTTCGGTGTTCTCTGAAGAATGTCATAGTCACGGCAGAGGTCAAACGCGTCTTCGAGCAGGCGCACGAGCGCTTCGGCGTCCCTGCGTCGCGGAATGGGACCGAAGTATCTCGCGCCGTCGTCTCGAATGACATTCGTCGGCTCGAAGCGCGGAAAGGCGGCCGCCGGATCCACGCGGAGCAGGGCGCAGGGACCGAAGCCGAGCATGGACGCGTATCGATCCGGAAAAATGTCGCGGGCGATCCGCCAGTGCCAGAGCAGCCCTTCGAACGCGCCGCGCGTGCGTTTCCAGCGGATGCGGCGCGTGATGTCCCCAAGCTTGGCGCGTTTCGTCGGCTCGTCGCTCGAATCCGCGGCGAGCCTCGGCGGGACGACGCGGCGCAGATTCTCGCACACGCTGAGGAAGATCGGCGTATCGTCCGCGTCGGAGAGAAGATAGACGGCGCCGAGGGCGGGCAGGGCCTTCGGGTCGAGTGGCGCGGCCGGCGAGACGTCGATCGAGGCGTCGAAACACGCGTGAACAGGGCCCGGGTTGTCGGCTTTCTCCGATGGCATCGAGAGGGTATTGTTCGGCGACGACGGTGATTTCGCCATGGGCAAAGATGGCGCAAGGTCGCGAGAGTGACAGTCGGCGTGACAACGATGAGTGAGTGCGGATGCGGGCGCTGGTAACGGGTGGCGGCGGGTTTCTGGGGCGAGCGATCGTCGAACGCCTGATTGCGCGCGGCGATCAGGTTCGAAGCCTGGCGCGCGGCGCCTATCCAGAGCTGGAAGCGCTGGGCGTCGATGTCATTCGGGCCGCCCTGACGGATGCCGGCGCCATGGATCGCGCATGCGCCGGCGTGGATATCGTCTTTCATGTTGCGGCCAGGGCGGGCGTCTGGGGCGCGTACGACGATTACCACGAGGTGAATGTGAAGGGGACGCAGAACGTGCTGCGCGCGATGCGGGAGACGGGCGTGCGCCGTCTCGTGTACACGAGTTCACCCAGCGTCGTGTTTCACGCGGGGGACTGCGAGGGCGCGGATGAATCGACGCCCTATCCCGATCACTATCTGACACACTATCCGAAGACGAAGGCGATCGCCGAACGGATGGCGCTGGCGGCCAATGGCGCCGATATGGCGACTGTCGCGCTTCGGCCCCATCTGATCTGGGGACCTCGCGACAATCACCTCGTACCGCGCATCCTGGCGCGGGCGTCGAAGCTGCGTCGGATCGGCCGTGAAAACAAGCTGATCGATACCGTGTACATCGACAACGCCGCCGACGCGCATCTCTGCGCGGCGGATCGCCTGGCGTCGGGCGCCGCATGCGCGGGCAAGGCGTATTTCATCACGAACGGAGAACCTCGTCCGACCTGGGACATCGTGAATGCGATCCTGGCGGCGGGGGGCAGGCCGCCGGTCACGAAAGTCGTGTCGAAGCGAATCGCGCTGGCGGCGGCGACAGTGATGGAGACTGTCTATCGAGGGTTGCGCCTGCCAGGCGAGCCGCGACTGACGCGGTTCGTGGTCGAAGAGTTGTCCAGCGCCCACTGGTTCGACATTTCCGCGGCGCGGCGCGATCTTGGTTACGCTCCGAGCGTGAGTATCGACGAGGGGCTCCAACGCCTGAAATCGTGGCTGGAGACGGGCGTCGTCGCAGAGGCGTCGTCATTGTCGAACGGGCCCCGCTGATTGCCTGCGACGCCGATTCGAGGCCGGATTGTGCCGAGGGCCCCGGAATTTTCGCGCTTGCCTGACGTCGTCCGGCGGGGGACCATCGTGAAGTCGGGGCGCGTCCGTCAGGGGGCGTCCGATGGTTGACGATGGGATTTCGGCCGATCCTCGGGGGCGGTCGGAGATTGAGCGAAACGCGGCGCCTTGGCGACACTTCAGACCAGATCATGGCGACAATTTCGAGCGGGACTGATCGCGGCGGATGCGCTGGCGATTGTTCTCGCGTACATGCTTGCCGACATGATCCGCTGCTGGGCGTATCTGCGCGTCGAGTGGCCCGAACTCCTGGCGGACGGCGAGAGCAGCGTGCGGATGCACATGAAGGTGCTCGTTTTCCTGCCGATCGTCTGGCCGCTGATCCTGCATCGCCTTGATTGGTACAGCCAGCGCTGGCGGACCTGGGTGGACTCGGCCCGCGCCGCCGCGATTGGCGCGATCCTCCTGTCATTGTTCGTGTCGGCCGCGGCGCTGCTGCTCGAGCGTGATCGATTTCCCAGGATGCAGATCGGGCTGCTGGCGGTCCTCGCGCCTGCGACCTCGCTGGCGGCGCGAGGTATAACGGCTGTAGTCGCCCTGCGCGCCGGAGGGCGACGTCATCGGCGTTTGCTGATCGTCGGGACGGGGCGTGACGCCGTGCGACTGCGGCGGCTGGCGTCGAAGTCGCTGGTCGGCAGGCCGCATATTCTCGGACACCTGCGGGCGCCGTGGGAGACCGGAGAACCCGAATCGTCCGTCGTCGTTCTGGGCGGGATGGAACGACTGACGTCGGCCCTGGACGAAGATTTCGTGGATGAGGTCCTGTTCTCCGCGCCGCTCGATCGGCTGGCGGACATTCTCCCGTTCGTCCGGCAGTGTGAGGAAGTCGGCGTCCCCGTGGGGATCCAGGCGGAGTCATTTGCGTGTCACAGTCTGCCCGAAATCGTGGACCTGCATGGCCTGCCGATGCTGGCGTATTCGCCGACACGTCACGTGCCCGAGGCGCTGGCGATCAAACGCGCCCTGGATATCTCGGTCGCCGTTGTCGGAATCCTGGTAACGGGGCCGATAATGTTGATATGCGCGATTGTCATACGGCTGACGTCCGGTTCGCCCGTGCTGTTTCATCAGCCGCGGAGTGGTCTGAACGGTCGCACCTTCATCATGTACAAGTTTCGTACGATGGAGGAGGGCGCCGAGCGGAAGCAGGCGGAAATTGCGCACCTGAACGAGTCCGATGGACCCGTCTTCAAAGTGGTCAACGATCCGCGCGTGACGCGCATCGGGCGATTTTTGCGCCGCTGGAGCCTCGACGAATTACCGCAGCTGTTCAACGTGCTGAAGGGCGACATGGCCATTGTCGGGCCCAGACCGCCGATTCCCGCGGAAGTCGCCCGGTACGATCGCTGGCAGCGACGTCGTCTGAGCATGCGTCCCGGTCTCACGTGCCTGTGGCAGATCAAAGGCCGACATCGCATCGGATTCGAGGAATGGATGCGGCTGGATCTCTACTACATCGATCACTGGTCGCTGCAGCTGGATTTTCTGATTTTCTGTCGGACGATTCCGACGGTCCTCGGTGGAACCGGGGCCTGACGCGCGACGCGAGAACACATGGGCGACACCCCTCTGGCGGGGGGCGTCGTCGGCTGGCGTCGCTTGTGAAAAATGAGTACCATCCACGCATCGCCTCGGGGGAAAGAGGCTTCGCAACAACGGATTACCAACCTGAGGAAATCGCCTTATGAAGGGCGCCAAGATCCTATTTGCGCTGAGTTGTCTCGTCCTGATCGTACCGGGGATGCTGACGGCGGATGATGTGGAGTCCGGCACACCGGAGACGCCGCTGGCGCAGCGCGTCCGCGCCGTCCTGCGCGTCGATCAGAAGACGATCGCCGCCGGCGGTCCCGTCATGGTCGAGTTTGTGCTGCAGAACCTGACGAGCGAGCCTGTCGATCTCCGCGTCCCGGGGGCGCTGGCGAGCAAGGAGCCCACGAACAACGGCATGGGGCTCCCGCTGGAGCATGTGTTCTCGGGCCCGCGATTTCGGGCGCTGGAAGTCACCTCGGAACTGAATCCTCAGCTTGGCGATCGCGTCGTGCGCAAGCCGCAGTATCCGGTTCCGACAGTCAAGCTGGCCCCATACGGCACGATCGGCCTGCGGTTCGACGTGACGCGATTCTACCCGGCGCTGCATCAGGTCGGGACGTATGTGCTCAACTGGCGTCCATATGGCGGCGAGCTTGAGACGGGACCGGTCACGATTCAGGTGATCTCCTACAAGGAAGCCGTCATCGACACGGATATGGGCCGCATGCGAATGCAGCTCCTGTATGACAAGGCCCCCAGGACAGTCGAGAACTTTATCCAGCTGGTGGACGAACGGTTCTATAACAATCGCCTGATTCACACGATCGTGCCGGGCAGCTTCCTGCTGACGGGCTGCCCGAATGACAACGGAACCGGCAAGCGCAAGGACGGCAAGACGCTCGAACCCGAGTTCAATGACACACCGTTCGACGTCGGGACTGTCGCCATGGCGCTGATCGAAGGGGATCCGAACTCCGGCAGCTCGCAGTTCTTCGTCTCGCTGGCGCGATTGCCCTCCTGGGACGGGCATTACACGGCGTTCGGCAGGATTGTCGGACCGGAATCACTCGCCGTTCTTCAGCGGATTGCCGCCACGCCGATCGATGAGAATCAGCGACCTCGCCAGCCGATTCGGATTCGCAGCATCACGATTGTGGCGCCGACATCTGTCGTTCGGGCGAATCCGTAGTCTCACGACCCACGAAATACTCCTCGCAACATTCAGGCCCTGCAGGCGCCACGCGATGGCGCGTGCGTCATTGCGCTCTGTCAGAAGTGTCGAGTCGATTGGCGATGTCCGATCGCCGATAGCACTCCTGTCCAGGCGGGGCGGCGCGCGACTTATCGGCGCCCGACATTCCAGGCGCTGCGGGCGGGGGGATTTCTGTGTCGATGGTTTTCAAGCGAAGGACTGGGGCGGCGATTCTGATCGTCGTCTGCATTCACGCCGGCGGTTGCTCGGTCCCCGTTGAGCGCCACGACTGGTCGCAATACGACGGGCCCGGGGCGGAGCACTTTCGCGAACCACAGTACGAACTGCCGTTTCACGAGGACCCACTGGAGCCGGTCAATCGCATCGCCTTCGGGCTGAATACCGCCATGGTGGTCGGGATCGCGGCGCCGATCTCGTCCGGCTGGCGACAGATCGTTCCGCAGGAAGTTCGGACACCGATGGTTCGCGCCGCGAACAATCTTGAATTCCCGCGTCGCGGCCTGAACAACCTGCTGCAGGGCAGGAAGAAGGAAGCCGGCGACGAGGCGGCGCGGTTCGCGATCAACAGCACGGCGGGCGTTCTCGGTCTGTTTGACGTCGCGGCGGAGAAGGGAATCCGAGCGGCGGATACGGATACGGGCATGACTCTCCGGCGTGCCGGCTGGGAGAAAAGCGTTTACCTGACGCTGCCGTTCGGCACGCCCGGAACAGCGCGGGACGTGGTCGGTGGCGCAGGTGACGCGCTGCTCGATCCGACGATCTATTTCTTCCCGGCGGCGCCGATCAAGGGGTTCATCCAGGGCGCCGAGCGAATGGACGCGGTTGAGCGGTTCGTGACGACGCAGCGCGACGCCTACGAAATATCGAAACGGATGTACCTGGCGCGTCGTCAGGCGAATCCGGTCGTGAGCGATGAGAGCGTGGAACGAGGCGCCGCGGCAGAGACGCTGGCGTACGCCGCGTTGACGCCACGTTCGCCGGAGTTCGACCTGCGGGGCAGGACGCATCGTGTTCGCATCGCCGCAACGGGCCGGAGGCTCCCGTATGACCTCTGGATGCGGGAGGAGGCGGCGCCGCTCGTCGTGCTGTCGCCGGGGTTCGGCGGACATCGTGAGTCATATGCGAACATGGCCGTGGCGGAAATGTTCCACGACGCGGGCTTCTCCGTGGCGACATTCAGCAGCGCGGCCAATTTCGAATTCATGAATCGGGCGGCGTCGATCGTTCACCCGGGATATGCGCCAATTGATGCGGCGGATGTGTTGAACGCCGCGGAGGCGGTCTGTCGTGATATCGATCGAAGGTATCACGATCGCGTGACGCGGCGGGTGATGGTCGGTGTGTCGTTCGGTGGAGCTCACACGCTCTATGCGGCGACCCTGTCCTGCCGACACTCAGCGCAGGCGTTCGATGCGTATTTTGCCATCTGTCCGCCGATTCAGTTCGCGCACGCGGCGCAGGCGCTGGATGACTTCTACAACGCGCCGCTGTCGTTCCCCGAGGAGGAGCGCGACGCCCGGGTGATTGCAATCATGCGAAAAGGCGCGGCGCTGGCGATGGGCGGGGCGGGGCGCGTCGAATTGACCGAGGCGGAGGCGGCCTTCCTGATCGGTCTGAGCTATCGCATGGCGCTGCACGACGTGATCTGGACGGCGCGGGAACGCCATGACACAGGTGTACTGAAGACTGAGTGGAATGCGCTGTCTCGCGCGTCGGCGTCACAGGAGATCTTCGACTACTCGATGATGAAGTACGCCTACGCCTTTCTCCTGCCGGAGCTGGAAGCGCGCAAGGGCGTCATTGACAGGCCCGCGGCGATGTTCATCCGATCCGATCTGCGTCTGTTGGAGGGGCCGCTCCGATCGCGCGCCAATGTGGGCGTCGCGTTCAACGCCAACGACTTTCTCATGGCGCCGGGAGACGCCGAATGGCTGAATCGCGTCTTCGGCTCGTCGCGACTCATCGCCAGTGAGCGCGGTGGCCATCTCGGGAACCTTGGCGACGACGCGTGGCGCGAGCGCATCATCGCGCAGGTGAATCGCCTCCTGGGCGCCGCGTCACTCGACGCCGATGCAGACGCAGGTCAGGATAAAGTCGTTCTCGACGAGGAAACAAATGGGCGCGGCGTTCCGCGGTAGACCCGCGTCGCGACGTCTCCATGTGTGACCTTGATCCTCGGACAGAAAGCAGCAGACGATCTCGTCGTTCGTTTTGACGGTCGCCCCGACGAAGGCGCGCCGATTGTCGGACGCCAGCGTCCATACGGGCGCGTCGCTGGTCAGGCCTGACGCCGCGAACCAGGTTTCGCAATTGTCGTCGCTGTAGTGAACGGCGCCGGGGTTATGCCCGGCGATCAGCGTTCCGCCGGACACAGTCAATTCCAGCGGGACCACGTCTCCGACGCGCCGCCAAAGTTTGTCATCGGGGCGCCATTGATAAACGCCGTGATGGTAGAGCGCGGCGTAAACTGCGTTGTTCAGGCGGGCGAGATCAAACACCTGTGAGAGCGGAGGCAGGCCGTCGCTCTGACGCGCCCATGTTGCGCCGCTGTCCCTGGAGACGAAGACGCCCTGATTGTCTGAGCCCGCGTACACGTGGCGATCGACGCTCAGCAGGGAGCGGATGTGCAGGTCCGTCAGGCCGACATTCGCCGTCTTCCAGGTTTGCCCGGCGTCCCCCGAGACGAGCACGCCGCGCCGATGTGATCCGGCAAATGTCTGATTGCCGAGCGTGGCGAGGCAGAGGATGCGAGCCTCTCCGGCGATCGCGTCCGCGCTCGCGCGCCACGAGTCGCCCTCGTCGTCTGAAAGAAAGACGCCGCGATCCGTCCCGGCGACGATCCGCCCGCTGATCGATGCGAACGCGTTGACGCGGGCGCCGGACGGCAATCCATCGCCGACGCCGATCCAGCTCGCGCCATTGTCGGTCGACCTGTAGATGGAGTGAGTGGCTGGGAGCTGGCGGTTGATGATCGCCTCGCCGGAGATCGCCAGAACGGCGACGACGGCGACGAGTAGCGCGATGGCTCGCAGACGCTTCAAAGCGACTCCGTAGGGGCTCACGTTCGTCGCCTCCGCTGCCGCAACGATGGGGCGGACGCGAGAGACGATCGACGTTTATTCCTGGGAGTGCGCGAGGTATTCGCGCCAGCTCTTTACATCCGTTGGTTTGTTTCCGCGGCTGACGATGGCGCTGACGAATCGTTCGGCGAGCTGCACGTTCGTGATCAGCGGCACACCGTGATCGACGGCGGCGCGGCGGATCGTGTAGTCGTTGCGCAGCTCTTCTTCCGTCGCGTTCTTCGGCATATTGATGACAAGATCGAGGGCGCCGGAACGGATCAGGTCCAGCGCGTTGGGAGAGGGGCTGCCGATCGGCCATCGCGTGACCTGCGCTTCGACACCGGCGGCGGCGAGGAAGGCGGCCGTGCCTTCCGTTGCGAAGATCGGGATACCGGCGTCGGCCAGGGCCCGGGCGCTCTCAAGCATCAGGGCCTTCTGTCGCATCGTGCCCGTGCTGAGCAGGACGGCGCGAACGGGAACACGATAGCCCACGGACTGCATCGCCTTAAGGAACGCGTCGTCGAAGTCGTCGCCGAGGCAGCCGACTTCGCCCGTCGATGCCATCTCCACGCCGAGCACGGGATCGGCGCCGCCGAGCCGCGTGAAGGAGAACTGCGGCGCTTTCACGCCGACGTATTCCAGCTCGAAGATCGAGCCGTCGGCGCGATCGAGCTTTTCGCCGATCAGGGCCCGCGTCGCCAGCTCGATGAAATTCACGTTGAAGACCTTGGACGCGAACGGGAAGGAGCGCGACGCCCGAAGGTTGCATTCGATGACCATCAGCTTGTTGTCCCGCGCGATGAGCTGCATGTTGAAGGGACCGCTGATGTTGAGGGCGCGTGCGAGGCGCCGGGCGACGATTTTGGTGCGTCGCGTGGTTTCGATATACGTGCGTTGCGGCGGCAGGACGAGCGTGGCGTCGCCGGAATGCACGCCGGCGTTCTCAACATGTTCGCTGATGGCGTAAGCGGCGATCTCGCCGTGCGACGCGACGGCGTCGATCTCGATTTCCTTGGCGCCCGTAATGAACTTCGATACGACCGTCGGATGTTCCGGCGAGAGCGTGACGGCGCGCTGGAGAACCGCCTTCAGGCGTTCTTCTGTCTCGGCGACGGCCATGGCGGCGCCGCTGAGCACGTAGGAAGGTCGAACCAGGACGGGATAGCCGACGCGATTGGCGAAGGCGATGGCGGCGTCGCTCGAGCTGACTTCGGCCCACGGTGGCTGCTGCACGCCGATCTCGTCGCAGAGCGCCGAGAAGCGATGCCGATTCTCGGCGTTGTCGATGGCGTCGACGGAGGTGCCGAGGACCTTCACGCCGGCGGCGGCGAGCCGCGTCGCCAGGTTGTTCGGCGTCTGGCCGCCCATGGAGACGATGACGCCCTCGACATTCTCGCGTGTCGCGACGTCGATAACGTTCTCCAGCGTGATTTCGTCGAAGTAAAGACGATCGCACTCGTCGTAGTCCGTGCTGACAGTCTCGGGGTTGCAGTTCAGCAGGACCGTCTTGTAGCCGAGCTTGCGGAGCGTGCGAACGGCCGTGACGCAGCACCAGTCGAACTCGACGCTGCTGCCGATGCGATAGGCGCCGGAGCCGAGGACGAGGATCGACCTGCCGCTGTTGGTCGTGACGTCGCTGCTCGTTGCGTGGTAGGTCAGATAGAGGTAGTTCGTCTGCGCCGGGTATTCGGCGGCGAGCGTGTCAATCTGGCGCACGCACGGGAGCAGGCCATCGCGGAATCGCTGTTTGCGAACGCTGGTTTCCGTTGAGTCCGTCAGGTTGGCGATCTGTGCGTCGCAGAAACCCATGCGTTTCGCCTCGAGCAGGACGTCGCTGGAGAGTCCGGCGTCCGTGATGGACTCAAGGCGCTTCGCCATCTCGGCGATGTTGCGGATGCGTTCGAGGAACCAGCGATTGATCGCCGTCAGTTCGGCGACGCGATCGATGCTCATGCCCTCCTTGAAGGCGCGGGCGATGGCGAACATCCGTCGATCCGTCGGCTGGGCGAGTTCCTTTTCAAGGTTCTCGAAGGTCTCGCCGACCGGCGGGACGACGCCGAGCGGGCCGACCTCCAGCATACGCACGGACTTCTGCAGCGCTTCCTCGAAGGAGCGGCCGATCGCCATGACCTCGCCGACGGATTTCATCGAGGAGCCGAGCCGCGTGGAAACGCCGCGGAACTTCTGCAGGTCCCAACGTGGCGCCTTGACGACGATGTAGTCGAGGGCGGGCTCGAAACAGGCGCGCGTGACGCCCGTGACCTTGTTGGCGACGTCGGTCAGCAGATGGCCGAGGGCGAGCTTGGCCGCCACGAAGGCGAGCGGATAGCCCGTGGCCTTCGACGCCAGGGCGCTGCTGCGAGAGAGTCGCGCGTTGACCTCGATCACGCGATAGTCATCAGAGTGCGGATCGAGGGCGTACTGGATGTTGCATTCGCCGACGACGCCGAGGGAGCGGACGACGTGGATGGCGATGCTGCGGAGCTTGTGGTATTCGACGTCGCTGAGCGTCTGGCTCGGGGCGACGACGAAGGACTCGCCCGTGTGAATGCCGAGCGGATCGACATTCTCCATGTTGCAGACCGTGATGCAGTTGTCGGCGGCGTCGCGAACGACTTCGTACTCGACTTCCTTCCAGCCGTTGAGCCACTCCTCGACGAGGACCTGCGGCACATGGGCGAAGGCGGCGCCGGCGCGATCGCGGAGTTCGGCGGCGTCGGCGCACATGCCGGAGCCGAGTCCGCCGAGGGAGAAGCCCGATCGCATCATGACGGGATAGCCGATCTCGTCGGCGGCGGCGAGGGCCTCGTCCATGCTGTGGACGGCCTTGCTGCGCGGGACTTTCACATCCAGCGTTCGCATGGCCTGGTTGAACAGACCGCGATCTTCCGTTGTGCGAATCGTGTCGATCGGCGTGCCGAGGACACGCACCTTGTGTCGGGCGAGGACGCCGGAGGCTTCCAGCTCGAGACCGCAGTTGAGGGCCGTCTGCCCGCCGAAGCCGAGAAGGATGGCGTCGGGGCGTTCCTTCTCGATGATGCGTTCGACGTATTCAGGCGTAACGGGCAGAAAATAGACTTCGTCGGCAAGGCCTTCCGACGTCTGGATCGTGGCGATGTTCGGATTGATCAGGATACAGGCGACGCCCTCTTCGCGCAGGGCCTTGATCGCCTGGCTGCCGGAGTAGTCGAATTCGCCGGCCTGGCCGATTGTCAGCGCCGAGCTGCCGAGGATCAGGACTTTGCGCGGCAGGTCGAATGGGGCGGTGGAGACGGCGTTCATCCGATCATCTCGAGAAAACGATGGAACAGATCAAGCGTGTCACGAGGACCCGGCGCGGCCTCGGGATGGAACTGCACGCTGCGAATCGGTTTGTACTCGTGGCGGATGCCCTCGTTCGTGCCGTCGTTCGCGTTGACAAACCACTGGCGCCAGCCTTCCGGCAGCGTGTCGCCGTTGACGGCGAAGCCATGGTTCTGGCTCGTGATGTAGCAGCGATTGGTGCCGATCTCGACGCACGGCTGGTTCTGGCTGCGATGGCCGAACTTGAGCTTGTAGGTGTCGGCCCCGGCGGCGAGGGCCAGCAGCTGATGGCCGAGGCAGATGCCGAACGTCGGAATGCGATCCGCAATCGCGCGCCGCAGCCGTTCGATTGTCTTGTCGGCCATCTTCGGATCGCCGGGACCGTTGCCGATGAAGAGACCGTCGAAGGGCTCGCTGTAGAAGTCGTAATCCCACGGGACGCGCCGCACGCGGGCGCCGGCGACGACCAGCTGCCGGATGATGTTTGTCTTGACGCCCGTATCGATGAGGACGACGCGGGGGCCATCCGCGCCGTAGTCGCGGGGCTCGCGGACGCTGACTTCGGCGACGAGGTTTCGCTGGTTGGGATCGTCGAAGGGGACGTCGGCGCCATCGACCACGATCTTGCCGAGGATCGAGCCGCCGCTGCGCAGTCGCTGGGTGAGCGTGCGGGTATCGACGCCCGTGATGCCGCAGACGCCGGACGCGGCGAGGTATTCGTGAAAGCTGCGTTTGGCGGACCAGTGAGAGGCGTCGTGGCTGAGGTTGGCGACGACGACGCCGGCGGCGTGCGGGCTGACGGACTCGAACCACCTGGGCAGGCCCGTTTCGTCCGTCTCGTCCCCGGGGACGCCGTAGTTGCCGATCAGGGGGTAGGTGAAGACGACGATCTGTCCGCGGAAGGAAGGATCCGTGACGGTCTCTGAGTAGCCGACCATCCCGGTGGTGAAGACGACTTCGCCGGCAACGGAAGCGGGGTTTCCAAAGATCGTTCCTTGGAATTCAGCGCCATCTTCCAGGATCAGCCGACCGACGATCGGTTCGCTCATGCCCCGCGTCTCCACTAGGTAGAGAGAAGATAGCACGATGCGGGGCGACGCGAAACGGCGATCGCATAGCGGCATGCAATTATGTGGCCTGATTCTTGTCACGGGCGTCGGCCCGCCGGATAATTGCGATCGGGGCGTTCGGGCAGGATGCCCCCACAGGAGGCCGGATACATGTCAATTGTGGTTGAATGCGGCAAGTGCCGTATCAGGAAGAAGGCGCCGGATCACATGGCGGGCAGGCGCGTGCGCTGTAAGTGCGGCGCCGTCCTGGCGATCCCCGCGATCGTGGAAGCGGCGCCTGCGCCGACGCCGAGCGAGCTGGATCTCTCCGAGTTGTCACTCATGTCGGAAGGCGAGGCGATCGCCGCGCCGGCGAGCTGCCCGAAGTGCATGGCCGTGATGGCGGAGGGGGCGATTCTCTGCGTCAACTGCGGTTTCAATAAGGAAACGGGCCAGAGCGTCTCGGCGCAGGAGCGCCCCGCGGAGGCGTCGGAGGCGGCGGCGACCGAAGATGGAGCGACGGCGCTGAAGCGGAAGAAGGTGGACGCCAATCCGCCGCCGGCCTGGGTCGGCTCGCTGGTCAGAACCTGTGTCTTTCTGGCGCTGATCGCCGGGTTCGGTTACGGCGCCTATCACATCGTGCAGGCTGTCACGTTTGATCCGACGAAGCAGCTCGAAGAGGACATGACAAAGGTCTCGCCGAAGATGCACGTGTACGACGTCGTGAAGGTCATTGGTCGACCGCCGAAGGAAATCCTCACGGAGCGCGACCCATCGAAATCTGACAACGTCGTGAAGTTCGTGCCGAAGAAGCTGTTCTGGTCCGCGGACTTCATGGAGAAGCACACGGAGGAGGATCTGCAGTTCGGCTTCTCGTTTGTCTACAAGTACACGGAGCGTGAGCAACTGGTGATCTGGTTCAATCCCGATGGCGAGGTCGAGTTCATGGAGAAACACGATCCGTTCGGGATGCTGTTTGGGCGATAAATGTCGAACCTACCGATCAACAAAGAGACGGAAGACGCGGCGGCGCGGGATCAGCGCCGCGCCCGGGAAGCGGCGATTGAGACGCGCGGGGCGGCCTTTCGGGCCGCGGCGATGTGGATCCCTGTCGGTCCCGTTCTGTGCATTGTGCTGCTGGCCGTGCTGAAGAAGGCGCTGCTCTCGGCGCAGGAGCTGGCGACGGAGCAGGCGGGCTTCCCCACAGAACCGCTGATGCCGCTGACGCTCTTCGCCGCCTATGGCGCGTGCTTCGGCGCGTTCGTCGCGTGGCGGATCATCAGCTCGTCAGGCGCCGTGGGCGGCCCCGTGCTACTGGTCACGAGTCTCTGCATGCTGCTGACCTTCGTCATCAGCGCGATCGGCGCGGCCGTGATCTTCGGTGGTATGCCCCTGTTCGCCTGGCTGGCGATTGGGGCGACCGTTTTCTTCGGCCTGCTGGCGGCCTGGCTGGTGAATCAGTTCCTCGGGTAGCCCGTCGCGTCGGATGAGGCGAACACCCTCACCGGCAGGGTGGCATGCTTGCCCTCAAAGGCAAGCATGAGAAGTCGAGCGAATCGCCCACGCGCCGAATCTCCAATGTGGCAGGCCGGCATGCTTGCCCTCAAAGGCGAGAGTGTCCAGGAATTGTTGCGCCCTTTCAGGGCTGAATTCGATGATCGGTGGCAAACCCAGGGCTGCACGTCGACCGCTTCGCGGTCTTCGTTTGCCATGGGCTGTCTTGTTTCGCTCTTTCAGAGCGTTCATTCTTCCCGCGAACACGGGAGTTTCATCGCGGATTGTCTACGCTCCTTCAACTCCCGAAGTGCCGGATAGACGTGCCCTCAAAGGCGAGAGTGTCCGGCGGGGTGGCATGCTTGCCCTCAAAGGCAAGCATGAGAAGTCGAGCGAATCGACGATAGGCCCCATCTCCAATGCGGACGTGGCTAGTCGCGTCGCCGTGAACTGAATATCTCCGGCGGGCCGCGCCAGTCAGAGCCGACGTGTCCTCACGGCGGAGTAAGGTCACGTACGCTCGATGATGCGTCACGCTGAGGACAGCGAGGCTCTGACTAAGACGTTCGGTTCGCGGCGGCGCCATCTTCGCGACACTGTTGTCGCCGTTCATGCCGCTTTTCCGCCCGCGTGGACCCGCGCAACTGCGGGGCGTCACTGACCGTCGAAGTCGCGTCCCAGGTCGAGGGCGCCCCGGGCCACTCATCCGGAATCCTGGCCTCCAATCCCGATCCAAGACTTCAGAATTCTTCCACTTCTCGTGGCATATCCGTACGCCCCACGGGTACTTCCCCCAACTGATCACAGGCGGCGAAGTCACGGCGGGGATTCCCTCGCGGTTGTTTCGCCTCGTCACACAACCCAGGAGGAGACAGAAATGAACCGCTTTTTGAGCTTCGCGTTGGTCGTCGGGCTGCTGAGCTGCCTGGGAATGGAATGCCCGCAGGGAGGAACGATCGGGATTCCGTCGGGGGGCGGCGAACTGGAGGGGACCGTCAGCCAGGTCACGGGCGAGCGGATCATTGCGCCCTCGGCGTCGTCGACCTCGTCTGGCTCCGTTGACGGCATGGCCACGTTTGCTCTCAGCGACGAGCTGGACGGCGAAAAGTCCTTCTCGATGTTTCTCAACGGCAACGCCGCGTGCTTCAGCAACGCGATGCGGCTGAAGCCCGGCATCAACAAGGCCGGTGAGTTCATGGTCCTGGCGCGCAACGCCGCCGATTGCGAGGAGATCGACCAGTATTTCGTCCGCGTTTTCGAGGACGCCACGCGCATCAATGGTGATCAGCAGCCCGTCCGTACGGCGCTGCTGGAAGGACCAAAGTTCTCCGCCTTTGGTGACGTGCAGATGACAGTGGACCCCGATCTCGATCTGATTTACGTGGTGTCGCCGCCGCCGTCGGGTGAGACGTTCGTCTGGAAGATCTTTGTTTACGAAGGCGTGTCGCTGGCGAGCTTCGACGGATCCGTGTCGCCGGCGCGAACGATCGTGATGCCGAGCGGTGAGCGGCCCAAGCTGACACAGATCACGAGCGACGACGCCCTGCTCTACAATTACAGTGGCTTCAACCGCATCCCCAATATCAGCCAGCGCGACGGCGAACTCGCCAGCGCGGAAATTGAGGAGTTTTCCTTCAGCGATATCGCCGCGTTCGACATCGACAGCGAAGGACGCGTGTGGCTGCTGACGGTCAAGAGCACGACGCTCGGTCAGCCGCTCACGGCGCTGGTCCGTCGCCTGACGGCCGACTTCAGCGACGAGGATCTGACGGTCCTCGTTACCTATGACGGCTTCCCCGGGAACATCCACGTCGATTCGAAGGGCGCCGTGTATATCTATGCGGGCGGCGACCTGCGGATCTACGACACGATTGAAAGCGGCACGGCCGACACCATGCTGGAGCCGACGCGCGTCGTGTCGAGCGTGTACTTCGCGAGCAGCGCGTTCATCCTGGTCGATTGATCCGACTTCGTGCGGACAAGGAAGTTCAGGTTGAAAGGTGGGCCGATGGGCCCACCTTTTTTCATGGTTGCTGTGGAGACGAAGGGCGGGAGACGGCATACCTATCGTACGTGACGCTCGGAAACGCAGGCGCGACGAAGGCGGACCTCGGCCGGGCTGAATCGCCCGGTCGCCGTCGCGCCATGATGTCACTTGTTCCGCCTGATTGCTCGGCGGTAATCGTCAGCGCATACGGCTCACCCTGATTTTCGACATGTCGTGGATCGAAGTCAGTCTGCAGGAAGTAGCGACTCTTTGTCATGACCGCCTGGTCTCCCATCCTGAACAGCCCCCTGGTGAACGTCGTCGCCGCCATCACCGACATCGCTGATTTCGCCTCCAATTCGATCGTTGAGGTCGACAATCTCATCACAGGCGGCGCCGGCGAAGAACAACAGGGCCCAACACAGCACGAACAGCTCTTTCCTCAGTCTTGATATCTCTGTCTCCCTTTCCGCCGAAGCGGGAACTGACCACCGAGGTGCGACCCGACGGCTGAGCCAAAGCGATCGCGGGTGATTCAGCGGAGGGGAGGCGGCGCGCCGCCTCGGATCATTGCGGTATTTTGCGATCGTCCGAAATGGGGCGGTCATGGAGGCGGCGCGGGCGACAGAAACCGCTGTCGAAATCGGGTGCGCGATGGCGCTATGGTGGCGCCGGCGTAACCTCGACTGTGAGGATCGGCGATGCAAAGCGCCTATGGCATGACAATTTCGTTGGTGGCGCGTTGGAGCGCCCTCGGTATCGTGGGCGTGACGCTCGCATGCGGAACGAATGAGATACCCGACGTCGGTGGGAGCAACAGGACAACGATCACGACCTGTAATGGCTGCACGAAGCTTCCCGCCGGCTGGCTGTTTACGTCGGGCGCCCGGATTCTGATTTCTGACGGAAAGGGTGGCGGCAGCGCGTTTCACGGGCGCGGCGCCAATCTGCAGGACACGCGCGGCTGCGTCGCGTGTCTGTGGGACGCCGAAGAATCACCGCAGGAAGTGATGCGCCGGGCTGACGAACTGATCGATCGCTGGGGCGCCAACTTCGTGAGACTGACGCTGGAAAGCCACGCGCCGGGCTCACAGCCGTTTGCGAAGCACGGCGATTCGATTCTCGCTGACGACGCGTATTTCTCGTCGATTATCGATATCGTGCGCCACATGACAGCGAAGGGCGTCGTCGTGTTGGTGTCGCTCTGGATCGAGCCGACTTTCGATGAATTCGGCGCGCCGACGGTCGAGACGGACAACGTGTGGCGCAAGCTCGCCGGCGCCTTCGTCGACGAGCCGGGCGTCATGTTCGGCATCTGCAACGAGCCGGAATACAACTTCGACGGCGCGCGGGATGCGATTGTCTGGGCGGCGCTGAATCGCGCCGCGTCGGTCATCCGCGAGGTGGAACAATCCGCCGGCGCGGCGAACCACGTGATCCTCGCCCAGGGCCTGGGAGACTGGGCGCGACGCCTGGATTATTTTGTCGACCATCCGATTTCCGCCGGTGACGGCGGAAACATCGCCTATGAGATTCACTACTACAACCCGATCGGCGACCTCGACAGGCTGCTTGCGGGCCCGGCGGCCACGCTGCCGGTCGTGATCGGCGAGTTCGGTCCGATCGACGAGCCCGATGCGCCAACGATGACGCTGGAGGACTGCCGACAGCTCATGGATTTCGCGATGTCGAAGGAAATTCCGTTTCTGGCGTGGACATTTCACCAGAATTGCCCGCCGAACCTGATCGAGAACGACGTAGGTGACGCGTGCGGCGTCGGCATGGAACTCCGCCCGACAGCGTGGGGCCGCCTGTTGCAGGAATACCTGGCGAAGGCGTGGTAGCCGTCGAGTCATGGGGACCGCGTATGGCCCAATGCAAACAAAGGCCCTTACGCGCTTGGATTTGAATCAGGGGGAACTGGGCAGAGCCGGATTTGAACCGGCGACACACGGATTTTCAATCCGTGCGCAGGATGGCGTAAGTGATGAATCTGCAACGGGTTGTGAATTGGTCGATGCGTGTCTTGCCGATCAGCTTGCCGATGGCGGCGCGGGAGCGGTAGAAATCGACGCCGATCTGGCCCGAATCATCGCGGCTTGGCCGGGGCTGTCGCGCGATGTCCAGTGCCACATTTTGGAGGCCTTGGGCAACCAAGACCGAAGCTAGCTGCGAAAGACATGCTCGTAGTCGTACTCGCCGCGGGTCAAGACGGACTCCTGCGACACGGGCGCCAGCTACCCTGCGTTGCCTTCAAAATCATCCAAGAACTCCGACGCCGGATCGACGCCTGTAACAAGTAAATAGTCCCTCGCCCGCGTGCAGGCCACGTACAGCAGATGCCGCTCCGTGTTGTAGACCTCCTCCAGGTCCGAGGCGTCGCCGACTTCCTCGATGCGTGATTGGAGGGGGATCACCTCGTCATCGCAGGCCGCGACTGCGACCGCTCGGAATTCCAGGCCCTTCGCCAGGTGCATCGTTCCGATACTCACGGCGTCAGCTTTCTGGTTCGCCCCGTGCATGCCCTGATGCGCCAGCCCCGCCGCATCGATGGCCGCTCGGGCGCGATTGAGCTCGGCGTCGGACCTGACGAAGACACCGATTTCCTGCGGCTCCAGACCTTGATCGACGCGGGCGGCGAGCCACTTCGCGATTGTGTCGCGCTCCTCGTCGAACGAGTCTGCAACCAAGACTTCCGGCTCCGGTCCGTTGAATACTGAAATCGTCCCGCGCCGGTCCTCGGTCAGCCCGTCGACATCGCTTGTTTCGGGCCCAAGTAATCGGTCCGCCTGCCGGCGAATCTGGTGCGATGTGCGGTAGTTGATACGCAGCGTTTGTGACCGGCCGCGAACATCGACGCCGAGCGACTTCCACGAGAACGGCGTCTGAAAAATCCTCTGACCGAGATCGCCGGCGAAGAAGAGACCATCAGGTCGCTCGCCAGCCAGTGCCGCCAGGAACCGCAATTGCGGAACGTTAATGTCCTGCGACTCGTCGATGACCGTGTGGTCGAACGGAATCTCGGCTCCGCCGCCAATTGCCTCGGTCAGACATCGGAACACTGACGGCATCGTCAGCAAGCCGGCCTCGTCGAGCGACGCGCGAACGCGCTCGAAGATCGCCCAGAGCGTCTGGCGCTGCTTCTCGCCGATGCGTGTCTTTCGTCCCAGCCGCGGCACGACGCGATACGCATCCCACGAGTCGATCTGCCACTCGTCCACGATCTCCCGCCACTCGCCCATCAGGATATGGTCGGTGAACTTGTGCCCCTCGACACTTGCCGCCGCCCCGCGGATCGCCGACCACAGATCGTCCTCCGTCGCAAGCTTCGGCTTGCCGAACTGCTCCGTGAACAACTGCACGCCAACGGCGTCGATCGACGCGACCGCAATCCGTTCTCGCACCGACTTCTCATTTCCAACGAGTCGATCAAGTCGATCCCGCAGTGCATCGGCCAGAGGGTCGGAGAACGTCGTCAGCAACACGTGCGAACCCGGATGCCTCCGCGTTAGATGTACGGCCCGATGCAGCGCGACGATCGTCTTGCCTGTTCCCGCCGAGCCCGAAACGCGGGCCGGTCCGTTGTAGCTCCGCTCGACAGTCTCCAACTGGGCGGGATGGAGAAAAACCGTCCACTTGTCCCACGGGTACGCCAACGCCCGCTCGAGCTCCTCGACGTTGGTCATCACGCGGAAGCGTCGCTTGGCGTCCGGATGCTCGAATGGATCGACATCCCCCGCCACCGGCGTCGCCGGCACAGGCGCGGAGCCCGTCGCTAGGTTTAGCAGTGCCTCTGCCGCCTCGGCGGGCAAGTGCGGCGCGAGATCGAGCAGTCTGTCTTCGTCGGCCGCCTTCACATCTTCGAGCCACTCCTCTGGCACGCCGTACGAGAGCAACGCCTCGTCGGCGATCGCCTCAAACAACCGTGGCTTCGGCGGCGCAGGCTGCTCGACTTCGACATATCTGGGAATCTCGACGACGCGCTCGCGGATCTCGACCAGCTGCATCGCGCCGGTCGTCGGATGCCGCTCCAGCTTGCGACGCTCGGCCCAGCGATAGGCATCGTCATGATGATCGACGTAGCACAGCATCAGACTGCCGTCAGTGCGATGGACGATGATCCGAATGTCGTCGTTGACACGGACCGACCAGAAGCGCTTGTCCTTCACTTTGTCGAGCTTGTGAAGGCGCAGGCTCGGATGCGACGGGTTGGTCTGAAGATCAAATGCCGCCGTCTTCGCCGCCCCCTGCTCAACGCTGGTGAGCTTGGCGAGGCTGTCGGTGAATGAATCGGCGATGCGTAATTCCACTACCAACCCCAATCGACGCGGCTTACGCTATCGCTTCGTTATCTTGGGCCCCACATACACGACGAACAGCGGGTCCTTAGCAGTGACTGGCCATGAGAAGTGTACGCGGAACTTCGGAGTGTTCACTTTGCCATGCCACGGACAGAAGAGTGTTTCGCTTTCATTAAGTGGATGGCGGAAACTAAGCTCGTGTTCAAAGTCCTGCTTCTCCGTGTCGGAAGAATCTGAAAACATGGCCCGGTCGCCCTGAAAATGGAGTCTTGCGATTTCGTGACCTTCCGCGCTGCGTTGCCCGTCTTGATCAAAGCAGACCTTAAACCGCTCAAGTACCTCAAGGATTTGCAGGATTCGATTTGCCGCCGGTTGCTCAAACGGATACCCGTCCAACGGCGCAAAGCACGAATCACTGATAATCAAGTTAGTGCAACTTGAGCGCACCCGAGTCTCTAACTCAGTCCAAGTTTCCGGAGATCGTTGCCACGCCGTTAATACGCTTTCAAGTCCCAGAGCATCTACGAAATTCGGTACGTCAATATCAGTTCGTGCCTCATTGTTCTGAACGTGAGTGACGCGAATTGGCGATGACTCCCAAGACGACGGTCGAGCACTAACACATGCGCTCTCTTGGTCCAATAGGCGGCACGCAGCTGATTCTCCTAACCCTGTGTCGGTCACAACTTCATGATTGCATTCGAAATAATCGTCTCCCGTATGACGTCGCGAATCCTCCCAAAAAGGCCCGGACCGAGTCATCCACTGCATAATCGCCCGGCGCTCATCATCACTTTCAAGTTCACGTAACGCCCGTGGCAGCGTCAGTTGATCTGTGATCTGAGCGTTTACCAGATTCCGATGGCAGTATAGCTCTAGTCCGAATCGTCGAACGGCCAAACGTATCGCCATTAGTCCCTTCACGGCGTCACGGAATGTTTCTACACTTGAAAATTGGCCGTGAAGGGATAGCTCATTGAATATCAACTGCATATTATGCGCCCCAGCCGGCAAAGTGATTCATATCTTTGTCAAACTGGTCAAAGAACCCTTCAGGCCACACGTCGATGTTCCCTGAGTCATCGATATTCGGGGATATCACTTGACTGGACCCCTCTTGCCGGCCTTGAAAAAAATGAACAACGGCCTGCGCCCCCGAAAGCACCTTTCCCTTCACTGCTCTGCGCACACCATTAAGTACGTGATCGCTGTGAGTCTCGATGAGGACTTGGACCCCAGCACTTGCAACTTCCGAGAGAAACTCACCAATCAAACCTTGCCCGGCCGGATGCAAATGCACCTCGGGATTCTCTATCAATAGAATGTCTCCGGAGTCAGCGGAAAGGGCTGCGATAATGATAGGCAGTACTTGAGTTAGGCCGAACCCCGAATGCACTGGACGATGAAAATCAGTATCCAAAGACGTACGAATGCCAAGCGTCAGTGCATTTGCCTGAGGTATCTGCCGGATCTCGATCGCACAACCCGGGAAAAATGTGTCCATCCTCGCTTCCACTTGCTTGAGCCTGGTCTTGGCCAAATCAGGCAGGGCCAATTCGCTCAAGACCTCCTCATCACGGCCGGCATACAGGAGGCTGACTGCATACTCGCCCGAGGGACCAACAACTGATGCGACTTGAGTATCTTCAAGAGGATAGACATCTCGTGGCCCTACCCGCTCTGCCCGAATGTAGCTCATTCGCCACAATCGGCTCGCAAGATTCATGGAGGATTCATCCAATTCATCGGGCATCAGATATCTCAACCGGTCCGGTGCCTTCGTAGTTTTTCCGCCAATGGTTATGGAGTCGATCCCCATAGACATCTCGGACCTGTCACCGGACATTACCCATTCGTAGCCTCGATCATTGTCGATGAGACCAATCGAGACGGATTGCCGACCGTGAATCTTGTCGACCACATCTGCAACCGTCCCAAGCGCAACGGACTCACCGTTTAGGGCTGGGCGTACTGTCCACTCATGCTCCCTTATCGTTTGATGTAAGAGCACCAGTGCTTGCAGGACAGTGGACTTCCCTGATGCGTTAGACCCCGACAGGAGTGTCAATGGCCCAACAGGAAGTCGGAGTTTCTCAAAACACTTGAAACAGTCGAGGTCAAGTCTCGATATCATCTATTGCCTTCCCGAGTATCGCGCGTGACTTCTGAAAACGCAGATTTACATTTCGAGCGTCATTAACGCCATAGGTGATCGCCCTTTCGAATTCGTAGTCACGCAGAAGTGTGTAGAACGCGCTCCGCAATTGGTCACGTCTGGCCTCAACTTTCTGCGTCGAAAAGCCCGCCAGGAACGTTGTCATCACATCCCAAAGCGATGCATTCAAGGGTGATCGCTTCTCCTGCCCAGGTACGTGCTTTCGGAATGCGTGTTTACCGAAGATCTTGAGATTATTAGCTAGACTCAACTCGAAGTCCTTGGACAGGCCGGGTAATAGCTTGCTCCCCAAGAGATTCATCTTCATCAGTGCCATCGCAAGGAATTCATCCATGTCGCCACGATAGGCCCCATACGGCAGTAATTGAAAGGCACAAAAACGATTGACGAATTCTCGATCCCTCATCGTGCTCGATTTCAAACTCCGTCCCGTCGCGTTCAAAAACAGCGCCTTCTCGGCTTCGTCACGAAGAAATCGCGTTGCAGGGCCAGTATAGAGAGAGTTGCGCATTTGCTGCCGTGTTAATGGCACTCCGCTGTTTACGCGTTCAAAGATATCAAGACGCGCCCGCTCCGGAACCTTTGCATCGATCACGTACAAGACGAGATTGCTATCTTCGACGCGATTCTGGAGCTTAGGAGACAGCTCCCTGAAGAGCTTGCCATTTAGCGCATCTTGATCCGGTAGTTTCAGACGGAGCTCGTTCCCGACGAACGCAGAGAAACTAGACAATCGCTGAAGTCCATCCACGACCACCATCCGGCCAGCTGCGTCTTCGGCGAGATAGAAAACTGGGAGCGGAATCCGCATGAGGACGGACTCTATCAACTTGCTTTGTTTGTCATCAGACCAAATGAATGCTCTTTGGAAATCGGGGTTCATCACAAAGGATCCCTTCTCAATCCTTCTTAGGACATCATGAACCGTCCGAGTTTCGTGCCGAATTAGGACCGTATCGATTGGGTAATCCCCCCAACCCGAATCCTCATCCGATCCCAAGCCTTCGACGTCTTCCTGGTGCGGATCGATCCTCTCGTCTGTCATGGAATCTCAAACCTCGTCTTTGCGACGCGCTCAATTCCCTCGTCAAACTCACCCCGTCAGCCAGAGCAAAGGGTAATCGGTAAAATCTGCGTCTGTCCCAACTGCCAATACTATACGCCCCTTCACTCCACCCCAAACACCTTCATCACCTCATCCCCAAGATGATTAATCACCTTCACCGCGATCCGCCCGCTCTTCGGCTTCGCGAACGGTCTCGACGTATCGCTGTTCAGCGTCGCCCACGCGTCCTCATCGATCTCCGCCTTGAGCGTCGTCTTGAGCGATTTGTACGGATCGTTCGCGCCGAGGAAGTACGCGTGCCGCACGAAGAAGCTCTCTTCGTTGTAGTCCGTATCGATGAACCAGCAGGCGATGCCTTCGGCGCCGTCGCTCCTTATCTCGCCGGTCTGCGGGTGAAACACATCGACGCCGTTGATCTTCACGCGGATCTGCTCGCACTCCTCGATCGTGGCGCCATCAGGCGCGTCTTCCGGCGGCAGGATTTCGATGTCCGGCTCGCCGAAGATCACGAACAGGTTGCCCTTGCCCGTGTTCTTCAGGTCGTCGGCCATGTGCAGGTCGGCGTTCATGCGTGCCTTGAGCACGGGGATCGCGCCGAGCTTGCTGAACTCCGACGCGTGGGCGCCATAGCTGAATGCGCAGGCGATCAGCACGTCGAAGCCGGCATCCCCCGCCTCGCGGGCGGCGCGGACAAGGTCCTGCCGATCGACGGTCCCGAACTCCGGGCCGATGAAGATGCCGGCGCGCTTCTCGGCGCCGCTCTCCTCGTCGCCTTCTGCGTAGCGGCCTTCGGCGCAGATGTAGGTCCCGGGCCAGGGCGCGATCGACGTGAAGTTGATCTTGTCCTCCTTGTGGGCCTGCTGCACGCCGGCCGTCTTGAGGTTCTCCAAAATCACCTGCGCGAAGTCGGTCCCCTCATCCGAACGCGCGGGGCTGCGGGCCGGGTCGATCAACTCGTCGTTCTCATCGACGCCGAGCGAGCGATGCGGTGAAATCGATTCGACGGTGAAGGGACCGGCGACGCGGACTTTCTTCTTGTCCTCGTAGGGCTTGTCGTAGAGGTATTCGAACTCCGCCTTGGCGGCGATGGACGCGTCGATCTCCTTCTGCCGGGCGATACGGGCCGCCCAGAACTTCGCGTGCGCTTCGATCGCTTCTTCAGGCCACGGATCGGCGGGCCGTTCGGGCAGCGTCTCGTGCGTGTAGTCGCGCTTCAGGTTTTCATTGATGACTGTCAGTGCATCGCGCATTTTCTTGGTGGGCGACTTGGGCGACTCCGCAGCCTCCGCCATGAAGACGGCATGCGATTTCGCCGAATCGGCATCCCACGGGCCTTCCGGCTCGCGCGGTACTTCCCACTCAAGGAACGCGTTGGCTGGTGCATCTTCGCCGGAAAGTAGCTTGACAGTCTTGCCGGGCTTTGCGGTGAAGTCGATCGACTTGCCCGCGCGACCGCCGGTCGTGACTTGGAACGGTATCTTGTGCCCTGCGAGCGTCGCGTTGAGATCGGCCAACGCCTGCTCGACGGCGGGTTGCATCCGCTCCCAGATGACGTCGATTTCGGTGTTGTTGGCGATGGATTTCAGCGTGATGTGGGGAACGCGTTCGTAGACAAAGCCCTGGCGAACGTTGTTGCGATAGGCACGATTCTCGAATTCGGCGGGCAGATCGCACCGTGTAATCTCGGCTTCCTTTTGAACACCCTCCTTGGAATCGGCGAGCACGTAGTAGGGATAGCGAGCGCCCATGACGCGGGAGCGGGCCAGGGCGAGCGCGACGCGCGATGTGTCGATCGTGATCCAGCGACGGCCCCATTGTTCAGCAACAGCAGCAGCTGTGCCAGATCCACAAGTCGGATCCAGGATAAGGTCGCCCGGGTCCGAAACCATCAGTAGGCATCGCTGAACAGCTTTCGTGCCGCTCTGAACGATGTAAACCTTTTCCTCGGTAAAACTACCGGTGCCTGTATCGCTCCATTCATTATTTACTGGAATGGCGGCGAAATCGAGGAGACGACGAACATACCGAAGCGCTTTCCCACCCTTGGTCAGTCGTGACGAGAGCTTCAGCCGATCAATACCATCTTGATTGGTTTTCCAGCCGCCCTTACTTGGGCGATACATCTCGCCGTATAGGTGCACTGGAACTCGTGTGCTCTCAACACCCGTCTGAGAAGTCATATCGCCCGATGCCACAAGGTGCCAACCGCGTTCTGAGAAATCGCGATCATAGTCTTCGGTGGCGCGAATGCTACGAACCTCAATGCCATCTGGACTCTGAATACGATTGTATGACAATGCCCCTTTTTCCCCCGCATCTTTTTCACGGTAGAGTTGCCGATACTTGACAACCTCTCGATTCTTCGCGTACCAAACAATGAAATCATTAACGGCAGCCAGGACATTGGTGCCAATGGCGGGGCTCCCGGCACCGGTAGTCTTCTTGTATTGGATTAATGAGCAAAAATTGTGCTCACCGAAGACCTCATCCAATATCGACCGCACGCGATGAACATTCTCATCCCCAATCTGAACGAATATCGACCCCGACTCCGTCAGTAGATCGCGGGCCACCGTCAATCGCTCACGCAGGTACGTCAGATACGAGTGAATTCCATCGCGCCACGTATCGCGAAACGCCTTCACCTGTTCCGGCTCGCGGGTGATGTGGTCGACGTTGCCGTCCTTCACATCGCGGCTCGTTGTGGACCACTGGAAGTTGGAGTTGAACTTGATGCCGTACGGCGGATCGATGTAGATGCACTGGACCTGGCCGCGCAGGCCTTCGCGCTCGGCCAGCGATGCCATGACCTGGAGGCTGTCGCCGAGGATCATCCGGTTCGTCCAGTTGGCGTCGTGCTGGTAGAACTCCGTCTTGGCGTCGTCGTCGGGCAGACCGTTGAAGTCGGCGTAGAGATCGGAAAAGAGCAGCGGCGCCTCGTCGGTCTCCTCCTGCTGCTGTGCCTTCTGCGTGCGGCGGCGAAGGTCGTCGATCAGCACCTTGGGATGGATCTTCTCCTGAATGAAGAGCGGCGGCGCCTGGACGCTGAGATCGCCCTCCCGCTTGCCCCGCCAGATGAGCTGCGGATCCAGATCCCGATTCCGCTCCGCCTTCTCCTTCGCCAACGCATCCTCCGATCCCGCGGCCTGCGGGTATGTGACTGTGACGGGCGACTGATCGCCCTTCGCCATGACGGACTGGTACTCGGCCGTGGGAATGTTCTTCCGCGAGGCGTCTTCATGAAGCAGGGTTTCGATCTGCTTGGGGGATTTCGTCTTGGTTTTCTTCTTCTTGGCCATGGTTGGGGTTCGCTCGCCTCAGGGGGGCTGATCAAATAACAGTCAGATGAGATTTCCGTTGAGAGCCGGGTTCACATGATGTGAACCGCCTTTCGCTCGGGCCTGACGGGCTCCGAGTCAAATAGCCGTCAAATAAGCCTCCCCGGAAAATCACAGTTTGCACCGTGCAAACGAGGTTTATTCCGGACGAAGCCTATCCCAGAGGGGCCTCAGTCAAATAGCCGTCAAATAAGAAACTCTCTTTCGCCTATTTCCGCCCTAAACCCAGTAGGGAACGTAGTTTGCGTGCTTCCGAGACCCGCTTTCGGGGTCAGCCCGCTTGATGAGGCCCCGATCGACCGAATCACGAATCACCCGCGAAACCTGCGACGAGTTCCTTTCTTCGATCCCAAACCGTTCCCTGAGACTGCTATTCGTCATCTGTCGCTTGGTGACGTATTGCAGGCAGGCATGCTGATAGCTGGCCCGCATTCGATCGTCCATACTCATATCCGAAAACGACCGATGAGCAAAAAGCGTTGCCCTCGTTGAGCCCGGTGGCGTTTCAAACAACGGCGCTGGTAGCTGATACGCTTCGACCTGCGAAATCACCTTGTCGATACCACTGCCCCGCTCCTCGCAAACACCGATACGGCGCATGAAAGACGCAAGCGCCTCATTTCTCGATCTCGGCGGGAGATCAAGGAAACGATTTGGTTCAACCAGCGGCTCACCAGGGTTGGTAATTTCGATCCGACTATCGAAGATCTCTATCATCGGGCCTGCGCCTGTGACAGCGAGATCCTGATGGATAATCACGTTGGCGGCCAGCTCGCGAATCGCGAGTTCCGGATACATCGGAACAGAGCGACGGAGCGCTTCCCCGATGACTTCGTTTTCGGGGAGCAGGTTCTTGATGTACCCGACCAAGCCCTCAAACCCAGTTGCATAGCCGCGTGCACCTTCCTGCTCACGCTTCGTATTCGTCCGACCATCCCCGTCATACTCGATAACTCGCACTGCCTTGCGCTTGAGATGTGGAAACTCCGACAAGTTCGAAGCGAATAGAATTGCGCCGAGATTGAAGATATCCCATCCACCCGCCTTGGATCGCTGAATCATCTTGTCGCTGGCGAGGCGTTCCAATATGCCATCGCGATTCTCGGGAAGAGGAATGCCGAGAAGCTTGAAATACCTTGAATACTCAAGACGCGATAGAACGTCGGAGCCGTCAATCCCGTCCGCCGCGATCTGATTCTCTACAGGTGTCCTGTCGAACGCCTGCCAAAGATGTCGCTCTTTCTCCGGATAGTCCTTCAGCTTCTTTGTATATGAGCCAACGCGAATATGTTCGGTCCCTTGAAATCGTACGGGTTGACGTGACGCCGCTTGTACCTCAATCAATGAGAGTGGCTTTCCGCCGATCTCAACGCGAACAAACTGGACATCGATTCTCGGTTCAAGCAGCCTCAGTAACCAGTTTTCTAACTCCTCATTACCCTTTTTCAGGAGCGCAGGATCGAAGTTCGTTCCTACGACATCGTGTGTCGCATCGTCTATCCCCCAGACGATGTAACCACTCGGCTGCTGCCGTAGGGCTGCCGAGTTGGCAAGCGCGGAGACGTTTTGGCCAATCTCATCGGGATCGGCATTGTTGTGTTTGAATTCAACCCACTCCGTTTCCTTCGCCAATTGACGCAGCTCGTTAATCAGCCCCGCGTAGTACTCGTCGCCTCTAGTCACCGCCATGAGACACCGCCTGCGCTGATTCTGAGACGACCGAACTAATCATCGTGTTGAACTTCTCTTCCACCTTCAACGCAAAGTCATCCTGCATCTGCCAGACATCCGCAAACTCGCAGAACGCCCAGCGGCCGTATCGCTTGAGGTGATTCACACCCGGCACCCAATAGGTCTCCATCGTCGTCTGTTTGTACTTGACGTCTTCGCCCCGATACCCCTTGATCTCGACGACAAGGTGCAGGAGGTCATCGTCGCCGTGACCGACATCGACGAGTACGATGAAATCGGGTCGGTACTTGTGCGATTCCGAGCCCATCTGGTAAGGCACTTCGAATCCGAGGCTGTGGTTCTTGACGTACGCCTTCACACGCGGATGCGCTTCGGCGACGCGACAGAATTCGGCTTCCCAGTCACTGTCAAGGATGACCCAATTGACGTGGCAACGCCGCGCATCCGTCTCCCATCGGTCCGTCTTGGAAGTGTTGAAGTTCACGTGGATCGACGAACCGACCGGGTTGTAGGAATCGAGCACAGCCTTCACCGGCTTTTCGCCAAGATGGGCTGTCGTGATTCCAGCAGTGATCTTCTGGCAGGCCATGTCGGCGAGTTCCTGGTACATCAACTGCGCCGGGAACGTGTTGCCTTTGCATTCAAGATGGTTATCGATCCATTGCTTCGCTATGCGTTTGAGCTGACCAAACAAGTGGAGTTTCGGTTCTTCTCCAGGGTCGCGCCAATGAGTCTCGATCAGCCGCTTGGTCAGATTGAACAGAAGCGTCGATCGGCGAAGGTCTTCGAGGTGTTCGAGACTCAGGTCAACGGCCTCACCGATGATGCCTTGATTGCGTGTGATTGTGGGGCCAACGATATCAGGCGTCAGTGTAAGCGTGGAGTTGTCGTCGAATTTCGCCGTCAATCGCTCATCGGGCAGCTCTACGCGATAGCCTTCGACACGAGGGAACTGGATTTCGAGCTCATCTCGATCCGGGCTGATCGCCTTTACGTGGATCGTCTCTCGAGGCGGATTGGGCGTTGAGACAACTGGCTTGGCATTGAAGTCGAAGGGAATCCCGAGGACGTCGGCATACTCGACGTTGAACTTGTTTTCTTCGTTCAGGTCGTATGATTGTCGCCTGAGCGCTCGTCCGACTACCTGCTCGCACAGGAGCTGCGTGCCAAACGCCCGAACACCCAGAATGTGCGTGACGGTATTCGCATCCCAGCCTTCTGTCAGCATGGATACGGAGACGACGCATCTGATCGACTCGCCGAGGCGATCCTTCTTGCCGACGGTGTTCATGACTTCGCGCAACAGGTCCTGTTCTGAGATCTTCTCCGCCTGCTGTCGATCGCCTGTGCGTTCGATGATTTCGCGTCGGAATCGCTCGATCTCGTCGGATGCCGCGTCTCGAAAGCTGTTGTCGAGGGCGTCCCCGGATTCGAGCTGCGAGCTGTCGATCAACAGCGTGTTCGGACGCGCGAGTGGATTTCCGTTGTCGTCGAAGTTCCGGAACAGCTCCAGTCGACCGTTGACCAATGACGTCGTGTCATTGTCGTTTCTTCGATGGAAGCCGGATACGTAGTCGAAAATCAGCTTTGAGGTCGACGTATTGTTACAGACGACGATGAAACAGGGCGGAACCTTGATTCCCTCTCGCTTCCATGCGTCAAACGTCTTTTCGTAGTGGCCGTAAAGCGCTTCGAGCGCTGTCTGAAGCTCTACCGGGATGTCGAGAGGATCCAGTTCACCCGCCTTCGTCCGCCGCTTCTTCGGCATCTTGCTGCGGATGTGTTCCCAAAGGTTGCGGAACTTAGGCATCTCCTCGCCACTGATATTGTCTGCGACTGGCACGCGCGGAAGCTTGACGATTCCGCATTCGATCGCGTCCATGAGCGAGAAGTCGCTCATAACCCATGGGAAGAGGGTACCTTCCGCGTAGCCAGACCCTCGAAGGAAAAACGGTGTCGCGGACAGGTCGATCACCTGCGACAGGCCGAGCTTTCGGTTGACCGCCTCAAGACCGGATATCCAGAGGCGCGCCGCCTCTCGATTCTGCTCCGCCTCTTTTCTGTCGTCTCCCTTGAGTTCACCCTCGTCTTCAGTGTCGGTCTTCTCTCGGTAGCAGTGGTGCGCCTCGTCGTTCAGGGCCAGGATGCGCTTCATGCCCATCAGCGTCGGGAGTACGCGCTGGAGCATCTGCCCTTCGGTCTCAAGCGTCTTCGGCGCCTCACCACGCCCCTGGAGCAGCGAACGACCGCCCTTTGAAATGTCCATTGTCTCGCGAAGCTTGAAGGCGTGATAGTTGGTGATGACGATCCTGGCCTTACCCAGGTCGTTTAGCATGTCGCTGGGGACGAGTTCGCGACTCTGGTAATAGCTGTCGGGATCGTTCGGCATCAGTACGCGAAGTCGATCGCGAATCGTTATGCCGGGCGTTACGATGAGGAAACCGCGAGTGAACGTCTTGCTGTTCGGGCGACGGACAGCGTTGATCGTCTGCCAAACGATAATCATCGCCATGACTGTTGTCTTGCCGGCGCCCGTAGCGAGCTTCAACGCCAGTCGTTCCAGCTCGGGATTGGCTTCCTTGTTCGCACTCTCGAGGTGCTCAAGAATTCGCTTACCGTCCTTGCCCGCCTTGGGCGCCACTTCGGTCAGCCAGATCGCCGTTTCGACGGCCTCAACCTGGCAGAAGAATGGTCGAATGCCGCCGAAGTTGTGATGCCGCCAATGCTGAAGCAACCGGGCCGTCTCCGGCGTAACGTGCCAATCCGACGGGTTCGGGATTTTCCGCCAGGCATCCACATGCCGACGAATGTCCTGCACCATGGACATTGTCTCGTAGCGCTGCTGCTCGCTCGAAACGCCCCTAGCTTCATGGAAGATGATCTCAGATTGCCTTTGGGCCGCTTTCTGTTTCTTGGTTTTCGGAATGGGCGTGATGAACTCGGCCTTGCGGCGAGATTCGACTATCACATTCGTCGGATGACCGCTGGCATCCAGCTGCCAGTGGCGTCCGGGGTACTCGTAGGGTGAGTTGAGGATTGGTTTCTCAAAGAAGAGATCCGTCATGGTGTTGCCCGATTACCTCTCAACCAATGCGCGATTGTGCAGCCCGAGGCGCTCCGTGTCTATTTGATCCAGTATATGGAACGATGTCCAGTTTTGGATGTTCCGGCCCAGTCCGAGCAACGAGCCTCCGGCTAACGGGGCCAGAATCAAGTCAAGGAACGACGGAAGATCAGAGCCATTGGTGGCGCCGTCGCCATTGCCGATCTAAACGGTAGATCGGGGCTTCTCAAATTTTTGCTCTTGAAGACAGCTGGGGCACTGTCTCTAGCGCTTGGATGCGTCGTCGCTCTAGGCCGCTCATCGGCCCGGGAATCACGGCTCCAACGCAACCTGATCGCGGATGTCGCGCTCGGGGTATGGATCGGCTTTCGATTCGACCTCTTCGAGACGGATCAGGAATTGACTGGATACCGGACAGGTATCACGTGACCATATGAGCCAATGGCGGTTTATGCACCGAGCAAATTCACCAGCCTGTCCCCGCATGCCCGGGCCCTCCGGAAGAAGAAGGTCCTCCGTCGTGTCGCGGCGCACGGTTGCTTTGCGATCGCCTGCCGCGAGGCGGGGATCAGCGCAACGACACTCAAGAACTGGCGGCGGGCGGATCCGGAGTTCGCCGAGGCCCTTGAAGTCTCGCGGGCCGAAGCGGCGGAGCTGCTCGAGATGGAGGCCCATCGACGGGCCGTGAAGGGCGTGAAGGAGCCGGTCTATCACCAGGGCAAGGTCGTCGGGCATGTCCGCAAGTATTCCGACGCCCTGCTGACGACGCTGCTGAAGGGGGCCAATCCCGAGAAATACGGCA